>Ga0209483_1002212_pt1 | contig 13775 bp, 11 predicted proteins | sample NGEPerA_FD_184508 | JGI IMG/M metagenome (GOLD analysis project Ga0209483, IMG submission 184508) | Arctic peat soil microbial communities from the Barrow Environmental Observatory site, Barrow, Alaska, USA - NGEE PermafrostL2-A... | ecosystem: Environmental > Terrestrial > Soil > Wetlands >... | reverse complement strand
CCAGCGGCGTCAGCTTGAGAACGTGTTTGGCGTAGATGGTGTACGGGTCGCGCAGCAAATCCTCGATCTCGGTAACGCTGAGCCGCCGCGGCCGCGCCGCGAAGGGCGGCTTCGGCGCCGGGCGCGTGGCAGGCGTCGGGTCGCCGGTTTCATCGAGCAGGCGCGCCAGCGTGGCGTAGCGCGCGCCGCGCTTGAGCGCCGCATCCCAGCGCGCCTTGCCGGCGACCGCGGCGAGCCGCTGCACGAAACGCGACGCGACGGTCGGCGCGCCAGCCAGTTTCGCGGCGCGACTTAGGACCACTTCGGGCGCGCCCAGCGCCTGCGCGAAGTCGTGCGCCGACAAGCCGATGCGCCGCTCCGGCAGATCGAGGCCGAGCTCGCGACGCATCGGACGGCTCAGCCACGGATCGCCGCGCGTATCAGGCGGCCAGACGCCTTCGACCAGGCCGCCCAGCACCAGCCGGTCTACCGATTGAAGTCGCGATTCGATGGTGCCGAAGATATGGACGCGCGCGCCGGTGTCCTGGCCGTAGATTTTCTTGTCCTTGATGGCGGCGTGAAAGAATTCGGCATATTCGCTGGGCGGAACGGCGAGCGCACCGGCGGCCTGAATTTCCTCGAAGGCATCGCGCAATTTCGGCGTCAGGACGCCGAGCTTCCCGACAACGTCGAGATGGCAGGTGGCGATCGCGGCGACCGGCTGCGGGTCGCGTGGCAAGCTCTGCAACGGACGCAACGCGGCTTCAAGCTGCGCAATGAGTGCCGCCGCGGCATCGAGTTCTGCGTCGGTCAGCGCGAGGCGCGGATCGGAATGATGCAGCGTGGTTTCTTTTTTGGTGCGATGGTTCGTGATCTCGCTGCGCAGACCGGCAAGCGCGTCTGCGAGCCCGGCGGTGCCGTGTTTCGGCCGCGGGCCGCGCAGGATGGAGCGCTCCAGCGCGGCGACGCCGGCGACCTCGACCTTGGCGCAGGGGTGCTTGAGCATCGCCAGCAAAGGCACGGGTGCGACGCCTTCGAGCGCGGTTTGCGCAGCGAGGCGGGCGAACACGCCCTCCGGCGTATCGGCGAGCGACACGCCGCGCGAGTCATCGACCGGCACGTTCCAGCGCGCCAAAGCCGCCATTACGCGGCGGCCGAGCGGCACGTCCGGCGTCACCAGCGCGGCGGTTTTGCCGGCGTCTTGCAGCGTCTCGCGCAGCGCGACGGCGATGGCGAGCGCTTCCTCCTCGGCATTGCCGGCTTCGATGACGGCGACGTTCTGCATCGCCGCGTCGGCGTGTTTGCCGAAGTCGGCATCGGCCAGCCGGTCTCTCCAGAGTTCGCTGGTCGCGGCCGGGCGCAGCGCTTCGGAGGCGATCCGTTCGCGGCCGTGCGGGGCAGGCCGCCCCAGCGTTTCGACATCGCTGCGCGTGAGCCCGATGCGCTTGAGCAAGGCCGCCATGGCGAATTGCGGGTGGCCGTGGCTGTGCTCGGCGTCGTCCGCGATCGTCGACCAGGTGGCGTCGTCGAGATCGGTGTCGAGGCCGGGCAGCACCAGCGCGCCGTGCGGCAGGCTCGCGATGGTCGCGAGCAGTTCGGCGGTCGCCGGAATCGAGCCGGTGGAACCGGCGGCGATCACCGGGCCCGGCGTCGTGCGAAGCCGCGCCACCTCGGCCTTGATCAGCGCGTCGCGCCGCTCGGCCGGCTCCATGCGGCCCTGCTCGGTGAGATAGAGCGGCCATTGCGTGCGGATGAATTTCAGAAAATTGAGCGTGAGCTCCCAATATTTGTCGAACTCGTCCGGCACCAGGCCGTCGAGTTTCTCCCAACTCACCTGACGTGTCGTCATGTCGTCCATCAGCCGCGCCAGATCCTGCGCCAGCGCGAGCGCGGTGACCGGATTGTTGGCGACGAGCGACGCGTGGCCGCGTTGGCGCGGCGCGATGGTTTCCGCCCAGCGCAGGATCAAGGCCGCGAGCGGCATGGCGCGGTCGAGCCCGCTAAGCGCCTCGGGCAGCGCCAGCGCCGAGACCGCGAGTTCGCCGGTAGCCGCCTGCGCGAAAGCGATTTCGTCTTCGTCGAGATCGCCGAGCGCGACGATGCGCGGCAAAATGGCGGCGTCGCCGTCGAGTCGGTCGAGGAAGACGTCGCGGGCAAGCCGGCAGGCGCGGCGGGTCGGCAGATAGAGCGTGGCGCGCGCCAATTCGAGCGGATCGCGCGTCGCCGGAAAGCCGGGCACCAGTTTACCCGCGTGCAGCGCGTCGACCAGCGCCGGCAGAAATGGCGCCGAGGCGGGGATGTTGAAGACGTTTGGTTTCGTGACCGGCATCGCGTGAATCATACACGCTTTATCGCGGCGCTACCTTGTGCTGTCGCGGATCGCGTTTTCGGCCGGGGCGATGGCGTCGGGCGTGCCGACGTGCATCCACAGGCCCTCCAGCCGCAGGCCGTGCAGGCGGCCTTGTTCGGCGGCGCGCGCGAACAGATCGGTGAGCGCGAATTCGCCCTCCGGCGCGCCGTCAAACAGCTTGCGCGACAGGATCGCCGCGCCGGCATAGACGAAGGGCGCTATATCGCATTCGCCGCGGCGGGTCAGTCGGCCGTCGGCGGCAAAGGCGAAATCGCCACGCCCGGCATAGCCGATGCTGCCGGTGGTCGGCGCCAGCAGCAGCAGCGCGGCCATCGCAGAGGCATCGAAGGTCTCGGCAAGCCGAGCGAGATTGGGCTGCACGCCGTCAATCCAGATGGTGTCGGAATTGATCAGAAAGAACGGCGCATCGCCGAGCGCGGGCAGCGCCTTGACCAGCCCGCCGCCGGTGCCGAGCAACAGCCCGCGTTCATCCGAGATGACGATTTTCGGTTTTTTGCGCGACGCCAAATGCTGCTCGATCTGCCCGGCCAAGTGATGAACGTTGACCACCGCGCATTCGACGCCCGCCTCGCCGAGCCGGTCGAGCACATGGTCGATCAGCGGCTTGCCGGCAACTTCGACCAGGGGTTTCGGCTTCTTGTCGGTAAGCGGGCGCATACGCGTGCCCATGCCCGCCGCCAGCACCATCGCGGTTTTGGGTGTGGCAGCCATGCTACAAAGCCTTCAAGGGCGGCACGTTGACGCGATACCAGGCGGCGAGCGGCGCCAGCGCCGGATGCGCCAGTGAGCGCTGCAGATAGGCCCATACGCGGGGCATGTGACGCAAATATTGCGGCTTGCCGTCGCGCCGGTCGAGCCGCGCGAAGATGCCGAGAATTTTCGAGGCGCGCTGCGCCGCCAGCGTGGCGTAGACTTTGGCGAAGCGCGGCGCGTCGAAGCCGCGATCGGCGGTGCGGCGCGCGCGCGTATAGCGCGACAGCAGCGCGATCTCCATCATCTCCGGCACGTCGACACGCGCGTCCTGCAACAGCGAGGCGAGGTCGTAGGCGGCCGGGCCCATCACCGCGTCCTGGAAATCGAGCAGGCCGATGCGCGTGACGCCCTGGCGTTCCGGCAGCCACAGCAAATTGGGCGAATGAAAATCGCGCAGCACCCAGGTCGCCGGCATTTCGAGCGCCGGCATCAGCGCATCGCGCCACAGCGCCACGTAAGCGTCGCGCCGCACGCCCGCCACCTTGGCGTCGAGGAACGGCAGATACCAATCGACGAGGAGCTCGGCCTCGATCAGCAGCGCCTCCATGTCGTAACGCGGCAGCGCGTATTCGACGTTTTGTTCGATTTTCAACACACCGGGCAGCGGCCGGTGATGCAAAATCGCCAGCAGATCGGCTGCCACTTCGTAGCGCGACTCGATTGGTTCCGGCGGATGGCCCGCGGTCATCGGCTCGCTGCCGAGGTCTTCCAGGATCAGCAGGCCGGCGGCGCGGTCGCTGGCGACAATCGCCGGCGCCGACAGGCCGCAGGCGCGCAACGCCTGCGCCATGGCGACGAACGGCGTCACATTATCGGCGAGATGCGCGATCGCGCTATAGGGCTTGCCGTCGCGCACCGGCGGCCCGTCCGGCCGCTTCGGCGAATTCATCAAAATATAGCTCGTGCCTTCCAGCGTCAGCCGCTCATAAGCGCGCGTCGAGGCGTCGCCTTGCATATGCTTGCGGTCGGCTTGCGCAAAGCCGGCGCCGGTGAGGAAATCGCGGGTCGCGGCGATGCGTTCGGCGCGCGACGCCATGGCGCCGTAGCCGGTGACACGCGCGTTGCGGAACGTTTCGCCCTGCTGCGGCGACAGCGTCAGCGCGATGTCGAGTCGGTCGGTGGGCAGAAACCCGGCGGCGCGATCCGGCCATTCCAGCAGCGTCACGGCGTTCTCGGGCGTATCGTCGAAGCCGAGCTCGGCGAGTTCGGCCGGCCCCGACAGCCGGTACAGATCTGCATGCACCAGTGCAAAGCGCGGCAGCTCGTAGGCCTGCATCAGCGTGAAGGTCGGGCTCGGCACTTCGACCGTGTCGTCGCCGGCGAGATGACGGATGAGCGCGCGGGCAAAAGTGGTCTTGCCGGCGCCGAGGTCGCCGGACAGCGTGATCAGGTCGCCAGGCTCGAGGGCTGCGGCGATGTCCACCATCAGGGCGCGCGTCGCCGCCTCGTCGGCGAGCGCGACGGTGAAGCTGTGGCCGCCGGAGGTTGAGGGGAACATCGAATCATCCGTCCTGTGCCGAGACCTTATAAGCGGCTGCGACGCGAGTGGGCCATATCAGGCTCTGCCCACCGCAAGCTCTTCATTTGTTATACGAATTTGGGTCTGGACATTCCCCCCAAGGCACCGACAATGGGCGCGGAGCGTGGGGCTCGCCGTGTATGAGTGATGACATTATCCTCGAAACCGAGGATCTCACCAAGGAATTCGCCGGGTTTGTCGCCGTCAGCGGCGTCAATCTGCGCGTCGCGCGTGGCACCGTTCACGCGCTGATCGGACCCAACGGCGCCGGCAAGACCACCTGCTTTAATCTGCTCACGAAATTCCTCAGCCCGACCCGCGGCCGTATCAGCTTCAAGGGCCACGACATCACCACGCTGCCGCCGGCCGAGATCGCGCGGCTTGGCATCGGGCGCTCGTTTCAGATCTCGGCGGTATTTCCGCACCTGACCGTCCTGGAGAATGTGCGCATCGCCCTGCAACGCAAGCGCGGCGGCTCGTTCGATTTCTGGCGCTCGGCCGCTACCCTCGATACGTTCCGGCCACGCGCGATGGAACTGATCACCGACGTAGGCCTCGCCGCCTATACCGATATTGCCGCCGTCGAGTTGCCCTATGGCCGCAAGCGCGCTCTGGAGCTTGCCACGACCCTGGCACTCGATCCGGAAATGCTGTTGCTCGATGAACCGACCGCCGGCATGGCGCACGAAGACATCGACAACATCAGCGCCTTGATCAAACGCGTCGCCGCCGACCGCACCGTGCTGATGGTCGAGCACAATCTTTCGGTGGTGGCGGATTTGTGCGACCGCATCACGGTGCTCACCCGCGGCCGCATTCTGGCCGAGGGCGACTACGACACGGTGTCGAAAAATTCGGAAGTGCGCGAAGCCTATCTGGGTGTCGGCCATGCTTGATGTCAGCGCGCCGCTGCTGTCGCTCGCCGACGTGCAGGCTTGGTACGGCGAGTCGCATATTTTGCATGGCGTGACGTTCAACGTGCAGCAGGGCGAGGTGGTCACGCTTCTTGGGCGCAACGGCGCCGGCAAGACCACGACGCTACGCTCGATCATGGGGCTGGTCGCCAACCGCGGCGGCTTGATCCGGTTCGAAGGCCGCGAGCTGATCGCGCTGGCGCCGGAAAAAATCGCGCGCGCCGGCGTCGCTTTCTGTCCCGAGGAACGCGGCATTTTTGCCAGCTTGGGCGTCGAGGAAAACCTGTTGTTGCCGCCGCAGGTGCGGCCGGGCGGCCTGTCGCTCGAGCGCATCTTCGAATTGTTCCCCAATCTCAAGGAACGCCTCGGCTCCAGCCAGGGCACGAAACTGTCCGGCGGCGAGCAGCAGATGCTGGCGATCGCCCGCATCCTTCGCACCGGCGCGCGCATGCTGTTGCTCGACGAGCCGACCGAGGGGCTGGCGCCGGTCATCATCCAGCAGATCGGCCGCACCATCCGCACGCTGAAAGAGCAGGGTTTCACGATTCTGCTGGTGGAACAGAATTTCCGTTTTGCCGCGACCGTTGCGGACCGCTATTACGTCATGGAACATGGGCGTATCATCGACCAGTTCGCCAATGCGGAACTGGATACTAACGTCGATAAGCTGCACGATTATCTGGGCGTATAAATCTAAAGAACTGAACCACAAGGGAGGAATGAACGATGAGAAAAACTCTAGTGCTTGCGGCACTGTCCGCCGCTCTGCTCTGCGGCGGGGCTAACGCCCAGCAGATCAATGTGAAGATCGGCGTGCTCACCGATATGGCGAGCCTCTACGCCGACGATACTGGCCCCGGTTCGGTCGCCGCTGCGAAGCTCGCAGCGCAAGACTTCATGAAGGACCACAAGAACTTCAAGGTCGAGGTCGTCAGCGCCGATCATCAGAACAAGCCCGACGTTGCTACCGGCATCGCCAGCAAATGGTTTGACGTCGATAATGTGGACATGATCACCGACGTCCCAACATCGAGCGTGGCGTTGGCGCTTATGCAGGTTGGTGCGCAGAAAAACAAAGCTCTCATCTATTCCGGCCCGGGTAGTTCTGACATCACCGGCTCGAAGTGCAACGCCAATACGGTGCACTGGACCTACGACACCTGGATGCTGGCCAATGGGACCGGCAAGGCCATCGTGAAGAACGGCGGCGATAGCTGGTTCTTCATCACCGCGGACTATGCCTTCGGCCACGCGCTCGAGCGCGACACCGCGGCCGTGGTCGAAGCCAATGGCGGCAAGGTGCTCGGCAAGGTCCGTGCCCCGATCAACACCAGCGACTTCTCCTCGTTCCTGCTGCAGGCACAGCAGTCGAAGGCGAAGATCATCGGTCTTGCCAATGCCGGCGGCGACACCATCAATGCCATCAAGCAGGGTGCCGAGTTCGGTATTGTCGCAAGTGGCCAGAAATTCGCCGGCCTGCTCATCTTCGCGCCGGACATTCAGGCACTCGGGCTGAAGGCCGCGCAAGGCCTGATGTTCACCGAGACCTTCTACTGGGACATGAACGATGGGACCCGGGCCTGGACCAAGCGCTGGGACAAGGAGCGCAACGCGCCCGGCAAGCTGCCGAGCATGAACATGGCTGGCGTCTATTCCGGCACGCTCGCTTATCTAGAGGCGGTGGCCGCGGTGGGCAGCACCAAGGACGGAAAGGCCGTGGTCGACAAGATGAAGACCATGACCTTCAAAGACCCGCTGTTCGGCACGACTACGGTGCGCGCCGACGGTCGCGGTATTCATCCGGCCTATCTGTTCGAGGTGAAGAAGCCCGAAGAGTCAAAATATCCGGGCGATCTCTACAAGCTTCGCGCCACGATTCCGGCGAACGAAGCCTTCCGTCCCCTGAAGGATGGCGGCTGCTCGCTGGTGAGCGGCTGATCTGACCGGCTGTGAGGGGCAGGCTGTGAGCCTGCCCCTCACAGCCGGAAAACTCGATGTTCACGATCTTCGGCGTCCCCTCGGCCGCATTGTTTGGTCAGCTCTTGATTGGGCTGATCAACGGCTCGTTCTACGCGTTGCTGAGTCTCGGCCTCGCCGTGATCTTTGGCATGCTCAACATCATCAATTTCACCCACGGTGCCCAATACATGCTCGGTGCGCTGGCGGCATATTTATTGCTGCAGTACACCGGGCTCGGCTATTGGCCGTCTTTGATCTTTGCACCGATCGTCGTGGGTCTGCTCGGCATTGTTATCGAGCGGTTTTTCCTGCAATGGCTTTACAAACTCGACCACCTCTACGGACTGTTGCTGACCTTCGGGCTCGCGCTCATTATCGAAGGCGTTTCCCGGCATTATTTCGGCACGGCCGGCCTGCCGTACGCGTTGCCGGACTCACTTCAGGGCGGCCATAACCTTGGTTTTATGTTCCTGCCCAATTACCGCGTCTGGGTGATCGTCGCGTCCGCAACGGTCTGCTTTAGTACCTGGTTCGTGATCGAGCGCACGCGCATCGGCGCCTATCTGCGCGCCGCGACGGAAAACCCCACACTCGTGCGCGCCTTTGGCATCAACGTGCCGCGCATGATCACGTTGACCTACGGCTTTGGCGCGGCGCTTGCTGCCTTCGCGGGGGTCATGGCGGCGCCGATCTATAACGTGTCTCCGAACATGGGTTCGGAGCTCATCATCGTGGTGTTCGCCGTCGTCGTGATCGGCGGAATGGGCTCGATCCTGGGTGCAATTATTACAGGTTTTGCCCTCGGGGTCGTCGAGGGGCTCACCAAAGTGTTTTTCCCGGAAGCCTCCAGCACGGTGGTTTTCGTCATCATGGCGATCGTGCTGCTGGTGCGGCCGTCCGGCCTGTTCGGGCGCAGGGCATGACGGAGCGCGTCGTCGATCCGCTGACGCATAGCCAGTCCGCTTGGCGCACGCGGAGTGAAACCATCGCCTTTGCGATCATGGTCGCTGCCCTCGTGGTCGCGCCCTTTATAACCTATCCGCTATTCGTGATGCAGGCGATGTGCTTTGCGCTGTTTGCGTGCGCCTTCAATTTGCTCATCGGTTATGTCGGTCTCTTGTCGTTCGGCCACGCACTGTATTTCGGCTGGGCAAGCTATGTCGCCGCCCACGCCGCCAAAGTCTGGGGGCTGACGCCCGAGCTCGCGATTTTGACGGGCACGCTCACTGCCGTCGCTTGCGGCGTTATCGCGGGCTCGCTCGCCATTCGCCGGCAGGGCATCTATTTCGCGATGACGACGCTTGCCTTCGCGCAGATGATGTATTTCGTCGCACTGCGGGTAAAATTCACCGGGGGCGAAGACGGCATACAGGGCGTGCCGCGCGGGCATTTGTTCGGGCTCATCGATTTGCGCGGCGAGTCGGCGATGTATGTCGTGGTGCTCATCATCTTCCTCGCCGGATTCTTGCTCATTTACCGGATCATCCATTCGCCGTTCGGCGAAGTCCTCAAGGCGATCCGTGAAAACGAGACGCGCGCGATCTCGCTCGGTTACAAGACCGACCGCTACAAGTTACTGGCTTTTGTGCTGTCGGCCGGGTTGGCCGGCCTGGCCGGCTCGACCAAAGCCATCCTATTGCAGATCGCCTCACTCACCGATGTGAACTGGCCGATGTCCGGCGAGGTCGTCCTAATGTCGCTCGTCGGCGGGCTCGGCACCATTTTCGGCCCCATCGTCGGCTCCTTCGTCATTCTGGCGATGGAATACAAGCTCGCTTTTCTCGGCGAGTGGGTGCTGGTCATTCAGGGCGTGATTTTCGTCGCCTGCGTGCTGCTATTCCGCCGCGGCATCATCGGCGAAATCGCAAATTGGCTGCGTATCCGGCTTTGAAGATCGGGCGCAGACGGCCGAGATTCTATGCGGCGTTTACGCCGCTTGTTCCCGCAACGTCTTGGAAGGCCCGCCGGCTTCAACTATCCTTCGGAACGGAAGCGGTCGCAGAAAACCGCACCTAGGGCGGCGAAACACGGGGAGACGATCCATGACGTCAGCCACATACGGCGCTATGTCCGATTCCGACCACAGCGCGCAATTGCGCAAAGCGGTCATCGCTGCGACCATCGGCACCACTATCGAGTGGTATGATTTTTTCATATACGGCACCGCCGCCGGACTGATCTTCGGCAAGCTCTATTTCCCGAACTCGGATCCGTTGACGGCGACGCTGGCGGCCTTCGGCACCTACTTCATCGGCTTCATCGGGCGTCCGATCGGCGCCGCGATCTTCGGGCACTACGGCGATCGCATCGGCCGCAAGGCCACGCTTATCGCCACGCTGCTGTGCATGGGCATAGCAACCTTCCTGATCGCCTTCGTGCCGACTTACGAGTCGATTGGCATTTGGGGCGCGGTCATCCTGACGGTGCTGCGGATGCTGCAAGGCATCGGCGTTGGCGGCGAATGGGGCGGATCGGTGCTGCTGGCGATGGAATGGTCGCGCACCCACGGTCAACGGGGCCTGGTGGCCTCATGGCCGCAATTCGGCGTGCCGTGCGGCCTGTTTCTGTCGAATCTTGCGATCCTGGGGTTCAGCACGTGGTCGGGCGACCAATTCGCCGTCTGGGGCTGGCGGCTTCCGTTCGCACTCTCGATCATTCTCGTCGGTATCGGCCTTTGGATCCGGCTCGGCATCCTCGAGACGCCGGTGTTCCAGGAGTTGCTCAACAAAAACAAAATCGAAAAGGCCCCTATTCTCGAGGTGATCAAGAAGCAGCCGCGGGAAATCATCCTTTCGGCATTCCTCCGGATGTCGGAACAGGCGCCGTTCTATATCTTCACCGCGTTCATTTTCGCTTACGCGGTCGGCACGCTGCACATGTCGCGTGACTTCATCCTGACCGCGGTGTTGGTGGCGTCTTGCGTCTCGTTCATCACCATTCCGCTGTCGGGACACATCTCCGACCGTATCGGACGCCGGAAGATGTATCTGATCGGCGCGGCGGTGACCGGGCTGTTCGGCTTCCTGTATTTCGGCATGGTGGACACCGCGACGCCGATGCTGGTGTTCATCGCCATCGTGCTGTCGCTTGTCCCGCACGACATGCAGTACGGGCCGCAGGCCGCGCTGATCGCCGAATCCTTCACGCCGCGATTGCGCTACAGCGGGGCGTCACTCGGCTATCAACTGGCATCGATCATCGCCGGCGGGCCGGCGCCGCTGATCGCGACGGCGCTGTTTGCCTCCTATCACTCGGGCTACGCGATCTCGATCTACATCGCCGGTTGCGCGGTGGTGAGTCTGATCGCGGCGGCACTGATGCCCGACTACACCGGCAAGGACATCTCGGCGGAATATGACGACTGATCGGTCGAGGTCGCGTTTGTGACGGAAAGGGGCCCGGATATTCCAATCCCCTTTTTCGTTACTTCGGCATGATCCCGGCCGCGCGCAGCAGCTTGCCGTAGCGGTCGGCGTCGGCGCGGATGACGGTGTCGAATTCCGCGGGCGTGTTGCTGACCACGGCAACGGCGCCGATGCGCTGCCAGCGCGTCTGCACGTCGGGCAGCTTGATGATCTCGGCGATATCGTTGTGGATTTTTTTCAGGACCGGCGCCGGCGTGCCGGCCGGGGCCATGATCCCGAACCATGAATCGTACTGATACTGCGGCATGCCGGCCTCGGCGAAAGTCGGGACATCCGGCAGCGCCGGGTTGCGCTTGGCGCTCGCGATTGCCAGCGCGCGCACCTTGCCCGAGGTGATGAACGGCACGGCATTGCCAAGAAACGCCAGGCTCAATTGCGAGTCGCCGCGCATGATGCTGGTGAGCTGTTCCGGCGTGCCGCGGAACGGCACATGGACGATGTCGACGCCGGCGGTCTGCTTGAACAGTTCGCCGGCGATGTAATTCGAACTGGCGAGGCCGGCCGAGGTGAAGTTCAGCGTACCCGGCTTTTCTTTGGCGAGCGCGATGAGTTCCTTCAGGTTCTTCGGCGGCAATTCGGGCGTCACGATCATCACGACCGGCACCGATGCGATCTGCGTAATGCCGGAGAAACCCTTGATCGGATCGAACGGCAGATCCTTGTTGAGCGCGCTCAGGATGGTGTGGCCGTTCGAGGTCGAGATCAGCGTGTAGCCGTCGGGCGCTGCTTTGGCGGCGTAGATCGTGCCGGCGATGCCCGGCTTGTTGTCGACCAGCACCGTCTGCTTCCATTTGGCACTGAGCTTTTCCGCCAGTACGCGCGCCAACAGATCGCTGACGCTGCCGGCGGTGAACGGATTGACGATGGTGACGGTTTTGTCCGGAAAAGCTTGCGCGCATGCGCTCGAAAGCGGCGCCAGCACGAGGGCGGCGCCAATTAATATGTTTCGTATCGTCGACATGTGAATCCTCCAGGCCGCCAATTGTTTTTATAGCCTGAGCAGCTTCGCCGCATTACCGCCGAAGATCAAGCCGCGATCTTGCGCGCTGACCGGGGCAGCATCCATCCATTGCTTACCGGCGAGATTGCGCTGGAACGGCCAGTCGACGGAAAACAAGATGCGTTCGACGCCCATCTCGGCAATCGAACAAGTGAGCGCGGTATCGGAAAACGCGCCGCTGGTGGTGAGCCAGAAATTCTGCCGGTAATAGTCGGCGAACGACTTCGGCATTTTCAGGCGCTCGCTGAGGATGTCGCTGGTGCGCCATAGCAGAAACGGCGCGGTCTCGCCGAGGTGGCCGACGATGATCTTGAGCGCGGGGAATTCGTCGAACAATCCGCTGACGATCAGCCGGCAGGTGTGGGTTAGGGTCTCGATGGTGAAGCCAAGCGGCGCGCCGGCGAGCACCGGATAGTCGGCGAAATAGACGCCCATCACCGCCGGGTGCGGTGGCGTCGGGTGGATATAGAGCGGCACATCGAGTGCTGCGGCGCGCGCGAAGATCGGGCGGAATTGTTTGTCGTCCATGAAGCGGCCGTGGGTGAGCCCCATGATCATCGCGCCCTTGAAGCCGAGTTTAGTGACGGCGCGCTCCAATTCGTCGGCCGCAGCCTTCGGATCGGGCGTCGGCAAGGTCGCAAAACCGGCAAAGCGCGTAGGGTTTGCGCGCACCGCCTCGTGCAGCGCGTCGTTGGAGGCGCGCGCCAATGTGACGGCGCTTTCGGCGTCGAGTTGCTGAGTGGCGGGGTTGTTTTCGGAAATGACCTGGAGGTCGATGCCCGCCTCGTCCATCTCTCGGAGGCGCAACGCGCCGAGATCGTCCAGCTTGCGCTGTAGCGGCGTGTCTTTTTCGCCGCGCAATTCGCGCAATTTCGGCGATGTGAAATGTTCTTCGAGGGCGATGACTTTGGATTTTTGCATGGCGCGCACCATAAAGGATTGAGGGCATCTTGCAATTGCGCGCGGCGGGACGACAATGCGCGCGCGGGAGCGTCATGAAAAAACAACCACTGGGTAAACTGCCGGCCGACGCCTTCGGCATGCTCGAGCTGCCGGCGATCGGCGCCGACATTCTCGACGGCTTTCGCGCGCTGCCCGACCTAACCGGCATGTCGTCGGACGCCATGGACGAGCTCGGCATTGTCGGCGTCATTCCGGCGAGTGTGCTCAAGCCGACCGAGCCGAAAGCTCGGCTGGTCGGGCGGGCGTTGACGCTGCTGAATATAGCGGCGACATCGAGCGTGCCCGACGCGGTCGCTGCCGGCGTCTCAGGCATGGCGGAGATCGAGGCGCATAATCTGGCCGAGCCGGGCGACGTGCTGGTGCTGCAAGGTCTCGATCAGGTTTCCAACATGGGCGGCATGTCGGCCTCGATCGGGCGCCGCCAGGGCCAGCTCGGCGCCATCGTTGACGGCGCGGTGCGCGACGTCGATCACGGGCGCGACATCGGCTACGCGATCTGGTCGCGCAGCGTCAGCCCGATCACCGGCAAGTGGCGGGTCAAGACCGTCGCGGTCAACAAGCCAGTCACGATTTGCGGCATTGCCGTCAATCCCGGCGATCTGGTGCTGGCGGATGAAACCGGCGTCTGTTTCATCCCCCGTCAGCGCGCCGGCGAGGTGCTGGAGCGCGCGCGTCGCATCGCCGCCAACGAAGTCACGCGTACCGCCAAAATTAATTCCGGCGCGCCGGTGGCGGAACTGTTGCCGCCGCAAAAGAAGTAATTACTCGGCCTTGATGCCGAGCTTCTTAATGGTGTCCCGCCAATAGGGAAAATCTTTCGTCAGGCGGGCCTTGAAGGCGGCGCTGTCGAGTGCGCCGTGCATGCCACCGGCGGCGAGGCGTTCCTTGACCG
>Ga0209483_1002210_pt1 | contig 13783 bp, 14 predicted proteins | sample NGEPerA_FD_184508 | JGI IMG/M metagenome (GOLD analysis project Ga0209483, IMG submission 184508) | Arctic peat soil microbial communities from the Barrow Environmental Observatory site, Barrow, Alaska, USA - NGEE PermafrostL2-A... | ecosystem: Environmental > Terrestrial > Soil > Wetlands >... | reverse complement strand
CGCACCAGCAGCGCAACCAGCGGTATGCACACCAGCGAGAGATACCCCATCAACCGAAAGTTATCCGCATACGCAAGCAGAGCCGCCTGTTGCTGGATGCTCCGATAGATCGCCCCCAACGCTTCCAGATGAGCGTTGTACGCACTCGCTCCTCCAACCATGAACTTTCCCTGCAGCCCCTCCAGCGCCGCCATCGCGGTTGGATTGGTTGCCGTAACATTGGCCGCCAGATAATTCTGATGGGTCTGAGCACCGCGGACCAGGAACGTAGTCACCGTTGCAATGCCGATCGACCCGCCGATATTCCTCATCAGGTTGTAAACACCGGATGCATTGCCTATCTCCTGCTTGTGTAGCCGGCTCATTGTCATGGTGGTGAGCGGAACAAAAATAAAACCACCGGCAAAACCGTTGAGAAAGTTCGGCATCGCCACCGACCACATCGAGATGCCGAGATTGATGTGGCTCAACAGGAACGTCGAGTAGCCGAATCCCGCAAACCCCAGCGCGAGAAGAATGCGGCCGTCGACATAATTCACCAGAATCCCCACCATCAGCATGGCAAGCATGGAGCCCAGCCCGCGCGGACTCACTGCCAGTCCACTGTCGAACGCCGAGTATCCCATGGTGGTCTGCAGATATAGCGGCAACAGTGCCGTCACGCCGTAAAGCGCGAAGCCGTACAGAGTCGCGATCAGTGTCCCCATGCCAAAATTGCGGTTCAGCAGAATGCGCAGCTGCACAATGGGTTCTCGATTCGTAAGCTCGCGCACAACAAAACCCACAAACGCGGCCACGCAAACCGCTGTCACCACGCAGATCCAGTTGGCCTCGAACCAGTCCGCTTCCTGTCCCTTGTCCAGGACCAGCTGCATCGTGCCCAGCCACACAGCCATCAGCCCGAAGCCGAGATAGTCGATTGCCCCTTTGAATGCATGGCGCAGATACGGAGGATCTTCGATGAATAGGTTGGCCATGAACAGCGCCAGCAGCCCCACCGGCAGATTGATGTAGAAGATCCAGCGCCACGAATAGCTGTCGGTAATCCATCCGCCCAGCGTCGGCCCAATCACCGGCGCCACCACAATCCCCATGCCATAAGCGGCCATGGCCGTGCCGTGCTTTTGCGGCGGAAAACTCTCCAGCAGAATTGACTGCGCCAGCGGCTGCATCCCGCCGCCGCCCAGTCCCTGCAGCACCCGCGCCATGATCAGCATCGGCATGTCGATCGCCACTCCGCACAGCAGCGACGCGGCCGTGAACACGAGGATTGAAATCATCAGCAGCCGTTTGCGCCCGATCCTTCGCGCAATCCACCCCGCCGCCGGCAGCATAATCGCATTTGCAACCAGGTAGCTGGTAAGCACCCACGTCGACTCATCCGTCGAAGCCGAAAGGCTCCCTGCGATATGGGGCAGCGCTACATTCGCAACCGAAGAGTCAAGCACCACCATGAACGTCGCAAGCATCACTGAAGTCGCAACCAGCCACGGATTTACCGACGGCTTCCAGTCGGCATGAGCGCCGCCCATGTCTTCAGTTGTTCTGCTGACCATAGAGTCAGTCTAATATACTAGTCAGTCAGTTGGTTTGAATGGGACAGAACTCGGAGGCAAAACCCCGAATCCGCGATGAAGACCAAACAGCAGGTTGTCTCGGAATTTCGCCGCGCAGAAATTGTCGATGCCGCGCGCACCGTCTTCGCGCGCAGAGGCTTTGCGGCCGGAATCATGGACGAGATAGCCAAAGAGGCGGGAGTCGCCAAGGGCACCCTCTATCTCTACTTCCGCTCCAAGACCGAAATCTACAAAGCCGTTCTCGATCACGATATGAAGACTCTGAAGAAGAGCACGCTCCATCGCATCGATGCTGCAAACGGCCTGAAAGAAAAAATCCGCGCCTTCGTCATGGCCCGGCTTGAACGGGCAGAAGCCAACAAGGAATTTTTCCGCATCATGGACTCTGAATCCGGCTCTCTGGCCTACACGCGAAGTCAATACCGCGACTGGCTCCGCGAGCCCGTGCATCGCCTCGCAGAGGCAATCGAAAAGGCTTCGCAACAAGGCGAGATTCGTCGCCTGGATCCAGAGAGAACCGCGTGGCTCATCGCCGACATGACCAGGGGAATTATTCAGCGTAGGCTACTGACGCAAAGCGAAGCGCCGCCGGCCGCCGATGCCGCATTCCTGCTCGACTTCATCTGGCCATCCCTCACTTCCTTGCCGGATAACCCACAATCCTGATGCAGCCGAAGGCTTGCCCGCGCGCAACCGCGAAGCAACTTGGCCACCGCCGAAGGGCGAACATCACCACCGCATTCCTGAGTTTTGTCTTTGGGCGCAAGAAGTCTTCACACCATCAGAAAGGGCACGGTTGCGCTGTGACTGCCGTTGGAGATAGCCTTCTTGTCGGCAAGGAATTGGAATGAGCGACGCAATCAAGAGCAAATCCGCACCAATCGATCCGGCAAAGGTCCCCCAACGAAAGCTCTCTACCGGCGCCACCATGCCCGCAGTTGGTCTGGGCACATTCGGGTCCGATCACGTCACCGCGGACCAGGTTGCTGAGGCAGTTACCGGTGCGGCCGCAGTCGGCTATCGCCATTTCGATTGCGCCTCCGTGTATGGAAACGAACCCGAGGTCGGCGGGTCGCTCCAGGCAATTCTGCGCAACGGAATCAAGCGCGAGGAACTCTGGATCACTTCCAAATTGTGGAACGACAAGCACGGGGAGAACGATGTCATCACCTCGTGCTGCAAATCGCTTGCCGATCTTCGACTCGATTACCTCGACCTCTACCTCATCCACTGGCCCTTTCCGAATTTCCATCCGCCGCATTGCGATGTCACCTCGCGCAGCCCCGACGCCAGGCCATACATCCACGCGAACTTCATGAAGACATGGCGCAAGATGGAGGAGCTTGTGGACCTCGGGCAGGTGCGTCATATCGGCACCTCCAACATGACCATCCCCAAGCTCAAGCTTGTCCTCCGCGACGCGCGGATCAAGCCCGCGGTCAATGAGATGGAGTTGCACCCGCACTTTCAGCAGCCGGAGCTTTTCAAATTTGTTCTCGATAACAGCATTCAGCCCATCGGCTACTGTCCCATCGGCTCGCCCGGCCGCCCGGAGCGCGACCGCACACTTGAAGACACAACCCCCACCGAAGACCCAGTCATTCGCGAAATCGCTCAGCGCCACGGCATCAATCCCGCGGAAGTTTGCATCAAGTGGGCGGTACAGCGTGGGCAAACGCCCATTCCGTTTTCCGTTCATCACTACCGCGAAAACCTCGAATGTGTAACCGCCGATCCTTTAACTGATGACGAAATGCGCGCAATCGCAGCAATCGATCGCAATTGCCGCCTGATCAAAGGCCAGGTCTTCCTCTGGAAGGACGGCCAGACCTGGGAAGCGCTCTGGGACACGAGCGGAGAAGTCACGCCACCATAGCGCTAACTGTTGTGTGTGATACCACGAAAATTCCAACACATGCCGGATGCATCAACGGAGATGAAAGCCATGAAAGACACCATGACTGCGGCGTACCTGCCCGGAAACTCGACCGTCGAACTGCGCACTGTGCCCGTGCCTACACCCGGCCACGGAGAAGTTCTGTTGCGCGTCAAGGCCTCCACCATCTGCGGCTCGGATATCCGCTGCATCTATCACGAGCATCTTGGCAAAGGTCCTGAAGGCTATCAGGGCGTCATCGTCGGACACGAACCCTGCGGCCTGGTTGTGGCCGCCGGCGAGGGCTGCCGCCGCTTCTGGCCTGGCGATCGCGTCATCGTTTACCACATCTCCGGTTGCGGAGTGTGCAACGATTGCCGCCGCGGCTACATGATCTCCTGCACCAGCACCAAGTATCGCCGCGCCTATGGGTGGCAGCGTGACGGCGGCATGGCCGAGTACATGATCGCAGAAGAAAAAGACCTCATCGCACTGCCCGATGCGCTCTCTTATGCAGATGGCGCGCAAGTCGCCTGCGGCTTCGGCACCGTATACGAGGGTCTGGAAAAAATCGGCATCAATGGTAATCACGCCGTGCTCATCACCGGCCTCGGTCCTGTTGGACTGGCCACCGGCGCACTCTGCCGCAAACTCGGCGCAAACAAGATCATCGGCATCGATGTAGTTCCCGAGCGCATGCAAATCGCCCTCGACCTCGGCCTCTGCGACGCAGTTTTCCCCTCGGGCTCGGATAATGTTGACCAGGTAAGGGAACTGACCGGCGGCTTCGGCGTGGAACGCGCTGTAGACTGCTCAGCCAACAGCGTCGCCCGTACCACCGCCATCCGCGCCACACGCAAGTGGGGAAAGATCGTCTTCCTCGGAGAAGGTGGCACGGTCGAATTCAATCCCTCGCCCGACATCATTCACGATCAGAAAACCATTTACGGTTCATGGGTCACGTCCACCTGGCTGATGGAAGAGTTGGTCGAGCGTCTTGTCCGCTGGAACCTGCATCCTGCCGACATCATCACTCACCGCTTCGCATTGGGCAGCGCGGCCGACGCCTATTCACTGATGGCCTCCGGCAAGTGCGGCAAAGTCGCCGTCTGTCAGGACGAAGAACTGAAGTAGAGAGAGAACGAAGGGAACAAGCAATGACCGGCACTAAAACTTCAGATTGGAAAACCCAACTCAGCGCCACCATGCCGCTCTTCGGCCATCGCAACTGGATCGTCGTCGCCGATTCCGCCTATCCCGCGCAATCAAAGCCCGGCATCGAAACCATCGTCTCCGGCGACGATCAGCTTCATGTTGTGCAGCACGTTCTCGATGCCATCGCCGCATGCAGCCACATCCGCGCCAACGTCTATGCGGACAGGGAACTCGCCCTCGTCCCTCAAATCGATGCGCCCGGCATCGAAGACTACCGTAAGCAACTCGATGCCATCCTCCAGGGCGCCCGCGTTCAGTACATCCCGCACGACCAGATCATCGCCAAGCTCGATCAATCCGCCCAGGTCTTTCGCATCCTTCTCATCAAGACGGAAATGACCATCCCATACACCACTGTCTTCTTCGAGCTCGATTGCGGTTACTGGAACGCTGATGCGGAGCAACGCCTCCGCCAGGTAATCGCGGCGATGGATTCGAAATAAGATCCGCACTCCCGCCTCAGCTGGGAAGAGCGCAGTCCGGGTGTCCCAAACGAACAGCATCACGAAAGGAACCACAGCAATGGCATTGAACAGGCGCGATTTGCTTAAGTCATTGGGCGGTGCATGCTCCGACCTCGCCCTCTCAAAGTATGTAAATGCCCAGGCCAAGAGCTTTGAAGGAACCAGGGAGTCCTTGCAGTCCTACCAGATTCCCAACTGGTTCCGCGATGCGAAGTTCGGCATCTGGTCTCACTGGGGACCGCAATCGGCAATCGAAGATGGCGACTGGTATGCCCGCAACATGTACATGCAGGGTTCAGACCAGTACAGGTACCACGTGGAGACCTACGGCCATCCCTCCAAGGTCGGTTACAAGGACATCGTGGATAACTGGAAGGCCGCCAAGTGGGACCCCGATCACCTCATGGGTCTCTATAAGAAGGCAGGCGCAAAATACTTCTTCAGCATGGGCGTTCACCACGATAACTTCGACTTATGGAATTCCAAGTACACGCGCTGGAATGCAGTAAACATGGGCCCGAAGAGAGATATCCTCGGCGACTGGCAGAAGGCAGCGCGCAAGCAGGGTTTGCGCTTCGGAGTTAGCGAGCACTTATGGATAAGTTACAAATGGTTTTCCGTAAGTCACGGCGCCGACAAGACCGGGCCCATGGCCGGCGTCAAGTACGACGGCGCCGATCCCAAGTTCGCGGATTTGTATCACGACGCCGATTGCGCCCGCGTGATCGACAAACTTGATTGGAACGACAACGACATTCCCGAATCGTGGAAGCGCCATTACCTTGACCGCATGACAGATTTGATCGACAAGTATCAGCCCGACCTGCTCTACACTGACGGCCACCTGCCCTTCGAGGACTACGGCCTGAAGATGGTCGCGCACCTTTACAACGTGAGCGCGCAGCTTCACGGCGGCGCAACCGAGGCGGTTTACACCAGCAAGGAAGGTACGGACTGCGCAATCGGCACTTGCCTGTTGGATCACGAGCGCGGCGTCTCCGATGGCATCGCGGCCAATCCCTGGCAGACCGACACCTGCATTGGGCAATGGCATTACAAGCGGGGACAGAAGTACAAGACCGCTAAGAAAGTCATCGATCTGCTCACGGACATTGTCAGCAAAAATGGCAACCTGCTGCTCAACTTCCCGCTGCCCAACTCCGGTGAACTGGATTTCGCCGAGGTGGAAGTGCTCGAGGGAATCACCGCGTGGATGCAGGTCAACAGCGAAGGCATTTACTCCACGCGCCCCTGGAAGATCTACGGCGAAGGCCCTTCTACCAAAGTCAAGATCGTTGCCGGCAACTTCAATGAAGACAAGCAGAACGACCTCACCGCTGAAGACATCCGCTTCACCGCCAAGGACTCCACTGTTTATGCCTTTGTCCAGGGCTGGCCTGAGAAAGAGGCCGTAGTACAGGCTCTAGGCCTCGCCAGTCCGCAACAGCCCGGCAAGATCCTCAAGGTCGAGATCCTCGGTAACAAGGGCGAGGTCAACTGGAAGCAGGACGACGCCGCATTGAAAGTCCAGATGCCGGCGGAAAAACTCTCTGATATCGGCCTCACGCTCAAGGTCGAGTTGGCTTAGCCCCCGCGTCCTTTACAACCGGCTTCGGTGGCTCGGGCTTTTTCATCTGCGCCACCGAAGATCCTTCATCGCGAGCCACCGCGGCTGCCACGCTGCCCATCGGTTCCGCCGCTGCGGTAATCGCTTCCTCATCCTCTACGAGCTTGCTGTCCTTCTTCGTCACTGTTCCCACCGCCTTCGCTGCTTTCTTAGATGCAGGTTTCTTCTTGGCAGCCTTTCTTGGAACAGTTTTCGCGCCCAAAAACACCGACCAGCGCAACTCCGGAACATGCGGAGCAGTCCTGGCCTTGGCGATCGCCATATCCGCTACTTCGCGCACAATCCATTCAAAGTTCGCCGCGCCCACCGAATTCAAATCAGCATCCGGCGCCGGATTCATAAAGTCGATGGCGTAGGGAATCCCGTTCTCCACCGCGAACTCCACCGTGTTCAGGTCGTACCCCAGCGCGCGGCAAAGCTTCAGTGCATCCTGCTCCACACGCCGCAGCAACGCTCTGCTGTATCGCGGCGGGTCCTGAATGTACCGCTCGGCGTGCGGCCTCCGCGGATCGTATGGCATGACGTGTACCTTCTTCTGCCCCACCACGTAACACCGAAAGTACTCCGCGAAATTAACCGCCTTTTGATACATCATGCACAGGTCGCGCGACTGATCGTAGGCTCTGAAAAACTCCTCGCGATTGTGCACGTGGTACACGTCGCGCCACCCTCCGCCGTCCACCGGCTTCAGAAATCCGTGCTCACCTACATAATCGAATACTGCATCCCAATCAAGCGGATACTCCAGGTTGCGCATCGACCGTTCCGTAGTCTCCGCAGGCAACTGCTTGTGAGGCAGAATCACCGTGGCCGGCACTGCCACGCCGAGCCGTTCCGCAAGCGTGTAATTGAAAAACTTGTCGTCCGCCGACCACCAGAACGGGTTGTTGATAATCACCGTTCCATTGATGGCAGCATGCTTCAGAAAAGCGCGATAGAAAGGAATGTCGTGGGAGATGCGGTCTAAAATCACCGAGTAGCGGGGAGCCACGTCGAGATGCACTGCGCCGGTCCGCACAAACTCCGCCCGGATGCCTTCGACATTCCGGGCATTGATGTGTTCCACCAGCGCGCCGGGAAAACTGTTCTCCATGCCGAACAGAACGCCGATCGTTTTCATGCCGCCTTACCCTCCGAATTCACGGTGGAATTTGCACACGTGCGCCCCCGCTGGTGTGCACGGCTACAGTGTACGTCAGATCGCGTTTGAGACAGCCAAGTTGGAATGGCCAGCCGGAGAGGAGTAACCTTGAAGTAGTCGGTAGTACGGGAGGAGAAAGTGAAATACCGTGTATTGACTGTCAACAGGGAGTTCGGAAGCGGTGGTGGACGGATCGCGCAAACCATCGCCGGTAGGCTGGGCTGGAAGCTGCTGGACCGCGACATCATTGACGCGATCGCCTATGCGGCCCATGTCGACACCACCGTTGTTCGCCACTACGATGAGCACGTGGATTCGTGGCTTCGTCGCCTCAATCAGCAGGCCATGCGCGGCGCGGCGCTGGCTGCCGGGCTCGAACTCGGCGAAAACTCAGTCTTCGACGCCCAGGAAATGGTGAAGATCTCGCAGAAGATTATTGAGGAGGCCTGGTCCGAAGGCAACTGTGTCATCGTGGGCCGCGGTGCACAGTGCGTTCTTCAGCACAAGCCCGATGTCTTCCACGCCTTTGTCTACGCGCCACTTCGCGATCGAATTCTGCGTCTGCGCTCGCGTCTGGAAAAAGGCGCCAACATCGAGGAACGAATCCGAACCGTCGATGGCGAGCGCGCCAAATATTTACAGGAGTATTTCGGCAAGAACTGGTGCAACATGCACCTCTACGACCTGATGATCTCCTCCCGCGAGAATGAAGAGTCCACCGCGAAAGTAATCCTCCAAGCCATGACCGGCGAGGCGTAAACAGGGATCAGCAAAGATGCGGGTACCCCAGGTCTTCCGCCGTTGCGGACGGCGGCGGAAAACCGGGAAATGATAGCGCAGAACGCGCTACGCCTTTGCGCTCCCCATCGGCGAAACCAGCGTAAGCGTCACGGTACCCGCGGTACTCCGTTTATGCGGCGTTCCCCGCGGAATAATCAGCATATCGCCCTTCTTGAGCATGTACGTCGCCGCACCCTCCGACTCCGGCGCAAGCCACTCTCCCGGACCGGTACTGTGCGCGCCCTTCGGTGTTCCGCCGACCTCATACTTCGTCTCTCCGTCCAGGATGTAAAGCACATGGTCACGGCCGTCGTGGTACTCAAATTCCTTGGCGCTCTTGGCCGTCTCCACGGTCAGAATCACCACAAAGGTCTTGTCGTTCACGATTGTGTTATTGGCCGGCGCCGCCTTCATCACCGTAATGTCTGCCTGAAGTTTCTCGGCCGTGAACAGTTGGATTGCTGCCGAAGGCGCGGCGGCTGCGCCCTGACCTTCAGCAGGCGCGGCAAACAGCTTTGAATCGCCGAGCGTAAGACCGGCTGCGGCGGCAACGGACGCCGTGCGCAGAAAATTACGTCGGTCCCGATTTAAGATTGCATTTTTCATTGCAGTATTTTCCATGGCTTTTCTCCCGCATCAGTAAAACACTAAAGACAGCATCCTGTCAGCGAGCTTCCCGCCGAATCGCCTCAAGCAGACGCCGGTCCTCCGCGCTCAGCGCCGCGCCCTCCAGCAAATCAGGCCGGTTCGCTAGCGTCTTGCGCAACTGCTGCTCCCGCCGCCAGCGGCGAATCTGCTGGTGGTCGCCGTTCATCAGCACCTCCGGCGCCCGCAACCCGCCGAACTCCGCAGGCCGCGTGTAGTGCGGATAATCGAGCAATCCCCCTGCCCCGTGCTGCGATCGCGGCACACCCTCGGTGTCAGAAGTAATTTCCGCATCGGCCACGCCAAAGCTCTCGAACTCGCCTGAAGCCTCGTTGCCTAGCACACCCGGAATCAGCCGCATCACTGCGTCCACCACCACGGCTGCGGCCAACTCGCCTCCGCTCAGCACGTAGTCCCCAATCGAGAGTTCCATGTTGCAGTAGAGCTCGTTGACGCGCTCGTCCACGCCCTCGTAGCGCCCACAGATCAGCACCACGCGATCGAGCTTCGCGCTTCCCAACCCGGCCAGCTCCCGTGCCATCGCCTGCGTAAATCGCCGCCCCTGCGCCGACAGCAGAATCACCCGCGTCCCGGCCGCCGCGTCGCCCCCTGATTCGCGCTCCGTTTTCGGTTTGATCCCCAGCAAATCCAGCGCCTCAGCCAGTGGCTCAGCCTTCAACACCATCCCCTCGCCACCGCCAAACGGCCGATCGTCCACCGTCCGGTGCCGGTCGTGCGTGAAGGTGCGCAGGTCGTGCACGCCCACCGTCACCAGCCCCTCGGCAAGCGCCCGCCGCAAAATCCCGTTCTCGAAGATCCCCGCAAAGAACCCCGGGAAAATCGTAACAATCTCAAACCGCATACCTCACGATCATAGATGTTTTCGCGCGCCCTCCACCGCAATGTGCTCTAATGTTGCCCAACTGCCATGGCTGATATTGAATCGCTGCTAAATCGCTGGCAAACGGCCGGCGCACTCGACGCGGAGGCTGCCGCCCGCATCCGCGCCTTCGAACAAAAACAGGAAAAGCCCAGTGGCTTGCGTGATCCGGGTCCCCAGCGACAGGTCGACGTCGCTGGGGTGAGGTGGCAAGGCATAGTCGCGCTCATTCTCGGAGCCATCCTGCTCGCTTGCGGCGTGGCGCTCTTTGTCTCCGCCCACTGGGATGAACTCGGCCCCGCCGCGCGCTATGCAATCGTCATCGCCATGGTCGCCGTCTTCCACCTGGCCGCAGGTTTTGTGCGCAAAGGCTTCCAGGGCCTCTCCACCGCGCTCCACGCTGTGGGAACCATTTCTACCGGCGCCGCTATCGCGCTCGTCGGCCAGATCTTCAATATTCAGGAGCACTGGCCGGCCGCGATTCTTCTTTGGGCATTGGCCGCCCTGGCCGGCTGGATTCTGCTCCACGATGAGGCCCAACAAACCCTCACGCTGCTGCTGTTTCCGGCCTGGATGTTCTCTGAGCTGGCGTTTTACATGGAGAACCACATCGGCCAGGAAATCTACATAGGCCGCGCGCTTTTCATGTGGGCCATTCTTTACCTCACATTTTTTGTCGGCTCGCAGCGCAAGATCGTGCAGGGAATTCTCTTCGCAGCCGGCGCCATTTCGAGCGTCACCAGCATTGTCCTCATGCTGTCAGGATGGGTCTCCTGGAACGCACAACAAACATTCGTGCCCTTCAGCACGCGCGTCTGGGCATGGGTTGTCATCGCCGCGCTGCCGTTGGTAATTGCCGCCTTCCACGGCCATAGAGGATTGATTCCCCCGGTCGTCGCTGCGGTGTTTTCCATCGCGCTGCCGTGGTGCAACCACACATGGACCGAGACCAACACTTTCGGCGACAACCACTACACCTTCGCCCGCCACGAACCCAATCTTGCCGCCCACGCGCTGGTTGCGGTCTTTGCGGTATTCATCTGCTGGTGGGGAGTGCGGTTGGCATCCAAGGCGCTGGTCAACCTGGGCATTGTGGGCTTCGCCGTGGCTGTCGGATGGTTCTACTTCAGCAATATCTTTGACGAGGTCGGCCGCTCCCTTGGCCTCATCGGCCTGGGCATTCTCTTCCTCGCCGGAGGATGGGCTCTGGAAAAAATGCGAAGGCGAATCCTGGCTGGCATGGCTTCTACAGACCGCACGACTCAGGAGGCGAGATGAAGCTCTCCAAAACCTCTGTCGCACTGCTTCTCATCCAGATGGCTATTGTCTCTACCATCACCGCCAAATACCTCTACCAGCGCCTGACCTGTCCCCGCGTGTGGACGCGAGCTGCGGCCTACGACCCGCGGCTGCCAATGCGTGGCCGCTACCTGAGCCTGCAACTCCTTGTCGATGGCTGCCAAAGTACGCTGCCCTCGGCCAAAGCCGCCACCTTCCCGCGCGACATCAACGGCGCAGTCCGGCCCGGCCCCTATTCCATCCGGCCCGTGCAGCCCGTTCGATTCCCAGCGGACTTGAAGGTGAAAGACAACCAACTCCAGGCCATTTGGATTCAGGACGAGGAAAAACAAGCCTCAGGGCTCACCGTCGAAGCCCCGCCCGGCGCACCGTGCCAGGATTTCCATCTCGCCACCCCGGTCGACTTCTACATTGCGGAGCACGCGACAGATCCGTCGAGCCTCAAGCACGGCCAGGAGCTATGGATTGAAGTGACGCTTCCACCCAAAGGTCCGCCCCGGCCCATCCAGCTTGCTCTCAAAGACAACGGCGCATGGAAGCCGCTGGCATTTCAATAAAGGGAATTGTTTTTTGGACTAAGCTTTTTCCGTCGCATTCAAATCGACGAGCCCCTCAGGCAGCGCCATCTCCACGCGCTTTGCTTTGAGGTCGATTTTCCGCAGATAGCTCTTTGCAAACGGGACCAGTATCTCGCCGCCTGCGCCGTGCACAACCAGCAGCGCCACCGGCCCGGCCGTCCGATCCACGTCTTCGACCTCGCCCACCAGCACAGGCTCTGCTCCAGCCACATCCACCAGCGCGCACCCAATCAGGTCGCCAATATAAGTCTCGTCCTCGCCAAGCGCAGCCCGTTCCACCCGCGGAATCGCCACAATCAGCCCTGCCAGCGTCGCGGCGTCACTAATCGAATCGACTCCGGAAAAATGCAGCACCACGCCACCCTTATGCAGCCAGTGATTCACGAGCTCAACCTCGCGCGGAGCCGCGACGCGTCCAGTCTTGGCAGGCGTACCTTCCGGCAGGAGCCATAGCCGCAGCCGTTCAGCAAATTTTTCAGGAAAATCGGTAAGTATGTCGGCGAAGACCTCGCCCTTGCGTCCCTGCGGGCGGCGAATGCGAGCCAGCCAAGTCCACTGCAAGGCTTGCACAGCTTCTTCTGGCGCGGTCCCATCTGGCGAGAGAGGGGTGCCGGATGATTCGGCTGACGCCATGCTAACCTTCGTCGTCCTCTTCCAGGATGTCGAGCGTGTAGCGGTGGTGCAGCTTCATGCTCACGGCGCCCAGGATGGTGCGCACCGAGCGAGCGGTGCGTCCCTGTTTGCCGATCACCTTGCCCACGTCCTGTGGCGCAACCCTGAGCTTGAGAACCGTGTTTTCATCGCGGTCCACGGATTCGACTGCAACAGCAGCAGGCTCATCCACCAAGGCCTGGGCGATCTCCCGGACCAGTTCGGCTACTGAGGTTTGTGCGACCATTTCGTTTTGGGTCATGCTCTTGCCCCTGACCAGATACGTTTAGTAATTGGCGACAATGAATCTGTGCGCGAATAGTATCAGCACGCACCCGTCGCCGTCAGCAATTGTATGCGCAGGCAAGGTTGCCCGCGCACATATCTGGGGGAGAAGCGGAAAAATCAGGCCGCAGCCGTTTCGGCAACCGGCGCTGGGTTCTTGGTAACCAGCTTTTCCACGATAGTAGACATCTTTGCGCCAACGCCGCGCCAGTAGGCGACGCGCTCATGCTTCAGCTCGACGGAAGCCGGGTTGGTGCGGGGGTTGTAGGTACCGACCACTTCGATCGAACGGCCATTGCGTGCGCGGTCCTTCTCAATGACCACGATACGGTAATAGGGCTGCTTGCGGGCGCCAACGCGCGCCAAACGAATCATCACCACGGCGATACGGTTCCTTTCAAATTCCAATGCTCTGTTGCGGTCTTTTTGGGGTCTTCCCGGCCAGCGCGGACGCGCCAGACCAAAATGAGGGCCAGACGGATGAGCCCAGCCGCACAAGACACAACACCTAAGTATCGCTGAAAAAAGGGTTCTGGGCAAGTTTTCTAGGCGTTCGGAATGCCTTGTCAGGCCGCGGGATTCCATTCTCCTGCCACTCACAGCCACCCTCACCGCGCCGGAAACAAGAACCTCAACATCGGCCGAACCCGCCGCGCCCAGCTCGCCTCGTCGTGGGTTCCACCCGCCACCCGTTCAAAATGAAGCGTTTCGCCAGCCTTCCAGCCATTAGCCATCAGCCGCCGGTTCAGCTGCTCGGCATTCTCC
>Ga0209483_1002209_pt1 | contig 13789 bp, 12 predicted proteins | sample NGEPerA_FD_184508 | JGI IMG/M metagenome (GOLD analysis project Ga0209483, IMG submission 184508) | Arctic peat soil microbial communities from the Barrow Environmental Observatory site, Barrow, Alaska, USA - NGEE PermafrostL2-A... | ecosystem: Environmental > Terrestrial > Soil > Wetlands >... | reverse complement strand
CCTCCCCAAGACCGTCTCGATAGACAGCAACGCGCCGATGGCCCCGTCGTGGGTCACGAGTTCGCTGGCGTAAGAGAATTCGTCCCAATGCTCATCTGGAGCCTTGGCCACATAGCGCTCGATGTCGAGCGACGGGTCCTTCTCCGCACACTTTAGAATCTCATAGTATGGCAGTAGGAAACCGTCCTGCCCCTTTGGGCGAATTGAGTGCTGCACCGGCCGCTCCCACACCATGCCTCGCATCCCTTCGCCTTCGCGCCTATACTCAATTAAGGGACCGAGATTATTGATCCTCCCAACACCAATGAGAATTCGCCCCGTGCCTTCGATAAAAGGAACATGTTTGGCGTAGAAAAAAGACAAAGAACCATTGGGCCGCAAGTGGGCGGCAAATCCTTCCAGCAGGGCCTTCTGGTTATCGGCTTCATGCAGCCAGCTCGATTCGTAACCGAGGTCGGGCTCACGATTAATATCAACGTCCAGATCAAGGAGATCCCCATAGAATTCAAGATTCTCGCGCATCAGCCAACGGAAGGGAACAACGCCCGCTGAAAAGGCCGGATAGCGTTGGGATGTGGGTCGAAAATGGCCGTATTGCTTCGTGTTCACGGTGGCGAGTGCGTGGCGCTTGACCTGCTCCATCTGAAACGGAGCCATGAACGTGGCCCGTTCCTCCACACAACAAGGCCACTGCTCACGAGGCAGGTCTTCCAAAGTGCGTCCGGAGTGCGGCGTTTCTTGATCCTCTTTCTTTTGGCCGGCAATCCGTTTCAGCTTGGCACACGCTCCGTTGAGCTGAGGGGCATGGCAAACCAGCCCGGCCCAACCCGCATCATGCCAGGGCACTCGGATGGAAACATGCCGGAGCGGGAATTCCACGATGCCAGGATTTGATTTCATAAGATTTTCAATCTTTGGCTAATGGTAGTGAAAGCTCAGAGGTTGGCGTCGAACTCGGCAATGCGCGCATTGAGGCTTTTGATCGCCAGATTCAATTCAACCCGGCGATTGAGCTGGGTTTCTTTTTCGGCCTGGGCACGGAGCACTGCAAGTTCGCGCACGACGTCAATGCGTGCGTCCAGATTCTCCCGCAACATCATTGAACGCTCGCTTGATGAAGGTGGCGTAAAAGCGCCAGTGATTTGCGCGGCTTCGAGGGCCAGAACTGAGTCGAGCCAGCCTTGATACAAGGCGAATAAATCGCGCTGCGGCAGATCGCCGACTGGAAGCCGGGCGAGAAATTGCGCTTCTTCTGCCGCGGGACTTTCCGGGAGGAAGGGGGCAGTGGCGCGCAATTCTTCGATGACGACTTTGCCGATTTCGCCCTGTGACCAGCGCTTGTGGGCGACGGAAAGGCTGACCCCTTCGCCTTGCTGTGCCGCCAATAATACGGGATACGGAATGGCGCGATGAATCAGTTCAACCAGGCGGATGGGTTTGGCCGCTAAACGACACGTTACGGTGATGATTGCAATTTCCAAATACTCGCGGACAGCATCCCGGTAGGCGGGCACACCGAGATTGGCGGGCTTCAGCGCTGCGTGCCAAAGAATTTCCTCGATCCCGTCGTTAATCTGCCGTTTGTCGGCTGCGGTTGGTGCCCCGTTTTCAACGAGGAGCTTTTTTGGCACACGCTGCTCCACGCGGGTTTCAGGCGGCAATGCAAGGGCTTGGATGATTGGGGCGAAGCTCATGCTGTGGCGGCGGGTAGAACAACCAGGAAAGCCACGACTTCAAAGTCATTGATGCCGGCGAATTCACCTTTCATGGCGTGTGTGCCTCCAGGAGTGAACAGGCTGGCAACAGCGCGTTCTTCTTTTTTTCCGACGATGCTGGCGACGGTTTTGGCGAGAAGTTGTTGGGTGGCACTCATGTTTTCGCCATTGCATGTTGCTTTGTCGAACCTGGAGCACGCGCTGTCGTCTGGGAGGTCGCGACCAATGCAAAGTTTTTTGAGACGGTCGAGCACCTGCTTGGCCTGCGGGAAGGGCAACAACACCGCGCCGCTGTCGCCGACGTGGACTAGGTAATGGGGCGCGAGCGGGTAACCGGGTTCGGCGGCAGCCACTGCCGCCGCGCCCACGGCCCGCAGGCAGAAGATCACGCCGGACGGAATGGCGGAATCGTCGTCGCCATGCGTGGTGGTAACGGCGAATGTGCCAAAAGGGAGATTTTCAAGGCGCGCGAGGTTGTCTTTCAGAAACCGCGCCAGATCAATGCGGAAATCATTCAGCGTAAGGTCGGTGATGGAGACACCGCTGGAGAGGTCTTCGAGGTCAATGACCGCGTCCTGGAGTTTTAGCAGCTGTTTGCGCCGATATTCCAGATCGTTCATCTGGTTATTGGTTTGCTGCTCAATGATGTTCTCCTCGCCGGTGGCGGAAATGTCGAGCAACACCATGCGCCCGCTGACGCGCTGTTCAAGATTGATGTATTCCTCCAGCTCCATATTCGGCCAGAAATTGACCAACTGGATACGCGCATTCGGCGAGCCGATGCGATCGATGCGCCCAAAACGCTGGATGATGCGGACGGGATTCCAGTGGATGTCGTAATTGATTAAGAAATCGCAATCCTGGAGGTTCTGGCCCTCGCTGATGCAGTCCGTCGCAATGAGCAAATCAATTTCGCCCTCGGCAGCGAACTCTTCGCTGCGTTCTTTGGATCGTGGGGAGAATGAGGTGAGAATGCTCGCGAGGTCGGTGCGAATCGTGGTCAGCGTGGTTTTATTGCGCCCGGCCCCAGTGACGAGCGCCGATTCGATACCGTGCGTCGTTTTCAGGGAGCCGGCGAGTTCGGCATATAAATATTGCGCAGTATCGGCAAAGGCGGTGAAGACGATGATTTTACGATTGCCGGGATTGGTTGGATGGCGAAGCTTCCCCTCAATGACGGCGCGGAGGTCTTCAAGTTTTTTGTCGCGCTTCGGCAGGATCTCGGCGGCGGCGGAAAGCAACGTGTCGAGACGATTGCGATCCTCGATAAGATCTTGACGCCAACGAACCAAATCCACGTCCTGCAAAAGCACTTTCACTTTGCGCCCAACCAGGAGCGATTCAAATGCCGGATCGTCCACGTCCACGTCTTCAATGGAAATCTCTTCGACGGCCGGTTGGTGGGCGTCAATTTGCGCAAGTAGGCTGTCCACGTCGGCAAGTTGGCGTTTAAGCGTGAGCGCAAAAGACACCACGGAGCTTTCCATCCGTTTCAAAATGTTGACCCGCAGCAAATGAACTAGACTTTCTTCGCGGTCCACCTGACGGAAGAAACTTTCGCCACCGCGAATCTTAGTGCTGTATTTTTCGTCGTAGGCCGCCTGTTTGGGCGGCAGCACATAACGCAGCGGCGCGTAGGCGCTGAGATTGAGGCGGCGAATCTCGTTGTTGATTTCGCGGATGGCGCGGAATGCCCCGGCGACGTCCACGTCGGATTTGATGTTAATGGGCTTTAGCCGCTCCGGGAACTCGCCTGTTTCTTCCGTGCCATAATATTTTTGAATGTGTTTGCGAGACCGGGCGATGGTGAGCAGGTCGAGCAGTTTGAAATAATCGAAGCCCAGCATGTCCATCAACTTGGCGGGCTTGCGGTCGGCTTCCTCCAATGCAAGCCAGCGATTGAATTGAAGCTGCGCCTGTCGGACGGTGGCTTCGACGCTGGGAATGTTGTGTCCGGCGAGGGCCGCGTCGTCGCCCTCAGTGACGAACGCGATTTGATTTTTCAGGTCGGCCAGGCGGTTGTTGACCGGGGTGGCCGACAGCATGAGCACCTTGGTTTTCACACCGGACTGGATGATGCGCTTCATCAATCGGTCATAGCGCGTTTCACGATCTTTGTGGGTGGCCTTGTTGCGGAAGTTGTGCGATTCGTCAATCACGACCAGGTCGTAGTTGCCCCAATTGACGTAGGAGAGATCAATGTCGCCGGACATGCCGCCATCGCGGGAAAGGTCGGTGTGGTTGAGGACGTCGTAGTGGAAACGATCAGGGGCAAGTATGTTCCGCTTGTCGTTCGCCTTGTAGAGCGTCCAGTTGTCGCGCAGCCGTTTGGGAACCAGCACCAGAACGCGGTCGTTCCGCAACTCGTGGTATTTGATGACGGCGAGCGCCTCGAAAGTTTTGCCGAGGCCGACACTGTCGGCAATGATGCAACCGCCGAGACGTGCAAGTTTGTCGATCGCGCCCACGACGCCGTCGCGCTGGAACTTGAAGAGCTTTTTCCAGACGACCGTGTTGCGGATCCCGGTAGCTGATTTGACTATTTTTTCCTCGTCCAGGGTATCGCCGAGGTCTTTGAACAGATGGTAGAGAATCAGGTAATAGGCGAGTGCGGCGGCTTTGTGTTCTGTGATGGCGGACAATTGCGCCAGCAGATTTTGCTTCGCCGTGGGCGATGCGGGCAAACTCTCCCACAGCTTCGTGAACCAAGATTGCAGGATGGCGCACTCGTCCGGCGTTTCCGAGCATTGAATCAAGCTGAACGGATTGCCTGGCGTAAGGCCAAGGCCGTCGGTGGTAACGGGGCAATGTCCCGTGATGGCGCGACTCAAACCAGCATCGGAATCGGTGGCAATCAGACTGGACTGGGGGAGCGGGGCTTGCGTGTTCCGGACTTCGACGCGATTGGTGACCCAGTCGGCGCAACGACGGGCCAGCCACCGCGACATGAGTTGGTTGCGGGATGCCCGGTCTGATTCCGAGCCAAGAAGCTGCAAGTCGGTCTGCGAGCCGCCCGGCAACACGAGACGACAGGCTGACAAGCCCTGCAACTGTGCCGTAAACTCCGCGAAGGCGAATACCGACATGGCGGGAGTGGCGATGTCGAGTTTGCCTGCTGGCTTCAGGCCAGCCCGCAACGCATCCATCACCCGGTCAGTGCCTGTGTTTTTGATCAGTTTCATGCCTCAGGTGTCGTCAATCCTCACGGTGGAAACTTTGCTGAATTAACGCGCATTTCTGAAAAAGAAACGCCGATCAAATCGGTGAGCCCTTTGTGGGTGGCGACCACTGCGGCGGCCGCGCACGTCAGGGGCCGAGGCAAAATGAAGTCGTCCTGGTCGCTCGGCAAGAGCGCCCTTTCGCGTCTTCGGTATTGTATTATTGAGCCAGGATTCACATCAACTCAATCCGTGCATCCGTCCGGGGGATACAGGGGCTAGAGATAATGGGCTGAGGATCACAAAGTTGCACTAAAAAAGCGTGGCATAAAAACACGGCTTTCGTGATTTTTCGAAAACTCATTGGCGCCGGAAATCCATTTGACTTGCCAGCGTCTCTTGCGGACAGCATCGCTTTTTTGTGAACGGAGGCCTCCCCTGTTTTTTGACCGTCCTCCGCCCCTCGATAATGCTTCCGGCGCCAACCGCTTTGCTTGGGGTTAGTCGCTGGCTTGTGTCGGCCATTCCAGTCGGCGAACTAGTCATTCAGGGGTCGGGGGGTTCTTGACCCACAAACGGAAATGAAGCAGTCCAGCAAACAGAACCGGGAAGGACGGTTGAAACTGAGGAAAAGGCGCAATCGCGGCCGGGAGGTGCGAAAGACGGTTTATTGGATCAAGAGGGAGCCGTTTCCAAAAGTGACCGCGCCTTGGGTCTCCGTGGTCGGGCTGCGATCGTCCCCGCCAATTAGTAATTCACACCGCTGTGGTAGTTTGGGAACGCCTGCCCACGCATGCGGTTGAGAATGTTCTCAACCCCCCGGACTGCTCCGTCATTGATGTTCCTGCTCACAAGCAACTTTCGCAACTTCTCAAGAATCTGCTCATCAGACAACCGCTGCGCACCCCCGAAAAGCCGCTTTTTCACACCGTCCATTACGCCCTTCGGCACGGGCATATCTGCATCCTTGAAATAGGCTGCCTTTGCCTTACCGCCCCGCCTGAAGATATGCTCGCGTGCCAGCACCTCCACCGCCTTTTCCACAAATGTTCGCAGTCCTCCGTCAACAAGTTTCCTGGCCTCCGCCATCACGCCTTCCACGTATGCCTGCCTCTCTATAATGTATATTTTGACCCAAATCCTGCTTGGCGAGAGCGCCTCACACTCAACCCCATACAACTCATCAGGCCCGTTCGAGGCGAGGTTCCAATGAATGCCTCTCTCCAGCCATTCGAACTCCCGCTCGCTGAAATCCTCCCCGGTCGACTTCATCAGCAGCATCGTGCCGCATGTGAAAAACGACGCCCCTATACTCCTCTCATACCAGTCATCATAAATGCCATTCCCTGAGTAGGTTGCGATCAAGAGACCCTCAAAATGCTCGTCGTAAGACTCCGGCCATGTGCATTGTTTGGAATCGAAAAGAACGTAGATACCTGTCACAAGCTCACGAATGAACGTCCGTTGCTCATCAGGATCATCCAAATCGGCAATCGCAGACTCGATTGCCCGTGGCAGGTAGCAGGATAAGCGCTGTCTGATTTGCCTCGGTGTCAACCGGCACATTTTCCGCGCGTGGACGTCCCCAAAAAACTCCGCCGCTAACGCTCGTGAGCGCTTGTGCGTATCCGCCTCAAAACACCGCCACAATTTCCGCCCAAGCGGCTTCCCCTTCCGAGCTCGGCACAGCACGTCGGCCCAGTGTTCCTGGAAGGCGACAACAGCCTCATCTTCCAAATCCTGCCTGATCACATTCGATCCCGAACTCGAACTGATTCTCGTCGGCTTGGTCTTCGCCATGCCGCATTCCTCTCACAAATCTCTTTACTTGTGAAGTCGATTTTTCACCTCACTGGCGGAGCACCCTTATGAACACAAATGGTTCGGCAGAAACCGATCTGATTTTTGCTGTAAGACGGAAACAAAAACTGTCATTATTTCGACTACACGTATGACGGCAGATCTGAAATTCGATGTTTTCATCCGGCAAGTCTCCATGCCGAGCGTGGTTCGCGCCCTGGCGCCGTCGCAAGTGCATAGGCATACCCCCCAGCCACCCCTGCCGAATTCAACCAACGCCGCGACGAATACGTGGATAGATATTCACGGTGCAGGATGCCAGCGGGGTCCGGTTGGTCATTGAGTGAGGATCCATGAAATTCCTCCACACAGCGGATTGGCAGATGGGGATGCGCGCCGAGTCGGTTGGCAGGATGGCAGAGCGTGTCCGGGCGGAGCGGCTGGCTGCGGCGCAGAGGGTGGTTCAGGCGGCGGCCGACCACCACGCCGGCATGCTCCTGCTGACCGGCGATGTCTTCGAGGACAACGCGGTGGACCGCCTGTTGGTGCGGAAAGTGGGCGAAATTCTCAGCAGATTCTCGGGACCGGTTTACATCATTCCAGGAAACCACGACCTCTTGACCCCGGGATCGGTGTGGGAACACTCAATCTGGAGGGAGGCGGGGAACATCACAATTTTCACTAAGAGTGAGGCGCTGGAACTGGACACCTGCGTGTTGTTTCCGTGTCCATTGCGCGAGAAATACTCCAGCAAGGACCCGACGGCGTGGATCAACGCGCAGGACGCGACCAAGCCAGCCATCGGTTTGGCCCACGGCAATGTCGAGGGCATTCCAAGCGGGGAGTTGGACTACCCGATTCCCCGTGATGCCGCGACCCGCCGGGGACTGGATTACCTCGCATTGGGGCACTGGCATTCGTTCGCCCGATACGATGACCCGAGCGGACAATGTCGCATGGCGTATTCCGGCACCCATGAAACCACCAAATTTGGCGAACGCGACAGCGGCAACGCAATCTTGGTCGAGATTGCCGGCCGGGGAGCCCCGCCCGCCTTGACCCCGATCAGGACCGGTGGCCTCGACTGGCGCACCATTGAGCACTCGGTGGACCAGCCCTCCTCGTTGGAATCTCTTGTTCAGCAGTTGACCGGGGTCGCCCAACCGGGGTCGACGCTGGTCCGTATGCACCTGGAGGGGATACTTTTTCCCGAGGACCGCGACGCGCTGAAGCGGCTTGAAGAAATTCTGGCCGCCCGTTTTCTCTTCGGTGCCATCGAAGCTGCGGGATTGACCCCCGCACCCAACGGCGAGGGTTGGATTGAGTCGCTGCCCGCCGGAACCTTCCGGGATGCCGCCCAGAAGCTGCGCGCCCTGGCGTCGCAATCGCCGGATGCGGTTCAGCGGGAGGTGGCAACCCAGTCGCTCCTTCAGCTCTTCGACATCTACGAAAGGAGCCGCGCGTGATCCTGCACAGCTTGCGCGCCACGCACTGGCGCAACCTCCTCAATCCGACGGAAGTTGGCCCCTTCGCGGAGGGCCTGAATGTCATCCACGCTCCGAATGGCACGGGGAAATCGTCCTTGTTTGAGGCGATGCGACGCACCCTGTTCGACGCCCACCTGGTGACCGGCATGGAAATCGAAGCCGTCCGCCCGTGGAGGCGTTCGCTGGCACCCCAGGTCATGATCGAATTCTCCCAGGTTGGCATCCGTTACCGAATTGAAAAGACCTTCTTGGACAGTGCCTGCGCCCGTCTGCTCCGCTTTGAAGAGGGCCGCTTTGTGCCATTGGCTGATGGCCGCAACGCGGACTCCAGGCTCCGTGAAATCCACCCCACCGAATTGCATTGTTGCCCCACCAAATCAATCCCAGGGTAATCCAAGCGCCGATATGAAGAGTGACCATGCGCCAGGGCTTGGACATTATTCCGCTAAACTCGCGTTGCACACCCACAGCCTGTCCGAACATGCCCACATACGCTGTGACGAGCGCAAAAATTGCCGCCCAATAACCGCTGACGACCGCATTCAATCCGCTGTGCGCCACCCCGGCGAAAATCAAAACGTCGGAAATCCGGTCGGGAAGATCATTCAGAATTTCGCCGCGCCAGCTTGCCTTGCCCGAAGCCAGGGCCACCATGCCGTCGAGCATATTGCACCACAAACGGAGATAGCAAAATCCCGGTCCAAGCAGTAGCAACCACGGATGCGAGCCTGCCTGCCAAAAACAAGCAGCCGCCACCGCTGCGGCCCCAACCGAAGAATAGGAGATGGCGTCGGGGTGAATGCCTTGCCGCACACAAAACCGCACCGCCCAGTGTGCCGTTGCGCCAAAAGAATCCGCAATTGGCCGACGTGACGTGGGTTTGTATTCCGACGAGTCCATGCAGTATGAGACTTGTGGCTTTAGTTCACAGAATCAAGTCAAAGCGGGCATAAACAGCCGTTCGGCTTGGTCGGGCAATTGCGGCCTAATTGTGCCCGACGGCGACGGTTGGCCCACCCGAATCGCCACCGCATAGAATTGAGGCCCCGGGCATGACGGGGCTTCTGACTTTACTGCATCCATGATAATCTCCCACCGCGATGTTTCGTGTGGTTTTCCATCTGGATATGGACGCGTTTTACGCGTCGGTAGAGCAGCGCGACGATCCCGGTCTGCGTGGCCGACCGGTGATCGTGGGCGCGCCGCCGACCCAGCGCGGAGTCGTATGTGCCTCCAGCTATGAGGCCCGGAAGTTTGGCGTCCGCTCCGCCATGCCCAGCGCGACGGCGGGGCGACTTTGTCCCAGTGGCATATTCGTGCGCCCGCGCATGGACCACTACCGTGAGGAATCACGATACATCATGCAGATTGTCGCCCAAACGGGGGCCGTCGTAGAGACCATGTCCATCGACGAGGCGTATCTCGACGTGTCCTCTCTCGGTCAGGCGGAGAGCGCGGACGCATCGTTGCTCAAGGCAGTGCCGTTGGCCCGGCATGTAAAACAGCGGATTCTGGCCGAGCGCAAGTTGACCGCCACCATCGGCATTGCCTCCAACAAACTGCTGGCCAAAATCGCGAGCGATCATAAAAAGCCTGCCGGACTGACGGTCATTTCTGACAGTGAGAAAGTTTCATTTCTGCGGCCATTGCCAGTGCGGATAATTTACGGCGTCGGCAAAGTCACCGAACTGACGCTGGGCCAGGCAGGCATCGTGACGGTTGGGGACTTGCAGGATTACTCTGGCGATCTGCGCAGCCTGGTCGGATCGTTCGGGCCGAAACTGAAGCAGTTTGCGTTCGGCGAAGACGACCGCCCGCTGGAAATTGGAGATGAAATCAAGAGCATCAGCGGCGAAGAAACATTTCTGAAAGACACCGACGACCGAAAGGTGCTGCGAGCCTGTTTGAGAGAGCAGGCCGGAGACATTTCGGCCCGACTAAAACACAGACGATTGGGGGCGCATACAGTCCAGGTGAAGGTGCGCTATAGTGATTTCACCACCCTCACGCGCCAGTTTTCAGTCGAGGAACCAATCACCGAGGCGGCTGCCATCTACCGCCTGGGTTGTTTCCTGTTAGGCCGCCACAATTTGGTTTCTCGCCCGCTGCGGTTGCTTGGTCTAGGTGTCAGCAACCTCCGTGAGCCGAGCGGGCGGCAACTGGCACTCCTGTAGATTGCCTTTTCCGTGCCTAATCTGGATTTGGCGTGCGAGCTCTGCGGCAATTCTTGTTTTGCAAACGTTTGCCAAACTAAAAATCAGTGAAACCAACAGAAGACAAGAATAGGGGCGACGCGCCAATCTCGATTCAGCCTTGGAGTCCCTGCCTGTGTTGTTTGCCCAAAGTGGGGAAAAAGCCCGGGACGATTGCCTTGACTTGCCACGGTGGGCTCGTGCTAAAGTGTGGAAACGGGGGCGTGGGGCGAGGAAGCATGCAGCGCAATTGTGAATGTGGGACGAAAAGTGACGCATTTGCGATTTATCGTGTTTCTTCCCTCGTAGCACCCCTCGTTCGCAATGAGATGCTCGAACGCTCCAGTTCCATCGCGTATCGTTATTGTCCTGCGGAAGCCGCCAAAGCCTTGGAGTTGCCCCGTGAAATCCGCGCGAAATTTGTCGCGCATTACGGCCTGGCGCTGGTGGCGGCAGAGTGGCGGGCTTCCGACCCGGACAACGTCGCCCGCGTGATGCGGGAACGCGGCCTGGAGCATCCGCGTCCGCGCATGAGCTTCCCGCCGGAGTTTTTGAACTATGACCAGGGCATCGGCGCTTTCTCCAATCTGGACGAGGGTGTCGAGTAGTCGATCCGGTTCAATCAGGTGCTGTCCGGGTTGCACAAAAATGGCGCCGGTTTGACCGACGAGGAGGTGGAAGCCCTGCGACATCTCCTGACCGCCGCAGCGATCAGCCCGGCGTTTGTCCGGCGACTGGTGGCCGAACACGGGGCGGAATCGTTGACGGAAACTTTTTTGATGCGGAACGCGCCATCCGAGTTGACCCTTGAATTTCTTCGGCGCCGGCACAAAGGCCAGTAATTATCGCAAGCGCTACCCCGCTCTCTCGTTGTTGCAGGCAATTACATTCTGGCGGTCAAAAAGGCCATGTACCGGGATGAGACTACGCGGCCCCGCCGTCTGGACCCGGTGGAGGTTTCGGAGTAGATTTACGCTCACTCCTCCTTTCGGATGCGGGACGTGTATGGGTGTCATCCGAAGGAAGACCCCGGCAGGACCACCTGGAATTTTGATGGCGTTCAATTTCAGAATCCAGACTTGCACAATTCCTCAAATAAATTGAGGATATGTGTATGAAGAAAAACGATCCTTTCGCTGCTCTGATGACGGTCGCACAAGACCAGCAAGGCTACTTTACCACCAAGCAAGCCATCGAAGCCGGGTACGCGGACAACACTCACCCGTATCACGTCCATGCGGGGAATTGGGAGCGGGTGTGCCGTGGCATCTACCGGATGGCACATTTTGCGCCGCCAGAGGATGGGGAAATGATGGCTTGGCTGCTCTGGTCACGCGGACGGGACGAAAAGCCGGTGGCCGCGATGTCGCACCAAACTGCCCTCAGCCTGTTCGAGTTGGATGATTTCAATCCGGCCAAAGTTCACATGAGCGTGCCAAAAACATTCCGTCGAAACAGCCCGACTCCCAAAGCGGTCGTGTTGCACCGGGCGACACTGGCGCCTGCTGAGGTCACGCGACTGCGCGGCCTGGTGGTATGCCGCCCACTGCGGGCGCTGTGCGATCTGGCCAGCGCCAACCCAGATGCGGTCGCCGATCTCCGCCCCATCGTGGTCGAGGCACGGCGGCGCGGTCTGATCACCGAGCGCGAACTTTCAGCCATGAAAGAGCGGAAGGATGCGCGGAAAATCGTCGTCACCCTGCTGCCATGAGTCGTTACAAAACGCCCGAAGCCTTGCGCCGCGCCTTGGAGGACCGCCTCTTTGCGCTGGTGCGGCGCGAGGGTGGAGACATCAACCGTTTGCGCCGCCAAACGGCCTTCGACCGTCTGTTGTGCCGCCTTTTACGTGAAACGAACGCGCCGTGGCTGCTCAAAGGCGGCTATGCAATGGAACTTCGCATCCAGGCTGCGCGAACGACGCGCGATATTGATCTCGCCAGCCGGCGTTTGCCGGGCGGAGCCAAGGAGTGGGATGAGGCCGCCATTCGGAATTTGCTGGAGGCCGCTGCTGGATTTGATCTTGGAGACAGCTTTGAATTCACCATCGGCGAGCCTACGATGGACTTGGACGCCGCGCCTTATGGCCGCTCGCGTTACCCGGTGGAGGCTCAGATGACCGTGAACAGCTCCAATGCCACATTCTCGGTGCTCGACCGACGGACGGGACGTCCCTGGAACCAGCGGGTCGGCAGTCTGCGGCTGTTGCCTCCGGCTCGTGACGAATCAAACGACGACTAAATCTGACAAACTGATCAATATGGACTGCCGGTGGCCAGAAGTGAGTGGCCAACCTCCTACGTCCGGGGCTGCGAAGGCCTTGCCGCCAGCGTCCCGGAAGTGAAGAGCTTAACGTTGGGCCAGATCATCTTCCGCCTTAAGCTCACTCCCGCAACCCCACGCTACCAAAGAATTGTGCCGACCACCGGCAATCCAAAAGGTGATGATTCTGACCAGGCGCTGAGGACCACGCTCTCTCTTAACCCGGACCTATGGCAATACCGCTGGCAGCCTCCCGTTGGCGCGATTCGGCCAGCCTCTTTCTGATTTCCGCTGCCTCAGCTTCATCATAGTGGGACTGCTTTCCAGGAGGGTGGTGGACCGTCAATTTACCCTTCGACGCCAGCACATGAAGAATGAACGCCTCAGAGTGAGCTCGGATCAGATTGTCAGACATAGTGTTCGTTTTGATTTTTTGTGTTTGGCCGTCGTCACCTGAAACAAAAAGCCTGGGAGGTTATCCCGGGCCAGTTGAGCATTGGCAGTCTACCCGTGTCAAACTGGATTCTTGACCGTGATGCTGCGGCCAACTAACGCGCCGTGGACATATGGCTAATGCGGTCGGTGTTGATTGGTCAAAAGGATCGTCGGTTCTTCATGTCCCAAATCCAGAACAAAGATCTGACGAAAGCGATGCCCCTCCAACACCACTGACTGCTCATAAATTTTGGGGTGCGGTGTTGGCGCGTGGGCACGTCCAACTCCACCCGCCGCCAAGCCGAACGGGGCAGCGCATAGACTTCTTGCAGCAGCTTGGGGAAATGATGAGCGGGCGGGCAGCGGACTTTTTGGGTTGGAGGCGGGGACCAGGGCGAGTGGCCGTGAAGAAGGCTAGTTGAGGGTTATGGCAGAAGTCGTGACACAGGGCGCGGAAAGCCCCTGGTGTGTAGCCAAAGGCCTAGGCGACCACATGGGAAGGATGCCCCTCGACAAAAAAGGCGCGCGGGGCCTCGTACTGACGTTGTTTGGGCAGGGCCGGTTCGAGGAAAAAGCGGCGCGGATCTGTTAGAATAGTTGATCGGACAGCGCCCAGGCCAACTGGTGCAATATCAACGCCGGAGCCGGTTCCGGATGCGTGATCCGCGGCAGGCAGATCGCGCCGCCAGCTATGAGTTTGAATCACACTTCCACTTTCAGGATTCGTTTGAACTGATCTGGAA
>Ga0209483_1002208_pt1 | contig 13791 bp, 11 predicted proteins | sample NGEPerA_FD_184508 | JGI IMG/M metagenome (GOLD analysis project Ga0209483, IMG submission 184508) | Arctic peat soil microbial communities from the Barrow Environmental Observatory site, Barrow, Alaska, USA - NGEE PermafrostL2-A... | ecosystem: Environmental > Terrestrial > Soil > Wetlands >... | reverse complement strand
ATTTCTGCAAGCAGGTCAAAATCGACTGGTTCGCCTCCCCCTGGGACGAGCAGTCCGTCGACCTGATGGAGCAGTTCCACCCCCTGGTCTACAAAGTGGCTTCCGCCTCGCTCACCGACGACCACCTGCTGCGCCACATCCGCAAGACCGGCAAGCCGGTCATCGCCTCCACCGGCATGAGCACCTACGCGGAGATCGACCACGCCGTCGAAGTGCTCGGCAAGGACGACCTTGTCCTGATGCACACCACCTCGACCTACCCCGCGAAGTACGAGCAACTCAACCTCCGCGCCATCCCCACGATGGCCGAGCGCTACGGCGTCCCGGTGGGCTACTCCGGCCACGAGACGGGCATTCCGACGTCGGTCGCCGCGTCCGTTCTCGGCGCCTGCTGCGTCGAGCGCCACATCACGATGGACCGGGCCATGTGGGGCTCCGACCAGGCCGCGTCTTTGGAGCCGAACGGAATTTCCCGCCTCGTCCGCGACATCCGTCTCTGCGAGCAATCCATGGGCGACGGCGTCAAGCGCGTCTACGAAGAGGAAATCCCGGTCATGAAGAAGCTCCGCCGCGTGGGCGCCGCCGTCTAACTGGCTTCATGGCAAAGGCCGCCGCCGCAACCGTGGCGGCCGTTGTTTGCTTGTCATTCCCGCAGGGAATCTGCGTGTTCTGTGGCCGTTGCTCGTTCTTCCTCTTCGCTCAATAGCTCATGGCTCTGCGCTCGTTCCAACCCGAACCGGCACTACACTAAACCCATGCCCTTCGACCCCAGCGCCCTCACCACCCTCCAGGCCATCGCCTTCGACGTCGACGGCGTCCTCACCGACGGCTCTCTCAGTTGGTCGACCTTCGCCGCCGAAGAGATCAAGACCTTCTCCTTCGCCGACATCATGGGCATCTCGCTGCTTCGCCGGCTCGACATCAAGCTCGCCCTCATCTCCGGCGAGCCCTCACCGCTGGTCGACCGCTACGCCAAGAAAATGCACATCCCCTTCGTCGCAAAAGGCACGCGCGATAAGGCTGCCGCCATCCGCGACTTCGCTGCAAAGTTCGACATACCGCTCGCCAACACCTGCTTCTTCGGTGACGACGTCAACGACCTCTCCGCGATGGAAATCGCCGGCTTCTGCGCCTGCCCCGGCGACGCGGCAGCCGAAGTGCTCACCTACGTGTCTCGGCACGGGTTCGTGTCAACGCACCTTGGGGGCCGCGGCGCCGTCCGCGAGTTCGCCGACGCCATCCTCACGGCCCGCGGCCTCAGTGGCCGCGACGTCTTCCAACTCCGTCCCCCGGAGTAGCACTTGCTGCTTCGGCCTGGCCCACGTCGTCAGAAACGGTTTCGCCTCCGACTCCGCTTCGTATCCGTAGCTTCGGAACATCGTCTCCACCTCCCGGCCGGTGGTCTCGCCGTTGGGCTTCGGATGGTTCGTGTCCAGCGCAAAGCGTGTCCCGTGCTTTCGCAACAGGTCTCCAGACGAGGCGATCACTTCCACTTCCGCGCCTTCAATATCGATCTTGCAGAACGCCGGTGGGCCCCACCGCTCGAATGCTTCCGCCAGCGTGATGGCTTCCACCATGGCAATCGAACCCGCAGACTCACGGTGCAGGAGAGACACCAGCGAAGACCCGATCGTTCCTTCGGAGTTGAAAGCCAGTTGACCGGAGGTCCCCGCAATCGCCGCTTGTTCCACGACTACATTGTCGAGGTTGTGGCGCTCGATGTTGCGCTTCAGTATCGCGAAATTCCCCGGGTCCGGCTCGAAGCAAACAACCTTTCCCGTGGGCCCTACCAGTTTGGACAGGTGATACGTCGAAACGCCACAGTGGGCGCCCATATCGAACACCAGATCGCCGGCTTTCGGACGGTACCACCGAAAATATTCCTCGATGGCTTCCTCCTCCTCGGGGAACGAAGCCATTTCGAACTGTAGCCCGGAACTTCGGTAGGTCTGCAACTTTCCCGGCTGTGAGTAATCAAGCACTTCTACGCCGTCCCGCACTTCAGGCACCATGGGCTCAAAATACGTGTCGAACATCCCCGCGATGTCGGCGGCATAGACAAGATGATGCTGCGCCAAAATCATGGCGCGCTTATCTTTCCGCAGCCATATTCCGCCATCCTTCGCCTCAACCCCAACGCCGCAAGCCAGGGTCCGCTTGCAAAAATTGAAGTCCTCCGGCGCCGTCGCGAAATCCACGGTGCTGACGCCATCCACTTCGTTTGCCGGCAGTGCGTGGGCGTAGGCGTCGAAAGACCGCGCAACCTCCGGCGCGAAGAAAGCATGCTTCGCCGCCAGAACAACAGCCCGATTCCCTTTGCGCAGCTCTAAACCCTTTGCAACGCGACGAACCTGCACGCCAAATTCGCTGCATTTCGATTTCGCCCACGCCGCTACGGGCCAGCTCCCTCCCGCCGCGGTAAGTACCTTGGCTCGAAAATGTGCTTTAGTCAACGTCACTCCTCATCATGATTCGCTCCAATACCGATGTCCATTTCAACCGGTCCGGGCCGATCACCCGGTCGCCCCGACTGGCTTCTCAATGAGGTCGAGCCGTCCCGGCGTCACAGGAGGGGCCAATCGGTGGCCCAGCCGCATCATCGGCTTCTCGACAATGTAGTAGCTCAACATCGCAAACCCGAACGCCGCAATATATTTAGCCGGCCGCCCAGATAGCGCGAGCAGTGCAGGACTCGTAATATGCGTCTCCGGCGCCAGGCTTGAGAAGAAGAGGACACGCCAAAGGTAGAGGCTGTATGAGAGTCTGCCGATATAGCGCAACGGCGTCCACTCCAGTAGCCTGGTTGTCACCGATCGGGGATGCAGCATGGTGGCAACCACCCAAAGAGCGAAGAAAAACTGACTGAGAATGCCGATCTCGTCGAGCCATCCGTCAACGGAAAATGCCGCCAATGCGGGGTGACGCAGATGAACGCTCACGCGATGCAGTATGAGGACGGCAATGGTGACGGTAAACGCGGTCCAGGGCTTCCAATAGCGCAACGCCCACTCCCGCACCTTCGGCTGCTGCTGCAAAGCAGTTGCCGCTGTGGCCGCGAGTATAAGAAAGTCGATCTGCCAGTAGGTCCGGCGTCCGGTAAGTTCCGGATTGAAAAATCCATGCGCAGAACCGATCTTCTCGATAACAAAAAACACGACCCATGCCGTCGCCAGCACCGACAGCCGAAATCTACGCACGAAGAGCAGAAAGAGCGACAACAGGACATAGAAATGTTCTTCTACAGCCAGTGTCCAGAAATGTCCCTCAAAAAAAGCAACTGGCGCTACAGCAGGATGCCACACGAAGTTCTCGAACATGAACATCGCCGCCGTCCAGTAGTACCAGCGATCGTGGATGACATGAACGATCATCAGCGCTGCAATCGCCGCCAGGTAAACCATCGCCGCCGGTTGGATGCGGAAGATGCGACGAATGTAAAACTGCCGGATGTCGAAAAACCCTTTGAGCCGTTCCTCTTGAAGAATGCGGGTAGTAATGAGTATGCCGCTGATGGCGAAGAAAAGATTGACGCCGTAGCCTCCCCTGGCCTGGATATTCGCGGTGGAATAACCTGCAATCGTCCACGGCGGATCATGCGCCACCATCACAGCGAGGATCGCCAGCGCCCGCCAGCCATCGAACGATGGAAGATACCCAGTGCTGCGCGGTTTCACTTGCGTTTGCACTAGATTTTCTGCCCCAGCGCGCGAATATGTACCGCCTTTCCCCATCCCACATCCACAGGCGTAGCCTCGATCGCCACGACCTTCAGCCCTGCATTTTCAATCAGCTTCGTCACCGAAGCCATGCAGTACGAATTGATGTGTTCATGTATGCCCACCATCCGTTTTCCCAGCTTCAACTTTGGCCGTTCCTGCTCGGAAATCTCCTGCGGAGTTTCCACGTACATATAGCCGCCCGGAGCCACCTTCGTCGCCACGTACGTTACCAGCCCCAGCGGCTCCACGACATGCTCGATCACGTGCGCCAACTGCACCAGCGAATACGTCCCAAGTTCAGCCTCGGAATGAATGCGCGTGACGCCCTGAATCGGCTGCACATTTGAAATCTCAAAAACAAATTTCTTCGCATCGACGCGCGGCATGAACTTCCCATCCGACCCGCCGAAGTCCAGAATCGTAAAGTCTTCGCCAATCGGGACATTCTTCTTAATGAAATTCGTCGCTGCGGTCACGCGTGTTTCCAACTCTTTAGCCCCATGTCCCACTTCGGGCGCCATCCCTGCATACCAAGGCTCAAATTCGATCCGTTCCCGGTTATAGGAATCCTCGCGATAGTCCAGATACAGCCGGTTGATCGCATCTTCGTGAAAAGGCAGTTTCGTCTGCACAAATGAGCAACTTTCGCACAGTTGTATCTCCACCAGCGCGGTCGGCGAGTTCACGCGATCCAGCATCGCCTGAGGAATTGCAGCCAGCCGCCTCACCATCTGTTTCAACGGACTGACCGACCGCACCTTGCCCAGCCGCACGCCAAACACCCGCTTCAAAAAGAACGGCGCCACCTGGCCGATAAAGCCCAACTCGACGAGACACTTCGTCTCCCCACAGTTTCTGCATCGTACTGTTACGTTACTGTCAGACATCTATGCGTCCTCTGCTGCTGCGGCGGTCCATGCTATCGCTTCTGTTAAATCTCATTGAGTCGCTGCATCCCATTCTATCCAGGATACCTATCCTGCATGTGCCTGCACCGCGGTGTCGCCCCGGGCACATCTCGCCCCCCACCCACCGGATCTCCGTTGCCGCATTTACGATAGAAGAGCCTATGAAACTGGCCCGCCACATCCCGACCCGTGTCGCCGGCCCTGGCACCAGGGCGGTATGACCGAAGCCATTGTGCGAAAACCCTCCCGCGCGATCAACCGCCTCCGCAGTCACTTTCCCGGCGGGCAGTTCCTGCGCTATGTCTGCGTCGGCGCGTTCAATACTCTCTTCGGATACTGCGCCTTCGCGCTCGCCCTCTATTTTCTCAACCTCGCGTTGCCGCAGCGCTTCCTCTACCTCACCGTCATCCTCGCTTCCGTCCTTACGACTCCGCTGAACATCACGATCGCATACTTCGGCTACAAGTTCTTCGTCTTCCGCACGCACGGCAACTATCTCCGCGAGTGGCTGAAGTGCTTCGCGGTCTACGGCAGCGCGATGGTTCCGGGGCTGGTGGCCCTCTCCGCGCTGACGCGTCTGCTGCAGAGCGTCTTCCACCGCCACTCGGCATCGCTGCACGCTGCCCTCGCCGCGACGGAAACCCACTTCCACGGGCACGTCCTCGCCCTGCTGCAACACATCGCAACCGGCAAATCGATGGCAGGATACGTGGCCGGTGGCGCGGTCATCGGCTTCTCGACGATCTACAGTTTCATCGGCCATAAGAAGATCACGTTTCACGAACCCCCCAAGGGCTCCCCCAACGGTGCATAGAGGGATCCCACCATCGGCCTCCCGCACGCCCCGCGCGTTGCGTAAGATAAGGCACACACGAGGCGCCCTTTGAAGACCATCAGCATCAACACGCACGCCTACAACGAGGAAGACAACATCGAGGCGATGTACCTGCGCGTCCGCGAGATTATGCAGGCCTACCCTCAATACGCCTATGAGCACATCTTCATCGACAACCACTCGACCGATGCGACGGCCGCCATCCTGACTCGCATCGCCGCTGCGGACCGGCACGTCAAGGTGATCGTCAACGCGCGCAACTTCGGCCACATCCGCTCGCCGATGCATGCGCTGCTGCAGGCCCGGGGCGACGCCGTCATCGGCATTGCCTCGGACTTCCAGGAGCCGCCCGACCTGATTCCGCAGATGATTGAAGCGTGGGAAGCCGGTTGCGCGATGGTGCTGTGCGTCAAGCGCTCCTCCGGCGAGAACGGCCTCGTCTATTGGATACGCAAGCAGTATTACAAGACGGTCGAGCGGCTCAGTTCCGTCGAAACCATCCAGAATTACACCGGATTTGGGCTGTACACCCGCGAAGTCGTCGACCTGGTGCGCAGCTTCAACGATCCCTACCCCTACTTCCGGGGCATCATCGCCGAAATTTCGCTGCCCAACAAGCGCATTTATTTCGACCAGCCGGCGCGCAAACGCGGCATTACCAAGAATAACTTCTACACGCTCTACGACATAGCTATGCTGGGGCTGATCAGCACGTCGAAAGTCCCGCTGCGGCTGGCCGTTTTCGCCGGCTTCTGCGGCGCGTTCCTGTCGTTCCTGATCGCCCTGGTCTATCTGGTGCTCAAACTTCTTTTCTGGCGGACGTTTTCGGTCGGGGTGGCCCCCATGCTGATCGGCATTTTCTTCCTGATGTCGATCCAGATGGTGTTCATGGGCCTGATTGGGGAGTATGTGGGGGCAATTTATACCAAGGTCCAGCAGCGTCCCTACGCGGTGGAGCAGCAGCGCATCAACTTTGAGTACCCTCCCGGGCCGCCGGACGCCCTTTAGCCGCTATCGGTGCGAATACCGCCACTCTAACGGAGGCTGTAGGCCCAGAAGGGGACAACCGAGGCCGGTATCCGGGACGTTGAGCCGCGCCGGACCGGCCCAGAGGCAGGAAAATTCAGAAATTTATGCCGTCGGCGGAGATTGAAACAACCACCCAGCCATCAACTGCGTCTCAGTTTTCGAGCCCCGAACGCACTAAGTAGGCAGAACAAACTTTCAGCACGGAATTCAGAAGACGGAAACGTATACTGGCAAATATGAGTAGCAGCCCAAACCAGACGAGCAGCAACGGACGACCTACGGGCGTTCCACAGCGTAACGACCGGTACATTTTTGGCACGCTGGACAGTTTTGGCAAGAACCGCGACAAGCTGGACGAAGTAAGTTGGGGCGAGGAGCAGCCGGAAGGCGTGGTGCTGGCTTCTCTGGACGCGGCGATCAATTGGGTCCGCAAGAACTCCGTTTGGCCCATGACTTTCGGGTTGGCGTGTTGTGCGATCGAAATGATGTCGATGGGCGGCTCGCGGTACGACATTGCAAGGTTTGGCGCGGAAGTTTTTAGGCCGTCGCCGCGGCAGAGCGACCTGATGATTATCGCGGGCCGGGTGTCGCAGAAAATGGCCCCGGTGATCCGGCGGCTGTATGAGCAGATGCCGGAACCGAAATGGGTGATTTCGATGGGCGCTTGTGCCACTTCGGGCGGCGTGTTCAACAATTACGCGCTGTTGCAGGGCGTCAACCAGGTGATTCCGGTGGATGTGTACGTGCCCGGATGTCCGCCTCGCCCGGAGCAATTGCTCTATGCGATCACCTTGTTGCAGGAAAAGATACAGCATGAACGGAACAGTCTGAAGACGACATTGAATCTTGCATGATTTTTCGTTGAGGAGAGCAATCGGGTTGGCGGAAAAGTGGTTGCAGCAAGTGGTTCGGCGGGCTTAGCAGGTTACCGCGATGGTTCGATGGCTAAGATGAAGCTTGTACCGGAATGGTGCCGGTATATCGTTGCATTGATGATAGAAATCGCATTTTGTTCGGAGCTGTGTTCTTAACTACGGTACACTTTTGGTGAATTTCAAATTTGAGTGCGGGCCGACGGCAACCGGAGCTCGTGTAAGGGAAAGAACGTAATTTTTCGTGGAGGATTGTCGAATGTCTTATAAGTTTCGCAATATCGGTCGGTTACTGCTGGCTGCATGTGCGGTCAGCCTTGGAGTCGCGAGCCTGGGTGCTCAGAGCACAACCGCACCGGGCGAAGTCAATCCTTCGCGCGTTGACCTATTCATGGGGTACTCCTATTTTGGAGCCCATGGCCAGGTCAACCCGGCGAACATCCGCTACTCGTCGATCGACGAGGGCGCGATGTTGAGCGGCGCATACTACTTCAACAAATATGTGGGCGGCGAGGTCATCACGGCTTACCATCCGGACGGCCAGAACGACGGCATGTACTCGGTTTCGGCTGGCCCTATCTTCCGCGCGCCGATGCAAAACTTTACCCTGTTCGCGCACGGCCTGGTCGGCGCCGCGAACCTGGGTGGACCGAACAGTGAGGTCCTGGCGACGTTGGAGCACGAGCCGTATCGCTGGGGCGCGTCGCTGACGGTTGGCGGCGGCATGGATTACGATCTGCCGTTCTACAACCACCGCTTCGGTCTCCGCCTCTTCCAGGCCGACTATCGCTATATCCATGAGTCGTACGGCCCGGCTGTTTCGATTCCCACCTACGGCGTACTCGGCGGCCGCGCCAATCTTGGCGCCGCTGAGTTGAGCACCGGCGTCCTGGTGCATTTCGGCCACATCGCTCCTCCTCCTCCGGTAACGTATGCCTGCTCGGTGACTGCACCGACCGGCGACATTTACCCGGGCGACCAGGTGACGGTGACCGGAACAGCCGGCATGTTGAACCCGAAGCATGACGCGGCTTACTCCTGGAACTCGGACAGCGGCGCTGTTTCGAGCACCTCCAACGTCGTGACCATCGACACCAAGGCCCTCTCGGCCGGCACGTATACGGTGAAGGGCCATGTCTCGCAGGGCAAGAGGCCTTACGAGTTGGCGGATTGTTCGGCGCAGTTTACTGTCAAGGCGTTCCTGCCCCCAACCGTAGGTTGCGCGGCGAATCCTTCCACAGTCAATGTGGGCGATTCCTCGACGATCACGGCCAACGGCGTCAGCCCGCAGAACCGTCCTCTGACGTACAGCTACAGCGCGACAGCAGGTTCGATCAGCGGCAACACTTCGACGGCCACCCTCACCACCTCCGGCGTAGCCCCTGGCGTCATTACCGTCACCTGCAACGCGGTTGACGATAAGGGCCAGACTGCATCGCAGATGACGACGGTCACTGTCTCTGCTCCCACCCCGCCTCCGGTTGTCGCAGCGACGACCACCAGCCTCTGCACCGTCAACTTCGACCGCGACGAACGGCGTCCGACGCGCGTGGACAATGAAGCCAAGGCCTGCCTTGACGACATCGCCCTGAACGCGCAGCGCGACCCGAACGCCAAGCTGGCCATTGTCGGCAACGAATCGGCTGCGGAGAAGGAGCACAGGCACGGTCGGCATGAACGGCATGAAGCGATGGAGGAGAGGCGCGCCGAAGAGCGCGCGGTCAACACCAAGGCCTACCTGGTCACCGAAAAGGGTGTCGACGCCTCACGCATCTCGGTCTATACCGGCACAACCGACAGCAAGACTGCCGCGACGACGCTGATCCCGAGTGGAGCGACCCTGAGCACTGATGGTTTGACCCCTGTGGATGAGTCCACAATCAAGGTCATCCCGCGCACGGCTCCGGTTCGTGCCCGTCACCATCACCACGCTGCTGCCGCCGCTCCCGCGGCGCAGTAGTTACCCGCTGTATTCACCGCCAACGGCTGGCTGGGATTATCTCAGCCAGCCGTTGCCGCGTCCGGCATCCAACCAGCGATGGGGATGGTGCGCCGACGGCGCAGTCGCGGTACCCTTGGTAAGGACAGATTATTTTGATCGCACTGCAAATGATTTCACCGCTTCTGCGCCGCCTGGTTTGCGCCGTGGCCCTTCTTGGAATGGTCCCGCCCCTGGCGGCAGTCGACTGGTTCCCCTTGGGGCCGTACGGGGGAGACGCACGGTCCTTCGCGGCGGACCCGCACAACCCGCAACACCTGTACCTGGGCACCGCGACCGGCTGGATCTACGAGTCTGAGGACGGCGGCGCCGCGTGGAAACGGCTGTCGCTCGTCGGCAAGCGCGACGACCTGGTGATCGACCATATCCTGGTGGACCCGCTCGACGCGAAGCATCTGATCGTGGGCGCGTTCTTCGTCGACCGCGACGGTGGGGGGCTGTATGAAAGCCACGATGGCGGCGTGACCTGGTACAGCCAGGCGCAGATGCGGGGCCAGTCCGTGCGCTCGCTGGCAGGCGATGCGGGCGATTCGAAGATCATGGTCGCGGGAACGCTGCAGGGCGTCTATCGCACCGAGGATTCGGGCGCGCATTGGACGCTCATCAGCCCCGAAGGCAGCACCGAGATTCACAACGTCCAGTCGGTCGCAATCGATCCGGTGGACCCCAACGTGATTTACGCGGGCACCTGGCATCTGCCGTGGAAGACCGTGGACGGCGGAGCGCACTGGACCAACATCGGCGTCAAGCAGGGCATCATCGACGACTCCGATGTGTTTTCGATCGTCATCGATCCGGAGAACCCGCAGACCGTGTATGCAAGCGCCTGCTCCGGGATTTACAAGAGCGTCGATGCGGGCGAGGCCTTCACCAAGGTGCAGGGAATTCCCAACTCGGCGCGGCGCACGCGCAAGCTCGCGATGGACCCGCAGCACCTCGATACGGTGTATGCGGGAACCACGGAAGGCCTGTACCGCACACTGACGGGGGGCTCGATCTGGTCGTCGATGACCGGGCCGGAGTTGATCATCAACGACGTGTACATCGACCCGGCCGACGACAACCATGTGCTGCTGGCGACAGACCGCGCGGGGGTGCTGGTGAGCCACGATGGCGGCGTCAGCTTTGAGCCGTCGAACACCGGCTTCTCGGCGCGGCAGGTCACGTCCTTCGCGGCCGATCCGCACCGGCCGTCGATCGTCTACGTCGGCGTGGTCAACGACAAGGATGCCGGCGGCGTGTTCGTCAGCAGGGACGGCGGCGTGCGCTGGAAGCAGGAGAGCGCGGCGCTCGCCGGACGCGATGTTTTCAGCCTGGCCACGACCAGTGACGGGACGGTGCTCGCGGGAACCGGCCATGGGATTTTCCGGCTGGACGATGGCCTGTGGGCCCAGTCCGGAGCGCTGACGGCTGCTCCGGTAGAGGCCAGCGTGGCCCCCGCGGCTTCGCTAAAAAAGACGAAGCCTGCGCGCGCTTCGTTGAAGCTGGTCGCGCAGAAGAAGGGTGCGGCAAAGAAGCGGACTGTGAAGCCCAGGGCGGTTGCGGCTGACCCCAAGCCCGCGGCAAATCTGGACGCGGTGGTGTACGCCCTCGTCCCGGACGGCGACGCGATTTTTGCGGGCACGTCTCAGGGGCTGCTGAAGGGATCGAGCGATGGCAGTTCGTGGACGAATGTCGCGTCCCTCAAGATGCCCGAGACGCGGTTTGTGGCGGCGCGGAGGGGCACCGTGATGGTCTCCGGCCTGCGCCGAATCGAGGTTTCGCTGGATGCGGGCGAGCGCTGGCAGCGCGTTGCGCCACCGGAAACGCTGACGCAGATTTCGGCAATCGCAGTCGACGAACTGGGGAACCTGTGGGTAGGCGGCCGCGAAGGCGCTTTCTACTCGACTGACAACGGCCTGAACTGGAAGACGCTGAACAGTCTGTACGTGTCGCAGGTGACCGGGATCTTTTTCGACGCTGCCGGACATCGCGTGCTGGTGACGGCGAACAATAGCACGGTCGCGTTCGCGGTCCACCTGCCGGACTACAAGGTGAACTTCTGGGACACGGGTTGGGACCTGCGCTTTGTGCGCCCGGTCGGCAACCACTTGATAGGCGCGACGATGTACGACGGCGTCGTAGTGCAGCCAGTGATGGTGGACTCGGCGATGGTGGGCGGCAAGTAGAGGTTTAGAATCAGGATGTATGAACTCTGAGATGAACACGACGCGCCCGCGGCATGGTTTTCAAACCGACGACCCGGCGTTGGCGCCGATTGCCGCCAAGGTGGGGGCCGGGGAGCGGCTGAGTTTCGACGACGGCGTTGCGCTGTATCGCAGTGCAGACATTCTCGCCGTCGGCTGGATGGCGAACCTCGTCCGCGAGCGCATGCATGGCGACGTTGCCTACTTCAACGTGAACCGCCACATCAATCCAACCAACGTATGCGTTGCCTCGTGCAGGCTGTGTGCGTTCGGACGCAAGAAGGGCACAGCCGACACGTATACCATGGCGCTCGAAGAGGCTTGGGAGACGGCGGGCAAAGGGCTCACCGAAGCGGTCACCGAGTTTCATATTGTCGGCGGGCTGCATCCGGATTTGCCGGTTTCCTACTTCATGGACCTGGTGCGCGGCCTGAAGGTGCGCTATCCGCAGGTGCATATCAAGGCGTTCACCATGGTCGAAGTGGCGTTCCTTGCGAAGCGCGGCAAGATGTCGATCGAACAGATGCTGCAGGAGATGAAGTCCGCCGGTGTGGACTCCTGCCCGGGCGGCGGCGCGGAGATTTTTGCGGACCGCGTGCGGCATATCATCTGCGACCACAAGATCGACGGCGGCGAATGGCTGGAGACCGCCAGGCTTGCCCACAAAGCCGGGCTGCGGTCGAATGCGACCATGCTCTATGGGCACATCGAAAATGATGAGGACCGCGTCGACCATCTCGTGAAGCTCCGTGAGTTGCAGGACGAGACCGGCGGTTTCCAGACGTTTATCCCCCTGAGTTTTCATCCGGAGAATACGGCTCTGGCTCATTTGCCCAAATCCACCGGCATGACAGATATGCGGCAGATTGCGGTCGGTCGGTTGATGCTCGACAACTTCGCGCACATCAAGAGCTACTGGCAGATGGTGACGCCGAAGATGGCGCAGATTTCGCTGCGCTTCGGGGCGGACGACATCGACGGCACGGTGATCGAAGAGAAGATTTATCACGATGCCGGCGCGAAGACTCCGCAGGGAATGCGCCGCCAGGATCTGGTGCGGCTGATTACCGAGGCCGGGCGCATTCCATTCGAGCGCGATACGCTCTATCGCGCGGTGACGCGGAGCGAGGACAGCTTTACGGTCGCGGTGTAGAGGGTTATCGGTTCTGGGTTGTGGGTTCAGGGGCGCTTGCGGGCGTCCCTTTCCATTGGGAGTAGAGATGGAGTTTCGTGGATATCGGCCGGATGATTTCGAGGCGATGTTTCGTCTGGATGAGGCTTGCTTTGGGCCGCCATTTCGGTTTTCGCGCGCGACGATGCGACGCTTCGCCGAGGCGAAGAAGGCCCGCGTCGTTGTCGCCGAACAGGAGGGGCTCGCCGGGTTCTGCGTCATGCATGTGGAACGGGTGCCGGGTGGGTGTGTGGGGTATATCGTGACGCTCGACGTAGCGGTTGCGTTTCGCCGGCGGGGGTTGGCGGCGGAGCTGATGCGGCGGGTTGAGGATACTGCGCGCGAGGCTGGTTGTCAGGCGATGGCGCTGCATGTGTCCGTGGGGAATGATGGGGCGATTCGCTTCTACGAGCGGTGCGGGTATGAACGGTCGGCCAGGGCTGAGGGGTTTTACGAGCAGGGTGGGGACGCGTGGGTTTATCGGAAGGCGCTGTCGGTGGCTGAGGTGACCGGTGGCGAGTGGGGATCGTTTCCGCGGTAACGCCGGTGTATCGCGAGAGACCTTCATGTACGTCGGCAGTGACGTCCCGCCCTTCAAAGCGACGGCCTTTTGAGCGGCTCGTCAGCCCTCGGCCGTCACGCGGCTGAGAGCGCTTCGGCGTGGACCGCGGCTCTCTGTTCAGCCCGGGTGCGGCTGGCGAAGAAAGCGCGCTCGATGCGCAGGACCGACCAGGTGAGGTAGGTGAGCAGCGTGCCGAGCATGATACAGCCGGCCATGCTCGTGAGCCATTGCGCGGTGGTGGGTGTGGCGTTCAGGGGCAGGAGGGGGAATAGCTTGTCCATGAACCAGAAGACGAAGATGAGTGGGACGGCGATGTTGCGCAGGGCGCGGCCGCGTTCGGAGAGGGCATAGCAGAGGGGGATGACGAGGAATATGTAGTCGTACATGAGGTGCTTGACGGTGAAGAGGCTGGCGACCGCGATGAGGGTGAGTTGCGCCGCGTTGGTGATGCGGCGGCGGCTGAGGAAGTAGCCGTAGCTGCCGGAGGCGACCAGGCCGATGATGTAGGCG
>Ga0209483_1002207_pt1 | contig 13796 bp, 9 predicted proteins | sample NGEPerA_FD_184508 | JGI IMG/M metagenome (GOLD analysis project Ga0209483, IMG submission 184508) | Arctic peat soil microbial communities from the Barrow Environmental Observatory site, Barrow, Alaska, USA - NGEE PermafrostL2-A... | ecosystem: Environmental > Terrestrial > Soil > Wetlands > Peat... | reverse complement strand
TAGTCGAACAACACAAGCACCTTCACGTTTTTTCCTTCAGCAATGCTGTGCGTATTACCGCTGCTTGTGCCGAGTCAAAGCACCGGAAACCTTCTTCTCGAGGTGTGCTCCGCGCTTCCCAACTGTCCGCACCGTACCCGTAACAATCCATAATCAATCTGCGCTTTTCTTGCCAGATGTCGTCTGTCAACACCTGTCGCCGATCTGCGTCTTCGCGAACCCGAGGCAAGTACGCCCGATCACCATCTTCGTAGGCAAACAGCCACAATCGCCCTGCACCGATACCGCCCGATCGCCAAAGGTCAACGACGCCTTGGCAGCACTCCTCATGTCGGCGGTGTCGTGTGTATTCGCCCTTCGGACCATGGGTCAAAATCAGGCTGTAGCTCTCCCCAGCCAATAGCTGTACGATGGTTTCTTGCACCTGCTCGATTGGTAGCCCCACCTGGGCCGGTTCATCATCCAGATCCGCCATCTCACCCTCTGCCCCCAATTGCTGCAGGACTTGGCGGAACTTTGGCGCACGATCGGGATCCGATGCTCTGCACAAGGTCACGACACGCCAACGAAACTCCGGATGAGTCAGTATGTAGCCGCCGCACCAGAGTGTCTCGTCGTCCGGGTGGGCGACGACAACGGCGGCCCGGGGCCGAGTTTCTGACCTCACCCCTTCAAGCGGGACAGGGATCATTGTTTTCCTCAATGGAAGCAAGAGCATGGACTCTGAGATATTTGCATGTCGGCTTGTACTGTTATTTTCGACAGATGCTTCCGAACCGTTTGGCTCTTCACAATTGGGATCATCAAGCCGCATGCCTGCCAAAGGATGGTCAAAATCGAACTTATATCCCGGTAGATCGGACTTGTCCGTTTGCTTTCCCATTGAGTGAGACCATCAGGCAGGCTTTGCAATGCGCTGCTGGGGCTGGACCTAAACGAAACTGGCTATCTACACAGCAAACGGCGTGATCCCGGTTGGCCGGTGTGCAGCTTCGCATTTAAATCTATTGCTTACAGCTTTCATCTAAGGATTAGTCCCCTGAAGTCGGCTTAACCGGCCAAACTCTGCCCATTTTTCCTTCAGGTGTTTGGGAGCCTTTTTATTTGGGCGAGGATTTTGGACAGTCGGTTGGAGAGCCGTTCGAGTTGAGCCTGTGCGTTACCGATGGGGAGCGAGCGGCGGAACATCTGCATGAAGTGCTGGGTGGCAATTAAGGCGTCGGTAACGCCTTGAATGCCCGGGTGTAGTGCGGTGGGGGGCAACTTGGGTTGGGGAATGAGATGTCTTGGTTGGGAGCGAGCAAGTTGGAATTCGCGTTCCAAATCAGTAAGGGAAACGTCGACATAGCGCATTGTCATTTCCGGATCGACGTGCCCGAGCAGCTTCATGAGGACGGGGAAGCTGACACCGGAGCGAAGCATCTCCGTGGCATAGGTGTGTCTGAACTGGTGGGGAACGATGGCTGTGGACAGATCAAGTGCGAAGCAAACCTGATGCAGGTAATCTCGCAGTTGATGGACGAGCGCGTTCTTGCTGCTGTAACGAGCAAGCAGGCGCTTGTCTGGTGGCCTTGGATCGAGAGAGCGAAAGAAGCGCAGGCGATGAATGAGGTCACGCGCGAAGGCGTCGACGGGGACCATACGTTCGGTCTGGAGCTTGCCGAGGGGGACTTGAATGGCCCATGTGCCGGGTCTGGGAGAACAAAGGCAATCAAAGGTGAGATCGGCACACTCGCCGATGCGCATGCCGGTGTGGCGCAATAACAGGAATACATTTCCTCCCAGATCGTTGCGTCGTTGGAACTCCTGCTGGAGGAGTTGATCCTGTTCGGCAGTAAGCGGACGTGGGAGACGTTGTGGAGTGCGCGGGATATCTTCGCGGCGAATGAGACGGGCGAGTTCAAAGCGCTGGTTGGAGCAGGCCAGTTCGTTAAAAACGCAGCGAAGAAGGATTAGGTGGCCGATGCAAGTGGAGGTAGCCAGTGGCGGCTTTTTCGTCCGCATGGCGGCCATCCAGCCGAGGATGTGATCGCGGTCGAGCAGTGCGAGACGGTTAACCTCGGGGTGGTGGGCGGCGAGATAGCCAAGGAACTGACGCACCGTGATGTTGTAGGCACGAGCGGTTCCAGAACTCAGCGCGGTAGTGAGCGAATCGACAGCGCGCGCGAAGGCCGGCAGCAGCGGATGCTCGAACGGAGGGGGGCGCCGGCGGCTCACGAGGTACTCCCGGGAAGAGGTCGAAGGCACTGGGCAACGGCGCGGGTGTACTCGTTGTAGACATCCTGGGGAGCGACGTGGACATAGCGCAGTGTGGTTTCGATATCGGCGTGACCCATCAGCTGCATAAGCGCGGGCAGGCTCATGCCGGCGCGCACCATATCGCAGGCGAAGGTCCGCCGGAAACGGTGGGGGTTGGCCATCTGGACACCGGTAGTGCTGCGATGATGGCGGAATAGAGACCGTAATCCGGCCGGCGTCATGCGCGTGCCGCGCGCGGGTCCCTTCAGGACCACGAACAACGCGGCGGAGCAAGGATCGGGTCGCTCAATGCGCAGATAGTGCTCGAGCAACTGAGTTGTCTCGGGCGCCAGAGGAAGCAAACGCAGCTTGTTGCCTTTTCCGCGCACGCGGAGCTGGCCTTCGGACATCAGCACGTCCTCACGGTTCAAGGCGATGACTTCGACGGAACGAAGTCCATGCATGAGCATGAGGCCGATGATGGCCAGGTCACGTGCGGTGTGGAAGCTTCGCCAGAAGCGCGCCACTTCATCGACGGAGAGGGGGACGATGTTACGCCGGGGCTCGCGCACGCGCAATCTGCTGATGGCCACGCGCGAACGGCCAAGCCCCATGGGCTTGCGCTGCAGGAAAGTCTGTTGAAACCCGTGTGCGATCTGAGAGGGGGCATCGGGAAACTCACTGCGCAGAGCGCGATCGACATCAGCCACGCGTTCATTAATAGTCGCGGCGGAAGGACGCGGTTCCTGAGCGGACTGGAAACGGATGTAATCGAGCAAGGTCGATTCGCTGAGGTCCGCCTGCGCAATCTCTTCGCTGTGATGAACGCTGGCCCACCAGCGCAAGAAATGCAGCAGGTTGAAAGCGTAGATCCGCAGGCTGTTGGGAGTCAGCCTGCGAACATGCTCGCGGTCCAGGTAACGATTAATCCAGCCAACCTCTCGGCCGCTGTCTTGTTCTATGACCCGGATGGGGCTGTGTGCGCCCGAGGGCATCATGGCCTTCTGAATCAGTACGCGGAACTTCATGGCCTTGCCGCCTCCACGAGAGCTTGGAACTGTTGAGCGTCCCCTCCCTGGACAAAGAAGGAGTTGGGATCGTGACCTGGTGGCAAGAGGACGCGGCGGGCATCGATGCCATGCATGGCGAGCCTCTGTGCGAGCAACTCGGCTGCTTGCTGACCGCTCTGGTTGGCATCAATATCAAAGGTGAGATAGACGGTGCGTGAACCATCGCATAGCTGGTGGAACTGATCGGTGTTGAGATGTGTACCCAGCGAACATGTGACGTTGGTAAAGCCGGCCTGACGCAATACGGCAAAATCAAACAGCCCCTCGACAAGAATCACCTTGGGGCAGTTCCGGACCTTCTCCCATGCATACAAACCGCCCTTGGTGCCGGGCAGAAAGCGATGGGCAAAGGCGGTGCCGATGCTGCGGCCGTAGAAGTTAATGAGCTGTCCGCTCTGGCGTAGCGGGAAGATAATGCGCTGGTAGAAAGAGTCGGAGCCGTTTACGTTAAGCAGGCCGAGTTGCCGTAGCAGGTCGAAGGAATGACCCAGTGCCGTGAGATACCGACGCAGGCTTCCGCCGGGCGCGTAGCCAATCCTGAGTTCATCGAACAGAGCAGGATCATGCAGTCCACGCTGGCTGAGATATCGTACGGCTTCTGGGTAGTGCTCGAGTTGCTGACGATAGAAAGCAGCAGACTGTTCCAGCACTGCGGCGGAATCGACTGAAGGACTGGTCTGCGGATCGAGGTAGGCAAGGCTCTCTCGGAAGGAAAGATGGCGTGATAACTGAATAAGGCGAATCAGATCGCCACCCTGGCCGCAGCCGTGGCAATAGAAGACATCCTTGCGCGTGTTGACATAGAACGAGGGTTGGGTCTCTTCGTGCAACGGACAGAGTCCGACAAACTCGAATCGGCCCGCATGATGACCAGTCCAATTATGTTGCCGCAGATAGTCCAGAAGCGGCGTCCGCCGCTTGAGTGCTTCGACGTCTTCACCCACGGTGTCTTTTTCGCCTCCGGAGCCCAGCGTAGGAGCAGAGGGACGGCAGTCCAAGGCAAGGATGGTGGGCGAAATGGTTTTTTCAAAGACGCAGAGGCCAGAGAACCTCGAGAGTCGGACTTATCCACGACAGCGGCGTCGCTTGATCAACAAGCTGATGGCCGCGAGTCAGCCAATGAGTTATGCGAGTGACGGTCCTGCTCAGGAAAGAAAGCGCCGGCTGAAAACAATCAAGACCGCTTGACCAGCGCCGGACGGTCGACGGATCGGGCAAGCGGTCAGGATCCTTCAACCTGGGCAATGCCTTCTCCCAACTGCAGTGCTCTGTAAAGCGCCGCTGCAGTGCGTGGCTGCGCGCCAGCAAACTGTAATGCGTGTAAGGCAGAGAGAACAGGGGAAGGAAGGTGAATGTCATCCCGCACCTGACGCAGCGCCCACGATGAATCCAAATCCAGTCGTGATGCTCGTCATGAGCCTGCTTCCGGCGACGGCCGTGACCCACAATAGAATCTCGTTCACAAAACGGGCATCGGCGTATCATGATCTCGTCGCAGTGTTCGGCCCAGTCGGTTGCAATCTTGTCCGGCGCGACGGAAACTGAGACAAAGTAGACCGTACCTCACAGGGGTTCCGCCTCTGGCTTCGACCCGCCAAGATCTCCGTCGGAAGCGGAGCCCCGCCTCCCGAAGAAACATCCAACTGAAAGAGAATATCGCCTCTCGACTGATCAGCCTTTTACGGCTGAACTCAGAATGTTGGCCGGTTAATTACGGCTTCTCGGACGTAATCTAGAGCCGAAGATCGGTTCCGAGTGAATTACCGCTAGCCGGAAGGTGCAGCGAAGCTAGCTGCTAATCCAGCAGGGGGAAGAACCTGCCAGTAGAACTTGCCCAGTTGCTACTGTAGTCATACCGGACGGCAGAGGGAGTGATCTCTCTTGCCGAAAGCTCCGGAGTAAAAGTCCCAGCCGGCAAAGCGCGAGCGGCGTCGGGTCCGTCAGGGGGGCTAGCAAGTCAGCAGGCTGTAGCGAAAGGAGCGAACCGATAGCCGCGAAAAGGCGACCCACCGGTAGCGGATTGTGGTGGGATGGATGAGAACGCCGAATCTTTCTTCCGGAGATGAAGGCTGTGCCGCCGGTGAAGGAACTGGGTATAAGCAACCGGTGGGTTCTCCGTGGTCATGGAGGGCTGCATGCTGACAAGGATTAACAGTGAAAGCTCGGAACCACTCGCGGGCGGCCTAGGCGCTCCCGCACAGCAAAGGCTCTTCGTATAACCAGCGTTAGCCGGGAAATCGGAGAGTGTTCGTGAGTGGGTCGGATGAGGTCAATAAGTGTTGATGGACAGGGACAATATAACCCTGACCGGAGCGAGGACCTCTGGGGTAAGGCCGTGAGGCCCTAGTGACGGTATCGAAAAAGAATGCCTGCCCGGCTCAGTACGGGATCACAGGTCTCGTTCTCGGACGATACGAAGGATGGAAGCAAACTGTTTGTAGCGTTGCGTACGCTGGGAGCAAGCTTAAGCAAAACCGCAAACAGGAAGGCATCATCTGAAACGTCAGCCTTGAAGCCGTACTGGGGAAAACCCGCCGTACGGAATTTTAGAGGGGGTTATGGAAACGGCGGCATCATTCGAAGCCCGCTTAGCGCCATAACCCTACTCGACTGTCGTTCTAGTTAACCGCAATGCGACTACTGACCGTGGTGCCTCGTCCTTCGCGAGACGCCGCGGACACAATTAAAGCGGCTTGTATCCCGGCTCCACGCGTTCATTGACTGCGGCATCGTTAAGCGCCACACCGATTCCGGGTTTGTCGCTTACTTCAAGGAAGCCGTCGTTCAATGTGACCGGTTCAGTAAGCGATGTGTATTGTTTGTTCAAATAGTGAGTCCATTCCAAAATCATGAGGTTCGGCATAGTCGCGCACACGTGCGCGTAGGCCATTGTCGCCAGCGGAGAAGCCACGCCGTGCGGAGCTACAGGAATGGAATAGACCTCCGCCATGGATGCAATCTTGCGCGACTCAAGCAGGCCGCCGGTCTTTGACATGTCGGGCTGAATAATGCTGAGCGCTTCCTTCTCAAGAAACGCGCGATAGCCGAAACGGCTGTAAATGTTTTCGCCTGCCGCAATGGGTACGTGGGTGTTGTTGCGGATGCGGAGCATCGCGTCCACATCGTCGCTTGGGATCGGTTCTTCAACCCACATCGGCCGGAACGGTTCGACCAGACGGCACAGCTGTATAGCACTCTCCACGTCGTAACGCGCGTGACATTCGAGCGCGATGTCGAAGCTCTTGCCCAACTTGTCGCGAAAACCACCAACGAAGTTCGCCACGTCGTCCAACTGTGCGGTGTTGAGATGCAGCCCCCAGAGCTTGCCGGGATCGAACCCCTTTTTCAGTGTCCATTCATCGGGGCTATAGTCCATGCCGATCTTGAGTGCTTTGACTTTTGTCTGCGCGATGATGGTTGTTGCTTCGTCGGGAGTGGCGGCGTGCAGATAGACGGGTATTTTCTCGCGAACACGGCCGCCGAGCAGACGATACACGGGTACGTTCATCGCTTTGCCTGCCAGGTCCCAAAGAGCCATTTCGACGCCGCTGATGGCGCTCAGGTAAGGGCCGCCCATTCCGCGCATGAACAAGGGAGACGGCGGGCCGCCGCCGGAAGAACGCTTCCAGCCCCAGAGATCGAAGAGTATGCCCTCGATGTCGAGCGGATCGCGGCCGGCGAGTTGCGGCCCAATGAAGGAGTTGACGATATCCTCGGCGCCGACTGTGTCCATTGTCTCGCCGGTGCCGGTGAGTCCCTGGTCGGTGTAAATGCGAATGAAACGGCTGTTAAAGCCATCGCGCAGTCGAACCGCTCGAATTTCGCGGATTTTCAGTTTTGGCGCAGACGAGGTTCCTTGCGCACGCGCACCGGCGAGAAAGGCGGCGTAGAACATGGCTGATTGCTGGATAAAGTGGCGTCGGTTCATCGAGGACACGATATCACGCTGAATCTACGACCAACAATTGTCTTCGATGATGTTCGGAGTTTTTACGCCATTGCGGCGTTGGCTACCACCTGCAGGCCACGGGCTTCAATCTCGTATTCGCGCATTTTGTATTTCTGAATCTTACCCGAGAGCGTGGCTGGGAATTCTGTTACGAAGCGTACATGTTCAGGAATTTTGTAGTAGGCGATCTGGCCCTGGCAGAATTCCTTGATCTCCTGTTCCGTCGCTTCGGTGCCGGGACGCACGCGAATCCACGCAACTACGACCTCGCCTAGTCGCGCATTGGGGATTCCGATGACCTGCGCTTCGCCTACCTTGGGATGCGTGTACAGGAACTCTTCAACTTCGCGGGGATAAATATTTTCGCCGCCGCGAATAATTACATCGCGGGAGCGGCCGGTGATGTGGATGCAACCATCTTCGCGCATCACACCCAGGTCGCCGGTGCGCAGCCAGCCGTCGGGCTGAATTATCTGTGCAGTCCCCTCGGGGTCGCCGTCGTATCCGCGCATCAACGCATACCCGCGCACGCATACTTCGCCTTGCTGGCCGTAAGGTACTGCTTCCCGCGTTTCGAGCGACTGAATCATGATTTCGGTCTGCGGCATGGCGCGGCCTACTGTCTTGACGCGCACTTCGATGGTGTCGTCGGCGTCACTCATCGTCACTACCGGCGAGGTCTCAGTCTGTCCGTAGGCGATGACTAGTTCGCGGCAGTGCATTTCGCCGAGTACGCGCTTCATCAGTTCCACCGGACAGGGCGCGCCGCTCATCATACCGGTCCGCAGGCTGGTGGTATCAAAAGCCGCGAAGTCGGGCATGGCAAACTCGGCGACATACATTGCGGGAACGCCGTAGACGCTGGTTGCGCGCTCTTCATGCACGGCGCACAGGGTGGCGCGGGCGTCGAAGGTCCAATTGGGCAGAATGATGGCTGCACCGGAGTTGACTGCGGACATGGTGCCGATGACGCATCCGTAGCAGTGGAACAGCGGCACGGGCACAACAATCTTGTCCTGCTCGGTGTAGTGGAAGCCCTGGGCTAGAAACTGTCCATTGTTCACCACGTTGTGGTGGGTGAGCAGCACGCCTTTTGGCAACCCGGTTGTCCCGCTGGTGTACTGGATGTTTGCTATGTCGTCGACGGCGACGTGATCGGGCAGCCGGCCTTCAGCATCCAGTAGCGCAGGCCACTCCGGTGAGTCGAAATAGATAGTGTGTTGTAGCGCAAGATCAAGGCCGTGGCGAGCGCGTCCCAGCACTTCTCCGTAATCGGCGTGCTTGTCCTTATGCCAGAGGAAAAGGGCTTTCATGCGCGAACGCGTGAGCGTGAACTGCAACTCATGCGAGCGATAGGCAGGATTGACGTTGACGAGGGCCGCACCTGCGCGGGCACAGCCCATGTGCATCATGATCCATTCAATGCAGTTGGTAGACCAGATGCCAACGCGGTCGCCATGGCGGATGCCCAGCGACCAAAGCCCTCGCGCCACGCGATCGGCGGCCGCATCGAGCTCGGCCCACGTCATGCGTTTTCCCTGATGACGGCTGGCGACGGCGAGACGTTCAGGATAGTGGTCGGCAGTGCGGCGGAGCAGATCGCCGACGGTCAATTCAAGCAGCGGCCGATTGGGTCCCTGCGCATAGCTTACGGCAGAAAGTTGTTGTTCGACGGGCATGATCGGATTAGTGCAACGAACGGCAGTTTACGCCGGTGAAGGGGCGCTGTCGTGTGATTTATCGCACAGGGAGCGGTGAGTTTGCTATAGCAGGTGTCAGGTTTGGGTCTGTGGTATCCAATTCATGCGCTAACTGCGCGCATGAACTGGGCGCTCGAACATCATGCGGATAGCTAAGGCAGACGCCGGCCACGTCAGACCGAGGGTTCTGGTTCGCGAGAGGCGGCCGCTTCCATTTCCGCAAGGCCTGCGCGCATGATTTCGAAGTCCGGGTTTCCGCGCAGTTCTGCCAGTCGCGGATCGGCGAGCATCTGGAAGAACCACGGACAACGGCTTTCGTCTGAGGCGCGCAATTCTGCCAGCGCTGCTTCAGTATCGCCGAGCGCCACATAAACGGCGGGCAAGAACGATTTGAGGAAGAAGCGCTCTCGGCTCAGCCATTGCAGGCGTTCCAGCATGGAGTGTGCCTCGTCGCGGCGTCCGGCGCGTGCCAGGGCATATGCATGTACTGAGCTGGCAAGATCGAAATGGGGTAGCCGTTCCGATAGCCCCTGCGCGAGCGAGATGGCGTGTGCGGTCGATCCGTTGAAGGCCAGAATCGCCGCGCCGTACAGGCTTGCTCCTTCATGTTCGGGGAACAGATTGAGCGCGCGCCTGATCTGCTCTACGCTTTCGTCGGCTCTGCCTGCAAGGTGCAACGTCCATGCCAATCGTGCCTGCAGCCACGGAGCGTACGGGTCGAGCCGAATGGAGTTTTGCAGTTCTTCGATCGCCTGGGTAAAGTGATGGCGGCTCATGGCCAGCATCGAGCGCACACGGGTGATCCAGGGGTCGTGCGGAAGATGCGACGACAGCGACATGAGGCGCAACGCCTCCGGCAGATTGCGGTCGTAATGGAAACTGATCCAACCGAGCGCGGGCAGAACTGCTTCCGACTGAGCGGGCAGATCCGGAACAGCGTCCACAGTCCGGCGCACGATGTCGGCTTCCATTGCTGGAGACATGAAACCGTAGAAGCATTGGCTGATGCAGAGATTGACCAGGTCAACTCGCGCGCCGATCAGCGAAGGGTCCAGCTCCGTTGCACGCATCAGGTGCTGCAGTCCGTCTTGCATCCTGTGTCGCTGAAGCGATTGCCATTCGTGATGCGCTCGCTGAAAAACTTGGTAAGCTTCAAGACGGTGAGTGGCCGATTCGTCTGCGCTCTCGTCTTCGCTCGCCGCGCTGTCTTGAGCGGACGCTGCGAGAGCAAGACTCTCAGTTCGCCACGCACGTAGCCAGGGAGCGTCTTCAGATCCGAGACGGAATGCGAGGCGTTCGACCAGTTCCGATTCCACGCCCGCGACCAGATCGCGGCGCACCAGCACATCTTCAACCCAGATCTGTGTTCCTTCGGAGATGCGAATCATCTCAATGCGCAGCCGGAAATGCATGGGCAGAGCACTGATAGCCCCGGCCAGCACAAGGTCGGCATGCAGAGCTTCACCTGTCTGCTGTGCAGTTAATCCGCGCCGTACGAGCGTAAAGACTGAGTCGCGCGCCAGCACGCTTACCACTGCAGGCCGAGCGGAACTTAGGCGAGCGATTGCTTCTTCGGCAATTACCGGGCCTAGATATTCGGGCACGCCAAATCCGGTTGTGAAAGGCAGAATCACCAGGCGGGGCGGCGCCTCGTGTGTTGCGCCACGTTTACGCACGCCCGCAGCAAAGCGATAGCCGCGCTTGTACAAGGTTTGGATACATGTCTCGGGTTGCAACCGGGCGCGCAGCGAAGAGACACATTTAGGAACGCTATCGCCGGTTACGTGGACGTCGCCCCACAAAGCCTTCTGCAGTTCGAGCGGCGAGACAACGCGGCCTGCGTTGGCAATCAGGACTTTTAAAGCGGCTAGTTCTTTGGGTGGCAGATGAATTTGCGACTCGCCGCGAAACAGTGTGCCGTCTGGCTCCAGGCGAAAGCCTGCGAAAAGGAATTCCGGCGCTTCTGAGCCCGGTGCTGCTGAAATACGCTGATCCATCGTACACAACGCAGTTCTTCGGTGCTCTGGCGTGCCAGGTCACCGACGCTATGCCATTCGCAACCGCGCGAATGGAGTTTGCCCGCGGGAATACATATTCCTGCAAGGCTCACAATCCAGGGAAAGCGCACAACAGGCTCGTTGAATAACAGTGTTTCAATGAGCTCAATTTTTTGTAATTCGATTATCAACGCTTGGGAGGCGAACGGAAGGTGCTGGAGACCACTTTCCTGATTATTTAGTCACCGAAACCGATTACCTCGTACCTGATTGGTAAACAAATCGACCAAAGGGAATCTCAAACGAGTTTGCGTACCGCTCCGGGGGCAGTTTGGACTCAGTTGAGCGAGCCTACGTGAGAGATCAAGCGGCGGTCATCAATATTTCGACTTGATGGCGTAGGTGAAGCCCATCGTGAACTGAAAGGAGTTGCGTTTCGTTGGAGGTAGCGATGTGGGTGGATCGTTAAGATAGCTGTCCATTGTGCCCACGGAGAAACCAAGATTCTTGTACATGGGGAACACCAGTGTGTTGGTTTCGTTAGCGGAGTAGGCGCGCCAGTTGTTGTAGGCCGGAATATATGCAAGCCCCTGGGTGTAAGTAAGGAGCTTGGATTGAAGAACGTATGTGGCAGAAAACGTGGAGCCGACGAGATTCATTCCGCTGCCCGAAGCTGAGATGAACTTCTGCTTTTCATACTGCATGGTTGCCTTCAGATCCAGGTGCTGTTTGGGGCTCTTGATGGCCGTCCAGCCCAGTCCGCCGCCGTAAATCTGCTGCAGATCGAGGTCCTGAGAGTAGTTGTGATCGAAGGCTGTTTGCGCAAGCACAAACAGTTGCGGTGAGAAGTATTGATCACGTTCAGCGTCAGCGTGGTAGATGGCGGACTTGGTTGTAACTGAGGGCACAAATACCGCAGGAGGGCCGGGAATTGTATAAGAGGGCTGAGTGATTTTGCCGGAGGAGCCTGTGAAGTCAATCGAGCTGCGATTGCGCGGCCTGAGCCAGGAGACGGTCGGCACGTTCCGAACCAGTCCTACGGCGCCCGCAAAGGTGTATTGCTTCTGCGTAGCGGTCACAATGGTTGCGCCGGCTGTCGCAGCGCCTTCCCACGCCGACAGAAAACCGGGTTCATGATTGATCTGATTATCCAGAGTGGCCGCGTCCATAATGTACTGCGCTTGTTTGACGGGGATGGGAGGCTCAGCTGTTCCGCTTTCCGTCTGCAGCGTTACGGTCTGATTTTCTACCGCAACTGCTCCAGTGGGCAGATGTTGAGCCACTTTCTTTGACGGCGCCTTTTCCTGGCTGCTCAATACGACGTACTTCTCGCCGGTGTGCAATTCCTTGATTTTGTCCCAGCCCAGCGTCATATCTCCGAACGCGTCGGTGTGAAATGTGACCTTGCCGTCGATCACTTTCACAAATTTGCCGTGCAGTGAATCGCCGTTGTTCAACACCAGCACGTCGGGGTCACCCTTGGCATCGTTCTTGGATTGCGCGCTGCCTGCAAAAGCTGTGCAAAGCGCAACTGCGGCGGTAAGGAGCCACATCATTTGATGGAAACGGACCGTACGAATCGAGAACCCATTCATCACAGCAATTCCTTTACAGGGAGATAGCCGGAACCCGTTTCCCGGCCGCGCATCGAGTATTGAGATCGAATGGTTCGATGCGGCTCAGTGTTATTCGCGTTGCTGCCCCATGCTCAGGCTGATAAACGGTTGCTGGCGGAGAATTCCAACGCCACTAGAATACGCCCGATCCGATCGCATGGATCAAATCAAAATCAGGGATGCAATTTTGCAAGTGGTTCAATTTGCGCAAGAAACTTCAGAAAACCTTCAAGTCTTTGATGGCTGTTTGTTGCCAGAATTGGGTGGATGTCCATTGCCAGACTCGAATCGGCAATAGACGCGAAAGGAATTGGCGATGTCCAAGACTGCGTCTTATGCGTTATGGGCGCTCGAGCCCTACTCCATTGGCCTCAAACTGCGTTCTCTCCGAACAAAAAAGCACATGACTCTATCGCGACTGGCTACGGAGACGGGATTGTCGACCGCGCTCTTGTCCAAGCTCGAAACCGACCGCATGATTCCCACACTGCCCACTTTGGCGACAATTGCGCGCGTGTATGGCGTTGGCATGAGTTATTTTTTTTCTGAGCCATCGCGCCACGCACTCTCCATTACGCGCAAGGCTCATCTCCAAAGCGAAGGTCGAGGCCCGGAGCCCTACAAAATTACTCCGCTGAATGCTTCGCTGGAAAAACCGCAGTTGGTGGCGCAGATGATCGAATTCGCGCCCGGCGGAGCAACGGCTTCCGCGGATTGTTTTAGAGAGTCGAGCGGTGTGATCTACGTGCTCGAAGGCAGCCTGCAACTGGAGGCAGGCGGGATGGAGGAGATTCTCGAAACGGGTGATTGCGCTTGCGTTGAAAGCGATATGACACTCGCGTGGAGTGCGGCAGGGAAGCATCGCTGCCGAATCCTTGCGGTGCTGCCCGGCAAACCGCGGATTGAAGGCTGATCGTCTCACTACATTTAATGTTTTGACTCAGTTTTCGTTCTTGTGACAAGTTGAAACGAGTCGAAGAACCGGTTTGATTGATCGAACGGCTTGTTGAGAGGGGAGATCACGAGCGCCTCGTAGAGGGTGGTAGCAACCATGAACATTCGGACCATAAAGTGCGTTGCGGAGTTCACTGCTTCAAATTGCAGACCGGGATTTGTTCCGAGGGCGATCTTCTTCTCGCTCACCAGGCGCGAGGCGGAGTTGGACAGGGTGCTGTTCTCTGCTCCCAGCAACATCTGATCGGAGCTTCTTCCCTCGACGGCAGGTC
>Ga0209483_1002205_pt1 | contig 13802 bp, 12 predicted proteins | sample NGEPerA_FD_184508 | JGI IMG/M metagenome (GOLD analysis project Ga0209483, IMG submission 184508) | Arctic peat soil microbial communities from the Barrow Environmental Observatory site, Barrow, Alaska, USA - NGEE PermafrostL2-A... | ecosystem: Environmental > Terrestrial > Soil > Wetlands >... | reverse complement strand
GATCTTGATCCGGAACTCTCTCGAAAAGGGGCAGGGCGAAAACGTCAGGCCTTCGCCTTGACGCCGATTTTCGCGGCAAGGCCATTGATCGCAAGGCGATAACCGTCGATGCCGAAGCCGCATAGCGAGGCGAAGGCGGCACGCGCGGTGAAGGAATGATGACGGAAACTCTCGCGGGCGTAGATATTGGTGATGTGGACTTCGACGGCCGGGATTTTCACCGCCGCCAGCGCGTCATGCAACGCGATCGAGGTGTGCGAATAGCCGCCTGCATTGATGACGATGCCCGCGGCCTTTTTGCTATGCGCCTCGTGGATGGAATCGATCAGTTCGCCCTCGTGGTTGGATTGCCGGCATTCGGTTTTCCATCCGAAATGTGCGGCGGTATTGGCGCAAAGCTTCTCGACGTCGGCAAGCGTGGCGTGACCGTAGGTCTCGGGCTCGCGGGTCCCCAGCAGGTTGAGGTTCGGGCCGTTGAGGACGTAAATCGTCTCGGCAGGGCTGTTGGCCATCCAGTTCCCGGTCAATGTGGCTTGGGTGGGCGGGGTTATAGGTAACAACGGCGGCGAAAGGAAGCCTTTAGGCCGTCTTTGGCAGCCTGCAAACGCTTCATCCGCATCGTGAAAAGCCGTATGGAACCTGCGGAAATCACGTGTTAACCAAGGTTAAAGGATCGAGGCCGCAGCAGCCGTGCCCGACCACTGCGCCGCTCACCAGCGGTTCTGCAGCCGCAGGCTTTCGGCGAGGTCGCCGCGGAAATTGTGTTGGCCGAGATGCATCAATTTGCAGTCGAGATCGACCCAGATCTTGCCGCCGACATCGCGCCAGCGCCGGCAGAAGGCGTAATCCTCCGACAGATACCGGCCGGAATCGGGATCGACCATGCAGTCGAAGAACAACCAGTGCAGATGCGCCTGCGGGTTGTTCGGTAGGCCGTCCGGCACGTAATTCAGCGAGGGATATTTCTCCATCATCTGCCGGAACACGTCACGCTTGATGCACATGAAGCCGGTCGGCGCTTCCGCTACCTCCACAAAACCATCGGCGTCGGCATAGGAGCTGACGCGCTCGGCGCCGTGGCCGATCGGATTGAACGGATACTGGGTGTAGCGATCCTCGAACTGCTGTTTGGTGGTGCCGCCGGGCAGGCCATCGGCCGGCCAGTTGAAATCCTTCATCGGGTAGACGCCGGCGGTGACGTCGCGGTCGATCAAGAGCAGCCGGCACACCGATTGCGGCGTGAAGGTGAGGTCGGAATCGATCCAGAACAAATGCGTCAGCGTTTCGTCGGACAGGAACTTGATGACCATCTTGTTGCGCGCGCGCGTGATCAGGCTTTCTGAATGCATATGCAGGATGCATTGCAGGCCGAAGCGGTTGCAGTGATGGGTCAGCTCGAAGATGCTGGTGACGTAATGCATGCTGACCGCCGAGATGTAGCAGGGCGTCGCGAACATCACCTTCATCGACTTCAGGGCTTCGTCGGGCAACATGCTCATTCGCTTGCTGGCTCCGCGGGCCGGCTATTTCGCCTGCTCGGCAGGCTTGTCCGGTGTCGTGAGCTTGACGGCGGGCTTCGCCGCCGGCCTGGCAGCGCCTTCGTGCGGTGGTTTCGCACCGTTTTCATGCGGCGGCTTTTGCGCCACGGGCGGTGGGGGCGGCGGCGCGGCGGGACCGCTTTGTCCAATCGAAACAGCGATGCCAAACAGCCGCCATTGCCCGTTCACCGGTGCGAACAACAGATCGAAATTCACCTGCGTCGGCACCGAGGGAAAAAAGCCGGACATATGCATCAGGCCGTTGGGTTCGATCTGCGGCAGCAGGCTGAGTTGCGGATCGATCACGGCGACGCCGGAGAGATCGAGATTGTCGTTGCGCAGCTTGGCGAAGATATCGCCGAGATGCGCGGCGGTGTTGGTCTGGAAACCGGGCGCGCCGAGATCGCGCAGTACCGTATAATTGCCGGTCTTGTTGGCCTGGTCCAGCGCCAGCAGCGACGACCGAATCAGGATCAGCACGCCGTTGCGGTCGATCTGCGCAGGTTTTGGTGCTGGCGCCGGTGTCTCAGCATGACCGGCGCACATGGCTGCGGCCGTAACGGCCGCGATCATCAGGCTACGCCAACGATACTGCTTTCCCGTCAGCACTCCGCCGTCACCACGCCACCGTCAGCCCGGCCCGTCCGCCGACGCCGCCTTGCGCAAAGCCGGCCGCAACGCCGCCGTTGAGGACAACATACTGGTTCAGCCGCATCTGCGCCCCCAGGGCCATGGCATTCTCGCCGCGGAATGTACCCCAGTTGGCGGAAATCGCGAACCTTTTGTCCGAAGGCAGGGCCGCTCCGCCCATCGCGATCGCAATCGCGGTGCCCTCGAACGCCTGCCGCATCTGCGTCTGCAGGGTCGTGACGTCGCCCTGCAGGATGGCGACATTGCTCTGAAGACTGGCGATGTTTTGCGGGTTGAAGCTGGTCGTCGCCAGATTGCCGAGCGCATCGCTCGTTACAAACGAGGTCGGGCCGGATTGCGCGGCAAGGCTCGCCGCCGAGGTGATGCCGGACATCCGGTAGGTATTCGACGTGGTGCCGATCGACACCTGGTTGACGGCCGTGGTCGTTGCACCGTTGCCGATCGCCGTCGAGTTGGCGAAGGTCGCCGAAGCGCCCGTGCCGACGGCTGTCGCGCCGGTGGCGCTCGCCGTGCTGGCCTGGCCGATCGCGGTGGTGTCGGTGCCGGTGGCGTTGCTGTTCTGACCATACGCGCTCGCGGTAGTCCCGTTGGCGAAACTGCCCTGGCCGGTCGCGGTCGCGTTGGCGCCGTCCGCGATGGCGCTCACGCCGGTCGCGGTGGCGTTGGCGCCGTTCGCAAGGCTGCTGGTGCCTGTTGCAGTCGCGCTGACGCCGAACGCTCGGCTACTATCTCCCAACGCAGTCGCAAAGTCGCCGGTCGCGCGGCTGCCTCCTCCTACCGCGGTCGCGAACGTGCCGATCGCACCGCTGCTAAAGCCCATGGCAGTCGCTTCGTTACCGGTCGCGTTGCTGCCCGCGCCGGTCGCGGTGGCGTTGACGCCGAACGCGTTACTGAATGCTCCAGTCGCGGTCGCGAAAGCGCCGGTCGCGGTCGCCTGGCCCCCGGTCGCGGTGGCGTTGACGCCGATCGCGTTACTGACTGCTCCAGTCGCGGTCGCGAAGTCGCCGATCGCGTTTGCTTGCGTGCCCGTCACGGTCGCTTGACGACCGTTCGCGATGGCGCTCACGCCGGTCGCGGTCGCGAGGGCGCCGTTGGCAACGCTGAGGAAACCGGTCGCGGTGGCGTTGTCGCCGGTCGCGTTTGCTTGCTGGCCCGTCGCGGTCGCGCCGAAGCCGTTGGCGATGCTGCTCTTGCCCGTCGCGGTCGCGCCCAAGCCGTTGGCGATGCTCTCCGAGCCGGTCGCGGTCGCGTTGTCGCCGGTCGCGTTTGCGTTCTGGCCGGTTGCGGTCGCGGAGAAGCCATTCGCGATGCTCAACTCGCCGGTCGCGGTGGCGGCGACGCCGATAGCGTTGGCGCCCGCGCCGGTCGCGGTTGCGAGCGTGCCGTTGGCACGGCTGAGGAAACCGGTCGAGGTGGCGTCGAGGCCGTTGGCGGTGGCGCCGTTGCCGTAGGCCGTCGCATTTCCGCCGGTCGCGGTCGAGTTGAAGCCGATCGCCGTGGCGTTGAGACCGGTGATGAGGGCGGCCGCGCAACTTCCCGCAAGCCCTGTCGCGGTCGAAAAACATTGTGCGAAGGCTGGCGAGACGCCGAGCGCCGTCATCATGCCGGCGACCGCCGCCAGGCTGCGCAGCGTGCCGCCGCATAGCACGCTGCTCGCCAACAGCCGCGTCCGGCGGTGGCGCGGCTCGAACGATCCGGCAAGCTGCGCTGCCGACGCTCGCTCCGCCTCCGAAATCGTCCGTGTCATCGCGATCCCCCGGTGCTATGAAACAAAATTCTCGTGAAACAAAATCCAGAAACAAAGTCCGTGAAAACCAGCCTGAGGCGATCTCGGACCCATGCCGCCCCACAGTCGAAAGTTACCAAGCCTTAACCTAATCCAGCGTCCGAACAACCGCTGGCAGCCTCACGAGGCCGCTTTTGTCGGCGTTTTGAACGATTGCTGGGAAATGTTGCTGTTCAGCAACAAATCCCGACAAATGGCGCCGCCGTTCGCGTTCGTGTGCCGGTCGCCGCCTGTGGCGTTGATGGCAGTGCGGAATGTGCCGGTGGGATTTACTTGTTCTAAATTTCAAGGCCGCTGCCGCACCCGCTTGATTATTCCTGATACGGGCCCCAGCCGGATGCGGATCCTGCTTGACGGCCTCAAAAGGAAACCGAGGCGACAAAAAGGGGGCGGGCCATTGGCCCGCCCCCTGAGGTCTTGTGGTCGAAGTAACGATCAGGATTCCAGCACCGCCACGATCTCGAAGCTGCGCGGGTCGATCACCACGATCTGGTTGTTGACCAGGATGAACTCATAGCCGCGCCACTCCGGATAGATCGTCACCACCTCGGTCGGAAGCCGATGGAACGTCACGTCGTGCGGCACGCGGGTGCCGACCGAGATCGAGAAGTTGACGTGCTCGACCGGCGCCACATGCTGCGACCGGATCACGGTGGTGATCTTGGTGCGCTGCTCGGTCGAGATCTTGGCGCCGGCGCCGGCCTGGCCGACGGTGGTCGACTTGCTCTCGGCGCCCTTGGTCTCCGCCTTCTGGTTGCCGGAGCGGTCCTCGCGGCCTTCGGCCTTCATGTTGTCCTGGCGGCCTTCGGCCTTCATGTTCCCGGAGGTGCCTTCGCGACCCTCGGCCTTCATATTGCCGTTGCGCTCCCCGGCCTTCATTTCCTTGCTGCCGCCTTTGGTGCTGTCGTTCTCGGAGCTCATGCTCTTCGACTTCGCACCTGGCGTGTTGTCCTCGGCGCGCTGGTTCTTGCCGGCCGTCGGCGATTTCTGTTCGCTCTGGGTCGACTTCATGCCGGATGACGGCTTGGCCTGTTCGGTGGATTCGTGGCTTGGCGTGGCCGACGTACTGCCGCCGGAAGGCGCGCTCTGCTGGACGGTGGAACCCGACGAGCCTTCGCGGCCCATGCCTTGCGCGTTGGCAAGGCCGGTTCCGGCGATCAGCGCTACGGCTGCAACCGAGATCATAAAGCGATTGGTCATGGATGGTCTCCTCACATGTATCTGAATTGCCCACGCGAACAACAAAGGCGGCTATGCGATGTTCCCCGGGATCGGCGGTTCCATCGGGTTTGTTTTTTGAACGGGCGATGAACGGCGCGGTGAGCGAATGCCCAAATGAAAAGGCCGGCTGAACAGCCGGCCTTTCGAATTGACGCTTGAGGGGGAGCCGTGAAGGCGTCTCAGCAGGTCACTTTGCCGCAGCGGGCGATGCCGATTTTTTCCTTCAGGCCCTCGAGGCCGACGGCGCCGACCACGACCTGCTTGCCGATCACATAGCTCGGCGTGCCGTTCATGCCCATGGCTTCGGCGAGCTTGAAGTTCTCCTGGATGGTGGCGTTCACCTCGGGGCTTGAGAGATCCTTTTCGATTCTCGCGGTGTCGAGGCCGGCATCCTTGGCGGCAGCCATCGCGCGCGCCTTGTCGGCGGGTCCGCGGCCGCCGAGCAGCTTCTGGTGGAAATCGAGATATTTCTTGCCGGTGGGATCCTGCATGTGTACGGCGACCGCGACCTTGGCCGCCTCCACCGAACCCTCGCTCAGCACCGGGAATTCCTTCAGCACGACCTTCAGTTTGGGATCGGTCTTCATGAGATCGAGCATGTCGGCCATGGCGCGTTTGCAGTAGCCGCAATTGTAGTCGAAGAATTCGACGAAGGTGACGTCGCCGTCCTTGTTGCCGAGCACGACACCGCGCGGCGAGTTGAAGATCGTTTGCGCGTTGCTGACGATGCTGGCTTCGTGCTTCTCGGCTTCCGCCGCGGTCTGGCGTTTGTTCAGCTCATTCATCGCCTCTTCGAGCACTTCGGGATGGGAGATCAGGTAGTTCCGCACGATGGTTTCGATGTCGCCGCGCTGGGTGTCGGAAAAGCTCTGCGCCGATGCGCCCTGGGGCAGGCCGCAAAGCGCGAGCGCGAACAGGGCGGAGGCGAGTAGGCGGAACGAAGGCATTTGCAAATCCTCTTTGGTGAATTCCGGCTTCCGAACAGCGGCGGCCGGCCTGGTACATCCTGGTTGCTTGAAGTGTCTTGATTGGTCTCGACGTGTCCTAGTTGCTCTTGGGCGGCTTGGCGACGACGATATCGTCGGCCTTGACCCATCCGGGAGTGCCGACGGCGAAACGGGTCTTGGCGCGGGCGGCCAGTTCGCGCGCGGTCTTGTTGTCGCCGCGCAGATAGGCGGCCTGGGCCGAGGCCAGATCGGCCTCCGCGTAATCTCCTTTTCGGCCATAGGCCATGGCAAGCTGCGTATAGCCCAGCGGCGCCTCGGTTTCGCGGGCCACCGCGGCCCGCAGAATCCCGATCGCCTCGTCAGTATACGCCCTATTCTCGGTTCCCACGAGCGCCTGACCCAGTAACATCTCGATGAGCGGCGCGTTATGTGAGAGCGCCACTGCCTTGCGCAGCGGCGCGATGGCTTCCAGCGGCTTGCCGCCTTCCAGGAGCGCCTGGCCGCGCAGTTCATGGAAATAGGGATTGTTGGGCTGCAGCTGGATCAATGCGTCGATCTGCGCCAGCGCGGAGCGCGGGTCGCCGTGCAGGTACGTCGTGATCGCGTGCGCGTAACGCGCGGGCAGGCTGTCGTTCGACATCGGATAGCGGCGATAGACGGTATCCTGCCGCTCCATGAAGGCCGAGATCTTGGCCCGCACCATGTCGTGGCGCATCTGCAAGCCCGGATCGTCCTTCTTGTCCCAATAGGGACTCGAATGGGCGAATTCCTCCAGCGACGCGACGCGGTCGGCCGGCATCGGGTGCGATTGCAAATAGGGATCGGCGCCGCGCGCCGCGAACAGGCTGTCATTGGAGAAGCGCTTGAAGGTCTCGTACATGCCCTTCGGGGACTGCTGGGTCATGTTCAGGAATTTCACGCCGGCGCGGTCGGCGCTTTCCTCCTGCTGGCGCTGATAGGAAATCAGGGTGCGGCGGATCATCTCCTGCGGACCCGCGATCACCGCGGCCCCGGCATTGGCGAGGCCGCTATCGGCGCCGGTGTTGCTTCTCGCGCCCGCCACCAGCGCGCCCGCGCCGAGCAGCATGGCGATGATCATCTGGGTCTGCGCCTGCGCCAGTTGCAAACGCATCTTGGCGAGATGGCCGCCGGCGAGATGGCCGGTCTCGTGCGCCAGCACCCCGATCAACTGGTTCGGCGTTTCCGACTGCATGATCGCGCCGTAATTGACGAAAATGCGCCGGCCGTCGGCGACGAAGGCGTTGAAGGCGCTGTCATTGATGATCACCACCTGGATATTCTGCTTCTCCAGGCCGGCCGCGCGCAGGATCGGCCGCGTATAGTCGCGCAGCAATTGCTCCGATTCGGTATCGCGGAGCACCGGCGGGCCTTTTTGCTCCTGTGCCAGCGCAGGAGACACCGGCGCGAGGACCGGCGCAAAGGCGAGAGCCGCGGCCGTGGTGACAGCGGTCAGTCCTGAAGTTCGACGGCGTTGGGCGGAGCTGATCGACATGGCGGTCTTTAGCGATTGGCGGCGGGCCGGATACCGGTTATGCCCTAACAAACCGTGGAATACGGCTAGTCTGGGGCACCAGGGGAATTAGCAGAGTTCGATGCTTGAAGCGACACTGAGAGAGCGTGCAAAGGGCCTGTTGACCGCCTCCGGCCGCAGCGATGTTCCACCGTTCATGGTGATGGACGTGATGGCGGCGGCGGCGCGGATCGAGGCCTCCGGCGGCCATGTGATCCACATGGAAGTCGGTCAGCCCTGGGCCGGTGCGCCGAAAACGTCGATCGCGGCGGCGCATGCCGCCCTCGATGGCTTGCGGATGGATTATACCTCCGCGCTCGGCATTCCCTCGCTGCGCGAGCGCATCGCATCCCATTACTACGAGACTTATGGCTGCACGGTGGACCCCGGCCGCGTCGTCGTCACCACGGGCTCGTCGGGCGCATTCATCCTGGGCATTCTCGCGATGTTCGAGCCGGGCGACCGCGTTGCCGTCACCGTGCCCGGTTATCCGCCGTATCGTCACATCCTCACCGCGCTCGGCTGCGAGCCGGTGCTGATTGAAACCTCGAGCGAAACCCGGCACGCGCTGACGGGCGAGGCCTTGCTCGCCGCGCATCGCAAGACGCCGCTAAAGGGCGTGCTGGTCGGAAGCCCTGCCAATCCGACCGGCACCATGATGTCGCGCGAGGCGCTCACCGGCCTGATCGCCGCCGCCGAGGGCGCGGGCATCCGCTTCATCTCGGACGAGATCTATCACGGCCTCGACTATGCTTTCCCGGCGGTGACGGCGGCCGAGTTGTCGCCGCAGGCGCTCGTGATCAATTCCTTCTCGAAATATTTCTGCATGACCGGATGGCGGGTCGGCTGGATGGTGGCGCCGGAGGCCCTGGTGCGGCCGATCGAACGGTTGCAGCAGAATCTCGCGATTTCCGTGCCGACGCTGTCGCAGATTGCCGCCGAGGCAGCTTTCGACGGCCGCGCCGAAATGGACGAGGTGAAGCACGGCTATGAGGAGAACCGCCGCATCCTGATCGAGGGCCTGCCGCGCGCCGGCCTGCATCATTTCCTGCCTGCCGATGGCGCGTTCTATCTCTATGCCGACGTTTCCGCCTTCACCAAGGACAGTTACGAATTCGCGCAGCGAATGCTGGAGCAGGCCCATGTCGCGGCAACGCCCGGCATCGACTTCGACCCGGTCCACGGCCGCGGGTTCATCCGCTTTTCCTACGCGCGTTCGGCCGAGAACATGCGCGAAGCGGTGGCGCGGATCGCGCGCTGGCTCGGATAGGCCGTAAGGGCCGCCAGCGAGAAAAAATTGCCGGCCGCCTGGCGGCGCGAGTCTCACTGACTCCGCGGCAGCAATTGATCTCGGCAACCGCCAAAGCCGTGCAACCGGCATTTCCGAGATTACTCTGCCGGCTCAACCGGACATGCCAAGGACATGCCAAAATCGATGCGATGGACCCGGAGCGGACATGGGCCGGCGTCGTTCCACGTCAATCCGGCTTGATATCAGCTACCTTTACAACTTTCGCCCACTTCTGCGTTTCGGCGGCAATAAATCCTTCGAACTCGGCGGGCGAAGTGACGAAGATGCTAGCGCCGAGATCCGCCAATCGCGCCTTGATGGCGGGCTCCGCGATGACGGCATTGATCGCTGTATTAAGCTTCGCGATAACCTCAGCCGGCGTCCCCCTTGGGGCACCGACCCCAAACCAAGTGCTGGCCTCATAGCCGGCAACGAACTCGCCCAGCGAGGGTGTATCGGGCAGCAACTGCGAACGCCGAGCCGTCGTGACCGCCAGGGCCCGAAGCTTGCCCCCTCGAACATATCCGATTGATGACGGCACCGGATCGAACAACACGTGCACTTGGCCGCCGAGCAAATCCGTGATCGCGGGCGCAACGCCACGATAGGGCACATGAAGCATCTCGATGCCTGTCATTGCCATGAAGAGTTCGCCCGCCACATGAGGCGGTGTACCGTTGCCGGCAGAGGCCATGTTGATCTTCCCGGGGCGCGCCTTGGCAAAGGCGATGAACGGATCGACGGTTTGAGCTGGAAACGACGGCGCAACCAGCATGATCAGCGCACCACGCGCGATGCTGGCGACCGGCGCGATATCACGGACGAAATTGAAACCGAGATTGTCGTAGAGCGCCACGTTGATCGCATTGGGCGCGGCCACGAGCAGCAAGGTGTGACCGTCAGCGGGCGCGCTCGCCACCGCCTGCGTACCGATATTTCCGCTCGCGCCGGCGCGGTTCTCGATGACGAAGGGCTGACCCAGCTGCTCAGACAGCGATTGGCCGATAATGCGTGCCAGAATGTCGCTCGGGCCACCCGCCGGAAAAGGAACGATCCAGCGAACCGGCCGTGTGGGATAGGCTTGTCCTCGGACGGCGCTTGCCGCCGCCAATACTCCGAGCCCTCCCACGAAGGCCAGCAGGTTTCGGCGCGTTGCCTTCATCTCTAGGACTCCGAATCCAATATCACTTGAGACGTCTGAGCCTGGCGACGCCGGAGGCCCCCGTCGACACGGTCGGATTCCTCCATGACAGATCGTCGCCGCTCAACGTGAAGGCTCGCTTCTGCTCGGCTCCTTCCTCGTTCGGGTAGGTGCTGGCTTCGATTTTCATGAACAGATTGCCATGGTCCACCGCGTAGGTGCCGGCATAAGCAAGACTCCCTTGGACGGTCGCCTTGTTTTCACCGTCCGTGCCTTGATCACGCCGGCCGCTCGTAAACTTCGCGGCCGGGGCGGGTGATCAGCCAGGAAAAGCGTCCGCTCCGATCCAGTATCAGATATCCCCCGGGTTTCGGACCGAATGGGTGCGAAATCGTTCCGTCGGACGCAGTGTTCTCGACAGAAACCCATTCCCAAGTTCCCACGACGTCTTGGGTGACTTGTGCGGCGGCCTTGCTGAACATGCCGATGACCAATGCCGAGGCGGCCAGTGTCACAAGCGCGGTGTGCCGCGTCATGATATCGCTCCCTGTTTGCGCGAGCGTCATACCGGTTTACGGCGGGCAGATAATCAGCGATAATGCGTGTTAACTCGTGAAATATTTTCTTGAATGGCCAATTCGGCGAACGAGATGGGGTTGTTTGCGCGAGTGGTCGACCGCGGGAGCTTCGCGGCCGCCGCTGACGATCTCGGGCTGTCGCCGTCTGCCGTTTCGAAGCTGGTGACACGGCTCGAGTCCCGACTCGGTGTCCGACTCCTCAATCGCACCACGAGGCGCCTCGCTCTGACGGCGGAGGGCGAGGTGTTCCTCGACCGGTCGCGCAAGATTCTCGATGCCATCGAGGCGGCGGAAACCGAGATCTCCGCGACCCGCCGCGCGGCGCAAGGTCACCTGCGGGTTCACGCGTTCCCCTCGTTCGCGGCGGATCATCTGTCCGCGGTGTTGCCCGAATTCCTGGCTCGCTACCCGCGCGTCACGTTCGACTTCCTGGTCACCAACCGGGTGGTCGATCTAGTCGATGACAACATCGACGTCGCGCTACGTGTAGGACCACTTGTTGATCCTGTATATGCGGCGCGCAGGATTACCGACTTGACGCAGGTCGTGTGCGCCAGTCCTGCTTATTTGGCGAAACACGGCACGCCCCTTCATCCGCACGATCTTGCCCACCACGCATGCTTGACACTTAGTCATATTCCGAACTCGCGGCTCTGGTCGTTCAACATCGGGGGAGAAGCCGTGGAGGTAGAGGTCCATGGACCAGTCGTCGCCGACAGCGCGCACATGCTTCTCAATCTTGCAGTAAGTGGGACGGGAATCATCCGTTTCGGCGACATAATCGTCGCCGAGGCGGTGCGCAGCGGGCGGCTCATTCCGCTGATTGGAAAATTTTCAGAAACCGGATGGTTTGCCGCTGTGGGTAATTTTTCAGCGCCGTCGACAACGAACGCCACGGGTCAAGGCGTTCCTCGATTTTCTGATGGAATGCTTCGTCAACGCGCCGTGGCGGGCGAAGCGGGACAAATGATGTGGCCCGACGGACGGCGCCTGCCAAGACTTCATGCTCCGCTTCTGGCACTTTCGGACATGGCGCGATGTCCGACTTGAGTCCGTTGCACCAAAGCGAACGTCCGCCGACTACTTCTAGTTTATGCGTTCACGCCCTGGGGTAGGACGCTCGTCGAAGCTATGCTACGAATAAATCCTTGAGGGTTTAAGGGGGGCATCATGACAGTAGCGGTCGCAACCGTAACCGGGAGAAGTTCCGCAAAACCCTGGTACCGGATTCTCTATATTCAGGTGCTGATCGGGATCGTGCTCGGCGCCATCGTCGGCTGGCTGTGGCCAAGTCTTGCGACCAACGACTGGATCAAGGCGCTCGGCGACGGCTTCATCAAGCTGATCAAGATGGTGATCGCGCCGATCATCTTCTGCACCGTGGTGTCGGGAATAGCCCATATCCAGGATGCGCGGAAAGTCGGCCGCATCGGCATCAAGGCGTTGGTCTATTTCGAGGTCGTCTCGACCTTTGCGCTGATCATCGGATTATTTATCGGAAACCTGGCGCGGCCGGGCTCCGGTTTCGGCGGCGCCATGGCGGATGCCGCGAAGGTCGCGGGCTTCGCCAAGCAGGCCGAGGCCCAGAAGAGCGTCGATTTCTTCCTGCACATCATTCCCGACACGGTGGTGGGGGCGTTTGCGAACGGCGAGATCCTGCAGGTGCTGCTGTTTTCGATCCTGTTCGGCTTTGCCCTGATGGCGCTTGGCGAGCGCGGCAAGAACCTGCGCATCTTTGTCGACGAAGCGGCCAACGGCGTCTTCGGCGTCATCTCGATTGTGATGAGAGCCGCGCCCATCGGCGCATTCGGCGCGATGGCCTATACCATCGGCAAATTCGGCACCGGCGCGATCCTCAATCTGATCGGCCTGATCGCGACCTTCTATCTGACCGCCGGGCTCTTCGTTGCGGTGGTGCTGGGGATCATCGCGCGGCTGGTCGGCTTTTCGATCTTCAAGTTCCTGGCCTATATCAAGGACGAGCTCCTGATCGTGCTCGGCACCTCGTCTTCGGAAAGCGCGCTGCCTTCGCTGATGGAAAAGCTCGAACGGCTCGGCTGTTCCAAATCGGTCGTCGGCCTGGTGGTGCCGACCGGGTATTCCTTTAATCTCGACGGCACCAATATCTATATGACGCTGGCGACGCTGTTCATTGCGCAAGCGCTGAATTTCGATCTGACGCTTGGCCAGCAGATCACCATCCTGCTGGTGGCGATGCTGACGTCGAAGGGCGCATCGGGGGTCACCGGAGCGGGCTTCATCACGCTGGCGGCGACGCTCGCCGTCGTCGACCCGCGGCTCGTGCCCGGCATGGCCATCGTGCTCGGCATCGACAAGTTCATGAGCGAATGCCGGGCGCTTACCAACCTCTGCGGCAACGGCGTCGCCTGCGTGGTGGTCTCGGCATGGGAGGGCGAACTCGACCGGGACAAGCTGCATGCCCGTCTCAATCAACAGATCGATCCGGCGGATCTGGAGACGGCCGTCACGACGGGGTAGGGCCGAATACGAGGCGGCAAGCGCGAACAGCCACTACGGTTGTGGAAGCTTGATGCCGGCCTCGGCATAGAACCGCAGCGCGCCCGGATGAAACGGCATGATGCGGTTGGCGGCCGCGTTATCGGCGCGCGTGCCGGCGGCGGTCGGATAAATCTGGGATTTCGGATCGGCTGCCGACAGCACGGCCTTGGTGATCGCATAGGCGGTGTCGTCTGGAAGGTCCTTGTTGGCGACAACGAAATTCCACGCCGAGACACTTTTGATGGCAGCCGTCTGGCCCTTGTAGGTTCCGGGTGGAACGCTCGTTGCCGCCAGTTGCGGAAATTTCGCAAGCATCGCGACGACTTCGGCATCTGATAGCCCGAAGACCACGGCGTCGGCCTGGTCTATGACTGCCTTGAGGGAAGGAATCGGCACCACGGCGCCTTGCCAGAGCGCGTCGATCTCGCCGGCCACAACTTGCTTCACCAGTGCGGCCGGATCGCCGTTGACGATGACCGGTTTGATATGGGCGATCTCGGCGGCGGCCCGGAAAAACAACTCGGCCGGGCCCTTGGCCGGTCCGACGCCGACCTTCTTGCCATCGAGGCCGGCGAGCGCTCCGATCCCGCTTCCGCGC
>Ga0209483_1002204_pt1 | contig 13803 bp, 14 predicted proteins | sample NGEPerA_FD_184508 | JGI IMG/M metagenome (GOLD analysis project Ga0209483, IMG submission 184508) | Arctic peat soil microbial communities from the Barrow Environmental Observatory site, Barrow, Alaska, USA - NGEE PermafrostL2-A... | ecosystem: Environmental > Terrestrial > Soil > Wetlands >... | reverse complement strand
GGCTTTACGTCGTGCCCTCTTCCGGCGAGGTGTATTCCAATCAGGCCCCCGGCCGCTTGCGCTTAGCCGCATATGACCGCGCCACCCCGCAACGCTGTCCTGGCTGCGGTGCTCGCGAAAGAGATGACTCGGAGCTTATCCGCTCGGTGCGTTTCGGCGCTCCCTTTATACTGGGCGGCGCGACGCCGGTGCTGCTGGCCGACGCAGGTATACCTGAAGCCGCCCGCGATCCGACCATCATAGAGGCGCTGGGAGCGGCGCCGCCAGCAGAAGGGCGCCAATTGCTGTCCTTTACCGACAGTCGCCAGGGTACTGCGCGCCTCTCCGCCAAACTTCAGACCGCCTCGGAGAGGAACTTCGTCCGCTCAATCATATATCACGCCGTACAGGATCTTCTCGGAACAGCGCCTGATCAAGCAAAAGTGGCGGAGCTTAAGAATCTGATCGAGCGTCTGCGCGCGATCCCCGACACGGCGGCTCAAGCGGTGGCGGCCGAAAAAGAACGCGAGCTCGCTTCACTTGATTCTCCCCGCGGGGTTGGCCTTCCATGGAACGACATGGTTGATTTATTGGCCGAGCGGCCAGAGGTGAGGGTCTGGATCGGCTCTGTCTGGGACGCGCGCGACAACCGATTTAGCCATCCGCGCGAGCTAGCCGAGTTCCTGCTATTGCGAGAGTTCATCCGCCGGCCACCGCGAGCCAACGCACCCGAGACCCTGGGACTGGCCCGCTTACGGTTCGCCGCCATCGACGACCTTGCCGACGCGCAGACCCCCGCCGTTTTCACCAGCTTGGGTGGTAGCCCTCAGGACTGGCGCGATCTCCTGTATCTGTTGACAACTTTCATTGCCCGCGGCCGGTCCGCTGTGCAGATTCCGCGCGATGTGTTGCACTGGATTCCGCCAAAGACGGGCGCGCGCGAATTACTGTTTCGGCCGCAAAGGCCGGCCCAGAGTTGGGAGGTGGTATGGCCGCGCTTCATACCGCCGCCCCGCGGGAGTACACCGATGGTGGTCAACTTGGTGGGCCAGGCTTTAACCCTGCCGCTGAGTGATCCAGCCACTCGTACTCAGCTGGATGACATCTTCCACGACGCCTGGCGGGCGCTGGAGCCAGTGCTGCGCTGGCGAGGTCAGACCAAGTTCGCTCTAAACTTTGCCCACGCTAGCATTGCCCCTGTGACAACAGCCTGGTACTGCCCACTGACGCGGCGGATGCTCGACGTCACACTTAAGGGATTGTCACCGTATGGCGCGCGGACTCCGGGCGGCCCGGGGACGCTGGCAGAGCGTCGAGAGATGCCACGCCATCCGTTGCCTTATCCCGGCCGCTCAGGTGGCATGACCGCAACCGAGGCACGTGTGCGGATTGGAATGTGGCTGGCAGACGATCCAGCGGTAGCCGCTCTACGCGAGCGCGGAGCCTGGAGCGATCTTAGCGACCGTATCGCGCACTTCTCTGACTATTTCCGCTCCGCCGAGCATTCCGCACAGCAGCGGCCGAGCAAACTGCGCGCCTATGAACGCGACTTCAAGGTTGGGGCGATAAATGTTCTTAATGTTCAACAACAATGGAGATGGGCGTCGACATCGGCTCTGTCTCACACGTGATGATGACCAACCTACCGCCTTCGATCGCTAATTATCGTCAGCGAATCGGCCGAGCCGGGCGGCGCGGCCAACCGTTATCCATGGGCTTCACATTCTGCAAGGACCGGCCGTTAGATCGCGATGCTTTCCGCGACCCGGAGCGCTATCTTAACCGGCAGGTACGCTCACCCAGAGTCGCACTCGACAGCAGGGTAATAGTGCAGCGGCATATCAACGCCCTACTGTTCGCCGCCTTCGTGCGAGGCGATGGCGGCAATGCCCTTAGCATGCAGGCCGGGCTCTTCTTCGGCTGTGATCATAAAGTCGGCGAAGTCGAGATCGAAAACTCGGCCGCGCTGCGAATGGCCGCATGGGCACGAGCACCCGAGACCCGTGAAGCCTTTGCCGGCGATATAGAGCGGTTGACCCGTCATTCGGTTCTAGCCTCAGACAATGGTGTCTGTGAAGCAGCCGCCAGGCAAATGGAGCAAGCCCGCGAGGCTTTCGCCGCCGAATGGCGCGGGGTACAGGCCCTGGCTGCCGGCTGTGGCGCCGACGCCGCTGCGTTGGAGCGGTTGGCGATTCAGCTTAAGCGGCTGTGCCAAGACTACCTCCTGAGCGTGCTAGCCAACCGGGGCGTGCTACCAGGCCACGGCTTTCCAACAGACGTGGTCTCTTTCGTCATCCCGACAGATCCCCGTGACTTGTCCTATGCCGAGGAGGAGGCGGCGCGCTTCAACTCTTATCCGCAGCGTCAGCTAGACATTGCCATCCGGGAATACGCACCAGGCTCGGAGGTAGTGCTCGACGGGTTGGTGCACAAGTCGGCCGGGGTAACCCTCAACTGGAAACAGCCAGCGACGGCCGAGGCGGTGCATCAAGTGCAAGCGCTCATGTGGCGCTGGAGCTGCGTGCGTTGCGGTGAATCCGGTTCGCAGCGCAATCGCGACATCGCAAACCTGAACTGCCCCGCCTGTCAGATGGGTCTGGCTACCTGGTTCGAGTATCTGCAGCCGGCGGGATTTGCTGTCGACCTACGAGCCGAGCCTCACGCCGACGCCGACGTCGTGAGCTACGTACCGCCCGAACCCACCGCCGTGTCGGCCCGCGGAGGCGACTGGGCAACATTGCCACAGGGTCTGCAGGGACGGCGACGGGCAACGCGCCACGGCACAGTCTTTTTCTGCAACGCCGGACCAGACGGGGATGGCTACAATCTCTGTCTGCGCTGTGGACGAGCTGATGACAAGGCGGCCGCACCGCATCGGCCACTGGTAGGTGGCGAGACTGAGTGCGGTGGCCCAGCCCGCCAATTTGCGCTCAAGACGAATTTGCGCCTCGGCCATCAGATTACTACCGATGTTTTCGAATTACAGCCCGCTGACTGGCCTCAGCCCGGCGCTGCCCTGGCGCTAGCTGTAGCTCTCAGAGAAGCCTTGGCACGACGGCTAGGAGTGGAAACCGACGAAATGGGCATTGGAATCGTCCGGCGCGCCGACGATACCAAGGTCCAAACGGTGTCGCTTTTCTTGCACGATAAAGCCTCTGGCGGGGCGGGCTTCTCAATTCAAGCTTTTGACCTGCTACCCAACCTCCTACCAGAGATTGAGCGGATCCTCGACTGCACTGTTCCGGCATGCGCGAATGCCTGCCCGGCCTGCGTCCTAGCTGGCGATCTCAGCGACGACGAGGCGACCATTCTTGACCGAAAGACTGCGCTCGAGTGGGTGCGGGGCGGCAGGTAAAGCTCTTCCGCGCGACAGGGAGGCCGGCCGGATGTCCGCCATCATCTGCCGTTCTTCAGCAAATCCTATTGCATCGAAACGGATGCTTTTTGCTTGTTCGCACACAAGATACAAACATCGGGGAAAATCCGTCGCTGCAGAGCAACGACGCTTGACCGATTCACTAGCTGGAAATTTTTTGCTCGCGCTTTCGAGACGCGGTTACAAAGGCCGTAGCGTTAGACTGACAGCACCTGGCCGGCGATTATTTTTTTGACCGAAATTTTGTGCCGACTGTGAGTTTCACCATACTCCTTGCGAAGTTGAGTGAGACGTGCCTCCCAGGTGGTAACTGCAGCGCGCATTGGTTCTAGGTATTTTGCGCGATTGTAAACGGCTTCAATGCCGGAGTTCGCGCCGGAAACGTGGTTTATGTATTTCTCTGCCACTTCCCGGAGAATGCCCAGCTCTGCCCATTTTGTTCTGAGTGTCCTGCGAAGATCATGAAGCGTCCACGGTGCGACCTCGTAGCCCTTTTCCTTAAGCTCATTGTCGAAGGCAGCTTTCGGTTTACCCCAGCCGTTGAACACAGTGGTGTTCGCGTTCGAAGTTCGCGCCGCTGGAAAGACGTAGAGATTATCCTTTAACCGGGTAATGGAAGAAAAAACAGAAACTGCCATCGGACCGATTGGGAAGCGGTGCTCGCGATTGTTCTTAGTGATTCCCTTAGGAAGAGTGATTTGTTGTTCTTGAAGTTCAATCCACGCCCATTCCAATGCCCCTATTTCGCTCCTGCGCTGTCCGACAAGGCAAAGTAGGGAAACGATACGGTGGAAAGATGTGGTGCCGGAAAGGGCGGTTGTGAGAACATTGGCAAGCTCCTGGTCGGAAAGTACCCGGTCACGGGAACGATTGGACGGACGAATACCCAAATGCTCTATAGGATTGCGATCGATATAGCGTTGAGCGCGGCACCAACGGAAGAAAGCCCTACCGGCCGTATATGCATGGTGTTTCTCGGACGGGGTGTCGTTGAGCTTATTCAGCATCCGCACGATCTCGTGTGCTGTGATGTCCGCTATGGATTTCCGTGCGAAGCGATAGTGTCGGTTGAGAAGGCGGGTATAGTCCCTCAAGGTGCGTGGCTTCACGCGGCCTTCGCAGTCCTTCAAGAATTCTTCTTTGGCATCCTCGAACGCTGTATGGCTTGGCCGGATATTGCCAAGAGTCTTTTCCGCCAGGATGCGTGATGCCTCTGTACGGGCTTCTGAGAGCTTTAGACCGGGGTAACGGCCGAGAGACTGCCGCCGCCCGCTGCCGATAAGAACGATGAAGGTCTTCGCGCCGCCCGCGGAAATCCGGAGACCAAAACCGCGTGTATGCGAGTCCCAATAGGTTGCCGTTCCCGTTGCCGGAACGGGAAATCGCTTGATAGCAAGGTCAGTGAGTGTGTGTTTTTCTGGCACCGATTTGGCACCGATTTGGCACCGCTCCCTAGCGCGTATGGGCGCTCACGTATGTTTCGTAGCGTACCAGAAAACCCAGAGAAATACTGAGTTTTTTGCAAGCTTGAGATGCTATGGAAATCTATGAGAACCCTGGTTAGCTGATTTTCAATCCGCTGCTCTACCGACTGAGCTACCTGGGCAGGCGCCAATGGCGGAAGGGGGGCTTCTTAGAGGAGGCTCCCGCCCCTGTCCAGCCATGTCTGACCGGCGGTCCGGACACCTGCGAAGGCCCTAATTTTCGGAGCTTTCGTCGTCGTCCGGCTCAGGCCTGGAGCCTTTGTCGGGTTCACTGCCGGGGATCACATAACCGCCCTTGAGCCAGCGGCCCAGATCAACCTGGGCGCAGCGGCGCGAGCAGAAAGGGGCGAACTTCGCTTCCCTGGGTTTGCCGCAGACGGCACAGACATCAGGCGGGGCGGACATCGGACCCCACTCCCGTTTCGAAGCGCACGCGTCCCGCGCCGCGTCGGCTCAGCGCCTCGCGCACTTCACCGTCATGGACGGCGAACCAATCGGCCACCGGCGGCGCGGCTATGACTAGAAGTTCGGCGCCGGGATTGGCCGCGGCCTCACGTTCGATCATACGCAGAATCTCCTGTGCCTGGGCAGCTGCATCAGGCGCGCGCCCGGTACCGTCGCAGGCCGCGCAGGTGGCGGTCTGGTGACGGCCCCGCCGCTGGCGGGTGATGGCGACGATGCCGAACTCGCTCATCGGCGAGAGGCGCGACGCCGCGCCATCCGCGCCCAGACTGTCCTTCAGCGCGGCCACGATGCGTTTGGCCTGTTCGTCATTCTCAAGCTGAATGAAATCCACCACGATCAAGCCGCCAATGTCGCGCAGGCGCAACTGGCGCCCGATTTCGGCGGCGGCTTCCAGATTGACAGCCAGACTGGTCTCGTCCCGTCCGCCCGATTGGGTGAAGCTTCCGGAATTCACGTCCACCGCGGTGAGCGCCTGGGTGGGTTCGATGGTGATCCAGCCGCCGCACGGCAATTCTACGCGCGAAGACGAGAGTGCGGCAATCGCATCCTCCAGCCCTTCGCGCCCAAACAGATCGCGAGGGGCCAAGGCAAGGCGCGCCTCGCTATCCAGCATTGCTTTGCGGCAATAGACCCGCGCGGCTTCCAGCGCCGCCGCATCATCGATCACGATGCGCGCCACATCGCCCGCCATGTCACGCATGGCGCGCTCCAGGGGGCCGAGATCGCTATGGAGAATCATTGGCGGCCGCGCGGCTTTGCGCTTATCGGAAATTTCTCGCCAGACTTCCGCCAGTTCGCGCGCATCGGCGGCAAGTTCGTCCGGCGATGCATCGCGCGCGGCGGTGCGAAAGATAAAGCCTGCGTCGGGGAGACTCGCCCGCAAAGCTTCGCCCAGCCGCAACAACTCCTTGCGCCGCGCTTCATTTTCGATCCGGCGGGAAATCGCGATGCCGGGCTTGCCCGGTGTCATCACCAGGAAACGGCCCGGCAATGCGATGGCGGCGGAAAGCTGCGCGCCCTTCTCAGCAAACGGCTCCCGCGTCACCTGAACCAGCACGCTTTCGCCTTCGCGAACGCAATCGGAAATCCGGACCTCGTCCTTGCCGTTGCGCGCCAGTAATTTTGCATCGCGCAGCGGCAGAAAGCCCGCGCGTTCCATGCCGATCTCGACAAAAGCCGCTTCCATGGCCGAAACCACGCGGCTCACCCGGCCCAGGATGATGTCGCCCAGGGGCCGCGCCTCCCGGCCCAGCAGCGGTTCGATTCTCAGCGCTTCCAGTTTGCCGTCGCGCATCTCGGCAATGCGGATCTCGCCCGGGCTCACATTGATGAAAAGATCAGAGGCCATACGTCAAGTTTAACACGAAAAGCCCGCGCCTTTGAGCAGCGCGACCGTCAACGCCAGCGGCAATCCCACTACATTGGAATAGGAGCCACTGATCTCTTTCACGAAAATCTCGGCGCGGCCCTGGATGGCGTAACCGCCGGCTTTGCCCACGCCTTCCCGGCTATCGACATAGGCCTTGATCGCGCTGTCCTCCAGGCGAAGGAACGACACCCGCGTCATCGCCAATCGGGTGCGGCATGCGCCGTCCGGCGTGACCAGCGCCACCGCCGTCATCACCTGGTGGCGGCGGCCCGAAAGCAGCCGCAAACAATCGCGCACCTGATCGTCACTCTCCGCCTTGGGCAGGACGCGGCGGCCGCACGCCACCACCGTGTCGGCAGCCAGGATGAACGCCGCTCGGCCATGGCGCGCCCGGGCGGCGAGAGCCTTTTCCTGGGCCAGTCTCAGCGCATGCAGGCGCGGCAACTCGTCCTTCTTCGCGCGTTCGTCGATCGCGGCGTGAATGATATGGGCGGGAACGATGCCCGCTTGCGCCAGCAAGGCCAGCCGGCGGGGACTTTCGCTGGCGAGAATCAGCTCAGCGGAAGCGATAGGTGATGCGCCCTTTGGTGAGGTCATAAGGGGTCATCTCGATCATCACCTTGTCGCCGGTGAGCACGCGGATGCGGTTCTTGCGCATCTTGCCCGCGGTATGGGCGATGATCTCATGGCCGTTCTGGAGAAGGACCCGGAAGGTGGCGTTGGGTAGCAATTCGCTGACCGTGCCTTCGAATTCCAGCAATTCTTCCTTGGCCATTCGTCCTCAATTGGTCCTTCGACAGGGGCGGGAGATTGCACTGAAACCGGGCAAAATCAAGGAGTTTGAGGAATATCTCCGGCCTTCTCACCCGAATTTCGCAGCAATCTGGCGCTTCAGCCCATCCCGGACCGCGCGATAGGCGGCTTTGCGCTGTTCATAGCTGCCTTCGGCCTGGGTGGGATCGGTGGTCTGCCAATATTCGATCCGCGACGCGCGGGCGCCGGCATGCTGTTCGGCTTCCTTGGACAGGGCCACCACCAGATCGAAATCCTGGCCGCTGAATTCCTCGAAGCTGCGCGGATGATGGTCGTTGAGGGTGATGCCCAGCTCGGCCATCACCTGGATCGTCATGGGATCGAGCTCGCCGGCATGCACGCCGGCGGATTCCACATAGAGGTCGCGGCCCTTGAGATGGCGCAGCAATCCAGCCGCCATGGGCGAACGCACCGCATTCATGGTGCAGACAAATAGCACGGAACGTGGCAGCACCGAACGTGGCTTTGATTGATCCTCCGCCATTCTCAGCCCTTCAGATGCAGTACGCAGATCAGCGTGAACAAGCGCCGCGCGGTGTCGAAATTGGTCTCGATCTTGCCGGCGAGGCGCTTGATCAGAAGTTCGGTGCCTTCATTGTGGACGGCGCGCCGCCCCATATCGAGGGATTCAATCTGGGATGGCGGCGCGGTGCGCATCGCCTTGTAATAGCTGTCGCAGACCAGGAAATAGTCTTTGACGATGCGGCGAAACGGCGCCAGCGACAAAAGAATGCGCCCCACGCGCTGGCCGCTGTCGCGGGCGATGTCAAAGACCAGGCGGTTCTCCTTCACCGACAGCGCCAGGCGATAGGGCCCGCCGGCAGCGCCCTTGGGTTTGAAGAGATTATTTTCCAACAGATCGGAGATCGCCACTTCGCGCTCCTGTTCGATTTCTAGCGAGCGTTTCACCACACTTTTCTCGTCGAGCAGGATGGCGCCGATGCGGTGGTCCAATCAGCTTCTCCGGTTGAGCCGGACGGCGATGGAGCGGGCGTGGCCTTCCAATCCTTCGGCTTCCGCCAGCGCGATGGCTTCGGGGCCCAGTTCGGCAATCGAGGCCGCATCCAGCTCCAGGATAGTGGTGCGCTTCATGAAGTCCAGCACCGAGAGGCCGGACGAGAAACGCGCCGACCGCGAGGTGGGCAGCACATGGTTGGGACCGGCGATGTAATCGCCCATCGCTTCGGGCGTATGCCTGCCCAAGAAGATCGCCCCGGCATGGCGCACTTTGGCCAGCAGCGCCTTGGGATCGGCGGTGGCGATTTCCAGATGCTCGGGTGCGAAACGGTCGGAAAGCGCCGCGCCTTCATCCCAGTCCCGTACCACGATGATGCCGCCATAATCGTTCCAGCTTCGCGCGGCGATCTCCTTGCGCGGCAAAAGCGCCAGCGCGCGTTCTGCGGCATCGGCCACGCGGTCGGCAAAGGCCGCGTCATTTGTGATCAGGATACTTTGCGACGAGGCGTCGTGCTCGGCCTGACTGAGTAGATCGGCGGCGATCCAGTCGGGATCGTTGCCGTCATCGGCGATCACCAGAATCTCGGACGGCCCGGCGATGGAATCGATGCCCACCTGGCCGAACACTTCGCGCTTGGCTGCCGCTACCCAGGCATTGCCAGGGCCCACGATCTTGTCCACCGGCTGGATGCTTTTGGTGCCGTACGCCAGCGCCGCGATGGCCTGCGCCCCGCCGATGCGGAAAATGTCGCGCACCCCTCCCCGGCGCGCCGCCGCCAGCACCAGCGGATTGATCTTGCCGCCGCTGGCCGGTGTCACCATCACGATGCGGCATACGCCCGCCACGCGCGCGGGGATCGCGTTCATCAGCACGGATGATGGATAGCTCGCAGTGCCGCCCGGCACATACAGACCCGCGCTGTCCACCGGCGTCCAGCGCCAGCCCAGCCGCGCACCGGTCCCATCCTTGAAATCCGCGTCTTCCGGCAATTGCCTTTTGTGATAGGCCTCGATCCGCGCCGCTGCGGTCTCGATGGCGGCCTTTTGCGCCGCCGGCACTTGGGCGACCGCTGCGTCGATCTCGGCAGCGGGAATTTTCAATGTCGCTTCGCTGAGATTGGCGCGGTCGAATCTATTGCTCAACTCAACCAGCGCCGCATCGCCCCGCGCCAGCACATCGGCGATGATGCGCTTGACGCCTGCCGCCACGTCTTGCTCGACTTCACGCTTGGCGAACAGCAACGCCTCGAAATCGGAGGCGAAATTCTTGTCCCTGGTGTCCAGGCGGCGCGCCATCAGGCACGATCCTTGTGATCGGGCCTTGCCCGCGCGCTCCAGGGGCGCGTGAGATCGGTCAGCTCCGCATCGATGCATTCGACAGTGAGACGGAAGGCGCCGCCGCCGGCCAGGGTCAATTCGATTATGCCGCCTGGATCGTCACCGCCCGCCTGTGTGAAGCGGATCGCCAGCACAGAGATGATGGCGTCGGGGGCGCCCCGCTTGATAGTGTTCGACTGGACCTTGGTGACGCCGTCAAAGCGCAACGCCGCCTGAACGCGCGTGCCATTGCCCTTGGGTTCTTCCCAGCGGAAGCGGTTCAGCAGCATGGCGAAACGCCGTTCCTTGGGCAGCCAGACAAAATCCCTGAGCCGCCCCACCGAATCCTGAACCCGCGCCGAGATGATCTCGAGATCCTCGGCGTCGGCCGCTTTCAATTTGACCAGACCGCTCATTCGGGAATCCGCGCGATATCGGCGCCCACTTGGCGGAGCTTTTCCTCCAGCCGGTCGAAGCCCCGGTCCAGATGATAGACGCGACTGACGATGGTTTCGCCTTCCGCCGCCATGCCCGCCAGCACCAGGCTGACCGAGGCGCGCAGATCGGTCGCCATCACCGGCGCCCCTTTGAGCTTTTCCACCCCGCGTATAATGGCGACGTCGCCCTCGACCCGAATATCCGCGCCCAGCCGCGCCAGCTCCGGCACATGCATGAAGCGGTTCTCGAAAATCGTTTCATGGACGGTGGAGGTGCCGTTGGCCACCGTCATCAACGCCATGAACTGGGCCTGAAGGTCGGTGGGAAAACCGGGAAAGGGCGCGGTGGCGAGATTGACCGAATAGGGCCGGCCGCCATTGACCGATAATCGAATGCCGTCCTTTGTGTCATGTGCGTCCACGCCCGCCTGCTCCAGCCGTTCCAGCAGCGCCGCGATGGTACCGCGCCGGGCGCCCACCAATTCGATATTGCCGCCGGCGATGGCGGCGGCAATGGCATAGGTGCCGGCCTCGATGCGGTCAGCCATCACACGATGCTCCGCGCCATGAAGCTGAGAGACGCCTTCGACCGTCAGTTCGGCGGTGCCCACGCCTTGGATCTTCGCGCCCATCGCGATCAGGCAGTGGCACAGATCGGCAATCTCGGGCTCGCGCGCCGCATTGCCGATCACAGTGGTTCCGCGCGCCAAGGTCGCGGCCATCAGCGCGGTTTCGGTTGCGCCCACCGAGACGGAAGGAAATTGAATCGCCGCGCCCTTGAGACCGCCATCGGCGCTGGCGATCACATAGCCGTCGCTGAGTTCGACCTTGGCGCCCATCCGCGCCAACGCGTCGAGATGAAGATTGACCGGACGCGCGCCGATGGCGCAGCCGCCAGGCAGCGATACTTTGGCTTCGCCATGCCGCGCCAGCAGCGGCGCCAACACCTGAAAGCTCGCCCGCATCTTGCGCACCATGTCGTATGAAGCGAACGAGGACGTGATATTGGCCGCGTGCAGGCGGATGGTGTCGCCGCCGGTAAGCGAGGCATTGCGCGTCACTTCCACATCGACGCCAAAACTTCTCAGCAGGTCCGCCATGGCGCGCACATCGGCCAGGCGCGGCACATTGGTGAGCGTGAGCGGCTCGGGCGTGAGCAGCGCCGCCGCCATCAGCTTCAGGGCCGCATTCTTGGCGCCGCTGATGGGAATCGCGCCGTTCAACCGCGCGCCGCCCCGAATGCGTATCCGATCCATGATCCCTCGAATGGGTCTAAAAGGAGGATGCTTGTAGCGCGGGATGTCTGCCCGCGACAGACGGAATTGGGCTTAGCCGGGGGGCGTGTCCCGCCGAAACGATGGGGCGGCGGCGGACGGATTTTCCTTAAGCTTTTCAGGGACTTTTGCGGAGCCGGGGGGCGTCTCGCCGGGAGATTGAAGTTTTCGGCGCTTCAGATTGGCCCTCAGCGCCGCAGCCCGCCTTTCGGGAGGCAATTTTGCCATCGGATACGCGCTTTCCTGACTGGCCTTGGGGCAATCGTTAAGTTATAGCAGCGCACCTTAAATTGGAGCCCGGGCGAATACCACTTCGGGTCCAGTCGCCGCAGTAGCGTAGTGGTAGCGCAATCCCTTGGTAAGGGATAGGTCGTGAGTTCGATTCTCACCTGCGGCACCATTCACATTCTCTCCGTTGGAGCGAATGTGAACGCCAAACTTAAGCTTCATTGTCACCCTGCATCTCACCGGGAACGAACTCCAGCAATTCTCCCGGTTGGCATTCCAGCGCGCGGCAGAGCGCATCGAGGGTGGTGAAGCGGATCGCGCGGGCCTTGTTGGTCTTGAGGATCGAAAGATTGGCCAAGGTGATGCCGATCCGCTCCGCCAGTTCGGTGAGACTGATCTGACGCTCCTGCATCACGCGGTCGAGATTGAGCTTGATCACCGGATGCTCCTCAGATCGTCAGCGCATTCTCGTCCTTGAGCGCCAATCCTTGCCGGAACACCTCCGACAGCGCGAGCACCAAGAGACTCGAGAAGAACAGCGGGCTGCCGAAGGGGAATCCGTCTTCTCTAGGGAATATCTCGCGATGCGGCGCGGGGAAATGCACGGGCGTGCCGGATACCGTGATCACGGCGTGCTGCGCCAGGTAGGTGAACACATTGTGGAAGAACAGGCCTTCGGCGAACGCCAGGAAGAACGAAAACAGGATCAGCAGCCCGCCCACGCCCTGAACCAGCCGGATCGTATTGCGGGTGAAACTCTCGCCGCGTCCGACATTGCGGAACAAGCGGCGCAGCAGCTCGAACAAAGCGGCCAGGAAAATCATTTTCGTGAGAATGAGCGGCAAGCCGTAATGCTTGAGGAGCTCGACCAGGCCGCCGGCCTTTTCAACGGCCACGCTCACATTGCCGCCAAACGCGGTGGCCAGGAAATCGCTGTCAGCGCCGGTAAAGCGTAGCGCAATCGTCCCCGGCTGCCCTGCCAAAGTGAATTGGGCCGGTCCCAGATGGGCCCCTGCCGGCATGTGGGGATTGGCGATCATTACGAATGCCACGACCCATGCCGCCACAGCGAAGACCAGGACCAGAACCAGAAACACCCAGTGGAAAACGCGGGGGAGAATGCTGGTGGCAGATGTCATGGGAGCGCCTCTTCGCTTTATCGATAATCGATATATTTATCGAATTTCGATAAAAGTCAGCGCTCAAAAACCGGCTGAATCCCTCAGTTTTTGCCATCGCCTTTCCCATCATACGTGATGCGCCAAAGCCGACCCTTCTCGCCCTCCACCACATAGAGCGAGCCGTCCGGCGCCACCGCCGCGCCGGTGGGGCGGTAAATCGCTTTGCCCGGATTGCGGTCGCCTGGTGCAGGCCCGGCGAAGCCTTCGATGAAGGATTGAGGCTGCCCCGGCACGCCATGATCGAAGGGCAGAAACATCACATCGTAGCCGCGATGACCGTCGGGCAAGAGCGCGCCCGCGCCGCCATGATAGACAACGAAGGCGCCGCCCCGGTACGAGTTGGGGAATTGCTTGCCGTCATAGAAGACCAGGTCCAGCGGCGATTGATGCGCCGGCAACGCTTCCAGCGGCGCGTCGTAATTGCCTTCCGCCTGCGCATTGCCATCACCGCCATATTCCGGAGCCGTCACCCGCGCATGCAGCGCGATGTCGTAATAGGTGTAAGGCCAGCCGAGATTGGCGCCCTTGCCGACGCGATGCAGTTCCTCGGACACGGTGTCGATGTGATCGTTCCGGCCCTGCATCACGCCATAAAAACCGTCGAGGTCGCGCGACCAGTCCACCGCCATCATGTCGCGCAGGCCGGTGGCGATCTGCTCGCCATCGGTGGGGAATTTCTGGCCTAGTTTTTCCGCATCAAAGCGCCACACGCCCGAGCGGGTTTCCAGCGACGGGCACGGCTTGAGGCCCAGCGGCGGCGCGCCTTTGGGCGCATTGGGATCGAGGCAGATATTCGACGACGCCCCCACCGTCACATAAAGACCGCCCTTGCCGTCGAACGCCAAGCCGCGGCTGGGAAAGCCGTTTGCCGGCATCCCGTCGATCAGGATCTCGGGCGCGGCACCGGGCACCAGTTCGCGGCC
>Ga0209483_1002203_pt1 | contig 13812 bp, 11 predicted proteins | sample NGEPerA_FD_184508 | JGI IMG/M metagenome (GOLD analysis project Ga0209483, IMG submission 184508) | Arctic peat soil microbial communities from the Barrow Environmental Observatory site, Barrow, Alaska, USA - NGEE PermafrostL2-A... | ecosystem: Environmental > Terrestrial > Soil > Wetlands >... | reverse complement strand
CCTCCTCCCCCAGTGCTTCGTTCCGGTTCGCTACGCTCACCTCCACTGCGCACTGGGGGAGGAGGACAATCAACAACAACAATCAACAACAATGTTCAAAGTACCAAATTTATTTCAGGACTTGACCGTCATTTAAAGAATCGCCTCCATGATGCCGCAAGAACTCTCTGATCGTTCGCGGAGGTTCGCCGTCTTCCGATGACCAATAAAAAATTTTCAATGACCAATTTTCAATCGTGAACTCCGAAATCTAAACGCATTACTCGCCACCAGGACTTCACCAAAAAAGTGAATGCACCCGGCGCGCGTTGCTTCCCACAAGGGCGGCTCCTAAGGCTCGGCCAGGGACTGGCCGCAGTTCGGGCAAAATTTGTCTCCGACTTTGACTGGTTTGCCACAGTGCGGGCAGAAGTGCGGCAGGGGCTTGCCGCAACTTGGGCAAAATCTGTCGTTGATCGTGACCGGTTTGCCGCACGAAGGGCAGGTCAATCCTCTCGCGGGCACGAGCGCAACCGGTTCGCGCGGAGCAATGGCAGCTTTCTCTTTCTCTTCAGCGCGGGGCAATACCGCCGCAGTGGCGGATGGATGAAGGAGTTGTTGGTCCACTTCCGGCAAAACTTCCACCAGGGCGCGCAATGCAGCCGCTCCGATCAGGCGGCATTGCAGGTCAAATGAATTGGTTGGACTTAGTGTTTGACTCCCCGGGAGGTCTCGTTTGACCAGGCTGACTCCGCCGACATTCAAGGCGACCGATTTGGTCGTGCCTTTTTCCTCCACAGTGCCGGTCGCCCCCGCCACCAATTGCTCGGTGGCTTCGCTATAAAACTCCAGCCGGACAGTGCATTTTACACTCAAAGTCAGATCCGATTTACTCAGATCGATGTTGGTCAACATCGACAAGTTGCCCCCGGGCTGAAATTTTTTGACAAAAGAAGAGAGTTTCTGAAATCCCGTGGCGGAGTCGCTTTGCGCCTGCTGAATTTCCAGATTATTGACGAACACCTTGCACCGGTATTGGGGGTGCTCGCTCTCGGTAAGCGCAAATCGGCCCGAATTATGGAGCACATCACCAAGCACCGAACCGACCTGGTTCCCCACCGCATCGGCGTCATACATCTTGGCCAAGTGCCCGGAAAAATGAACTTGCGGCTCTCCCACCGAAGCAACCCCAACCAAAGCGGCGGGCTTGGCCGGAAGGCTGAAAATCTCGCGGGCGCCGTTGGTGCCGTCGAGCACCCCCGTCGTTTCGGCCAGAACTGGGGCTACGCCGGGAAAGCCAGCCCACAAAAATGCTAAAAAAATGATGTGCCGCAATAACTAATTGTAGGCGAGCACTTTGGAAAAATCAATCAGTTTATCTCACTAGAAACAGCGCATGCCATCTTCCTATTTTAGTGTGCTCGAAGAGTCATTGTTGCCCAAGCGGCGTGGTTGAGCGTATGGCGGCCGACGGAGCAGCCGGTTTCGAGGCTTCGCTGTAGATGATCAGGCTGGCGCCACAGGCGATGAGGAGAACCCCAGACCAGCGGATCGGGCTCACTTTTTCTTGGAGGATAAAATGAGCCATCAAGGTCGTGACGATAAAACCGAGCGAGGTCAGCGGCCAGACAAAGCTGACGTCTTTTTGCGAGAGCAGGTAGAGGAGCGCCCCGAAAAAAGCCGCCTCCAGAGCGACGCCGAGAAGAATTTTGCCGTTGGTCGCGCCCGCTTTGATTAGGCTGGCGATTTGACCCACGGAAATTTTGGACGGGCTGTTGATTTCCTTGAGGCCGCCGCTGAGAAAGGCGACGCCGATCGATTCCACTACGACGGCGACAATCAGAATAATTAATATTTTGGCCATGATTTATAGGTCCTGGTAGCGGATCAACTGGAGGCCCAGTTTTTGCGCCAGCGCCCGGACGGTTGGGTTGATTAGGGCATCTAACTCGTGCGCAAATTGGCCGAGCGAAGGATGCGAGTAAAGCTCGGAATCACCGGGCGGCAGGCAGGGCAGAAGTTTTGTGATATAATCGCTGTCCACGCAGCCGTTTTGCAGCAGGCCGAAGACGGCCTCGGTGTGGCGGATGCGGCGTTGGGCCAGGAGGGGCCGCGCCCGGTTGGACAAAATCCAGTAAATGACAGCGTGGCTGAATCGGTACCCCCACCGGCCGGCGGCGAGACGCGCGTTCAGGAAGAAAGGGTCATAGGTCAAACGCATCGGCGACCGCCCCATGTTGTCCAAAATAATTTTCAGGATAGTGGGATGAAGGTGAATGTTCAGATGGCCGTTGACGTGGTCAAGAAGCAGGCCGCTGGCTTGGAACTTCGCGAATTGCGCTTTAATTTCATCCCGCAATTGCGCGCGGCACCGGGCGCTGGTGAAATATCGCAGGCCGCTCGCCACGGGGTTATTGGAGAATTGTTTTTGGGCGTTGACCAGGGCGGGAATTTGCGCGGCGGACAAGGTCGAGCTTCCGCAAACCAGGGTTAAATGCAGCCCCACGCCCAGCTTCGGATTCTGGCGCGCCAAGGCGATCGCTTCGTCGGCCGCGGGTTCGTTGACCATCAAACTTGTCGTCGTCAGGATGCCTTCGCGATGGGCGCGGATGACCGCTTCATTGATCGAGCGGGAGCGTCCGAAATCGTCGGCATTGACGATCAGGCGGCGGACGGCGTCACGGGGTTCCATAGTTGGGCACAGCGGCGCCGGAAACCAGCTGGCACCAGGTGCGGAGGATGAGCAGGATTTTCTGGCCTTTGTTCAAGCGGGCAGGGCGCGGACCAAAAACCTGGAAGCGGCCGCGCTCAAGCTTGCGGAAAAGCCGCCAATAGACCGAACCCATCAGCTCCGCCGCCGCCATGGAACGGCGGTCCTGAGCAGGCAGGGTCTGGCGGGCCAGGCCGTAAAATTTGCGGGCCTGCTGCGCCACGTTTTCGGCCAATTGCGCAAAGCGCTCCGAGTATTGACTGCGCAGAATCTCGTCCTCTGTCACCTGGCAGCGGCGCAATTCGCAAAGGGGAAGATAGATGCGCCCGCGCCCGGCATCCGCGCGGACGTCGCGCAAAATATTTGTCAACTGCAAAGCTTTGCCAAGATAAACGGCGTAGTCGCGGCACGCCGGATCGTGATAACCGAAAATCTCGATGCTGAGCAATCCGACCACCGAAGCCGCCCGGTAGCAGTATTGTTCGAGCGCCTCATAAGTCTCGTAGCGCTTGATCTCCAGGTCCATTTCCATGCCGCGAATCAATTCGTCGAAATGGGCAAAGGGCAGGCGATATTGGGCGATGACCGGCTGCAATTCGCGATTGACCTCAAATGCCGGCGGCTGGCCGTCACACGCGCGGCGAACATCCTCGCGCCACGCGGCGAGGGCGGCGCGGCGCTGTGCGGGCGGCGCGCTTTCGTCATCGGCCACGTCATCGACTTCGCGGCAAAACGCGTAGAGCGCGGCCATGGCGTGACGCCTGGGCTTGGGCAAAAGAACGAAAGCCAGCGCCAGATTGGAGGCGCTGCGGCGCGTTATGACTTGGCTTTGAGGAGTCACGCGGGGTTCAGCCCTCCTTGAGGGACGGAGATGGGCCGTCGTCATCTGTTCCGGTGGAAATATTCAGGCGTTGCATGCGGTAACGCAAAGCGTGCCGGCTGATTTTGAGCTGCTCCGCCGTCTTCGAGATGTTGTAGCGGCATTGTTCCAGGGTGGTGTTGATCAATTGCCGCTCGAAGGTGGACATCAATTCATCGAGCGATTCATTGCCGGAAACGACCACATTTTCCGTTTTGCGCAGGCGGCCTTCGAGGTGGAAATCCGGCAGGCTGGCCGGCTGAATTTCCGGCCCCGGCTCCAGAATGACCGCGCGCTCGATCACATTGCGCAACTCGCGCACATTGCCCGGCCAGTGATGACTGAGCAATTTCTGGCGGGCCGGCGGCGTAAACCCACGGATGTGTTTGGTCATCGTGCCGTTGAAATAGCGCAGGAAATTCTCGGCCAGCAGCAGAATATCCGTCCCGCGCTCGCGCAAAGGAGGAGGGCGGAACTGCACCACATTGAGGCGATGGAACAAATCCTCGCGAAAATTATTTTGACTGATCGCCTCAATAATGTCGCGATTGGTCGCGGCGATAAGGCGGACATCGACGTGCAATTCATCATTGCCGCCGACGCGCGTGAAGCTGCCGTCCTCCAGAAAGCGCAGCAGCTTGGCCTGGAGCGGGCGGCTCATGTCGCCAATCTCGTCCATGAAAATGGTCCCGCCGTGGGCTTCCTCGACGCGGCCCAATTTCTGTTTGATCGCGCCGGTGAACGCTCCTTTTTCGTGGCCGAAGAGCTCGCTTTCCAGAAGATTTTCGGGGATGGCGGCGCAATTGATGCGTATGTAATTTTTTTGGCGGCGCTGGCTCAAGCTGTGCAAAGCGCCGGCGATCAACTCCTTGCCGGTGCCGCTCTCGCCGAGAATCAGGACGGTGGCATTGGTCGGGGCCACACTTTGAATCAATTGGCGCAGGTCCAACATGCGGGGCGAATCGCCGATGATTTGGTCGATCTGATACACCTCCGTGGCATGGGCGCGCAAAGCGGCGTTTTCGCTCAACAGGCGATGGCGCTCGGCGCACCGGGCGACGGCATGGAGGAGTTCCTCGGGAGCGAAAGGTTTGGCCAGGTAATCAATCGCGCCGGCTTTGATGGCCTCGACCGCCAATTTGGGCGTGGCGTAGGCTGTGATCATCAAAATCGGCGTATTGGGCCAGCGTTTGCAAGCGGTGGCCAAAAACTGATAGCCGCTCATGCCGCCGAGACGGGCATCGGTGATGACCATGAAAAAGGTTTCCTTTTCCAGCAGAGCCAGCGCGTCTTCGGCCGATTCGACCAGGCGAAGATCATAGCCCTCGCCCGAGAGGATCGACTTCAACGAAAGACGCATGTTCTTTTCGTCATCGACCACCAGGACAGGAGGAAGGATCCAGCTCATTTGGATAGTCTCATCAAGATTCTTGCCGGGAATTCTATGGTGAAGCGGGTGCCTGTTCCAAGCTCTGATTGCACGTTGACCGCGCCGCCGTACATTTCGACGTTATGTTTGACAATGGCCAGGCCCAGGCCGGTGCCCTTTTCGCGCGTGGTGAAATAGGCCTCGAAAATCTTGTCGATCTTCCCGGGCGAAATTCCTGACCCGTTGTCGGCAATGCAAATGACGACCGAATCGTTCTCCCCGTAGCGGACCGCGACCTCGATCCGGCCGACCCCATTCATCGCCTCGCGCGCGTTCTGCAACAGATTGACCAGCACGCCGGAAAGATGCCGCTTTTGCATCAGCAGCGAGGGCAGGGAGGGCGCGTAATCCTTGACGATCTCGACCCGGTATTTGGCGGCGGGCGGAAACACTTCGAGCAGGGCATTGTCCACCTCGTCGGCCACCTCGAGGCGTTCGACGACGCCCTCGGCCAATTGTGCGTAGCCCATCAGTTCGGTGATGATTTGATCCGCGCGTTCGACTTCCTCGCGAATGATTTGAATTTGCTCATCGACCGCCACGTCGCCTTCGCCCATCTCGCGTTGCAGGCAGAAGGCGGCGTTGGTGATGATGCCCAAAGGATTTTTAATTTGATGGGCGATTTCCGCAGCGAGACGGCCGGCGGTATGAAGGCGTTCCTGGCGCACCGCAAATTCAGTCGCTTCCGCTTCGGCGCGCTTTTGTTTTTCAAAAAGCACCTGGATGCCGTAACAGCACAAAGCCCAGGCGGCCAAAACAATCAAGCGCTCCGCCGGTTTTTCGCGCCGCAAATCCGGCGGCTCTCCGCGATTGGCCGCAGGCGTGGCCATGAACACGGCCATGTCCTGCGGGACAATGATGTTGCGGTCAAAAACACCTCCGGTCATAAAGGCCAGGGCGACCAGGAGGTTGATCAACAGTTGAGGGAAGGCGACGGGAATGGCCAAGGCATTATGCAAAATTAACGCTGGAAAAACCCAGTATAATGGGCTGTCAAAGCCATCGCTCAACAAAACCAGCATCCCCATCAGCAACGCATCCAGCAATCCGATGCCGAAAACAATCCACTCGATTTTTCGGAGCGTGAGGTGCGGAACCGAAACGAGGGCAAAGCCGGCCAGGGCATTGATGACCGCATAAATCAAAAACCCTTCTTTAATACGGGTGGCGTAGCGCAGGCTCCAATCCAGATTGGCGGCCTTGGCCGCGCCCGGGACATCGAACCATCCCGAGAAAAAGAAATAATAAGCCAGGATGGCAATGATCAAACCCCGGAGAGGAAGGACGATGTCTTTTTCGACCGCCTGGATGCGGGCGGCCCTCTGACTGGGGTCAATGGTGGGGGCCGCCAGCAACCGCGTCAATTTCTGCACGGTTCCCGCCCCGACAAAATTCATCTTCTCCGCATTCACTTGAGCACGGCGGCCGCTTTGCGGGCGATTTGATCCACCGGCCAAAGGCGGCCCAACCCTTCGTAGCCGCAGGAGAGCATGCCCTTCTCCGGCCCGATAAACTCCGCGCCGCGCTTTTTGAGCAGGGTGACATTCGCCTGCGTCGCCGGGTGAAGCCACATTTTGCCGTTCATGGCCGGAGCAATCAACAGGGGCGTCGCCGGGTTCAGAGCCAGCGCCACACAGGTGAGGGCGTCATTGGCGAAGCCCCCGGCCAGCTTCGCCAGCGTATGCGCCGTCGCCGGAGCAATCAAAAGCAAATCCGCCTCGTCCGCCAACTGAATGTGGGATGGCTTCCACCCCTCCTCTTCGTCATAAAGACCGGTCACCACGCGATGACGCGAGAGTGTTTTGAACGGCAGCGCCGTGACAAAGCGAAGGGCATCCGCCGTCATGACGACATGCACCGTAGCCCCGCCCTTGACCAACAAGCTGGCCAGATCCACCGCGCGATAAGCGGCGATGGAGCCCGTAACTCCAAGAATGACGGTTTTCCCTCTCATTGCATTAGATGAATTGTGCGGCGGCGGAGGCAAGGTTTAAAGGTTAAAGTTGCGATGTTGATTCAACCGTTTCGCATCCTGATTTTTCATCAAATTTTCACAAATCGATGTGGTGATTTTAGGTTGGTCGCTCGGCACATTGGCCGACAAGCTCCGCGAAAACGATCTGGCAACCGTTCACGTACTCGCCAAACGAGACGGCGAACTTGACCGCCATAGGCCCTTTGTCGCGTTCATCAATATCACACCTCTTGAAAAAGCGTGAAACGCCTTCCTTCATCTGCCAACCGTCTATTTGTATATTACTTGCCGTAACGTTTGTCGTCGGGCATGGTCCGTCCAACGACCTCCACGCCATTTTCCTTCAACTTGGTAAGAATTGCGGACACAATAGTCGGTGTGCATTTCGGAATTGAGTAGAAGATTTTCGGACGGATCGCCTTTAATCCCTTTGGGCGCAACCACTCGTGGAAAGTCAGCCCGTCACGATACACATGGCGCGCGAAATACATTTTCAAGGCGTCAAGCTCCAAACGACTGAACCACCCCTCGCAGCGGCCATCGGAGTCGAGAGCGCGGCCCGCACGAGCGAGCGATTGAACAAGCTTTTTGTTTTTTGGCTTTGGCGGAATTGGCGTTTGTAACCAAGCCGCTTCCGATACTGGCGTTCCAGCTTTCTCATAGGGCTTCAGCACCGCCTCCTCTCGGTAAACCACGGTATTGTCGAAAACCGAGATAAACTCGGACCGGTTCTCTCCGTGGATAAGATAAACCTGATCTTGACCACGGGTCATGGCAACATAGAGGCGCAACGCGTCGCGCCACACTTCGTCGTGAGGAACTCCCGTTTCCGGGAAATCGCCAGCATCGCAACCGATGATCAGAACCAGGCGAAACTCGAACCCCTTCAATTGGCTGATTGTTCCTACCACTACTTCATCAGGATGCAGTATGCAGTCACCGGAAAGCGAACGTGCAGACAGATTTACAGGGCGTTTAGCTAGTATCGCCGGGATGGACAACCTTTGAGAAGAAGCAGTCGCAATGCAAACGGTCCACGGCTCCGTCTTGTTTCCTTGTGTGCATTCCAAAGCAATCTCCCAAGCCTTAGTAATCTGATCGTCGGTCTTGAGGACGATCGGTGGATTGGAGTCCCTTTGAGCAAGTTCGGGGTCCAACACTTCAATTTCTTCGTCTTGAGAGTTCGCCATAGCTCCATAGTGGTTGGCTAGGCGACTTGCAGCCCGGAGCACCTGTTTGCTGTTGCGGTAGTTTTTAAGAATCGACTTTCTAATCGCTGGCCCTTGCACCAGCGCGGCTTCATCCAACGACTGGCGTTTTACCAAAATTTTTTGCAGCATGTCACCGCAGACGAAGAGAGCATCAGGTTCGGTTGCCGGCACAATGCGCCGAAATAGTTGCAGGTCGAGAGTGGAGAAATCCTGAAACTCATCCGCCAACAGGCAACGGAATCGCAATTCACTGGGTAGCTGCTGCATTTCAGCGTGTAACGGCATCAAGGCTTGGGTGAGTCCTAAATCGTCGATCATACCCCCAGCGAGCAGCCATTCTTCCCAGAACAAAAGTAGGCGGAGAACGTCCTGCCGCAATTCCTTGCGAAACTCGATAGCTCTACCGGCGCGGATTTTTCGCTTCTCCGTGTTCAAATAATTTGCGCGGTTTGGAACCAAGAACTGGCTACGGATCAGAGTGAATTCCTCTTCCAGATAACGGGAAGCGTCCACTCTGCTTCCTTCGAGATACTTGACAATCCCGTCCATCCAGTCACGCATGTCAGGATTGAGGGACATATAGAACTGCTCCCACTCGTCCTCCACTCGGGCATTGCCAATGGGGTCGCAATTCCAGACCATGTGATCGGGCCATTTCTCTTCCGCTTGGGCCAGCGCGGTGTGAAGTTGGCTTCCGGCGTCCACTTGATCGCCGAGTTGGGTAAAATATTTTTCCGGCCCTAAGTGTTTCAGGCATGCGCGAAACACATCGTAAAACGTATGGACAGTCACGTTCCGGCGCTCCTCCTCCGTAAGGAGAAGGTTCACGAGGTTTTGCAGCAATCCGGCTAGGTCGCGGCTCAAGGTCAGAATGCCGATCTTCTCCCCAGGGTATTTGCGGGCGAGATGGCGTGCCCGGTGAACGAGGACGCAAGTCTTGCCACTGCCGGAAACGCCCGTGAGCACAACGGGACGATCGAACTCCACCTCGGCGAGATTTTTCTGATCTGGATGGAGAAATAGCATCCAATCTTTGAAATGCTCCGGGTCCAAAAGGCGGTCCAATTCTTCCTTGGACTGATCGTTGATGACTTTCGCTTGATCGGAATTGGCGCCCGACCCGGCGGCGTCCTGAGCAAACCCGCCAGCCTCGTCCACTGGCATCGCAGTCCCCAGACGCAGGCGCAGGCGCGCCTCTGCGCCGCGATGGTCATCGCTGCGGATCAGATTAATGATGTCGAACAGGAAAGCGCGGATGTCGTCGTCCGCGATCATCTCCAACGAACCGCGGATTTCATCGTCAGAAGAAGCCTCGTCCATCTGCAAAAGAATTTCTCGAATCTTTCGCGCCGAGACTAAGTCCTCCAGTTGCAGACCAGCTATTTGCGTGAGCAGTGGCCGGATTTCAGTGGTTAGCGCTGCTGGTTGCATCTTTTCTGTATCCGCCTCTCCCATGATTCGCGTGACTGAGATACGCCCCGTCCCCGTGTCCACGGTGACCACCGATCCATGGTGGGCGGCGATCCAGCCTTGAACTTCTGCGGGTTCGCCGATGAACGCCGGAAACACACTTACTTCGTTTTCAATCAAAAGGAGTTCACAAGCGGCATTGATCGTGTAAAGGGTCGCGCCATGGACCCGCGAATCTTTCCGCGATGCCAGCGACGTAAATGGGTTTAGCCCCTGTCGGACTTGTTCAAACAATTCTCTTACGCGCTGCGCGGCTTGCGATTGGGCACCACCCCGGTTACGGACGATCAACTCGCGCTCACGGAAAGCAAATTCTTTCAAATAGACCAACTGCAACGGCCGCAACACGCGAGGAGGCGATGCTTGAAGCGGATCGCCTGCGGCGGCGCCTGAGATTTTAAAGAGATATCGCTGATCCAAACCGAGCAAATTGAGAAAAGCCCGAATCTCAGCCAAGTCCAACCCAATAGCAGGTTTGTGGATGTTTGCCAGATGATCTGCCACATGCGTCTGGTCTGTGACTCCAAACCACGTCCGCAAACCGCCGAGAATCGAATCGTTAAATTGAATCGGATTTCCAAACAAGACCACGCCGGAAATGTGATCCCACTCCACTAAGCGATTTCGCTTAAGGATGTCTCGCTCACGATTGCGAAAGAAATTCCTGACACCCAGACGGTAAGCGCGCACCTGCTGGAACGGATTGATTCTGCTGCCTCCTCTCACTTCGCTCATTCCCACGATCCAAGGTGTGCTTTCCGTGAAATTGACTTTTCCACCATGAGACTTCATCTCAACGATGCAGATGCAATCCGGTTTCACGTAAAGCGCATCAAGGTCTTTTCCCTCGAACATGATGTTCCCAATCAGAACGTGAAGTGCTGGGTCATTGGCAAACCTAACCGTCAGCGTCTCCACGAGCGCCGCAAACATGACGTTTTCATGTGGGTACTGAAATTCTGCGGTCAGATAAGCTTCAAATGGCATACGGTTAAGTAGTGTTTTTTAGAAACGCACTTCCTTTGTTCACTCTGGCATGAATCTGTTGGCAGATTAGCCGTGCCAGCTTTTCCGGTTCGGTCCATTTTTGCGAGCGTTTCGACGCGTCTAGATCGTGGAGTTTGATCAAGGCTTTCAAGACCGGAGCTTCCAAGGTTTTTAGCCATAATTCAAATTCTAGTTCTCCTCGGGCCTTCAACTCGCCAAAGATATCGGGCAAATCGGCAGGATTGAGGGCAGACTTTCGTATGTTGCGCGAAAGTCTGCGAACAGGCACGCCGGAGAGAATGGATTCTAGCCGCTGCGCGAATTCAGGATTTCGTTCAGCTTCTTGGGAAACCAACTCCGCAAGGTCGCGCAATAAGTGCGCTAATGTTTTTTCTTCTCGCATAATCCTCTAATTTCTAGAACCAAAGATTTCAGTGGCTCGTATGCCTTACCGTACTTGCCTTTGAAAGTCCTCAAATCGGAATCCGGGTCCGCGCCGCGAGCGACGTCAACGGTTTGCGGTATCTCCGCCGCCAAAAGCGGGGGTTGTGGAGTACTTCCCTCTCCAAAATGGCCTAATCGTTTATTACGCAAGTCGCTAATCACGCGCCGGTGCAAATCATTTCCTTGGACCTTCGTTGCAATAATTCCCAGCGGAGGGATTTGGAGGCCTATTGTGTTAGCGAGCTCTTTAACACTTTGAACGATTTGGAAAATGCCCCACGTCGAAAGGATGTCGGGAATGGTTGGAATTAGGTAGCCGGTGGATATACGAAGCCCGTTTTTTGTGACATCACCCAGACTTGGCGGGCAATCAATGATAACGTAATCGTAAGCACCAAGGATTGGCTCAATTGCATTTTTCAAAATGTCTATCGGCTTCTCGGCATAATTGTTAAAAATGGCAATCATCGGCAGCTTATCCTGAATAGCAATAAGTTGGATGCTGGAAGGCAGGAGATCGAGTTTCGCAATTCCGTCGTTGATCGTTGACACCTGCCGAGCAATTGCGCGTTCAATGTCAAATTTTTTGGGAATGTGGGGATTGAGTTTATCGCTGAACAACTGAGCAATGGTTCGACCCTCGCGGTCCATCTCGGCCCATTTTTCCTCTTTGATCAAAGATACCGTGGCGCTTGTTTGCGGGTCTAGGTCAACCAAAAGTACACGCTTGCGATGCTCTTGGGCCAGCAGTTCTGCCACCGCAACCGCTGTGGTCGTTTTGCCCACGCCACCTTTCAGATTGATAAAACTGAGAACATGGGTGGAATCACCCTTGTAAGCTTTCAGCCATATTTCTACGGCCTCCCTGTTCCATACGGGGCCGCTTTGAAGTGTGCGGATTGGAGGCGGGAAATCCTCGTAACGGTGCCGCCAATTACTTACGACTTGCCTCGATACTTTTGCGATTTCCGCGATTTCCGCGATTCCTACTAGATTGTCAGCTTTCATGGACACAACAATACACTTTTAGTGTATGATGTCAACAGATGTTTCCAATAATAATTTTTAGGACGATCTTGTTTGGGTCATTCAAAAAGGTTTGCCACACACTTTTAACTGCGACCATCGTGGAAACGTCCATACAAAAGTGTGTGATATTGAGGACTGATATTAGGACACTCAAAATGCAATCGTCGGCGCGGATGCGCTCAATCCAACCTAGTCACCTTTCGAAAGCCAACCCTTATGTCCCTTTCTTTATGTCCGTCCATATAGCGGTCGATAATGCCGGCCCTTCAGGACAAGGTCGAGTATAGCTTATATAGCCAAAAATCTTGATTGAACCACGATGGGTCCATTGTAGGATGGAAACGTGACCGACCGCCAAACGCGTTTGGGCCAGAGATTCATTGTGCTGCTGGGTCTCTTTGCTTTCGCTGTCATCCTCGCTTTCCATAATATCACCGACAATGACCTGTGGGCCAAGCTGGCTTTGGGCGCTTCGGTCCTGGACGACGGCCACTTGCTGCGGCATGACGTTTTCGCGTTTACGCCGGTGCTGCCGCTCTATATCGACCACGAATGGGGGGCGGGCGTGATTTTTTATGGCTTGCTTAAAATGTTCGGGCCGCCGGCGCTGATGGTTCTTAAAATTGGACTGGCTCTTGGCGCGCTTGGATTCGGGTGGGCGGCTGGGCGCAGGCAGGATGTGGATCGAAATGTCCTTCTGCTCATGGCGCCGCTCTGCGCCGCCGCCATTTTGCCCGGTTACATTCCGGTGATTCGCTGTCATGCGCTGACTTATTTTTTGTTCGGGGCGACGTTGTTTTGCCTCGAGGAATTGCGCCACTCGCGCCGCTGGGCGGCTGTTGTCCTGCCGTTGATCATGCTGATCTGGGCGAATGTTCATGGCGGCTTTGTGGTTGGATTGGCTGTTGTTTTTCTTTATGCGACGTTGGCGCTGCCTTTGGGCCGCCTTGCCGTTCTGCCGATGGCTACCGCGGTGGCTTGCGCGGCGGTGACGTTGATCAATCCTTATGGCGTTCGCTTTTGGCAATATCTCATTCCGGCTCTGCTGAATCCCCGGGCGCGCATCACCGAATGGCAGCCCCTGCCTATTTTGGCGTGGGATGACTTTTGGGGCTTTCGATTATTATTCGCATTGACAGTGGCGGTGATCGTGTTGAGTTGGAAACGTGTGTCGCGCAAAAATTTTCACGGGTTGGCCGTCATGGCGCTGGTGGCGGCGATGGGCTGGCGCAATCGCCGGCATGGGCCGTTTTTCGGCGTGGCGGCTTTGGCTTTTGCCGGACCTTATTTTGAGAATATGGCCATCCGAATCGCGTCCGCCGTTCGCCTGAAATTTAATCCCGTGCTGGGCTTGGGCATCGTTTATCTCGGGATGGCATTTTTTGTGGCGGTGGAAATTTTGCCCGGAGCGTCCTGGCAACCGCTGGCGCCGGTGGGCGAAGACCCGGTGCGCGAGGCGGATATTTTGGCTCTGGCCGAAGCGAAGGGAAATTGCGCCACGCCTTTTGGCTGGGGAAGTTATGTATCGTGGCGGCTGTATCCGAACATAAAAATTTCGATGGATGGCCGCTATGAAACCACTTATCCCGAAAGCACCTTTGTCCTGAACAACGATTTCTTCGATAATGCCAGCGACCCTTTCAAACTATGCCGGGCCTACAAAGTCGATTTTGTGGTCCTTGATTTGTTGCGGGAACGTTTGCGAACGGAAGACTTGAC
>Ga0209483_1002201_pt1 | contig 13828 bp, 10 predicted proteins | sample NGEPerA_FD_184508 | JGI IMG/M metagenome (GOLD analysis project Ga0209483, IMG submission 184508) | Arctic peat soil microbial communities from the Barrow Environmental Observatory site, Barrow, Alaska, USA - NGEE PermafrostL2-A... | ecosystem: Environmental > Terrestrial > Soil > Wetlands >... | reverse complement strand
CCCGACCATCGCCGCGCCTCGAGGCCGGTGTCGTGCTGATGCCGCCGAAAGCCCGCGACGAACGACAGCGTGGACTCGAACGGGAACCGGGCAAGGGCGGTGCCCACTGCCTCGCCGTCCTCGTCATAGACGGTGCCGGGCAGCGTGGTCCACGACTGCAGCGGTCGCACCCCTCGGATCGTCTTGCAGCCGTCGAAACGGTAGCGGCGGCCATCGTCGGCCACCGTGGTAAATGTGTAGCGCAGGCGGTGGTGGCGGAGGGGGGAGATCTCGAGCGTGCCAGTGATCGGCGTCCCCGACGCCAACCCCTCGGCGGTCAGCGTTCCGGTGAGGTCGCCGACGACGGTGCCGAGCGGCGACGGCAACGTGGGGGTCTCCACTCGGGCGTCGAAGCGAAAGGGGCGGTCCACGGTTTCGCCCGACCGTCGCCATCTGCCGACCATCGTCTCGGTGAACGCGAGCCCGGTGCTCATCGGCGGACCTCCTTCGTCCCCTCTGACGTGCCTTCGGCTGCCGGCCGGTCGTGACCAGCAGTAGGCCCACCGCGAGGCAGGCGTCGTACCACTTCCGCTTCCTGAACGGCAACGGAACTCGCCTGCCGGTCAATAGACGGCTGGTGCAACCATATCGGGCACCTGCACGCCTCGGTGAAGATCTGGTCGAACCGGTCGGCCCCCGGGCCCGCCGTGGCGGCGCCGGGTTTCTCATGGTTCGCAGGCTTGAAGCCCCACGCCTTCGGGGAAGGCGCCCCTCGTTGCCGCAAACGCCACGGAAAGCGAGCCCGCAAGCGACCAGGAACGGGCCCTCCTGGTGAATGCCGCGCATCCCATCCTGGGCGGCGCCCAACCAGGAGGGCCCGCCCTTGGCGCGAGCGGAACAATCGATCGTGGAGCCCGGGACCGTATCGAGGTCGTTCTCCTGGTGGAGTCGGCGTAGCCTGGGCCGGTCCTGGGCACGGCGAACCAGAGCGAGTCCCGATCAGAGGACTCACGTCTGTTCTCAGAGCAAGACGATCGCTGGCTTCTGGCAACGTTGCGACCATGTGCCTGCGGTCGGCCGAGATCACCACGTCGCAGGGGCGAGAAGGGTTGCCGGCCCGGATCTACAACCCAATCGGGGCCTTGGTGCTCCTCCGGCTCAGCGCCCTACGATGGCACTCCGATGACTCTCACTGAGCGCCTGGGCGCGTTTGCCGCTGGGATGCGCCTCGAAGATGTCCCCGAGCGGGTGCGCTCCTTCGCCCGCAGCCAGGTGGTCTCCCAGCTTGCCGCAGCGCGTGCCACCCTCGGGCATCCCCTCGGCCGGCGCCTGGTGGAAGCATTCGGCAGCCCCTTGCAGTCGGACGCCAAGGCAGCGGCTTGCTGCCTTGGGACGCTCACAATTGCGCTCGACTACGACGACACCTTGTACGCGGGCCATGTGTCGCACTCCACGGTCGGCGTGCCGGTTGCCTACGCAGGACTTCTCGGTCTGGACGGAAGGCGTTTCCTCGAAGCGGTGCTAGCCGGGAACGAGTGCGCCTCCCGGGTGGTGGCCGGAGCAACGCTCGGATCGTTCCGCGGGCAGACAGCCGCTTACGGCCACCTGGTGGGTGCCACCGTTGCACGCATGCGAGCCCAGGGGGCGTCCGCCGAGCGGACTTCCGCAGCGTTGGCCCTGGCCTGTTCTCTACCGCCGCACTCCCTGGCTCCTGCGTTCTTCGGGGGCGACGGCAAGGCGCTGACCGCAACAGTGGGGATTCGCGCCGGTCTGGACGCGTGCGATGCCGCCGCTGCAGGCCTCAACGGTGCCGCCGACATTCTGGAGCACCCCGACGGCTTGCTCGCAACCTTTGCGGACGTGCCTCTCCCTGACGCGGTGGTGGAGTCGCTGGGGTCACGTTGGCACACCGAGACCCTGTCGATAAAGCTCTACCCCGCATGTGCCTATCTGGACAGCACCCTCGACGCCGCCGTCCAGGTCCACGGCGACATCGAGGCGGCACTGCGCGGTGGCCCCCACGACGATCCCCACGGAGGCTTAATCGCTGGTCAGCTCTCTGTCGAGCCCGTGGCCAGTGGCATTGAGGAGATCGTCGTGAGGTGTTCGTTGTTCACCTTCGGCATGGACATCCGCAGTCGCAGCTACATCGATGGGCCCGCATCCCCCATCAGCGGGCTCCAGTTCTCCGTGCCCTACCCCGTCGCCGTGACTCTGCTCAGCGGCGCCTTCACCCCTGCCGACCTGGCATCGCCGCGGATCGACGATCCAGTGGTATGGGACTTGGCCAAGCGGGTACGCGTCGAACACGATCCCGATCTCACCCGGGATGCCGTGCTCGCGACAGCACCGCTGGGCGAAGCGCTCCGCCAGGCCGGCTCGCGTGCATCTGCCTGGCTGGCCCGCCTCGGAGGCGAGGAGGATGCAGCCGCGCTGTTGCGGGCGGCCGGGCGACCGGTGGCCTCCTTCGAGCACGCCACGAAAGAGATCGGGGCGGTGGTGGAAGTCCGGCTCACCGACGGCCGCACACTGACCCGTAGCGTCTCGACGCCACTAGGCGCGTCGGGGCCCTCCACCCGACGGGACCATCCCACTCTGGCGCGCGGCAAGTTCCTCGCCACCGGTGGGGACAGTCAGGTAGCCGACGCGCTCGAACATCTCGAGGACCTTCGAGCAGACGAGCTGGCCGGCGCCCTGGCCTCGGCTCTCACGATCGATTGAGCGCAGTACAAGCTGGGACGTCCAAACTGCGCCGCTAGCCATGCGGTTGGATTGATCGTGTTCGTGTGAGAGCGAGATACGCATCCAGGCAATAGGTGGACACCACCGCAACGCATGAGGTACGCGCGACGGTGGGCAGCTCAAGGCGGACTGTAAGTTGGCTACCTCTGAATAGACATCGAGCGGGTCGGGCTTCGTCCAGCATGCCGTCGGCGTGTCGCTCGACGATGTCGTGAGCTGGGCGTCGTCCGAGCCCGACCGGACATGGGCGCCTCGGCAAGGCGTTGTCACTGCCTCTGCCGGCTCAACCTGCCGGTGGTGGATCGGCGGCCCACGCTGCCAGCGCCCCGCCAACGACTTCGAAGTTGACCGACTGGCCCGCTGGCAGTGCCCCAGCCATGAGGTCACCGTCGTACTCCACCGGCACGGCCTCGGCCCCGGTGGCCTCGATGACCACGTTGTGTCCCCTCGCGTATGTCACCTCAGGCTCCCCCAGATGGCACCCGCCCGCAACTGCCACGAAGAGTTCCCCGAACCGTGTCGGCGAGGGCATCTCGATCGCACACACGTCGAACAGCCCGTCGTCGAGCACCGAACCGGGAAGCAACTCGAACGAGCCGCCACGGTGGCGTGCACCACCCAGGACCACCAGAAGGAGGCGTCCCCCTACCAGCACCTCGCCGTCGACCAGCACGCGGACATCGATTCCCAGCTCATCCGGGTGGCCGATCAGTTCGAGTGCGGCCTGCTCGTAGCGCGGCCGGCCGGGGACCTCGGGCGTGCGTTGAGCCGCGTCGAGCACGCTGGCCAGGAAACCCGCGCTCGCACCCAGTACGACGGCCTGGTCAAGCTCCACCAGGCGACCGAGATCCAGCCGGCGCAGCCGTGCCCCGGAATGGTCGGTGGCCAGGACCATCCCCAGTGCCTCCTGCACTGGCACATCTGCGAACAACGCTCGGTAGAAGGAGTTGCCCGTGCCTCCCGGCACCACGAACAGGGCCGGCGCTTCCCAGCCGTGGCTTTGGCCAGCACCTCCCCCGCTCGGCCAGGTGCCGGTCCCGCGCGCCATCCCCTCGGCCACTTCACGAACCGTGCCATCCCCGCCCACGGCCAGCACCAGGGTAAGGCTCCGTCCGCCCCGCTGATCGTGCGCGATCTCCTCGGAGACGGCCTCGACCGCCTCACCTCGATGTGCCGTGGTGAGGAACCTCGGTGCGAAGCCCTCGCGCTCCAGTTGCTCTGCGACCTGGCCGGCGAGAGCCAGTGGGGACCCACCGGCGGCCGGGTTCACCACCACGAGGGCCTCAGGGGCCGGATCGCCGCGTGCTGACCTGCCGAGAACCGGGTCGCTCACAAGAGGCTGTCCGCCAGGCGTGCCGCCATGCGTGCCACGAGTGCCATGATCGTGATCTGCGGGTTCACATGGCACGAGGACGGCAGCACCGATGCATCGAATACGAAGAGGTCCGGGACGTCCCATACGTGCCCAAAGGGGTCCACCACCGAGCTCGACGGATCGCAGCCCATCCGTGCGCTGCCCATCGGGTGGTAGGCCGACAGGTGAAGGTCCGAGGGGCGCCAACGACCCTCGCGCACATGGCGGACCTCGGTCGCGGAACGGAGGGAGTCAAGCCCGGGCAGCATCGGGTAGACCTCGGCCGCACCCGCTGCGAAGAAGATCTCGGCGGCCATCGCTATTCCTTCCAAGACCTTCGCTGCGTCCCCACGGGTGAGGTTGTAGCGGATGGAAGTCCCGTTCCTACCGAACGGGCTCACCCGTCCCACACCGGTATCGCCGATGATCGAACCGCACGCGGCCATGTGCGGATAGAGAGCAAAGAGCGAGTTGTCGCGCCCCCTCCCGGGCAAGGAGCCGGCGGAATAGCCGAGACCCGGCGGCGGGAAGGTCGCCTCGAGCAGTATCCCGTCGGAAAGCCTCTCGTCCACGTAGTAGCTCTGCATGGTCCCTCGCCAAGCTCTGAGGGGTTCGTCGAACCGTGCGGTCGTCCCGGCTCCGGGGTGGATGACGAGGTTGCGTCCGAGTTGGTGCGAAGGGCGTCCCAGATGTTGGCGTGCAAGGAGGGCGGGGGTGAAGATCGCACCTGCGGCGAGCACTGTGGCGTGGGCATCCACTTGAAGCGTGCCGCGTCTGCGGCCGGTCTGCGGATCCAGCACGTCTGCTACGACACCGGCGGCACGTCCGGCTTCGAGCCGGATCTTGCGCACTCTGGCCCCCGAAAAGATCCTCGCGCCCGCAGCAGTCGCGCGCGGCAGGTAGCTCAGGTGCATGGCTTGCTTGGCATCGACTGGGCAGCCGAACGCACACACCCCATGGCCATGGCATCCCCGGATGTTCCGCCGAATCGGGCCACCTGAGAGCCCGAGCTGCTCGGTACCCCGACGCATGACCTCGCCGTTGGCGCCGAGAACCTCCTCGGGCACAGGCTGGACGCCGAGCACCTCCTCCACCGCGTCGAACCAGGGTGCCATCGCCTCGGCGCTCACCCCGGTGATCCCCGATGCCACCCACGATGCAAGCACGGCATCCGGAGTCCGGAAGCATGTGCCCGAGTTGACAACAGTCGTCCCCCCCACGGCACGGCCCATCGGGAGCGACACGACGGGATTGCCGAGGGTGAAGGTAAGGCCCCCGTCACGGTAAAACTCGAACAGGCGTTCCACGGGGCGGTGACCCACGATGTCGCCGCGGTGGATTGGCGGACCCTCCTCCAGCACCACCACGTCGAGTCCCGCGCGAGCGAGCGTGTCGGCAGCGACGGCCCCGCCCGCTCCGGATCCCACCACTACCACGTCGGTGACGATCTTGGCGTCGGTCACCTCGGGGTACCTGATCACCGGTAGGTCCACGGGCGGAGGCGGCCCGGCAGGACCCACGGCCACCAGCGGCTTGCCGTCGTAGCCTATGAGCGCCGATACCTGTGGATGGGAGGCGTACGCGAGTTGCACCAGAGCTTCGAGCCCGGCCAGGGCTTCGCGCCGCGGCCGGAAGAGGGAGCTGCGGCTGGCCTCCACCCATCGGTAGCGGCTCTCGGCATCCAGTCGGTGGAACAGCTCATGCCGGCGCCCCAGCAACGATGTCAGGTCGAAGCCGAACAGCATCGCCCTCACCAGCCAGCGGGGCTGGCCGCGCAAGCGCCTGAGGAGGGCTTCTATGTCCTCGGCGATACCCAAGTCCGCCGCGCCTGGTGGGATGGCACCACCTGGGGGCAGCAGGGCGTCGCACAGAGCGCCGAGCACGCGCCGCTCGTACCCGCTCAGTGCCCCAGAACGGCCCCGGTCGTCATCGCTGTCGATGGCCATAAGCCTCCTGCCTGAGGTGGGCTGCCTTCGAGGGGGATGGCGAGTTCTACCGGTCAGCGCACGTGGCTGCAGCGTAGCGCTCCGTTGGTGTCTCCTACCCGAACATGCGGTGGGACCGAATGATCGAGGACGTTGGTGATGGCGGCAAGCTCAATGGGGCGATTTCATTGGAGCGGACGACGGGATTCGAACCCGCGACCCCAACCTTGGCAAGGTTGTGCTCTACCAGCTGAGCCACGTCCGCGTAAGGGTCTTACTCTAGCAGTTGGCCGGTTGATCCCGGGAAGCGAACCGGGTCCGGACCGGTGTGCCATCCTGCCTGGATGGCGCTTCTCCCCGACCGCATTCCCGCCGGTTCCGTGGAGCTCCGGCGGTGGCGCCCTACGTACGCCACCGCCCTCACGGACGCCGTGACATCGAGCCTCAGCGAGCTCAGACCCTGGATGCCCTGGGCCCAGGAGGCACCCACCGTGCCCGGGATTCTCCAGGTGCTGACCGAGGGGAACGCCAGCTTCGACGCCGACCAGGAGTGGCAGTTCGTCGTGGCCGAGACCGGGTCCGACCGGGTCCTCGGCGCCTCCGGGCTCCACCGTCGGGGTCCTCCGTCCACCGTGGAGATCGGCTATTGGATCCGTACCGAGGTCACCCACCGGGGCCTGGCCACCACTGCGGCCCGGGCTCTCACCACAGCCGCCTTCGCGCACCTCCCCACCGTCGATACGGTGGAGATCCGGATGGACACCCGCAACGGGCGGAGCGCGGCGGTCCCCCCGAGGTTGGGCTTCCGGCTGGCTCGCGAGGTGGACCATCCCGTTGACGCACCGGGCCAGTCCGACCGGTGGCTGGTTTGGGAGACGGACCGGGCCGACTGGATGGTGGCCGATCGGGAAGCAACCGACCAGGACAGGGCCGGGCCGGACCGCTCCGGAGACTGACGTGGTTCAGGCCGGCAGGTCGGCGTGCCACCACGGCACCGGGCGGTCCAGCCGGTCAGCCTCGGCCACCAACTCAGCCAGAGCGGCCTCCATGCCCGAGGCCAGAACCGCGACGTCGGGCACCAGGTCCCAGCACGCCTGGACTCCCACATGGACGGTGTCCAGGTACGAGAAGACGGTCACGTTGAGGCCGACGCCCTCCATGATCGGACCGAGCGGGTGCATCGAGACCAACCGGGCACCCGCCAGGTAAAGGGGGAACTCTGGCCCGGGCACATTGGACACGATCACATTGAACGGAGGCGCCACGTGGTCGAACAGGCGGAGATTGGTCACCAGCCGCGACAGCCGTGTCGCCACCGCCGGGAATGCGGCCTCGGCCCACGACGCGAAGATCTCGGGCCCCACCACCCGATTCTGATCCTTGGCCACCCGCATGCCGTCGCGGATGTGGCGGAGCCGAGCCACGGGGTCGGCGACCCCCGTGGCCAACGAGACCAGCATGCCCGACACCCGGTTGCCCAACGTGCCCTGCTCTTCCTCCGTGCGGACCGACACGGGCACCAGGGCGATCAGCGACGTGTCCGGCTCCTCCCCGCGCCCGGCGAACAATGAGCGGAGCCCCCCGGCCGCCACGGCCAAGATGACGTCGTTGGCCGTGCCCCCGAAGATCCGGGCCACCTTGCGCACGTCGGTCAGCGCCAGGTCGGCGAAGGCGATGCGCCGGTGTGGCGAAATGGCCTTGTTGATCGAGGTCTGGGGTGCCTGGAACGGCGCCGGGCCGAGTTCCGCACCGGTCTCCCGCTTCCGCGTGCTGACCGCCCGGGCCGTCTGGACGGTGCGCGAGACGGAACGGGCGATGGCATCGAGCTGGCCAGGAAGACTGCCCAGGGTGTTCCGGAGCTGGTCGAACTCGCCGGGGAGTGCCGCGGGTGCCCACCCTGATTCGCAACCGGACTCCCCGTCGGGTTCCTCGTCGGCCGGAGCCGGCGCGCCGAGGGTCGGCTGGACTCCGGTGGGGTCGCCACCGAACAGGGCACGGGGCGTCGGGTCCGGCGAGAGGTCGAAGAAGGCGGCCAACACCTCGGCGCCCGACACACCGTCGATGATGGCGTGGTGCACCTTTGCCACGATGCCGATGCGACCCTCCGCCAGGCCCTCGATCACGTGGAACTCCCACAGCGGGCGGTTCCGGTCGAGGGGGCGGGCGGCCAGATCGGCGACCAGCGCGGCCAACTCCTCTGGTCCACCAGGGTCGGGCACGCTGGCGCGCCGCACGTGGTAGTCGAGGTCGAATGCGGGATCCTCCACCAGGGTCGGGTGTTGCAGACCGAAGGGGACCCCCACCATCCGCATCCGGAACGGCGCCACCAGGGGAACCCGCTCGTCGACCAGGGACCGGATCCGCCGGAAGTCGAGGCCCCCGGGCACACCCGTCGGATCGAACACCATCGTTCCCATCACGTGGAGATGGGTGGTGGGCGACTCCAGGGCCAGGAAGGCCCCGTCGAGCCCGGTCAGGCGCGCCATCGGTTCACCGTCCCGTCGACCCGAAGCCGCCGAGGCCCCGCTCCGACTCGGCCAAGGAGTCCACCTCGACGAAGGCTGCCGCCGCTACCCGCTGGATGACCAGCTGGGCGATCCGGTCGCCCCGCTGGACCCGGTAGGGCACCTCGGGGTCGGTGTTGACCAGCAGCACGGCCACCTCGTCCCGGTAGCCGGAGTCGATGAGGCCGGGAGTGTTGAGGCAGGTCACCCCATGGCGTAGGGCCAGTCCGCTGCGGGGTTGGACGAATCCGGCGTAGCCCTCGGGGAGGGCCAGGGCGATCCCCGTCGGGACCATGGCCCGACCACCGTTGGGCTCGAGGAGGACCTCGATGCGGGCCACCAGATCGGCACCGGCATCGCCGGCGTGGGCGTACCCGGGGAGGGGCAGGTCGGGATCGAGGCGCACCACGGGCACCACCATGCCGGCGCCGGACTCCGTCTCCCTATCGTCTCCTGCCGCCGTCACCCGATCGATCCGCTCATCCCCCGTGGACGCTAGCCCTCGACGCCGGCAGGTGCCGACACCGATCCGGCACGACGGACACCGGCCCGTCGATCCAGGAGGCGTCCCGTTTCCTGACGGTCCGTCATCTTGGCGGTTCGGCCACCCTCCGCTAGCGTGACCGCGTGCTGGTGTGGATGGATCTGGAGATGACGGGGCTGGAGGCGGACCGCCACGTCATCGTGGAGATCGCCACGTTGATCACCGACGACGACCTGGTCGTGGTGGCCGAGGGCCCCGATCTGGTGGTCCATGCCTCCGACGAGGAACTGGCGGCCATGGATGACTTCGTCCGGGACATGCACACCGGGAGCGGCCTCCTCGCCGAGATCCGGTCGTCTCGGCTGTCGCTGGCCGAGGCCGGGCGTCAGACGCTCGAGTTCATCCAGGCCCACGTGCCCAAGCCCCGCACCGTGCCCTTGGCCGGAAACTCCATCGGTACCGACCGCCGGTTCCTGGCCGCCTACCTGCCCGAGATCGAAGAGTACCTCCACTACCGCTCCGTGGACGTGTCCACCATCAAAGAGCTGGCCGGGCGGTGGTACCCAGAAGCCCTGGCCGTCGCGCCACAGAAGGCCGGCGGCCACCGAGCCCTCGACGACATCCGGGAGTCGTTGGCCGAGCTGGCCTACTACCGCACCACGGTCTTTCGCGACCCCACCCCCTAGGCCCCGACCGGCGGGTTCCGCCGCGGCCCGTCATCGAGAGGAGCAGCCATGGCCGAGCAGATCGAGGGAACCACCGACGCGCCCGCCGGCGACGTCGTCCCGACCCGGGCCGAGGTCACCGCCATCCTGACCGCGCCCGGCGGATCCTTCGAGATGACGGAGGTGGCGATCCGGGGCATCCCCACCCGCACCTGGACGACCGCGCCAGCCAGCCTCCGTGCCGTCTTCGAGCTCTCGGCCCTCCACGGCGACAAGGACTTCCTCATCTACGAGGACGAGCGGGTCACCTTCGAGCAGCATTTCCGCACCGTCGCCGCACTCGGCCACCAACTGATCGACCGCTTCGGGGTCCGCCCCGGCGATCGGGTGGCCATCGCCATGCGCAATCTCCCCGACTGGGTGATGGCCTTCTGGGCCGCCATCACCGTCGGTGCCGTGGCCGTCCCCCTCAATGCCTGGTGGACCGGCGACGAACTCGCCTACGGGCTGTCGGACTCGGGGAGCAAGGTCGCCTTCGTGGATGAAGAACGCCAGCTGCGCATCTCCCACCATCTGGCCGACCTCCCGGGCCTCGAGGCCATGATCGTCTCGTGCGAGGAGCACGATCCCGATACGGGTGGGCGTCGTCCCGCCGTCGGGTGCATCCTCGAGCGGGCCGGCACCGAGCCCCTCCACGTCATCCCGTTCGGCGATGTCGTCGGTACCCCGGCCGACGACATCGCGCTGCCCGACGTCCCGGTGGAGCCGGACGACGACGCCACCATCTTCTACACGTCGGGGACCACGGGCCGGCCCAAGGGCGCGGTCGGCACCCATCGCAACAGCTGCTCCAATCTGATGAACCTGTTCTTCGTCGCCACCATGGGCGGCATGCGCCGGACCCCGGCCCAGAAAGAAGCCTCACCGAGTGTCCAGAACGCCAACCTGCTGTCGGTCCCGCTGTTCCACGCCACCGGGTGCCACGCGCTCCTGGTCACCAACATGGCCGCCGGGGGCAAGCTGGTGATGATGCACCACTTCGATCCCGAACGGGCCCTCGAGCTGATCGAACGCGAGCGGATCACCGTGTTCGGTGGCGTTCCGGCCATGGTCATGCAGGTCATCGATTCACCGGACTTCGCCAAGCGGGACACGTCGTCGGTCCAGTCCATCTCCTACGGCGGCGCGCCCTGCCCGCCCGACCTGGTGCGTCGCATCAAGGAGCACTTCCCGGCGGGGGCCCCCGGCAATGGATACGGGCTCACCGAGACGTCGGCCATGACGACCATGAATTCGGGCGACGACTATGTGCGCAAGCCGGACAGCGTCGGGCCACCGTCGCCGGTCTGCGACGTGGCCGTCGTGCCCGAGGAATGGGACGGCGCCGATCCTCCAGTCCACCAGATACCCGACCCGGCCCGCACCGGTGAACTGTGGATCAAGGGCCCGAACGTGGTCCGGGGCTACTGGAACCGCCCCGATGCCACCGCGTCGTCCTTCACCAATGGCTGGCTCCACACGGGCGACGTGGCCCGTATCGACGAGGAGGGCTTCGTCCACATCGTGGACCGGGCCAAGGACATGATCATCCGCGGCGGCGAGAACGTCTATTGCGTCGAGATCGAAGGAGCCCTCCACGAGCACCCGGCCGTCGCCGACTGCGCGGTCATCGGCGTTCCCCATCCCGTGCTCAGCGAGGAGGTCGGTGCCGTCATCGTGCTCCGCCCGGGCATGGAGGTGGCGGCTGACGAGCTGTCCCGTCACGTCCGCGAGCGCCTGGCCGCCTTCAATGTGCCCACCCGCTACTGGTTCCGGGCCGAGGCCCTCCCCCGCAATCCGGCGGGCAAGATCTTGAAGCGCGAACTGCGCACCGAACTGCTGGGCGACGCCCCCGTCTTCTGAGTAACCCTGGCACGCTGAGCCGACACGTGCCCGGGGTGCCGAGCCGCGGGACCGGTCGGGCCGACACCTGCTCACTATGCTGCAGGCATGCCTGACCAGGGCCGGGGTGGCCCGGAGTCGGATCGGGCGACGCTCGCCGGAAGCTTCGGGTCCGTCGCCGGCCATTACGAGCGGTTCCGTCCTGGACCCCCGGAGGCGGCCGTCGACTGGTACCTGCCGCATTGGGTCGGGCGGGTGGTCGATCTCGGAGCGGGCACCGGCGCCCTCACACGACTCCTGGTCGACCGGGCCGACGACGTCGTGGCCGTCGAGCCCGATGACCGCATGCGTGCCGTGCTGGCCACCGAGGTCCCCGGCGTCCGGGCACTGCCCGGTAGTGGAGAGGCCATGCCCCTCGCCGGCAGCTGTGTGGACGCCGTCATCGCCTCCACGTCGTGGCACTGGATGGACCCGGAATCGACGCTCGCCGAGGCGGCCCGTGTCCTGGTCCCCAGAGGCTGCCTCGGGGCACCGTGGACGGGGCCGGACCCCGACGGACCCTTCCTGTCCGAGGCCAGATCCCAGATAGCCCGGACCGGCCCGGGTGGCGGCCCCAACGGCGGGGAACTGTCCGGCCTGGTGGAAGGGTCGATCGAACGCGGCGACGACACCCTCGTGATCCCCGATGGGGTCCCCTTCGACCAACCCGATCGTGCCACGTTCTCCTGGGACATCGCACTCGACGCCGACGAACTCCTCGGTCTCCTGGGCACATTCAGCTGGTTCATCACGCTGCCCGACGACACCCGGGCGGCGATCCTGGACCAGGCTCGGGAGCTCCTCGGCGCGTTCGGCGTCGACGGGTCGACCACCGTCGACGTCGCCTGGCGCACCGATGCCTGGCGGGCCCGACGCCGGGGCCAGGACGAGCGGCCCTGACCCGGACTGCGGTGTCATTGCGCACGCGCCCCGCGCTGCGATGTGCGCCACCCGCCGACCCGAGGGCCACGACGACCTGCAACACTGTCCCGATGGGATCCGGCGGCGACAAGCCACGCAAGAAGAAGGTACATCTCCCGAAGGTGCCCAAGTACGAGGTGCCGAACCGGGCCGAAGGGAGCGACGGCGGATCGTTCGGCCGTTCCGGCCACAGCTCCGACCACCACCACGACGGGCCACCCACCGGGTTCGGCGCATGGGTCCTCAAGATCCTCAGCCGGAAGCCCGACGCCTAGGACCGCAGCGCCCTCAGAAGGTGAGCAGCGAGCGGGTGCGCTCGACGTCCCGGCCCATCTGCTCGACCAGGGCGTCGACCGAGTCGAAGGCCATCTCGTCACGGAGTCGATGGACGAAGGACAGGCGGGCCGGCTCACCGTAGAGGTCGCCGGTGAAGTCGAGCAGGAACGCCTCGACCAGTAGCTCACCGTCCGCGCCGTAGAAGGTGGGCCGTCGTCCCACGGACACCGCCGTCCGGAACCGGGACCCGTCTGGTCGCTGGTACCAGCCGGCATAGATTCCGGGTGCGGGAAGGCAGATGTCGGCGGGAATGTCGAGGTTGGCCGTGGGGAACCCGAGTTCGGCGCCCCCGCGCCGGTCGCCGGTCACCACGGGACCGCGGACCTGGTGCGGACGGCCGAGCAGGGCCGCAGCTCCCTCGACGTCCCCCTGGGCGACCAACGTGCGTATCCGAGTCGAGGACACGGCCCGGGCCCCGAGACCGGCACCCGCTTCCGACGACAGGCCCACACCGTCGACCACGAACCCGGCCACCGACCCCATCTCGGTGAGCAGGGCCACGTTGCCTTTGCGACCGTGGCCGAAGTGGAAATCCTCCCCCACCACGACCAGCCGGGCATCGAGTCCGTCGACCAGCTCCCGGGTGACGAACTCCTCGGCCGACTCGTTGGCCCGCTCCTCGTCGAAGCGGACCACCACCGTCCGGTCGACCCCGGCCGAGGCCAGCAGCTCGAGCTTCTGATCCAGGTCGCACAGCAGCAGCGGTGCGGAGTCAGGACGGACCACGGCGGCCGGATGACGATCGAACGTCACGACCACGGTGGCCAACCCGTTGTCGGCGGCCCGGGCCCGCAGTTCGGCCAGCAAGGCACGGTGACCGAGGTGCACACCGTCGTAGGCGCCGATGGTTACGGCCGAGCCGGCGGCTGGCGCTGCCAACGGCGCGCGGTCGGTCACGATCTCCACATCGGGGAAGGTTACTTCCGAGTCAGTCGGAACCGGACCCGGCGGTTCCGCCGCACCGGGTCCGGGGCACTCAGCCGGCAGACTCGATGACC
>Ga0209483_1002200_pt1 | contig 13832 bp, 9 predicted proteins | sample NGEPerA_FD_184508 | JGI IMG/M metagenome (GOLD analysis project Ga0209483, IMG submission 184508) | Arctic peat soil microbial communities from the Barrow Environmental Observatory site, Barrow, Alaska, USA - NGEE PermafrostL2-A... | ecosystem: Environmental > Terrestrial > Soil > Wetlands > Peat... | reverse complement strand
GCAGTAGATAGCGGGATCGACGATGACGCGGGTTCCGGTGGGCAGCGCGGCGTCTCCGCCTTCCACGACCTCGCCGATCATTTCGTGGCCCATGATCAGCGGGTGGCGAACGGGAATGCCGCCTTCGTAGATGTGCAGATCCGTGCCGCATACGCCGCTGTGGGTGACGCGGACGAGGACTTCATTGTGTCCGGGAACGGGGCGGTCTACTTCGCTCAGGGCCAGCTTGCGCGATCCTTCGAGGACCATTGCTTTCATGAGAGGTTTTTGCGGCAATCGGTAATGTCCTGTTTGAAGATTCTGTGGGTAATGCGTCTTATGCGTCGTGCTCTGGTATTACTTTTTCGAACAGTGGGCCTATGGTGAATGTAGCGCCCGCCTTTAGGCGGGCGCTACACGAACGAAATTCAAAGGCAGACAGGCTAAAGCCTATCCTACAGTGGCTAGTCGGCGGCTTTGCCTGCGCCTACGCGGCCGGGGAGAGTGGTGTTGACCACTTCACGGAATTCCGCGTCGGTCAGGAGGCGCTTGCGCTGCAAGGAAAATTCCTTGATGGCGGCGACGCACTTCATGGCTTCTTCCTCGTTGAACTGCACGCCGAGCTTGCGCAATCCCCACTTTACGGAATCGATGCCGCTGCCCTTGCCGAATACGACGCTGATGGGGGCCTGGCCGACCACTTCCGCGCGGAACGGGAAGAGTTCAGTGGCATTTTCCTCACCGCAGTTTTCAAACCAGCTGGCGATGATGCCAGACTCGATCTTGAAGAGCGAGTCGCCCACCACTTGCCGGTTGGACGGAATCGCATGGCCGGAAAGTTGCGCCACGAGCTTGGACAGGCCGTAGAACTTGTCGTACTTGAGGCCGGTGTCGATGCCGTAGAGAGTGAGCAGCGCCATCGCTGTATCTTCCATGGGCACGTTCCCGGCGCGTTCGCCAAGTCCGAGAACCGTGGAGTGAACCACTTCGACGCCTTCGGCCAGCGCCATGATGGTGTTCGCCACGCCCATGCCGAAGTCCATGTGAAAGTGGGCTTCGAGGCGCTTGCTGATGCGCGCCTTAACCGAGCGCACCAAGTATTGAATCGCGTGCGGCGTGAGAACTCCGAAAGTATCCACGAGTGCCAACGCGTCCATGTGGCCTTCATTTGCCACACGGCAAATCAGGTCCAGCACCCAGTTCATTTCGGCGCGGGAGAAATCGATCGGGAAAAATACGACTTCCAGGCCCTGCTCGTGCGCGAATTTCGTCGATTCGATGGACAGGTCAATCGCCTTTTCCATGGACCACTTGTAGGCGTACTTGATGATGTGCTCGCTGGAGGGAACTTCCATGACCACGCCCTTGACGCCGCAGTCGACGGCGCGCTTGACGTCGTCCACCATGCAGCGCGAAAACGCAAAAATTTTCGGGCCGAGGTTGCGCTTCACGATTTCCTTGATCGCCGCTGTGTCGCTGGGCGAAACAACGGGCATGCCCGCTTCGATGCGCTGCACGCCGGCTTCGGCCAAGCCTTCGGCGATGCGAATCTTGTCGTCCTTGCTAAAGATCACGCCAGTCTGCTGTTCGCCGTCGCGCAGCGTTACGTCGTGAAACTCAATTTTCTTGGCGAATTTAAAATCGCCGTTTACAGCGGGATTAAAATTCCACGGGCTTACGAACCACTTGTCTGTCTTCCACGGTGTGCTTGACATGATGACGATCTCCTTAATGAAATTGTTTTACTTGCGCGCGTTCGCCAACGCTTCCGGATTTACCGGATTGCGTGGGGCCTGGCCGGAGAGGACACGCACGACCTCTTCCGCCGCTTTGGTCTGTAGTTCTTCGAGCGATTCCACGGAATAGAAACTAGTGTGAGGGGTCAAAATCACATTGTCACGGCCAAACAGGGGTGAGCTGGTTGGCGGCTCCTGTTCGAGAACATCAAGGGCCGCGCCGCCGATTTGTTTGGAGTCGAGCGCCGCTGCGAGCGCGGCTTCGTCCACTACCGGACCGCGTGACGTGTTTACGATCAGCGCGCCGGGCTTCATCTGGCGAAACACGTCCGTGCTGAACAGGTGATGGGTTTCGGGCAAAAGTGGAGAGTGAATGGAAATGTAATCGGAAATCTTCAGGAGCTCTGCGAATTCCACTTTGTCCACGCCCGCCGCGTCCATTACAGATTGGGGAACGAACGGATCGGATGCGACTACGCGCATGCCGAAGGCTTTCGCTTTCGGGGCGACGAGCTGCGGGATTCTTCCGAATCCGACGAGGCCCAAAACGGTGCCGCGAAGACGATGTATCGGCACGACCGCCGGCATATCCCAACGGCCCGCGTGCGCCCGCGCGCTGGAAGCGGGTATTTTGCGAATCAGCGAGAGAAGGAGAGCTACGGCGTGATCGGAAACTTCGTCGATACAGTAATCCGGAACCTTGGTGACGACGATTCCTTGCGCCGTGGCGGCGGCGATGTCCACATTATCGACGCCGATTCCGAAACGCGAAATAATCTTTACCTTCTTCATCTGGCCGATCATGTCCGCATTAATTTTTGCGTATGTGACGAGCACGGCGTCCGCGTCTTTCGCCACCGCCACAATCGCTTCCGGCGTGGGTTTGTCTGCGAGGCGCAGCTCGGCCCCAGCCCGCGCAACTACCGCGCGGGCCAGGTCCAGGTTTGGAAATACGGAATCTGCAACTGCTACGAGTAGAGAGGCCATTAGCGCTTCATGGCCTCTTCCATGTGTTCCATCAATGTGAAGACCACAGGACCCTTGCCGGTAACCAGAACATTTTCTTCCAGGCGGCAGGTCTGCTGCAATCCCGGATGCCCCGCGAAGGTTTCGATCGCGAAGTACATGTTCTCTTTAATTTCCGCGGGATATTTCAGCGAGTACGCGCGCGACATCCACATGCCTTCGTACAGCGTGATGCCGATGCTGTGCGCGAACTGCTGGAGGGTCACGGTGCCGAACTTGTCGTCGTCATATTCCGGGAAGGCATTGGCCACGTCCGCGGAGGTCATGCCGGGGCGCAGCTTTTCGATTCCGGCGTACATGGAATCGTACACTTCGCGGTACAGATCGATTTCCTTCGGGGTCATCTTCATGCCCTGCGCTCCGCCGCACTTGAAGCAGCGAACGAAGTCAATGAAGTATCCGGAGGGACCGACGGCGTTAATGTCAACGATTACGAGGTCGCCCTGGCGGATCAGCTTGTCTGTGGCCCAGCGGCGATACGGACTGGTGTTGCCGCCCGACGCGACGATGATGTCATAGATGATTTCGCAGCCGCGCTCGAGCATGAATTCGTGAACCTTGGCTTCGATCTCGCGCTCGCGCACGCCCGGCTTCAGCCATTCGTACTTGATCTTCCACATCGCCGCGTCGCCGATGCTGGAGGCCTGCTTGAGCAATTCGATTTCGTCCTGCGTTTTGATCACGCGCGCCTGCGAGACGGCCGGCCAGCCGTTCACGATGTTCAGGCCGGTCTTCTGGAACGCTTCGAGAGCGGGCATGTCAAAGTTATCGACGCCGATTCGCTCTTTGGTTACACCAGCTTCTTTCAGGACTTCCATGACGCTTTCCGCCATGCGGCCGGCCATGTACGGTACGGCGCCTTCGGCCCATTGCCAGGTGATGGCGGGGCGAATCTTGCCTTCCATCCAGGGGAGGTCGATTTCCGCGCAGTGCAAGTCCGAACCGGCAGTTTCGAACAAAACGGGGTCGCTCGTGTGGGTGACCACGCAATAGCGGATGTTGATGTTGTATTTCCAATTGCCCTGATAGGAGGCCGTGGCGTAGCGGATATTCGCGCCGGCAAACAGGACGAGCGCGCCGAGGTCATTCGCTTTCATTGAGGCGCGGAGCTTCTCAAGGCGTTCTTTGCGCAGGCGATCGAAATCAACTCGCATTTGCCAATCTGCGCCGGTCTGGCTATATACGCGTCGGGGAATCCCAAGAATGAGGCTGACCAATGAATCTTGTGTCCATAATTGTGGAAGAAACATCCTTTCATCTGTTTTGAGTATGGGGCAGCTGACAAATATAAAGCATGTTGAGAAATTTTGCTCAAAAAAATGTTGTTAAACCGACGCTTAAGGAGGTTGCGTATTTTTTAATGGGGGCTGCGGGAGATAAGATCAAAAGCAGACAGGCTGAAGCCTGTCCTACTGAAACCTGGTCGTTCCATTTGGGCAACTTCGGGTGAAGAACGTCAAACATCCACGCAACGGTTTGTGTGACAATTCTGAACCGAGATGCAGCATTCGACATTGGTTGCGATGGGCGTGCAGTGGCTGAGCAGGAAGTGCTCTGTCGTGTTGTATGAATTTGCGACGCCGGCGGACGAGAATCCGGATGTGATCGGCTGGATTGCGGGTTCTGGATCGGTGCTCATTGAATGTAAATTGACGCGGTCGGATTTTTTGCGGGATGCAGCTAAATCTGTCCGGAAAAATCCGCGTACCGGAATGGGACATCGGCGTTATTACTTGTGCCCGCCCGAATTGATTCAGGTAAAAGATCTGCCGCCGAAGTGGGGATTGCTGTGGGCCACGCGCGGGCAAATCGTTGTGATGCGCGAGGCACGCGGGTACCCGGAGAGAAACCTCACCGCCGAGGTCCAATTTCTGAGCTCGATGTTGAGGCGGGCGCAGATACGGATTGGGACGCGGCCGCTTTCCGAATGGCTGAGAGGCGAAAACAGGTTTGAGGCGAAACGCGGGATACCGCCGACCCGCGAACGAATCATGCGGAAAGCGAAGGCATTCGTTTCCAGTTCGGATTAATAAGCCGAGGGAAAAATTCATTATTTTGTCATTCCGAGCGAAGCGAGGAATCTCTCCTTCTTTCGTTCTCATACTTAAATCGAAGAGAGATTCCTCGCTTCGCTCGGAATGACAGCGTTGTTGAGTTTTTCCGCAGCCTCGTAAGGCGGCGTTACCTGTCGCGGAACAGGAAAATGACGTCGAGAACGGCAAGGATTGTGATGAGAAGTTCGAGCACAAAGGATCGCGTTTCGTTGAATCGATCTACCATGGAATCGTAAAGCTCGCCGAACGTGTCCAGCTTTTGGTCTACCAAGTTGCGGTAATCCTCCACGCCCATGCGGGTGGCCGCCAACTTGTAAACTCTGGCGTAGTAAAAATCACTGACAAATTTGATGGCGTTATCGATACGCTCGGTCAGCTCCATCACGTCGAGGCGGATGGTGTTGAAACGCTGTGATTCTCTGGGCAATGTCAATCGTGAGGCTAAAATATTTCGTTTCCGTTCCAGGGACAGATAAAAATCCGCGAGCACGCGCGTCAGGAATCGATCGTAGTAGCGGAATTCGAGCAGCTGCATTTTTGCGTATTCGAGAATTTGCGTGACGGCCGCAGCGTCCTCCGGGCCATCGACAACCACCGCGCCGTGGGAGCCAACGACAACAAGGTCCGAAGGGTAATACGATAAGCTCGATTGCAAAGCCTCTTCAATCGAATGGTGGGCCAGCGTGGCGGTCTCTCCGCGGATCAGTTGCACGAGTTGCCCGCCATATTTGCCGCTCAATTCCTCGGCAGCCGGGTGCTTTCCTTCCCCGTCAACAGCTTCGTGTATTTCAACGACGAGATAATTTTCCTGCAGCCAGTCTTCGGTGGGCCTGGCCCGCGTCACGACTGAGTGGATCTGCTCCAACCGGCGCAGCGCGAGCTGTCTCACCAGAGGCTCAACGTCGGCAGCGTCCATCCAGCGCGAGCCGAACTCCACGAGCATTTTCATGTCGCAGTCAAACGGAACTTCCACCTGAATGACAATCGCGCCAAACGCGTAATATTTTACCGGGCAAGCAACGTTCCCTTCGGGACTCACGGAGATGCAGTCGGCGGCCTCAAGCACCGGAGGATCTTCAAAGCGCACATATCCTGGCGTGCGCCGGGGAAAAGCCTGTCCGGCCGAACCAACGCGCGCGCCCAGCAAAACACGCAGCTTCGCCAGATCAATGGATTCGGCCACGTCGTACAGGAATAAAAGCCGAAATAGTCCGCGCAGTTGCATACCTGTTTTGTACCATCAATTACGATGCAGCGGAGAACAGGATTCTTCGGGACGAAGAAGATCGTTCCAGCCATGGTTTGGACCAGCTTGCTCACAATTTGCATTCACCACTGAAATCGTGTGAAGCGCCCGGCTTGTAACAATGCTGTAACATACGCGGGGCTATCATCTGAGGCGGTCAAAATCCAGGAATTTGCTTTCGCGCTTTGCGATTTTAAGATGCGGAATCGCGCAGCAGCGTTATGGAGGAAGCTCAGCATGCAACTATCGATTGAAGAACTCGAAGGCGATGTAACCAAGGTGATTCTGGATGGTCGTCTGGATATCGCCGGGGCTCAGAACGTCGATCTGAAGATGAACGTTATTGCGGGCAGTAAAACATTTGTATTGGTGGACGCGCAAAAGGTTTCATTTCTTGGATCGATGGGCCTGCGAACCATCGTAACTCTGGCTCGAACCATCAAGAGCCGGGGCGGAAAAGTGGTACTGTACGGACCTAACCAAGATGTGGAGAAAGTCCTGACATCGAGCGGCGTCAACGCGCTGATCCCCATCCAGCACGATTATCAAAGTGCGATCGCGTTATTGCAGTAAGGATTGGCGCGTATAGGTTACAATGTGGCCGTCTTGGGATTACTTCATGACAGCGGACAGCGCGGTACAGACCAGCGAAGAATTACTTGTTTTGCAAAGTAAGCTGGGCGACTTGGCGCTGGTTCCACCCTGGATTGAACGCATGGCCAGTGCGCACGCAATTCCGGCGTCGACCGAATTCGCAATGAACTTGTGCCTGGAAGAAATTCTTTCCAACATTATTCGCCATGGCTACGCGAACGAGCCTGGCCACCCCATATCCATCCGGTTTACGGCGATACGCAGAGGCAATTTTCAGCTCGTGATCGAGGACCAGGCGCCTCCGTTTAATCCTGTCACCGCACCGATATCACCAATCGAAGAAACGCTCGAGGGTAGACGCGACGGAGGGCTTGGCATTCGCTTGATTAGAGATTTTGCGGGCAATATGAAACATGAATCCGTTACGGGGGGAAACCGGTTGAGCGTCCGGTTTTCCGTGCCTAATCAGGCGCCGGGTGGCCCGAGTGAATAACACTTCATCAGATGGAGAAGCGGTCCTTGAAGTTACCCTCCCCGATAAGTCCAGTCGCAGTGTGCCATTAAACACGTTTCCGTTTTGCATCGGACGAGGCGCGGAAGGAAATCATCTGCAGCTGATCGATGCACGCATTTCCCGGCAGTGCGCCTCGATTGATTTTGTGGATGGACGATACCGTCTGGAAAATCGCGGCCACCGGCGCGGCCTGTTCGTAAATAAAAATAAAGTCGAGCAGTGCATTCTGGAAAACAGAGACGTGATCACGTTTGGACTCGATGATTCTTATGAGATTACCTTTCGCGTCTCGACGGCGGAAACTTCGATACAGACAATCCTGAGCCGTATGGACGTCGTGGCGACCGAAGAAACGGTTTCCGGAGGGCTGAGTAAATTAAATCTGCTGCTTGCCGCTACGTCGCTGCTGCATTCCCAGCTTCCGCTCGATTCGGTGCTGGGCACCATGCTCGATCATGCCATTTCAGTCACCAGCGCCGACCGCGGATTGTTGATCGAAACGGAATCTTCGGCCGCATTTCGCATTCGCCTGGCGCGCCAGGCGGGAGGCCAGGATCTATCCACGGAAAATCTTGCGCCAAGCCAGACAGCTCTGCGTCATGCAATTGAATTGCAATCCAGCGTGATTACGGAAGATCTGGCTCAAGCGGATACAGAGTTGCAGGCGGCGATGAGCATCGTGTCCCAACATCTTCGCGCGATTGTGGTGATCCCGCTTTACGCCATGCACCGCTCCGCCGCCTCGGAAACTCCCGCGCCCGGCCGGAGGACGGATTTTCTGGGCATGTTGTATCTCGATTCTCGCCGCCCCACGGCGTTTTCAAAAATTGACCGAGAAATTCTGGATGTCCTGGCCGTGCAGGCCGCCAGCATTCTGGACAATGCCCGATTGGTGGAGCGTGAACGCGAGCGGCAGCGCATGGAGCAGGAGTTGGATATTGCCAGGAACATTCAGCAGGCTCTGCTGCCGCGCGGTTTTCGCGACTTCCCGCAAATGGAGATTTCCGGAGTGAATTATCCGTGTCACGCCGTGGGCGGTGATTACTTTGATGTGTTTCCCATGGGTGACGAGCGCACTGCGTTTGTCGTCGCCGACGTCGCCGGAAAAGGGCTTGGCGCTGCACTTGTGACGACCATGTTGCAGGGGTCGTTGACGGGAATCGGGATTGGTGCGGACCCAGTGCTTCTGTTCCAGCACATGAATAAATTTCTTTGTGAGCATGCGGAGGTGGGCCGCTACGCTACTGTATTTTTTGGGATAATGGACCGCGCGGGCAATCTGGAATATTTGAATGCCGGCCATCCTTCACCGGTGGTGATTCGCCGCGATGGTGTCGGTGAGCTTTTCGAGGAAGGCTCGTTTCCGGTTGGGCTGATTCCGGAAGCCACGTTCGCGACCGCCCGCGCCAAGCTCTCGCCTGGAGACACGCTGGTGCTCTTCAGCGACGGAGTAACCGAGGCCACGGATCCCGATGAGCAGATGTACGGCGTCCCGCGGCTCTGTGAAACGCTGGCCGGTGCACAGGATCATTCCCTCGAGCAAATACAAAAAAAGGTCGTGAATTCCGTGGAAGCGTTTGCGCGCGGGGCCAGCCAGGCGGATGACATCACGCTGCTGCTGGTTCGCTACCTTGCGGCTGGGCAATCCGCAGCATCCTGAATTTGGATGAAAAGATTTCTGTAAGTTCTGTAGTATAGAGTTACTTTGCTGGAAGATTCAGGGGGCCAGTCAAAGTGCGGCTCGCAGCAGTACCGCTTCACTTTTAATCAATTACTATATTTTGTGGGAATGATTGATCCCTGTTGATCATTCGCATATACCCACCTCGTACATGCTCGATGGTCCATTGCAATTCGCGGCCTGAGAACTCGAATGATTGATTCTTCAAAGCCCTTTGGAGGAGATTTTATGGACAGGCTTACCCGGTCGATGCGAATTACTTTCAGTTTGATATTTTTCGCCGTTGGGTGCCTATCGACGGCGCGGGCGCAGGATTCCGGCGGACGAATCGTGGGCAACGTCACTGATCAGGCGAAGGGCGCGGTGGCCGGAGCCAACGTAACCGTAACCAATGAAGCGACAACGAAAATTGACCGGACGGTTACGAATGACGAGGGCTTCTACCAAGTCCTCGCGTTGCCGATCGGAAAATATAACGTGACGATCGAGAAGGATGGCTTTCAGAAACAGGTGTTTGAAAACCAGGGACTGGAAATTAACCAGACGCGTAAAGTCGATGCCCAACTGCAGCTTGGGGTAGTGACCGAATCCGTGGTCGTGTCAGAACAGCCGGTCGCCATTGAAACCGTCAACCAAACGATTGGCGGCACCATTACCGGCGCGGCCATCCAGCAAGCCCCGTTGAATGGCCGCAACGTGTTGAGCCTGGCGCTGCTCCAGCCTGGAGTCACGGAATCTAATCCGGACAACCAGAGTGCCGGTGCATTCAGCATCGCAGGCGGGCGCACGGACAGCGTAACTTTCCTGCTGGACGGCGCGATGAATAACAACCTGCTGAATAATGAAGTTGTGCTGAATCCCAATCCTGACAGCATCGCCGAATTTCGAATTCTCGAAAGCAATTATTCCGCTGAATATGGCCGCAACGGCGGCGGCATTATCAGCGTCGTGACGAAGTCCGGCACGAACTCGCTACACGGCACGGTTTACGACTACCTGCGCAACGATGCTTTCAATGCCAACACTTTTTTTAACAATGAGCAAGGCGTTCCGCGCAACATTCTGAAGCGCAACCAGTATGGAGGTACGCTCGGCGGACCTATCACCATTCCTCATCTCGTTAACGGAAAAGACCGCTTCTTTTTCTTCGTGGGCTACCAGGGGCAGAGACTTTCGCAGCTCGAAACCACCAGTCCCTCGCAAACGCAAGTGTTTACGCAAGCGGAATTGGGCGGGAATTTTTCTCAGGCTGGCCCGAACGGCACGCCGGATCCCAATGTGGTGTGCTTTTTGACCGGAAATTTTCCGGATGGCACACCTTGCGGGCAACCGGCTCAAACATTCTTCCAAGCGGATCCGGCCAAAGCCGCGCAGGGAATTCTGGATCCCACCAAATTTAATCCTGCCTCCGAGAAATATATTGCCGCTGGGTTAATTCCGGTGACGACGAATCCCAGCGGCCTGATCACGCCGATTGCTTCCAATACCGATAACCGCAATGAATTGACTATGAAATTCGATATACAAATTACGGAAAAAGACAAGCTGACTGCCACGGTTGGAGGCTCCAGGAATCCAGTGCTCGATCCGTTCATTACGCCCTCCAACCTGGTCCCTTTCGCGAACGTTCCGGGATATGCGGTGAACGAAAATTACAACTCGTACCTGATAAATTTGGCGTACAACCGGACAGTGAACTCGGACATGTTGAACGAGATGCAGTTCTTCACGCAGCGGCAGCACACGATACAGGGCGTCCCGTCGTCGAACCTGCCGAACGCCAGCGCTCTCGGGATCAACATCACGCCGGACAATCCGTCGGGACCGCCGATGTTGCAGTTCGATACCGGGCTCGAAACAGGGTTCAGTTATCAGGGCCCTACCACGCTGGTAAATAATACGTTCGGCGTGACGGACACATTCAGCTGGGTGCGTGGCCGGCATAATCTGAAGTTTGGCGGCGGAGTTTCCACGTATCAGAATAATGAGACGTACGATTTCGTCGTAAACGGAATATTTTCATTTGTCGGTGTCGGGGGAACTGGAACCGGAAATTCCTTTGCCGATTTCCTGCTCGGGCTTCCAAACAACTACCAGCAGGGTCCTGCCGCGCCTACGAACATTCGTACCAAATCCTTTTACGGTTTCGCGCAGGACGAATGGCGCCTGAACAAGCGGCTCACGCTGACGCTGGGCTTGCGCTACGAATACAACAGCCCCAAATACGACACCGAAGGACGCACTTTTTCCGTTATTCCGGGCCTGCAATCTTCCGTGTTCACCAACGCGCCGACCGGACTTGTTTTCCCCGGAGATAAAGGCGCGCCGCGTGGCGTGAATTTCCCCGTAAAGGATAATTGGGCGCCGCGCTTTGGCTTTGCGTGGGATCCGCGCGGCGATGGGAAGACCAGCCTTCGTGGGGGAGCCGGCGTTTTTTACGACATCCTGAAGGCCGAAGATAATCTTCAATTCAACGGTCAGCCTCCATTTTTTTCCGGCGCCTTTTTTGGATTCAATCCTTTGCCTCCCGGACAATCCAGCATCGTCACTAATTTTTCAGATCCCTTTGGAGCGGTTGGAATACCGAATACGTTTCCGTCGACTCCACCACCATCGAATGTGGACTTCAGTCCGTATCTTCCGTTTGGTGCAGGCAGTTTGTTCTTTGTCGATCCGCACCTGAGGACGCCATTTACGTATCAATACAACCTGAGTTTGCAGCGCGAATTGGCGCGCAACCTCTCGCTGGAGGTTGGGTATCTCGGCAGTTCTTCGCATGGACTGACGTCACTTCAGGATGTCAATCCGTTTGTTCCGGGCACAACCGATCGAGTTTTAAATCTTGGAGCGAACGATACGTCGTGCCCTGATGAGAACGCCGGAAATCCCAACCTATTTGGTTGCAGCCTCGCGCAAATTTCGGAGTTTAGAAACGTGGCGAACGCAAACTACAACGCGCTCGAAGCAAGCCTGAAGGAGCAAACGAGCAAGTCGGCCAAATTCGGCGGACTTTATTTCACGCTCGGATACACCTACAGTCACGGTATCGATGATGCCTCGGGCTTCAACCAGCGGAACAGGAACGTCCCTTCATACGATGCCGGATTGTTCCGAGCGTCCAGCGACATGGACGTACGCCATCGAGTCACGTTCAGCGGAGGTTGGGACCTGCCCTTCGAGAATATGTGGCGCGAAGGCCCGAAGCGTTTAACGCAAGGATGGAGCCTTTTCCCCATCATCAGCTGGAGATCCGGCTTCCCCCTGGATATTTTTGCCGACCTTCCGGATCGATTCAATGCCGGCACAGAGGGCCCATCAGGCGCGGGCGATCCTCAAGTGGTCCATGCGAACGTCGTCGGGCCAACAAATACGCTGGACCCGCGAGCGAATGGCAATTTGTGGTTCAATCCCGCCAGCTTCAGCAATGCCCGGTGCGGTGACTCGCTCGATCCGCTTCCGTGCACACCGGGTCCAGGCGTGTTCCCATCCGATGCTCAGGTTGTAGCCGATCCGTCGCTGGCCACGTACGGCTCCCTGGGACGCAATGCTCTCCGCGGCCCGGGACAATTTAATATTAATCTAACCATATCCAAGTCCACGGCGATTTCGGAACGCACAAGCGTGAAATTCGAGGTAGACATTTTCAATCTTCTCAACCGTGCTGAGTTTCTAAATCCCGATACAAACATTACGGATCCGACGTTTGGACAAATTACAACCACGTTTGACCCGCGAATTATTCAGCTCGCGGCGCGGTTTTCGTTCTGATTGAGCGGTAATTTGAGCAATTCAGTTTGCACAGCGGTCGGTGTTGTTAGATAGTTTGCGGAGGGTTGCGGTAAACAGGCGGCATGACAAAATAAATCAGATTCGCTGCATCCTAGAAGTGCATCCGCCCATGGCTGCACGGCCCTCGCGTTAAAGCACGCGCGAAATTTCGGTAGGTAATTGCCGCTTGTAATTCCGCACGTAAATCCCATAATTAGGTTTGCTTTGGAGTTTTAGACTCCCAGTCTATGCAATGTCCTCAATGCAAATCGGAAAATCCGCCGACTGTGGCGACGTGTATCAAGTGCAAAACTCCCTTCCCTTTTGACGGCCAAACTCGCTACGAAACGATGTCCGGCGGAATGCTGGATCAGGAAACGATGCCTGAGGGGATGTCCGGCGCCGCCTGGTCCATGGTGGTTACTCCACCGGCAGGCGCGGCTGCCGGCCAGGGCGGCGAGCTTGTTGGAACGCTGCTGGCGGACCGCTACGAAATTCTTTCGTTGCTGGGGCAGGGTGGAATGGGCGCGGTGTACAAGGCGCGCGATACCGAACTCGATCGGCTCGTGGCCCTCAAGCTGATCCGCCCGGATCTTGCCAGCAACCCGGAAATTCTGCGGCGATTCAAACAAGAATTGATTCTGGCCCGCGACGTCACCCACCGGAACGTCGTTCGCATTTTCGATCTGGGGCAGGCCAAAGGAATCAAGTTTATTACGATGGAGTATGTGGAAGGCCGCGATCTGCGCGCCCTGCTGCATGAAAAAGGGAAAGTTCCGGTCACGGAAGCCGTCGAAATTATCGCGCAAATTTGCCGCGCGCTGGAATCCGCACACGCCGCAGGCGTCGTTCATCGCGACCTAAAGCCTCAAAACATCATGCTGGATCCGAAGAATCGCGTTTACGTGATGGACTTCGGCATCGCACATTCTCTGGAAACTCCGGGCATGACCCAGACCGGCGCCCTGATGGGCACTCCCGAATACATGTCGCCCGAGCAGGCCAAGGGCTCAAAGATCGATGCGCGGTCGGATCTGTTTGCGGTGGGCATTATCTTTTACGAATTGCTGACTGGAATTTCTCCCTACAAAGCCGACTCGGCGATCGCCACGCTGCTGAAACGCACGCTGGAACGGCCGCTCTCTCCCGTGGAAGTTGATCCCGCGATCCCACAGAGCATCAGCGATGTGGTGATGAATTGCCTGGCTATCGATCGCGAGCAGCGTTATGCAAG
>Ga0209483_1002198_pt1 | contig 13843 bp, 7 predicted proteins | sample NGEPerA_FD_184508 | JGI IMG/M metagenome (GOLD analysis project Ga0209483, IMG submission 184508) | Arctic peat soil microbial communities from the Barrow Environmental Observatory site, Barrow, Alaska, USA - NGEE PermafrostL2-A... | ecosystem: Environmental > Terrestrial > Soil > Wetlands > Peat... | reverse complement strand
CATATAAAAAAGTCCGTCGGCGGCATGTGCATGGGCGATAGTATTCCAATTTACACACAGGCAGTCAAGATGTACTATTACAACCTACATTATTTTACGGCAATCGCCGAGATTGGGACATCGATGGCTTTGTCGAAGCGGGGAAAACGACGGTATTTGAAAGAATATTCAAAAATCTGTTGACATATATGGCTAACCCGTAGTATTAAAGCTCACATTAGCAACATGCATAACAAAACTCACAAGTTCTGTCGAGAGGTGCCGTCACCGAATTTGTGAGAGAAATGTAGCACTTTATTTATCATAAACGTAAACACTATGAAACCAGAGACCGCTCTCAACCAGCCATCCGCAAACGCTATGAAAACGCCTCAACTAACGCCTTCCAAGCTCAACAAACGGCGAATTCTGCAAATTCCCTCTATCCTGGCTATAGTGGCCGGGCTGGCCGTGACGCATTCGGCCATGGCTCAGGTGGGCACAGGGGGGGCCAATCAATTGGCCAACCCAGGCTGGGAAATCCCCGCCAAAGCCGGCTGGACGGCGGTGGGCAACACCCCGGAGGTCACGGACACTGCCACCTATTATAACAAAGGGACATGTCCTGCCGACCCGACTGCGGCTACGGTTGTCACGCATAACGGAACCAACGTGGCTAATATCTATGGCAATTTCACTGGGGCCTATACTACCAGTTCCTGGAGCCAGAAACTGCCGGTCCCGCCCAACTCAACCTGGACGGGGAGCGGATATGCCTACTGCTCGCACGAGGACCTGATGACGGGGAAGAACAGCTTCTATTACGTGGTTAACTTTCTGGATTCCAATAGCGTCGTTCTGGCCAGTTATGAATCCTACATTATTACCAATCTGACCTGCGGCGAAACAACCCCGGTTCCTCTGGACACATGGATGTTGCTGGCCGCGACGAATCAGATGCAAGTGACGAGCGGCACCAACACCGGCGCGGTCATTGCGACTGTTCCCACGGGGGTTCTAACCCCGCCGACGAATGCGACGACCATTCAGTTTCAAGCCCTCTTCGTTCAACAAACGGACAACGCCGGCGGCTCGGTATATCTCGATGATGCCAATTTGGGTTTGGTCAGCGGCGCGGCCCCTCCGTCCATTACGGCGGCGACTCCCAATTTGGTCACCCTTTGCACCAATACGGCCTTGACCTGCACCGCCTCTTCCTTGGCCGGCGTCATCACCAACGTGCAAGTCACCGTCCAAGCATCGGCTTTGGGCGGAACTGTCACTACCACGACCTATGGCACCAATTCCTCTTTGTTGACCGTTACCGGCCTGGGTACGACCGCGGCCAATATCAGCTTCGCCTTGACCACGAATCGGGTTTACAAATCCGTTGTCGTGAAAGCCACTGATAATAATAATCTCAGTGTCTCCACCAGCGCGAGATTTGACACCCTCACGCCTGCGCTGGTCATTGAAGCGTCGGATTTCAATTTTACCACCAATGGAGTCAGCGGCGGGTTTATCGACACACCCACTAATGGCGGACTGGCTCTTTACCTCAACCGTGTCGGCACGGAAGGAATTGACGAGCATAAAACGGCCGGAAGTGGAGGCCAGTCCAACAAGGATGCGCATTACCGCCCGACCGACCCGGTTATCGTGGGTGATGCCGCTCCTCAGGCCGGCCCGTCTAGCATCGAACAGAAATTTGTGACGTCCGCCGCTCAAGGCGACACGGTCGATCAAGAAGTGGAAGTCGGATACAACAGCCAGCATGACTGGCTGGATTATACCCGAACCTACGGCCCGAGCGGATCGGCCCCCGCCGGCCTCTACGATATCTGGTGCTATATGGCGACAGTCGGTTCCGGCGTCCAAACCGCTGTTTACCAAGTCACCAGCGACCCGACCCAACCCAACCAAACGACAAATTTCATCGGCAATATCGGCTCCGCCAGCTTTTCGGATAATGGCTGGAACAACTTTGTGTATGTGCCCTTGGTGGACCAGTTCGGCAATCTCGTTTCGATCAATCTGGCGGCGGGTACGCAAACGTTGCGCTCGGTCGTTGTCAATAATCCCAACCTCGGGTTTTACATGCTGGTGCCGGCCACTCCTGTCCTGACTCCTGCGTTGCAATACGCCTATCCGGATGGCCTCCATCCTTTCGAACCCACCAATAAATTGTCAGTCACGGTCGGCCCCGCCAACGGCGCCTCGATTGCCGGCAGCGCTGTTCATCTGAACGTTAATGGCGCGGATGTTACCTCGGCCGCCACCGTCACCGCGGCGGGCAACAGTTGGACAGTCACCTATCTCCTGCAGTTGAACGCAGTTTACAACACTATCCTTAATGTGACTAACACGTCGGGCCTGTCCTCCTCCTTCACCAATAACTTTGATACCTTTAGCATCAGCAATTATCAATGGGAAGCCGACGATTACGATTTCAGCCCGTCCCAGGGCGGAGTTGGCGGTCTTTACATTGACAATCCAGTGCCCACCGCGGACGTCGTTCAAGTAAATGCGCAGCCTACCGGGACAGAAGAGACCAATAGTTACTTCGGTTATCCGGGTGGCAGTTACGGGACCGGCGCGCAGCAGGGGGTGGACGTAAATTTTGGCGCCGCCGGCCAGCCAAATGACCCATATCGAATCGACTATGTCAACGTCGGAGGCCAGCCCGCGACCGACTATTTGCGTCCCAAATTCGCGGCCGAGCAAACCGCGCTGGCGGACCCGAATATTGGCCCGTTCAACATTGGATATTTTGGCGCTGGCTACTGGCTGAATTACACCCGGGATTGGCCGACCAACAACTACAATGTTTGGGGCCGGATGGCGGGCGGCGCTGGGCCATTTAGTGGCACAACGCTCAGTATGGTCACCAACGGGGCCGGCACCGCCACTCAGATGACCAATGTCCTGGGCACATTCGCTGATCCTACGGCGTCGGGCTGGCAAGCCTGGCACTGGGTCCCGCTGATGAGCGGCGGCGCCATGGCCACCGTCCCATTGGGTGGAAACGCCACCTTGAAGTTGACCAGCGGTAACAACATCAACGTCGAGTTCCTGATGCTGACTCCGGCTCCGTCCCAGCCCCTCTTGACAGCCTCGCTAACGGGAGGTCAGTTGAACCTGTCGATCCCTACTCAAGTGGGTTATATCTACACCGTTTATTACACCACAAATTTAAGCGCTCCTAACTGGCAGCCGGTGGGCGGTAACATCACCGGTGATGGCACGACCCACGTCGTCATGGAATCGGCCGCCGGGGCACAAGGTTATTATCAAGTTCGATAAAGTCGTTTAGTTTATGAAAAAAACCCTTCGATCAACTCGGCGGCGGATTTATAAGATCCAACTTTTACGAATCCCCGCCCTCGTGGCGTTGCTGGCCGCACTGGCCCTCCCTCAACCGGGGCGAGGCGCCGTTTATACCTGGAATACGAACTCCGGCAACTGGAGCGTTCCGGCTGATTGGACCCCCACGACCGGCGTGGGCGGTCCCGCAGCCACCGACACTGTGGTTTTCGGCGCCAACTTCACCAGCAGCGCTTCCAACACCGTCAATAACATAGTGGATGGCGGTTTTGCCGGCACGGTTGCGGGCCTGACTTACAATTCGACTGCGGCTGGGACGTATAATGTCACTCAAATCGCCACGAATCTGACCGTGAACGGTCCGGTGCTGGTCGGCGGGTTGAGCGGCAACCCTGATGTCACTTTGGCCTACATGGCAGGCGGCGGCTCTTTCACCGCCACTGGCACCAATTTCAACGTGCAAAATTATGGCAGCAGCAGCGCCAACTCCCAAGCTACCTTGAACGTCGCAGGTCTAAGTGCCTTTACGTATAACAACCCCGCTGGGACGTTTAGCATCGCCGACGTCAATAGCAGCGGCTTTACCCGGGCGGGAGGAAACGTGATTTTGGCCGGCGTGAGTAACAACATCACCGCTGCCATCATCAACATAGGCACGAGCGCCTCGGCCCAAGCCGGGCCTCTGGACACGCTCTCCTTGGGGACAGGCACCAATGTCATCAATGTCGCGACCATGAACGTGGCGAACAACAAAAACAGCGCCGTGGTTAATTTTCAGGCTGCGTCCGGTGGACTGACTCTGCGCGGGGTCAGCGGAGCCAATACCGATCGCGCCAACATCATCGTCGGCAATCGGAACCAGGGGGGCAGCGGCACGGTCACCGGCACTCTGGCGCTCAACGGCAGCGCGGTGAACATCAAGGCGGGCTCGCTTATCGTTGGGGAAAACAGCGCGGGATCCGTCGCCGCCGCTGTGGGGGTCGTGCAATTTGACACCGGCACGATAGATGCCACCACCGTTACAATGGCCTCTTCGGTTTCCGGTTCTTCCAATGCCAGCGGCTCGATTGTAGTCGGCCCGGCGGGCACGCTTATTGTAGGGACGGGTGGCCTTACCCTGGCCAATGAGGCCACAGGCAGCGTCGCTTATGCTGGAGATGTTACCGGCACTTTGACCATCAACGAGGGCACGGTTAATTCGAGCGGTAACATTACCGAAGGAACCGCCGCAAGCGTGGGCACTGTTACCTTTACCAATGGCGGCATCTTAAACATGGGTTCGGGAGCTTTCATCGGTACGACAGCGGTTCCAATTAACAATTTCAACCTGGACAATAATGCGACATTGGGATTGTCCGTGCCGTCCGGCGGCCAGAGCTCTGCGGTCGTCGGCACTCTCACTTGGCCCGCCAATGACAGTACTTTGACCATTAATGTCACTTCGCTTCCTGCGGGCACGACTGCCGGCAGCACGTTTCCTCTTATTCAATATGCCACCTTCTCCGGAACCTTTACCGCTCCAGTGCTTAATCTGCCGATCGGAATTACCGGACATCTATCGCAGTCTGGCAGCGCTATTGTTTTGACCATCGATAGCGGAGGCGGAGCAGGCTACGGCGGCCTGAATGAGTTAGCCAATCCAAGCTTTGAACTGGGAGCGGCGGGCTGGACTGAAGTGGACAACCCCAACCAAGGAAACACCGTGGTGAATACCATTGGCACCGCCACCTATTATAATAGCGCGACGGGCGCTTGTCCCCAGGACGCAAAGGCGCAACTGATTGTCAGCCACAGCGGGACCAATGTGGCTAAAATCTATGGCGGCTTCACGGGGGGAGCTAATACCGCCTCGTGGAGTCAGAAGGTCGCCGCCGCGCCGGGTTCGACCTGGACAGCCGGGGCTTATACCTACGTCTCCCACGAGGACCTTATGGCGGGCAACGCTAGTTTCTATTATCAGGTTAATTTCTTGGACCCCAACGGAGTGGTGCTGGCTGCGTATCAATCGTTTATTGTCACTAACTTAAGCTGTGGAGAAACGACTCCATTCCCTATCGATACCTGGGTGCTTCTCGGGGTGACAAATCAGATGCAAGTAACCACCGGGACCAATACCGGCGTAGTCATTGGCACCGTGCCTTCGGGCATCCTGGATGCTCCGCCGAACACGGCGACGGCACAGTTCAGAGCCGTTTATGTTCAACCGCTCTACGATGGCGGCTCGGTCTATTTTGACGATGCCAATTTGGGTTTCATCGGGGGCGCCACGCCTCCCACTCTGTCGGCGTTGAATCCAATCCTGGTGGCCCAATGCACCAACACCACTCTGACCGGCAGCGCCTCTTCCACTACTGGAACCATCACCAACCTCCAAGTCACTGTTCAAGCCTCTGCCTTGGGTGGCCCAACTAATACAACGGTTTATAGCAATGGATCGGCTGGAATAACTATTGCCGGACTCAATACCGGTACGGCAACCTTTACTCTCGCTCTGACGACGAATGTCCTTTATAACTCTGTGGTTTTCAGGGCCACCGATGATAATGGCGCGGTGGTCGCTTCGCCTGTCGATACCTTCGATACTCTGGCGCCCGTCCTGGTCATTGAAGCTTCGGATTTTAACTTCACCACCAATGGAACCAGCGGGCAATTTATCAACACCCCCCCCAACGGCGGACTGGCCCTCTATTACAACACGGTCGGCACAGAGCTAATCGACGAGTTTAAAGGAAATTTGGCCAACGGAACCCAGGCCAACAAGGGCTATTATCGGACGAACGATACAGTGATCGTGGGCAATGCCAGCCCGATTTCCGGCCCTTCCCCCACTGAGCAAAAGTTTGTGACCGCTGCGGCAAATGGCGACACCATCGATCAGGAAGAGGAAGTCGGATACAACAGCAAGAACGACTGGCTGGATTATACGAGAACCTATGGCCCCGGAGGATCTGCGCCTGCCGGAACCTATAACATCTGGTGTTATATGGCGACGGTCGGCTCTGGCAACCAAGCCGCTCTCTCTCAGGTCACCAGCGATCCGACTCAGCAAAACCAAACCACGAACTTTCTGGGCTATATCGGCTCCGCCGCCTTCAGCGACAACGGGTGGAATAACTTCGTCTATGCTCCGTTGGTGGATCAGTTCGGCAATCTTGTCCCTGTGACCTTGGGGACTGGCACGCAAACTCTGCGTTCGACCGTCGTCAACAATCCCAACTTGGGCTCTTACTTGTTAATGCCGGCCAAAGTCATCTTGACCCCGGTATTGCAGTACATCTACCCGGATAGCGCCCATCCCTTTGAGGGCACCAATCTGTTGTCCTTTACGATCGGGCCGGCCAGCGGCGCGGCCATTGCCAGCAGCGGCATTCAGTTGATTTTGAATGGCGTGGATGTCTCCGCCGCAGCCACTAAAACGCAGGCAGGGAGCAGTTGGACCGTCACCTATCCGCTGAAGCTGAATCAGCCGCTTTATTCCGGCGTGATTAATGTCACCAATACCGCGAGTTTATCGGCCAGTTTTCCCATTCCCGGGTTTGACACCTTTAGCATCAGTAATTATCAATGGGAAGCCTCTGATTATGATTATAGCTCGAGCCAGGGCGGAACGGGAGGCCTTTACATCGACAATCCAGTGCCTACTGCGGACGTGGTTCAGGTCAATGCACAGCCCACTGGGACGGAAGAGGCAAACAGCTACTTCGGTTATCCGGGCGGCAGCTATGGGACTGGGGCTCAACAAGGGGTGGATGTAAACTTTGGCTCCAGCGGTCAGCCGAATGACCCCTATCGAATCGACTTTGTTAATATTGGAAACCAACCGGCGACCGATTATCTGCGGCCCAAATTTGCGGCCGAGAGAGTGGCCCTTGCCGACGCAAATATCGGACCGTTTAATGTTGGATACTTTGGGCTGGGCTACTGGCTGAATTACACCCGGGATTGGCCGACCAACAACTACAATGTTTGGGGGCGGCTGGCGGGTGGCGCCGGGCCCTTTAGCGGCACTACGCTCAGTCTCGTCACTAACGGTGTCGGCACCCCCACCCAGATGACTAATGTCTTGGGCACTTTCGCCGATGCTACTGCGTCCGGCTGGCAGGCGTATCACTGGATTCCGATGATGGCGGCCAACGGCGGCGGCATGGCAGTCATTTCACTCGGCGGCCAGGAAACTTTGAAACTGACCAGCGGAAACAACATCAATCCGGAATTTTTCATGCTGGTTCCGGCTGCGGCTCAGCCAGGGCTGGGCGGGTCATTGGTCGGAGGCGCGCTTAATATAACGATCCCTACGCAGATGGGTTATACTTATACGGTATATTATACCACCAATTTAGCTGTTCCTAACTGGCAACCAGTGACAGGTCAGACCTTCGCAGGCGATGGCACGACTCATGTCGTCACGGAACCGGCGACCGGTACGCAAGGTTACTATCAGGTTAAATAAGACCCAGACCACAAGCATTTTGATTATGGAGGACCAACGAGATAAATGAGAACTAAAACAAACAGTCACACTCCGAGTTTGGCCTCAACCGAAGCCATCCATAACCCCGCTTGGCGCCCGGTGGAGGTTTTGAACCGGCACGCTGCTTCCGCCGGTTTCACGCTCATCGAGTTACTGGTGGTCATTGCCATCATTGCCATATTGGCGGCATTGTTACTGCCTGGGCTGGCCAAGGCAAAGCAGCAAGCCCAAGGGACGCAGTGCCTGAGCAACTTAAAGCAAATGACTCTCGGATGGATTATGTACACATCCGACAATGCCAATCGTTTAGTCCCCAACGCCGATGAAAGCTATCAGCCCACGGGGCCAACCGACCCAGGCCTGCAACCGGGAGGCGCCAAGGGTCAATGGTGTCCTGGAGTGCAATATCTCGCCAGCGACTTAAGTCCGGCTGGATTCACCCCGAATGTCGGCTTGGAATATATCCAAGTTGGCTTAATATATCCGTATATCAACAACGCCGCAGTCTATAAGTGTCCCGCTGACCATTCCAGCATCGTCGCCGCTGGATTCACCTTGCCCCATGTTCGCAGCATTTCGATGAACACCTGGTTAAGCCCATTGGGCCAGCCGTATGCGGACACTTTGACGGTCGAGTCTTACTACAAGGATTCAGATCTGACGCGCCCCGGCACGGCCCAGCTTTGGGTTTTTCTGGATGAGAATCCCGTCAGTATTAACGACGGCTCTTTTATTTGCGAACCCGGGGTAAATCAATGGATTGATTGTCCCGCCTCCTATCATAACAATGCTGGCGGCGTGTCTTTTGCCGATGGGCATGCCGAGATTAAAAAGTGGACTGACACGACAGTCACGCAACAGTGGAAGCCTCCAACTATTCTGCCTGGAAATCCCAGCTATACCCGGTTGTCTCCCACGCAAAATCCGGCCTTGGATTTGACCTGGCTCCAGAAGGCCAGCACCTATATTATCGGGACCATGCCATAAACCCCCTCGACTTGCTATGTTTGAGTTTGAGGACGAGGGTAGAGGGTGAACTTGTGTATTATCGCAGGGCTTGTTCTTGCGTCCCTCCCGGCGGTGGGCGCCTCTCTTCTCACTAATCCTGGTTTTGAACTTAATCCGCCGGGGCAAAATGATGTTATCCGGGCCTGGCATTCCTATTCGGGGGGTGGAAGCAATGTCCTGACGGAAACCTCCGGCGGCGCGGCCCATGCCGGCGCTAATTATTTCAAAGTTTTTCAGGCTTTCAGCGGATCGGTAAATTCCAACGGTATTTACCAGGACAATATTTCGGGCGCGGGCGCGGCCTATTCCGCCGATGGCTGGGCCTACACGCTGGGCAGCGATGTTTTGGCCGGACAGAACGCAGCGTGGATCGAGGTGACATTTCGCGATGCCAGCGCCAACGTTCTGGCGCTTTATCGTTCCGCTCTCGTTACCACTAACACGAGTGCCAGGGGAGCGTTTAGTCCGAATACATGGATCGATTTGGCGGTGACTAACCAATATAATCCGAACACTTACGCCATCACCAATATCACCAATACTTTGGTCGCTCCGCCTGGAACCAGTTTTGTGCGGTATCAAATCGTTTTCCAGGGTGACGCCGCCTACAGCGCCGGTTCTGTTTATTTTGACGATTTGAATCTCGCGCAAACCGGCGGCGGTCCTTATGGCAATTGGAACATTGTCTGGAGTGATGAATTTAATGGGACTTCGATCAATCCAAAAACATGGACTTACGATACCGGTGGCGGAGGTTGGGGTAACAATGAGCTTGAATATTATACCAGTCTCTCGCAAAATTCCTACGTTTCCAACGGGATCGTCCACATCGCGGCTCTGCATCAGAGTTACAACGGATCGAGTTACACGTCGGCGCGAATGAAATCCTATAACCTCTTCAGCGCGGAGTACGGGCGCTTTGAATTTCGCGCCAAACTGCCGACCGGGGCCGGGTATTGGCCCGCCCTTTGGATGATGCCCGAGGATTCCGTGTATGGCGGATGGGCTGCGTCGGGTGAAATTGACGTGGTGGAAAATATCGGGACCATTCCAACCAATGTTTTCGGCACGCTCCATTTTGGAGGGGCGTATCCGAACCAGGCCCAATCGTACGGACCATCCTACAATTTTCTGCCCGGTGATTCGGTGACAAACTTTCATAACTATGTCCTGGAATGGACGACGAATGCCATTAGCTGGTACTTGGACGGGAAGCTTTATGAGACCCAAACAAGCTGGTGGAGTTCGAGCAATCCAACCAACCCCGGTATTCGAAATCCCTATCCCGCGCCCTTCAATGAGCCGTTTTATATCATTATGAATGTGGCCGTGGGCGGGACCCTTGGCGGCACTCCCAATGTCAATGCCTTTCCCGGCGAAATGCAGGTCGATTACATCCGCCTTTATAACCTGACCGCGCCTTTGCAACTTACCGCTTCGTTGAGCAACGGCGCTTTGGCGCTTTCGTGGCCTTCCAATATTGTCTGTCATCTTGTCTCGGCGACTAACCTGTTGCCCACCGCGAATTGGACTAACGTGCCAGGAACGGCCATGCCACTGGTGCTCAGTCCTAGTTCGTCCACGGCCTTTTATCGGCTGGTTTCGCCCTGACTCACTGTAACTCATGGCGCTGGCTGCGGCGTAAAGGTCGGGCCATCGCAGCGCGGGCCGTCGGCTGTCCATACTAATTTGTCGATGCATAATTGGCGTACAGTCATGCTTGGATTCCAGGCATGATAAACAAAGTACTGGGTATGCCCGTCCGGCCCCGTCACTACGTCATTATGGCCCGGACCGCGGACGTGTTCCGGGATGCCGTGCAGGACGCGCGCATGGTCTCCTTGCCCGCTGTACGGCCCCATCGGATTCTCCGCGACAACACAGTCGAGCCCATAGCGGGTTGTCTGATAATTGGCCCCGCTGTAAATACAATAATAGCGTCCGTCATGCTTCAAGACACAAGGGCCTTCTATCGTATGCCAGTCAAAGTTGGCCCCATAGACGTCCATGCGGCGATGCGCCTGATACAGCGTCCAATCGTAGCGAGCCCGCACCACGACGTGGCAATCGCCGGCCAATCGAGTCATGTCAAGAAGACGATCCACCATGATGGCCGTGCCGGGATGTTCCCCGGCTGCGGTATTGGTAAAATTGCGGGCGTAAAGGAAATACCATTGGCCATCGTCATCCCGAAATGGAAAGGGATCGATCGTGAAACGGCTTTTCTCGCAATCGACCAGCACATGTCCGGTATCGGTATAAGGCCCTTCGGGATTGGAACTGGTGGCGACGCGATTCTCAAACTTCTCCGGCTCGACTCCGCCCATGGCATAGTAAAGATAAAATTTGCCGTCCGCGAAGGTGACTTCCGGCGCCCAGTAGGCGTAGTGGAGGTTGGGCGAGGGCGGGATCATTGCGCCGCCCCGCTCTTCCCAATCGACCAGGTTCGTCGAACGCAAAAGCGTAAAAATCCGGCCATCGACCCGTCCTTCGCCCGTCGTGCCGAAGGCATAATAAACCCCGCCATAGCGGATCACCGTGGGGTCAGGCATGCTGCCGCGATAGACAGGGTTGGTGTAAGTGGCGGGACCTGCCGCAGTGGACGCCTGCACCCAATAAACAGCCAGGGCCGCCAAGGCAGCCACGCCACAAGCGAGCCCTCCGCGGGCGGACGCGCTTCGGGACTGGCGCGGAGAATTGGGAAGTATTATACTCGCGTCATGCCTGAGATTGCAGCGCCAGTGGCGCCGCCCGAGACGGAAAAGAAAGAAGCAACCGACCCAAAGGAAGTTCGGGACCACGGCTATCTGGTTATATGCTGGGACGATCCGGTGAACCTGATGGATTATGTCACGCATGTTTTTCAATCCGTATTTGGCTGGCCCAAGGATCGCGCGCAGCGGCACATGTTGCAGGTGCATGAAACGGGCAAAAGTTTGCTGGTGCGGGAAACGTTTGAAAAGGCGGAGCATTATGTGCATCAGCTTCAAGGTTATGGGTTGCACGCCACCATGGAGCGCGACGAATGAAAATCATTCGCTCCCGGCCGTCCGACGGCGCTGTCTTTGTCTTTCAAATCACTCTGCGCGAGAAGGCGCTGCTGCTGGCGACGATGAAAATGTATCCGATGCTTGACGCTCGTTTCCACCAGATCAGCCGGGAGGACCGCGCCAGCCGCCGGGCCGAACAGCAATGGCTGGAGGAAGCGATGGCCGAACAGCGCCGGGACCATAAGAAAAAGCTCGAGCAGTTTTTCGGCGACGAAGGGCGATTTTTCAAAACCGTCAAGTCGGAGCTTCACCTCACCCTGACGGCGGAACAAATGGAATGGATGCTGCGCGTCCTGAACGAAATCCGGGTGGGCAGTTGGGTGCAGTTGGGACGGCCGTCGATGGACGCAGTGCGCAAGCTGGCCGCGAACAGCAAGCTGGCCGGCTCGGCGGCGGCGATGGAGTTGAGCGGATATTTTCAAATGGTTTTGCTGCAAGCGTTTCAATAAGCCCGTCATCCTTCCGGCAGCGGCTGGCCCTTAGTTTCGGGCAAAAAGGGCAACGCGAAAAGGGCCAGCAGATAAATCAAGCTGACCCAGCAGGCCGCCGAGCGAAAGGCATTCATTTTTGCCTCGGGCGAGTGGGCGTTCATGGCGAGGTGAAGTTGAAGCACGCCCAGGGTCATCGGCCCGCTGGCCGCGACAAACCGCCCCACGTTATAGCAAAAACCGACGCCCGTGCTGCGCAACCGCAACGGAAACAACTCCGGCAAATAGATGGCAAAGCCGGCAAACAAGGCCAGTTGGAAGAATCCCATGATCGGCAGGAAAACAAAAATCTGCCACGGCTCGGTCAGAAATTTAAAGGAGATGACCGTGCTCAAAAAAGCGCAGACCGCCGCGCTGGCGAAAACTTTTTTCCGGCCATATTCATGGGCGAACCGGGTGAAGGTCATCATGCCGAAGAACGCTCCGGTATTTTGCACGATCATGGTCAGCCCAACCCACATCAGCATCCGTCCCGGCAATTCCACCCCCGGGGTATGGGCGGCGGCCAATGATTTGCCGATGACGAAATTGACCACCGTAGGGCTGAAATTGCCGATGCCCCACAACCCCACCACGCCCGCCACGCACAACAACATGCCGAAGAGCGCCGGTTTGCGCCAGCGCGCCTCGCCGAAGAGCGACGCATACGAGCCGAAGCGCACGCCGTCGATCTTTCCCTGGGCGCGGGCCTTGACCCATTTCTCCGGTTCCTTCATGCGAAATTGGAGAAACACGCAGACGAGGGCGGGCAGCGCGCCGAGCACAAAAAGAGAACGCCAGCCGCTGGCGCCGGGATGGTGGATCAGGCGGTAACCCAGAAAGATGGCGATCAGCCCGCCGGCGATGTTGCCAAAAGCCGACAGCGCCTGAAGCAATCCCAGCGCGTGAGGCCGCGCTTTGTCCGGCAACGAATCGGCGCACAACGCCACCGCCAGTCCAAAAACACCGCCTACTCCCAGCCCGGTGATAAACCGATACACGCAAAAATCCGTGATGCTGGTGGAAAATCCAGAAAGCCCTGTGCAAAGACCGTAAAGTAAAATCGTGACGGCCAGCGACCGGGCGCGCCCGATGCGGTCGCCAATCGCGCCGAAGATCAATCCGCCCGAGGCCCAGCCAATGACGAAAATGGTCATGGCATAAGCGCCCCAAGCCTGCAATTTTTCCGGCGGGGTCCCGCGAGGCATCAACTCGAGGATGGCCGGGCCGCGGGCGATGACGAAAACCTGCTGCCCGAGGCAATCAAAGAGCCAGGCCAGCGAGGCCATGACGAAAACATATTTTTGCGCGCCATCCAGCAGTTTCCACCAGTGGCCGGAGGCGGAAGAGGAAGGAGTCAACGGGGTTTGGAGTTTGGCTTCCATGAATCAGAGAGCGATGGGTTTCACTTTAATTTGGTTTAATTTGGTCAAATCGCCGGGCAGGCGCTTACCAAGTTTTACCAAAAATTGTTTGTTGATTGCTCAAAAGATGGTGCGTTTTTATCGTCATAATCAAGTCCATTTTATTTCACTAAACTACAT
>Ga0209483_1002197_pt1 | contig 13844 bp, 12 predicted proteins | sample NGEPerA_FD_184508 | JGI IMG/M metagenome (GOLD analysis project Ga0209483, IMG submission 184508) | Arctic peat soil microbial communities from the Barrow Environmental Observatory site, Barrow, Alaska, USA - NGEE PermafrostL2-A... | ecosystem: Environmental > Terrestrial > Soil > Wetlands >... | reverse complement strand
GCGGGATGACGTCGGATGGATCCCGACCTTCGGCGGGATGACGTCGCCTCGTGTGACATCAGTCACAGCGCGACGGATGTATCTCTCCTAGCGTGTAAGCGGAGTATTGTCGGCGCGACAGCACACGGTTGTCTACTTCTGCCGACCGAACAATCGAGGTAATAGCGCATGGCAACGACGGTTATCGCTCCTTCCCAGGTTACGATAGACACGGCGCGAGAGCCCGGACGTTCCGGCCTATGGAGCTGGCTCTCCACCACCGATCACAAACGGATCGGAACACTCTATCTCTTCACCGCGCTTGCATTCTTTCTCCTGGGCGGCATCGAAGCGCTGATCATTCGCACACAGCTCTTCTCGCCCAACGGCCGCGTCGTGTCAGCCGAGATGTACAATCAGATATTCACGATGCACGGCACGACCATGATCTTCATGGCATTGATGCCGCTCAGCGCAGCGTTCTTCAATTTTCTGATTCCGCTCCAGATCGGCGCGCGCGACGTCGCATTTCCCCGACTTAACGCGTTCAGCTACTGGGTATACCTCCTCGGCGGATTGTTCATCAATGCGAGCTGGCTGTGGCACGCCGCACCGAACGGAGGATGGTTCGGATATGCACCACTGAGTACGAGAGCCTTCAGTCCCGGGCTCAACATGGATTTCTACGTCGTTGGATTGCAGATCCTGAGCCTCTCGACGCTCGCGGCCGCGTTCAACTTCATCACTACCATTATCAATCTCCGGGCGCCTGGCATGCGCATGATGCGCCTGCCAGTGTTCACATGGTCAGCGTTCGTCACACAGTTCCTCATTCTTGTCTCGTTTCCGATTCTGACAATCGGCCTGACGTTCCTCCTCTTCGATCGTTTCTTCGGAACGCAATTCTACGAGCCGTCATCCGGCGGCGATCCACTTCTCTGGCAACACCTGTTCTGGCTATTTGGCCATCCGGAAGTCTACATTCTCGTATTGCCTGCGTTCGGACTCGTTTCAGAAGTGCTTCCGACCTTTTCGCGCAAGCCACTTTTTGGTTATCCAGCGATGGTGTACTCGCTGATACTGATCGGATTCCTCGCCTTCGGCGTCTGGGCGCATCACATGTTCGCTGTTGGCATGGGTCCCATCGCCGACGCGACGTTCGGCGTCACGTCGATGCTGATCGCGATCCCGACCGGCATCAAGATCTTCAACTGGCTGGCGACACTATGGGGCGGCTCGGTGCGCTTCACATCTGCATGTCTGTTCGCGATTGGACTGGTGTCAATGTTCACGATTGGTGGCATTTCCGGCGTGATGCACGCATCGCCTCCAGCAGACTTGCAGCAAACTGACACGTATTTTGTCGTCGCGCACATCCACTACGTGCTGTTCGGTGGCACCATGATGGGTCTCTTTGCGGGAGTGTATTACTACTTCCCCAAGTTCTCTGGCCACTTGTTGGACGAGCGCCTTGGGTTGTGGCACTTCTGGCTGACGTTCATCGGCGCCAACCTCGCGTTTTTCCCGATGCATTTTGCGGGTCTGAATGGAATGCCGAGGCGCGTGTACACGTACGATTCGGGACAGGGGATCACGCTCGATAATCGGCTCTCGACGATCGGTGCGTATATCCTGGCAGTCGCGACGCTCATTTTTGTAGTGAATGTCCTTCGCAACTTCCGCCATGGCGCTATAGCCGGTAACAACCCATGGGGCGCTCCCACAATCGAATGGGCGACGATGTCGCCTCCGCCCGTCTATAACTTCGAGGTGCTTCCAACGATCACCGCGAGATATCCGCTCTGGGATGCTTCAGGACATCCAATTCCAGCGGACTCTCAGGAATACGTTCAGCAGTCAAGCGGGCGATCGGCTGCGGAGCTCGACATTGACATCCCGGCCTCCACGGTGAAGCCGCTCATCGCCGCCGCCGGAATCATCATCGGCTTCACCGGGCTCATGTGGGGCGAGCGATTGTGGCTCATGCTACTCGGCGCCGCGATCTTCGTGGTTGCACTCTACTCCTGGCTGACAGCGCCGCTCGATGAGCCACGTCCGGCCGACGCCGACCCGGAGATTCAACCGTCCTAGGACAGAATTCATACCGCATAGCGCCACAAGCAGCGGCTCAATAGATTCATTCGTTGACCGGGGTGCCTGCCCACAGAGGGCGCAGGCTGAGAGAGTCCCGTAGAACCTGATCCGGTTTGTACCGGCGTAGGGAGTCAGTGAAATGAATGGAGTTGCGGTACTCACGCGCCGACTGCGCGTCCTGACGCTCGCGATTGCGGCGTTCCTTCCAGCCATTACCTCGCTACCATCCGCGCTCGGCGCGCAGGTCACGACGCACGATACAACGTCGCGTGCCGATTCAACCAGCGCGCGAAAACTCGAACGCGTGATGATTTCTGCGGTACGGGAGTCAGCCGCACCAATTTCGCAGAAAACTGTCACACAGAAGGAGATTCAACAGCACTACTTCGGCCAGGACATCCCGCTGGTCCTCCAGAGCACCACGCCATCGCTGACATCGTATGCCGAAACCGGCAACTACTGGGGTTACAGTTACATACGGCTCCGTGGAATTGATCAGTCTCGTATCAACATTACGATCGATGGCATTCCACTCAACGATCCGGAAGACCAGGTGCTTTACTTTGCGGATTTCCCGGATCTCGCGAACAGTCTCCAATCCATTCAGGTCCAGCGAGGAGTAGGAACGAGCAGCAATGGAACTGCCTCGTACGCCGGCTCGATAAACATGGAGACGACATCTCTCGTCGGCGCACCACGAGGGGGTACGCTACAGGTGCAAGGCGGCTCATTCGGCTCCCGGCGAGCAAGCGTGGATTACAACACTGGCCAGCTTCCAAACCATTTCGCTTTTTACGGCCGCGTGTCCGGACTTCACACTGACGGCTACCGATACCATTCAGGCGTCGAGGGGGCTTCGGGGTTCCTTAGCGGTGGATATTTCGGTGATCGCGACATCCTCAAGTTCACGGCAATCGCCGGGCTTATGCGTGACACGATGGCATATCTTGCTGTCCCGGAAGCCGACCTTGCAGTCGATCGACGCATCAATCCGCTTTCTCCGCGCGAGCGGGATGGGTTCGGTGAGCGCCTGCTTTCACTCGCCTATACGCATTTGCTCAGCGGCAACTCATCGATGTCGACGACGCTATACCGCCTCTCAGCAACGGGCGATTACGATGTGCTGCTCGATTCCCTCGAAACGCTGCATCTCGATTTTGTGTCTTACGGAGTGATGAGTGCGTGGAGCTACCATAGGGACGGTGTAAAACTCGACCTCGGTGTGAATGCGGATACATATGCCCGTGATCACTATGCGTACATGCATCCGGATCTTGTCAACGCGCTTTACTTCAATACGGGACACAAACAGGATCAGGCGGGTTTTGCAAAACTCGCCTACACCGTCGGTCGGGCCACTCTCTTCGGAGATGTCCAGGCGCGCCATGCGACATTTCGCTACGCGCCCGATAAGGATGCAGACATTCCCGGATCTTCAATATCGTGGACCTTTCTGAACCCCAAAGCCGGCCTTACATACCAGCTTACACGTCCACTCTCTGTGTACGCTTCGTACGGCGCCACCACGCGCGAACCAGCGCGAACGGACATGTTCGCCGGCTTCGATAACCTTGACACCTCCAACGTTGCGTTTGTGGGACAGTTCAACCGCGTCAAGCCGGAGACGGTTCACGATATTGAGATCGGTACCAACTACCGCAACGCGACACTGGAACTTCAGGCGAACCTTTACTCGATGGATTTCCAGAATGAGATCGCGCCGATCGGTGCCCTGAGCTATATCGGGAACCCTTTGAGCAAGAATGTGGCGTCCAGTTATCGCCGTGGAATCGAGGCCGATGTCACGTATCGCGGCATTCCGCGCTGGCTGCTTACAGCCAATGCCAGCGAGAGCATGAACAGAATTCGCGAGTACACGGACTCGACAGGTGACGTACCGGTGACCTACCACAACGTCGAGCCTTTGCTGACTCCGCGTTTTCAGAGTTTCGGTCGCGCACAGTATTCGGTTACCTCATCCCTCGATCTCGCCGTACAGGGACGCTATCAGAGCGTTGCGTTCCTGCAGAATACCAGCGATCGGCGTTATGTACTACCAGCTGCGTTCGATATGGACGCGTCGATCGGATGGAAAATTGGAAGCAATGAGCTATTGCTTCGCGCGAACAATCTGACGGACAGCAAGAAATACGGTAGTGGATATGCGAGCGATGGCGTTTCCTATTACTACGTGCTTCCACCACGGAATTTCTTCGTAACGCTCAAGATCGGGATCTAGCGTTGGGCGATTACGCCGTCAATGGCGTTGCGCGCAAGCTCGGTACGCTGTTCCCATGACCCTGATATTGAGACATACGGCGAACCGGATGCGACGACTGCATCGTGGAAGAGCCGTTGGATCTCTTCGCGGTACTCCTCGCGATCCCGGACACCGTCGGGCACCCACGGTACATCTACGTCCAGCAGCAGATAAAGATCTGGCCGACGGTCGCGGGCCGCCTCGCGAATCCAGGGGGCACAATAGTCGTAGTAATGACCGGAGTACACGACCGTACTCAGCAGATCGGTATCCTGAATCAGCAAGCGCCTGGCGCGACTTGAGTGCTCGTCTTCCAGTGCGATCTGTCCGCGCGCGATAGCATCGGTGTCTTCGAGCCGGATATCACGACCGATCGCAAGCGCGAATTCGCGCACGAATTCAGGTGCCAGTTCGGCCCCGTAATAGTCGGCAAGCTGGTGCGCCAGCACCGACTTCCCAGTTGATTCGGAGCCCGTCAGGACGACGCGGATGAGCTTATCGTTTCGAGCGATCGTTTCCACGTGAGGTAGCCAAGTACCGCAAGGACGAGATAAATCCCGTAGTTGAACGCGGTAAGATAGAGTCCCTTGAAGATGAACATGCCGACATATATGACATCGACCGCGATCCATATCAACCAGTTCTCGAGCAACTTGCGAGTCATCATCCACTGCGCGATCAGGCTGACAGTAGTGGTTGCAGCGTCCACATATGGAAGTGCCGTGCCAGGGAGCCGTGATGTGATCGTGCCCAGTAGTCCCCACACGATTACCGCTAGTGCACCCACGACAGCCCACGTCTTATTAGTCGTCCGCGACACCGCAATTGCGGTACGACCGGCACCGCCGTAGAGCCACTCGTACCAGCCATACAGAGAGAGCACGAAATAAACGACCTGCAGCCCTGTGTCAGAATAAAGCCCCGATCGAAGAAACAATGCTGAGAACAGTGACACGTTGATCAGCGCCGTCGGCCAGCTCCAGATATTCTCGCGGGTGCTCAGATAGACACTGACGATTCCGAAGATCACTGCTACCGCTTCAAGGCAACTGGATCCGTGTGCAGTGAGCCAATCACAGAATGGCAGACTCACAATTGTTTCAGCAAGGCGGGCTCCAACCGTACGAAGCGTGAGTTCTGGTGTTCTTCTCTGCCTGCCTTGCTCTCAGGTCGACCATCCACCCGTACAACATCGGCGGTGAAGTCAAAGTTATTCGTCAGGCCATCCGCATCGCCATCATTATGACCAAGCAGCGAACTTCCGACGCCGTAGAAGTCCACCGGTACATGCTCAATTTCGAAGCGTTCGATTTTGCGAACGTGGAATCCACCCGACACGCCGATTCGCACGTAGTCGAACCCTTCTTCATCCAGCGCAGAACGAAGCAATCGCACCAGTTCCGGGCATACACCGTTCAATCGACGCTCGGTGTGGCGCATCGCATCGGCCTGCAGTGACCTGTCGACGAGTCGCTCGCTGGTGTCAATCCGCACACCCCAGAGCGCTCCGTGTCCGAACTGATCGCGCATTGCACGTGCGACGGCAACGGAGTCACCTACTACATCGTTGTGGTAATCGGTAAGACTCACGATATTCACGCTCAGCCTGGTATCGCGACAGAATTGCGTGAACGCCAGAGTCGCACGCGGAATGTCGCCGTTGAACGCAGCAATCATGGAATGCGGCATCGTCCCGACGCCGTCCGCTCCCCACCAGGCACCGTTTGCATCAGTTGATACACTCGCGATGCCTCCGATTTTCGCGGCGAAACCGTCCGCAGTCTGCACGCGCCAGTCGTCGTGTCTCGCACCCATGAATATGACCGGCTTGCCGTTCGATGCGTCGATTACGCGCCGCACGTTGCTCGCAACCAACGAGCGACGTGCCAGAACGCCGAGATAGTCTGTTTCGAGATGCGCGAATGCGAGATATGGGCCGGTGATGTGCATCACCGGTTCCCACGGCACAATCAGATCTCCGTCCACGAGCGTATCGACGGTGAGATCGTCGAACTCATATCGCGCACCCGTGCGCGGATTGACCGCGAGCTGGGTTTCAAGTATCCGGATCGCCTCGTATATGCCCGCTACGACTCCCGATCGTTTGGCGAAGATCTGCATGGTGACGATCGGATCGAGACCCGCATGAGCCAGTGTCGCGGCGGTAAGGACGAAGTAGCGATCGGCGAAGTAGCCGTCGGCCATGCGTGGGTCGAACTGAAACAGCGAGGCTGGAAACTGACGCGCCAGCGCCTCGTGCAGTATCTGAGCACGTGTCTGAACGCGCGTCTGATTATCGGGCCGGGAATGTTGGGCCATATCTCGAATTGTCATCCTCGTGCCTGAGACATGCGTCACACCTCTGAATAACGGATGAAGCTAGCCTATCTGCATGGCGACCGCTGAGCCCGAAATCGCGCTCGATGAGGACACCGTTCGCGCCGCGCTCGCCGGTGTCCCCTACCCCGGCATGACACGAGATCTGGTGTCGTTCGGGATGGTGAAGCACGTCAGCGTGTGCGGTACTCAGGTAAAGGTACAGCTGGCACTGCGAACGGAGGATCCTTCCATCCCCGAGCGCCTCGGGGCCACAGTCCGCGATCATCTGGGTGCCATCGGTGCAACGCTCGTCTCAGTCGAGATCGTAAAGCCGGACCCGCAGACGCGTCCACTTCCCCACTCTCCTACGGGCAAGGCGCCACGTGCGGGTGTGCCAGACCCATGGGCCGAGCAGGTTCGGTTGACCAACGTCCGCGATGTGATAGCAGTTGGTGCTGGAAAGGGTGGCGTCGGAAAGAGTACAGTCGCTGTCAGTCTTGCGCTGGCTCTGGTTCGCGCCGGCTTCGTGGTCGGTCTCCTGGACGCCGATATCTACGGTCCGAGTGTTCCCATTCTGCTCGGCATCGAAAATGGATCACAGCAGATCAAGGTGACGCCGGACAAGCATATCATCCCCGTAGAGGTCTTCGGACTCTCGCTGATCAGTTTTGGATTCTTCCTCGGTGAGGGCTCACCGGCAATCTGGCGGGGACCCATGGTGTCCAAGGCCGTCAAACAGTTTGCACGCGGCGTCGAATGGCCGCAGCTCGATGTACTGGTAGTCGATCTGCCGCCCGGAACCGGAGACATTCCGTTGAGCCTTGTGCAGGCGATCGAAGTGTCAGGCGCAGTGGTCGTAACGCAACCGCAACGCCTCGCCGGTGTCGAAGCGCAGAAAGCAGGCGAGATGTTCGCACAGCTCGACGTTCCCGTACTCGGCGTAGTCGAGAACATGACAGGCGCATTCGGTCACGGTGGTGGTGAAATCGTCGCATCCAGTCTCGGAGTGCCGTTTCTCGGTACCGTACCATTCGACATAGACGTGGTGCAGGAGGGCGACTCTGGAACCCCGACTGTCGTCACGAGGCAGGACTCGGAATTCTCCAGAAGTTTCGATGTAATCGCGGGTAAGATCGTCGGCGCCCTCGGCTGGCAGCTCGCGCAACCACCAAACAGTCAGTCGTGAACACCGTGGCGACAGCGCCGGTGGTTCCACCGCGCCCACCGGCGTCGACCGGAAAACCGATGGCCATGCCCATCGGTGGAATGGCGGGGCTGACGATGCAAGGCACGCCATCTCTCCGACTTCCCGGTGAACACTTCGCAGCCGCGATCTGCTTCCTGTTTATCGGCGCGCTCGGACTGATCTGGGTCGCGCCGGATCTCGCCGCCGGTCTCTATCTATCGCCTCACGTAGCTGGGGTCACGCATTGCTTCACGCTCGGCTGGTTGAGCATGACAATATTCGGAGCGCTATATCAATTGTTGCCTGTCGCACTCGGAGTGTCGATCAGCTCCGAGCGCGCAGGACACTTTAGTTTCTGGACATTCGCTCCGGGCGTGGCGCTGTTCGCGTCTGGTGTCGCATTCAGTTCTGCTGACCTGCGCTATGTCGGGATCGGATTGATCACCATCGCGATTATCTGCTTGCTGATCAATGTTGGGCTTTCGCTACGACGCGTGGTCAAGCGGGATGTAATCTGGGCGGCCGTTATGACAGGCATCTCGTTTCTCACAGTGACACTACTGCTCGGTGCGCTGCTCGCGCAAAACATGCAGGTCGGCTTCCTCGGCGACGCACGGATCCGCGTTCTCACTACGCACCTGCATGTCGCCATGCTCGGATGGGTGCTGGTAATGATCATGGGGATATCACACCGACTGCTCCCGATGTTCCTATTGGCGCACACAGCCGGCACACAATGGACAAAGCGTGCACTGGCTTTCATAGCGCCTGGCGTGGTTGTACTTGGCTGCGGACTTGCGACCAATCACCATATTGCTGGTGTTTCGATTTCGTGGGTTGGTCTCATTCTGGTGGAAGCAGGGATTGTGTGCTTCCTCAGACAAGCGTGGTTGTTCTTCAAGGCACGCAAGCGTCCGCGGCTGGATGCTGGTCTTCGCCACGCTGCGACAGCGCTGATTTTCCTCGGTTGCGCGGCAACGCTAGCGCCGATCGTGATGCTGAACGGCATGGGCGCCAGGCGCCTTGACACGAGTTATGTGCTGCTCGGTTTGCTCGGCGGTCTGTCACTCTACGTGGTAGGACAGTTCTACAAGGTTGTCCCATTCCTGGCATGGATGGCGCGCTTTCACGATGACATGGGCAAAAAGCGTGTGCCGACAGTTGCACAACTTTATTCGGCACGCATTGCGCACATCGATCTACTGCTATTCGTGCTCGGTATCGTCGGCATGTTCGCCGGAGTACTTGCCGCGATGCCCAACGTAGTGCGCGGCGCGGCCTGTTTGTTTGCCGGCGGAGTCGTGCTATTTGCGAGTCAGATAATCCGAGTTGCATTCGGTACGTCATTTGGAGTCGCCACGCCGGCGCCTTCGATACCTCCAGCGAGGACACTTGGATGAGTAGCAGCGTTGCTCCAATCAAGGCTTCCGACAAATTGCAGAGCTTGTTCGACCGCGATGAGCGATTGATCGATGTGATCGCAAGTCATTCGCCTCAACTTGCGAAACTTCGGAATTCACCAATGCGACGCGTCATGGCTCGCGTAACAACTGTCTCGCAGGCGGCACGGTTGTGCAAGATCCCGACTGATACGCTTGTGCGCGACCTGAACGAAGTTCTGGGCATCAAGACGACCGCGGACCTCGATGTCGAGCCGGAAAGTACAGTGGCTGACGTGGACGAGCTATCGTATATGCCATCCTTCGAGTCCGCAGTTGAACTGGACGTACGTGACGAGCTATCCAAAGGCGGGGAGCCATTCTCCAGGATCATGGCTGCAGTGGCCACCCTTGGAAGCGACAGCGTGCTTCACCTCCGTGCGCCATTCGAGCCGGTTCCGCTATTCGGCGTCATGGAAAAGCGAGGTTTTGGTCACAAGGTTGAAAAACATGCAGACGATGACTGGTCTGTGTGGTTTTTCCGGCAGACGAAGCGTGACATTGGCGTCCAGAAAGCTCCGCTGGTACCGGAAGCGCGAAGTACATCTACTCCGATTGCGTCGGGTGATGCTGGGATCCCCGATGAAGTAGCAGCGCGTACCGAAGTCCGGCTCGATGTCCGCAACCTGGAGCCGCCCGAGCCGCTTGTGCGCACACTCGAGGCTCTGGAAGGGCTGCCGAACGACAGTGTACTCCTCCAGATCAATATGCGTGTTCCGCAGTTCCTCCTACCCATCCTGAGAGAGCGAGGGTTTCACTTTACGATAGATGAATCGCACGAGAACGAAGTGCAGGTAAGAATCTGGCGCAACGATTAACAGAAGCTGAATTCAACTACATGGAGTCGACAATGCCGCAGTCAGCAACACCCGAGTCAACTAATCTCCCGATTGAACTTGATGCACGGATAATCCCACCACGTGAGAAGCATCCCACGATATTCCGTACTTTTGATGGGCTCAAGAGTGGTCAGGCGATGATGCTTATCAATGATCATGATCCACGCCCTCTTCGGTATCAGCTTCTTGCGGAGCGACCGAATACTTTCGACTGGGTCTATGAGGAAGAGGGACCAGCAGTCTGGCGTGTCCGCATAAGCCGCAAGTAATCAGTATTCCATTACTGATGTAGCCTTCCCGGCCGCCCTCATCAAACGGGCGGCCGGAAGGCATCGTTGGAAGATCTGCCGTACAGTTAAGTCCGTGCACCCTGGCGTTCGGTCGCCAGCATGTGTGAAGACGCTTCCTCGCCAGCTGAATCACCGTAGCCAAGGGACTGCTCGGCCATAGTCAGGCGATTCCCTGCGCTTCGGCTCCCTTCACCGTGCCCGGACGGCATCTCGCCGCATGGATTATTGACCGGGTAGTGACCGGGCTTGACGTTTCGTCGTTGGCGACCAAGGTGTACATGGGCGCCGTTCCGCCTAACACGAAGCCTGCTCGGGCATCATGATTCTTGTCGCACATTCCTATTACCTCCGCAACGATCCGAAGCAGCTCGAGCGTATGAGACCGTACCCGCCGCTCGCGACGTTGCTCGCTGCGGCGCTGGTCCGGAAAAACGGCTACGACATCGCCTTCTTCGACGCGACGTTTGCCGAAAGTGTGAGCGAATTCGTCGCGACCCTGAACGAGACCCGGCCGACCATCGTCGGCATCCTCGAGGACAATTTCAACTTCCTCACCAAGATGTGTACCATCCGCGCCCGGGAAGCGACACTCGCGATGGTAACAGCCGCTGCGGAGCGTAACTGCCGAGTGGTCGTGAACGGCTCGGATGCGTCAGATCATCCTGAGATGTACCTTGCTGCCGGCGCCGATGCGGTCATCGCAGGCGAACCGGAGCAGACGTTTCTGGCGCTGGCTGAAGCGTGGACACAAGATCCGACCAGTCTACTCAGTGACATTCCCGGGCTCGTGCTCGCCGACGGGCCATGCGATCTCAAACGCACGCGGCGCCGTCCCAGCATCCGTGACCTTGATGAACTACCTCTCCCGGCGTGGGATCTGCTGGATGTTACTGCGTACGAGAGTGCGTGGCGCGAGGCGCATGACCAGTTTTCATGGAACGTCGTAACGTCGCGCGGGTGTCCGTACGGCTGCAACTGGTGCGCGAAACCGATCTTTGGGCGACGCTACGGGCAGCGATCGCCCGCGGCAGTTGCTGAGGAGCTTCGTCTTCTCAAGGATACCGTCAACCCCGACCATGTCTGGTTTGCAGATGACATATTCGGGCTGACTGCTGGATGGATCCTCGATTTTATGCGCGAAGTTCGAATCCGCCATGCGCGAATCCCATTCATGATGCAGTCGCGCGCGAACCTCATGACCCCGGTCGTCGTGCGCGCGCTCGCCGCTGCAGGCGCTGAGGAGGTATGGATGGGCGTTGAATCGGGATCACAACGCATTCTGAATGCAATGGACAAGGGTACCACGGTGGACGAGGTCCGAAGTGCAACGCGCGCGTTGAAGTTGCATGGCATTCGCGCGTGCTGGTTCATCCAGCTCGGATATCCATCAGAAACGTGGGAAGACGTCGGGATGACGCGCGATCTGATCCGGGATGAGCAACCCGATGACATTGGTGTATCGGTGTCGTATCCGCTGCCGGGTACAAAATTCTATGATTCTGTTCGCAGCAGTCTCGGCGCGCAACACAACTGGGAACATACTGGCGAACTCGCAATGTTGTTCCAGAGCACCTATACCACAGCATTCTATCGCGAGTTACGCGATGCACTGCACGCCCAGAGCCGAACTCGGACGCCAAAAGCTGCACTAGCGATGGATGCGGAGTGGGATAAGCTATCTCACAATCAAGCGAGACATCGTTCACCGCAGCCACTGGTCACACCAGGCGCCTGACAGTGGAAAGTGACGTATTACGGCCGGCGGCTTTCGCCTTTGATACAGTAGCCACCGACTTCGATCATCGCTTCGGAGAGTGGCTCAGCGTAAGTGCGCAACGCCGAGCGGTGCGACATGTGCTTGGCGAGGTGTTTCCGGCGACGAGCAGAATACTGGAAATCGGCGGCGGCACGGGCGAGGATGCCCTGTGGCTCGCCGAGCGCGGCTGTCGAGTGCTCCTCACCGATGCTTCGCCACGCATGGTTCAGATCTCAGCACACAAACTTCGTGCGCACCATGGCTCAAGCGCTCGTGTAGCGGCAGCGGAGACGCTCGAGACCTTTGCAATCGACGAGTCGGAGATCGGCCAGTCGGCATTTGATGGTGCCTTCTCGAATTTTGCTGCGCTGAATTGCGTGAGCGACGTGCCCGCGGTCGCGCGCGGTCTTGCGCGACTCGTCCGACCAGGCGGTACGCTGGTTCTGGTGGTGTTCGGCACGTGCTCCCCGGGCGAGGTCGTCGTCGAACTCGCGCGGCTGCGCCCACGCTCAGCATTCCGCCGCTTCTCCACACATCCGGTAGTAGCACACCTGAACGGCCGCATCTTCCCGGTGCAATATCATCGACCGCGTGAAATCAAACTCGCGATGCAGCCGTGGTTTCGCCAGGTCCGTCGTCGTGGCATCGGCATATTCGTTCCACCAAGTGCCGCGGAACCGTGGATATCACGGCATCCACGCCTGCTCAGTGTGCTTGAAGCGATCGATCGGAGGGTGAGTGGTTGGCTCGCACCACTTGGTGATCACGTGCTGTACCAGTATGAGCGTACCGCGGTACCGCCGGACGGTGCATGACCGGGGCCGTTTCGGACTCGAGGATCGGACAAGAGACTGCGCTCGCGGCCAGGCAATTTCGGACCGCATACGCGGCGCAGCGTGCGTGGGAAGGGCGCGCATACGAGGCGGCGGAACTCGATGTGCTGCCGTATCTCACATCAGGGCCGCTTGCGCGCCAGTGGAGCGTACGGGCGCGCAGCTACGACGCCCTCGTTAGAGAGGTATTTCGGCCAGCTACTGCGTCACGCGACAAGTCACTATCGATTCTCGATCTCGGGGCAGGGTGCGGCTGGCTGTGCCGTCGAGCCGCGCTCGCTGGGCATACAGCGCTGGCGCTCGACGTTCGCGATGATTGCGTCGACGGCCTTGGCGCCGCAGCACACTATCTCAAAGACAATCGCAGCATGTTTGCGCGAGTCGTCGCGTCATTCGATGTGTTGCCGCTGGCACCGCGTCAATTCGATGTCGCGATTTTCAACGCCTCGATCCACTACGCATTGGACCTGGGCGCGGCGGTGCTCGAAGCCGCCCGCGTGGTACGACCCGGTGGTCAGCTTGTGATCCTCGACTCACCGTTTTATGCGGATGAAGCCGATGGCGCAGCGATGGTTGCAGAGAAGAGGCGCAACGCCGCATCGCGCTATGGCGAACGAGCACAGACACTCATGGCGCCACCATTCGTTGAATTCCTCACCGCTGCGCGACTTGCAGCCGTACCGGGGATCGACCTGGTATGGCGCCGCCATCGTGTCAGATATCCTGTCTGGTATGAAGCGCGCCCAATGGTTGCACGACTGCATGGGCGCAGGCAGCCGTCACGATTCGATCTCTGGGAGTGCCTGGTACCATGATCATCTTCGTCAATCCGCGCGCAACTCGGCCAAA
>Ga0209483_1002196_pt1 | contig 13845 bp, 10 predicted proteins | sample NGEPerA_FD_184508 | JGI IMG/M metagenome (GOLD analysis project Ga0209483, IMG submission 184508) | Arctic peat soil microbial communities from the Barrow Environmental Observatory site, Barrow, Alaska, USA - NGEE PermafrostL2-A... | ecosystem: Environmental > Terrestrial > Soil > Wetlands >... | reverse complement strand
CAGCATTTTCAACATCGAGGGTCATCTAAGTGATTGATTTTGAGTCGATTTTTTAGAAGTGTGAATCGAATAGCCGAAAGCCCTGGAGACCGCCCCTTGATGCTCGCTCCCACCCCCGCCTCGCCCGAATCCGCCGGCATGTCGAAGGCCGCCCTCGACCGGATCGATGTCCATCTCAGGCAGCGTTACATCGACGCCGGCCGCTTTCCGGGAACCCGGCTTCTGGTCTATCGCCGCGGCAAGGTGGTCCACAGCGCGGCGCAAGGTTTTGCCGACCTCGAGCGCAAGGCGCCGGTCAAGGACGACACCATCTACCGCATCTATTCGATGACCAAGCCGATCACCAGCGTCGCCTTCATGATGCTGGTCGAGGAAGGCCGCGTCGCGCTGGACGAGCCGGTCCACAAATACATTCCGGAATGGAAGAACCTCGGCGTGTTCCAGGCCGGCATCGCGCCGGCGTTCCTCACCAAACAGCCGACGCGGCCGATGCAGATCGTCGATCTCTTGCGCCACACTTCGGGGCTGACCTACGCCTTCCAGCAGCGCTCAAATGTCGACGCCGCCTATCGCGAAATGAAGATCGGCGAGATCGAGAAAGCAGGCAGCCTGCAAACGATGATCGAGGCTCTCGCGAAAATTCCGCTGGAATTTTCCCCCGGCGAGGCCTGGAATTATTCGGTCTCGACCGACGTCATCGGCTATCTCATCGGCAAGATCAGCGGCAAGCCGTTCGAGCAGTTCCTCAAAGAACGCATTTTCGATCCGCTCGGCATGAACGACACCGATTTCTTCGTGCCGGCCACCAAGGCCCATCGCCTGGCGGCCTGCTACTCCGCCGACGGCAAGGGCGGAATGACGTTGCAGGACGATCCCATCACCAGTTCGTTCCTCAAGCCGCCGTCGTTCATTTCCGGTGGCGGCGGATTGTGTTCGACCGCCGCCGATTATCTCACCTTCTGCCGCGCGTTGCTCGGCGGCGGCGAACTCGACGGCGTCAAGCTGATCGGCCCCAAAACGCTGGTGCTGATGACGTCAAATCATCTGCCCGGCGGATGCGACCTCACGGAACTATCGCGATCGCTGTTCAGCGAATCGACCTATGCCGGCGTCGGCTTCGGTCTCGGCTTCTCCGTCACCATGAATCCCGCGCTGACGCTGATTGCGGGCAGCCGCGGCGAATATGCCTGGGGCGGCGCCGCCACGACGTCATTCTGGATCGATCCCGCGGAAGAACTGATCGCGATCTTCATGACACAGGTGCTGCCGTCGAGCACCTATCCGATACGGCGCGAGCTGCGGACCATGGTCTATGCGGCGATCGCCGACAGCAATCTCTAGGAAACGGGATGGAACCGGCCGATGCCGCGGAAATCCTTGGCGGATGAGGCATGCGTCTCCTATGCTCGCGGTTCGGCACAGGCTTCGCCGACACGTCGATAACGGGACCTGAGTGCCGAAACCTTCCCTGCCAGTGCGGCTTGCGCTTCTGATCGCGGGAACCACGTTGCCGCTGATTTTGTTTGCGGCCGTGCTGATCTTCAATGACTACGCACAGGATCGCGACGACACCAAGCAGCGCGTGCTGGAAACCGTGCGCAGCATCCGCCTCGTGCTCGATGCCGAGATGCAGCGCATGACCGGCGGGCTGCAGGTGCTGGCGCTCACCAACACGCTGCGCGGCGGTGATTTCGAACATTTTCGCCGGATCGCCGATGGCTTCCTCGACCAGTACGGCAAGGACGGCGTCGTGCTGGTGGCGGACCGAAACGGCCGGCAATTGTTTTCCTCGGTGACATCGGACACGGCAAGCCTGCCGCCGCGCAACAACCGCGAGATCGTGGAAAAGATGTTTTCCACCAGGACGCCGCAATATTCGAACCTGTTCATCGGCGCCGTGAAGAAACAGCGGATCGTGACGGTCGAAGTGCCCGTGCTACGCGACGGCGAGGTGATCTACGACATTTCCTTCAGCCCGCCGATCGAGTTGTTTCAGGCGTTGGTGGAACAGCAGCGCCCGAGCAAGGACTGGACCATCTCGATTTTCGACGGCGACGGCATCAATTTCGCCCGCGTCCCGAATCCCGAAGCGACGGTCGGCCAGCGCGCTTCGCCTTCGCTCTATTCCGAGATGTCGCACAGCCCCGAGGCGACGGTGTCGACGGTCTCGCTCGAAGGCGTGCCGCTGATCACCACCTTCGCGCGATCCCCCGTCACCGGCTGGACGGTGGCCGCCGGCATCGCCGAAAGTTCGCTGGTCGGGCCGCTGTACCGCAATCTTGCGATCACCAGCGTGATCGGCGGCGTGCTGTTGCTGATCGGGTTCGGCTTCGCGGTGCGGATGGCTACCACCATCGCCCGCGGCGAGATGCTGCACGGTCTCCTGATCGAAGAGCTCAATCACCGCGTCAAGAATACGCTCGCGATCCTGCAGGCCATCGCGGCGCAGACCTTTCGCAGCGCGAGCAAGGCCGAGCGCGATACGTTCGAGGGAAGGCTGGGTGCGCTGGCGGAAGCGCACAATCTCCTGAGCACGGAGAAATGGCAGGGCTCCGAACTGCAGGAGGTGATCGGCCGCGTGCTGCGGCCCTATCTGCTCAACGCGCCGCATCGGGTGAGGATGTTCGGACCAAAGGTCCCGCTGTCGCCGCAGCTCGCGGTGGTGCTGTCGATGATCGTGCACGAGATCGCCACCAACGCCGCGAAATACGGCGCGCTGTCGAACGACACCGGCACCGTGACGCTGGATTGGGAGGTCGTCAACGAGACCGGCAAAGCGAAATTGCGCATGATCTGGCGTGAGGCCGGCGGTCCGCCGGTCACAGCGCCCGTGGCGCGCGGTTTCGGATCGCGGCTGATCGAACGCAGCGCGCGCGATCAACTCGGCGGCGACGCCACCATCGACTTCCTGCCCCGCGGGGTGGTTTGCACCGTGACCTGCGCGCTGCAGGAGCAGAGCTGAGTATCAGCCGAAATTCTGCAAGGCCGGAAACGTATCCAACAGCCAGATGCTGACGCCCGAGACCGCGCCGGTGAGAAAGCCAATGCCGGTCAGCACCATCAGCACGCCCATCGCGCGCTCGACATTGGCGAGATGCCGCTTCATCCTGGAAAACAGCGAGGAGAATTGCTCGACCATCAGCGCGGCGATCAGGAAGGGAATGCCGAGGCCGGCGGAATAGATGGCAAGCAGGATGGCGCCCTTGGTCACCGTCGCTTCGGCCGCGGCCACCGACAGGATCGCCGCGAGAATCGGCCCGATGCACGGCGTCCAGCCGAACGCGAACGCAAGCCCCATGACATAGGCGCCCCACAGGCCGACGGGTTTCGGGATCGGCAGGCGCCCTTCCCGCATCAACAGGCCGATCCGCGTCAGTCCGAGGAAGTGCAAACCCATCACGATGATGACGATGCCGGCGACGATCGAAAGCTCCGCCGACCAGGCGCGGATCAGGCCGCCGATCAGCGACGCGCTGGCGCCGAGCGCCACGAACACGGTGGAGAAGCCGAGCACGAACATGACCGCCGACGCCATCACCGCGCGCCGCGACGCAGACGACGTCTCGTCATGGGCGACATGCTCGATGGTCGCGCCGGTCAGGTAGATCAGATAGGGCGGGACCAGGGGCAACACGCAGGGCGACAGAAAACTGACCAGGCCGGCAATCAGCGCCGCCGGGATCGAGACATCGTGAGTCATACCATCTTCGCCATCTTCGCCATCATTGCCCGTTTGCGGCTGGCCTTGCCAACGCCTCGGAAGCGCTCCTCGCGTCGGCCCGGCCTGATGTAACGGATGGGCCGGAATGCGCAACAGAGCCACGGGCTCCGGCATGCGCCATCCCGGCGATTTGCCCTTAATATCGCGGCATCGTGACCGCGATTCGCAGATCGTCACCGATAACGATCGCGCCGCAACCGGGTTGACGCTGCCGGTTGAAGCCGGCCCGGGCACATCTTACGGGTTGCAGTCTTTCGGAGCTTCGCGTTAACGTTTGGCGGGAAAATAGTACCTCTCAAGATTGAATGGCATTCGTCGCGCAATAACGGCTGTTTTATCAGACCGATAACGGGCGCACCTTTAGGGTGCAGCGCGTTAATCGATGCGGCAAAATTCCCGTGGTTTAACGACAAATTCCTCCATCCACGGCAATCTAAACAGGTATATAGGAGTGAGCCCTGACTCATCTGGTCAGGGATTTTCTCAACCAAAGGACATTAGAAACAGTATGAAAACAGCGGCAAAGAAAATGAAGCAGCGCAGTGCCGGCAAACCCGACATTGAACTGGGAAAACGAATCCGGTTGAGGCGGGTCGAACAGCACATCTCGCAAGCCGAACTTGGCGACAAGCTGGGTGTCAGCTTTCAGCAGGTTCAGAAATACGAGAAGGGCGTCAACCGCGTCGGGGCAGCCCGGCTCCAGCAGATCGCCACCGCGCTCGACGTTCCCGTCACTTTCTTCTATGACGGCGACGGCAAGGCGCGCGAAGTGGAAAGCCTGCTGTTCCTCGACAGCTCCTTCAGCCTCAGGCTGCTGCGCGCCTACAGCAAGATCAAGGACCAGACCATACAACGTCAACTGGTGTCCCTGATGGAATCGATTGCCGCCAACGAAGCCTGACGATCGAGAACGCGTGGCCGGCTCCGGCCGCGCCGACTACCTTGCAGCGCCGCGGATCCGGTCGATCAGGGCAAGGCAATCCGTCGGCAACGCATTTCCACGCCAGGCCACATGCTGGTCCGGGCGCGACAACACGAGCTCCCCGCCACGGAAAGTGGCGGTCGGTGGCGTTTCCAGATCAAGTACTTGCATCGGCACGCCCCTGCGGCGAGCGGCCTCCTCGAGTGGCGCGGCATCGATTGCCGAATCGGTCCTCAACAAGGTGAATTCCGGCCCCATCGCGTCATAGAGCGAGGTGCCGTCCGCGTACCACAGATGCGGCGTGCGGCAGCCCGGCACCGTCGATGGCGTGTAGCCGCTCATCGTATAGTCCGGATGCGCCGAGCCGTCATAGGCGATGATCGGCGACGCATCGTAGTAGCTGCCAAAATTCAGGCCGGCCGCGGCGTATTGCTGGACGTTGATCTCATAGGTCAGCTGTCCGACCTCGCGCCGGATGCGCTCGCCTTCCGCACTCGCTTCCTCGATTTGATCGGGTATCGTCCCGCGGCGGCGGATTTCGGCTTCCGCATGCGACATCGCAAAGCGCGAGACCTGGCTCGTGATCGGCCAGCGTTCCGCCTCATAGGCATCGAGGATCGAGGCCGGCGCCCAGCCGTTGAGATGCGCGGCCAGGAGCCAGGAAAGATTCATGGCGTCGGCGATCCCGGCGTTCATGCCGTACCCCGCATAGGGCACCCAGATATGCGCGGCGTCGCCGGCGATGAACGCGCAGCCGCGACGGAATTTCTCCGCGATCAGCCGGCGTCCGTACCAGTCCTCTTTGGAGATGATCTCGTAATGGAAGCCGGCGTCGACGCCGAGGATGGTGCGGATGCAGGCGTCGCGGTCGACGGTATCGAAATCGCCCTCGCCCGGCTTCATGTAATTGTGCACCAGCCAGCGCTCGCGCCCGTCGATCGCATAGACCATGCCGCTGCGGCGCGGATTGATGCTGCCGGTGCCCCAGGCGCGCTCGTAACCCTGGCGATCGATCAGATCGGGCGCGCGGATGAAGGTCGATTGCACGCGCTGCACCACGGTGTCGCCTGTGAATTCCGCGCCGATCGCCTTGCGCACCACCGAGCGCGCGCCGTCGCATCCGATCAGGTAACGGCAGCCGAGCCGCCGTGCCTTTCCCGTTTCGAGATCGCGCAGGGCCACGCTGGCGCCGGCTTCGTCGATCCTGACGTCTTCGATCGAGGTGCGGTTGACGATGCGGATGCGGCCTTGGGCGGCGGCATGCTCGAACAGGATCGGCTCGAGGAAGATCTGGTTGATGCGATGCGGCGGCTCCGGGGTCGGCCAGTTGCAGTCGGGACCATCCTTTGCCGTGAAGCGATCGCGGCGGCAGGGGATCTTGATGCGCGTCAGCTCCTGGCCCGTGAACGCCGTACGATAGCTGATGTCGTGCGGATAATCCGCCGGCAGGCCGGCGTTGCGTACCTTGTCCGAAAGCCCCAGCCGCCGGAAGATTTCCATCGTGCGGGCGGCGACGTGATTGCATTTCGGCTCCGGCGGAGCTGCGCGCGCGCGAACCTCCACCACCGTGACGTCGATACCCCGCCACGCGAGGTCGATCGCAAGCGTCAGCCCGACCGGCCCCGCGCCGACGATCAGCACATCGGGCTCAGTCATGGCCGGCGCCGCCATGCCCTGAGAACTCTATCCCTGGCATGCGCGATCATTCCACCTCGGCGCCCGACTTCTTGACGATATCGGCCCAGCGATCCACCTCGGTTTTGACAAAGACCGCAAAGGCATCCGGCGTCGTTCCGGGAAACGGTTCGAGCGCAATCGTCGTCAGTCTTTCGCGCGTGGCTGGATCGGCAACGAGCTTTCCGATCTGCGCGGCCAATTGATCGACGATGGGGCGCGGCAGGCCGGCGGGACCGACCACGCCCTGCCAGGCAACGAGCTCGTAGCCGGGAAGGCCGCCTTCCGCCAGCGTCGGAATATCAGGCGCGGCGGTAACCCGTTTGGCGGTGGTGACCCCGAGCACCCTCACCTTGCCATCGCGCATCTGCGGCAGCGCCGGTTGCAGGTCCATCACCATGAAGGAGATGTGCCCCGCGATCACGTCCAGCATTGCCGGCACGCTGCCGCGATAGGGCACATGACGGATATCGATGCCGGCAGCCGCCTGCAGCATCGCAGAGCCGAGATGCTGCGGACTGCCAATGCCGGCCGAGCCATAGGCAAGCCCCGGGTTCGATTTGGCATAGGCGATGAATTCGGCCAGCGTTTTGACCGGGAGTTGCGGATTGACGATCAGCGCAAAGGGCACCGCGGCCAACAGCGCGATCGGCGTGAAATCCTTGACGGGATCGTAAGGCAGCTTCTTGTAGAGCGTCTTGTTGATGGCAAGTGTCGTCGAGGTCGCAATCAACAGCGTGTAGCCGTCGGGCTCGGCCCTCGCCACGAATTCAGCCCCGGTCGAGGACGCGGCCCCCGGCTTGTTTTCCACGATCACGGTGGCGCCAAGCCCGCTCTGCAGCCGGTCGGCAACCAGCCGGCCGAGCAGATCGGTGGTCCCGCCCGCCGGATAGGGCACGACCATCTTGATGGTCCGGTTGGGATAGGCCGATTGCGCCGGCGCGCTTTGCGCCCCCAGCACAGCCAACCCGGCGCCAAATCCGGCGATCGCCTCTCGACGGGTCAATGACATGGGTTCTCCCGGGCTGTTTATTTTCGATTCGGCAGGTGTCGTTGCGAACCACCTTAGCGGCTCGCGCGACATAACAAAGGCCCCAAAAGTCCCGGCCGGACGTTTGGCCCGGCAATACTGCAATACCAACTTAATCAGAACGCAACTCTCACGGGCTAGATTTGCAAAAGCGCTATTCCCACGGATCGGCTCCGATCCGGTTGCTCGGCCACCGGAGCCGAGAGGCAATTTTCAAGATCATGCGCCGGGCGGCGCCTCCCAGGGACATCCAACATGCGAACATCGACAATGCTTGCTCTGGTCACCGTGCTTGCGGCGGCGCCGGCATTTGCGCAAAGCGCGGGGACGGCCGGCGCGGCTCCGCCCCCGACGAAACCCTCGGCGCCGGCGGCCACGGCAAATCCCGCGCACGCGGCTGCGGCCAAGCCGGCTGCCGCCGCGGCGTCCACGCCCGAATCCCGCTCGGCGGCGGCGCTGGCGCTGTCGCATGAACCGACCTTCGACGAAGGCACCGCGCAGCGCATCAAGGAAGCGGCGCTGAGCTATTCCGATCTCGCGGTGCGCGGCGGCTGGTCGATGATTCCGGCCGACGCCAAATTCGCCATGGGTGTTGCAGGCAGCAATGACGATCTCCTGCGCAAGCGGCTCCTGATCAGCGGCGATCTCGCCGCCGACCAAGCGAGCGGGCCCTATGACGATGCCGTCGCGGAAGCCGTGAAACGCTTCCAGGTCCGCCATGGCCTGGCCGCGACCGGCACCGTGACGCCGCGGACGCTCGCCGCCCTCAACGTGCCCGTGCAGAAGCGCATCAAGCAGCTCGAGGCCTCGCTGGAGCGGCTGCAGAACATGAATTTCGCCTTCGGCAAGCGCTATGTGGTGGTCAACCTTCCCGCCGCCTTCGCCGAGGCCGTCGAGAACGATCACGTGGTGCGGCGCTATCGCGTCATCGTCGGCAAGACCGAAAAGCCGTCACCGACGCTGACCGCCGAGATCACCAGCGTCAACCTCAACCCGACCTGGACGGTCCCCTCCTCGATCGCCAAGACCGAAATCTCCGCGCATATGCGCAAAGACCCCGGCTATCTCGCGCGCATGCACATGGAAGTGCTGGATGGCCACGACAACCCGATCGACCCGCACGCGGTCGACTGGTCCGGGGCGCATACGCCGAACTTCACGGTGCGGCAGCAGAACGGCGCGTTCAACGCGCTCGGCGCCGTCAAGATCGACATGCCGAATCCCTATTCGGTCTATATGCACGACACCAACCAGCGCAATCTGTTCAGCGACGACTACCGCTTCGACTCGCATGGCTGTTCACGCGTCGACAATGTCCGCGATCTCGCCACCTGGCTGTTGTCCGAGGAGATGCCGAAATGGAATCGCGCCGCGGTCGATGCCGCGATCGCCACCGGCCAGCGCCAGGACATCGCGCTGCCGAAGAAGGTTCCGGTGGCCTGGATTTACCTCACGGCCTGGATGACCAAGGATCAGACCATCCAGTTCCGCAACGACATCTACGACCAGGACACCCAGCTTCTGGAGGCGACCGCCGAGGAAGCCGCGTTCTTCAACAAGGCCGCCGGTCATCCCCTGACGGCGCACCTGGCGCAGTAATTTCCCACCTCCCCCGCTTGCGGGGGAGGTCGGATCGCGCCATTGCCGTGACGGCGCGGCAATGCTTCAATCCGAAAAAACACGGGGAAACCTCATGATGATCCTTCACCACGGCTGGCGCTCGAGCGCCTCGCGCCGCGTCCGGCTCTGCCTCGAGGAAAAGGGGCTCTCCTATGAGAGCCACAACGTCGACATGGCGAACATGGAGCATCACTCGCCGGAATATCTCAGGATCAATCCGCTCGGTGTGATCCCGACCCTGATCCATGACGGCAAACCGCTGCACGAGAGCGGCACGATCTGCGAATATCTCGACGAGAGTTTTCCCGATCCGCCGCTACGCCCCGCCACACCTTACCAGCGCGCCGAGTTGCGCAACTGGATCCGGCATATCGACAGCCTGATCGGCAATCTCATCATCTTCAACTGGCGCCATCATCTGCAGAAGACCGCGGAGAAATGGAGCGACGAGGAACTCGCCGAGAAACTGAAGAACATTCCGAGCAAGGAGCGCCAGGAAGCCTGGCTGCGGGTCGCGCGCAAGCCCTATACCGAGGAAGAACGCGCCGCCGCGCGCGGAAAGCTGGTGTCGCAACTGCTCGACCGGATGGAGGAAGCGCTGAAGCCGTCGGGCTGGCTGGTCGGGAAGGCCTATTCGATCGCCGATATCGCGGCGACGCCGTTCGTCAAGCGCATCGACGAGGAAATCGCGCCCGACGAGGTCACGGCCGGCAAGCATCCGCGCGTTACGGAATGGTGGACGACGATCCAGGCTCGGCCAGCGTTTGCGCGGGCGAAGATTGGGCCGTTTCTGGATTCGTGAATGGAAACCGCCCCACAAACTCGGTGCACCTCTCCCCTTGTGGGAGAGGGAACTCACCGCCATTGCCGCGCCACTGAAGCAATGCTTCAATGAGCAAAACAACAACCGAAAGCCGCTCCCAATGCTGGACATCCCCAAAAATTCAGAAAAATCCCACGCTGACGGCAAGATCCTGCAAAGCGTCGGCGACGGCGTCGGCGTCATCACCTTCAACAATCCCGAGAAACGCAACGCCATGTCGCTCGACATGTGGCAGGGGCTCGGCCTCGCGCTGATCGAACTGCGCGACGATCCCGACGTGCGCGTGGTGATCCTGACCAGCGCCGGCGACAAGGCGTTCGTCTCGGGCGCCGACATCAGCCAGTTCGAAAAGAACCGCCACAATGCGGAAGCATCCGAAGAATACGCCAAAAGGAGCGCCGCCCAGCGCGCGCTGCTGGCGGACTATGCAAAACCCGTGATCGCCTCGATCCGCGGCTTCTGCCTCGGCGGCGGCATGCAGATCGCGATGATGGCGGATATCCGGATCGCTTCCGACAATAGCCAGTTCGGCATTCCCGCCGCCAAGCTCGGCATTGCCTATGGCTATGACGGCCTGAAGAACCTGGTCGCGCTGGTCGGTCCGTCCTGGGCGAGGCTCATCATGTATACAGGCATGCGGATCGACGCCGCCGAGGCGCGGCGGATCGGCCTGATCGATCGCATGCTGCCAGATGCTGAGCTATGGGGCGCGACGATGGAGATCGCCCGCACCATCTCCGGCAACGCGCCGCTCGCGGTCCAGGCCGCCAAGATCACCATCAAACAGGTGCTGAAAGACGAAAGCGGCCGCGACATGGATGCGATCAAGGCAATCGGAACCGCGTGCATGGACTCGGAAGATTTTCGCGAGGGACGGCGCGCGTTCATGGAGAAGCGCAAGCCGAAGTTTAAGGGGCGGTAGTCAAGTTCCGTCGTTCCGGGGCGATGCGAAGCATCGAGCTAAGATGTGCAATTGCACATCTGAGAACCTCGGGATTCCGGGTTCGCCCTTTGGGCGCCCCGGAATGACAGCAAGAGGGATTCATATGCATAAGCCCGTCAACACACCCGGCACCGCCACGCCGCAAGCCCAATCGTCCCCCCTCCCCCTCTCCCGCTTCAAGGTCATCGACCTGACGCTGGCGCGTGCGGGTCCGTCCTGCGTCCGCACGCTGGCCGACTGGGGTGCCGAAGTGATCCGCGTCGAGCCGCCGCCGGAAGAAGGCGAACAGGGCGAACTGACCGGCCGCCGTGACGGCTCGGACTTCCAGAACCTGCATCGCAACAAGCGCGCCATCACGCTGAACCTGAAAACCTCCGAGGGCCGCGAAATCCTGATGCGGCTCGCCGAACAGGCCGACGTCGTGGTCGAGAACATGCGGCCCGGCGTGACGAAGCGACTCGGCGTCGATTATGAGGCGGTGAAGCAGCGCAATCCGCGCATCGTCTATGGCAGCATTTCCGGTTTCGGCCAGTACGGTCCCTATACCTCACGGCCCTCGATCGACCAGATCGCGCAGGGCATGAGCGGCATCATGTCGGTGACGGGCATTCCGGGTCAGGGTCCGGTCCGCGTCGGCGTCGCCGTTACCGACATCATGGCCGGCGCCTTCCTGGCGCAGGGCGTGCTGGTCGCCCTGCTCGACCGCGAGGTATCGGGCGAAGGCCGCTGGGTGCAGACCTCGCTGATTGAAGCAGGGTTGACGCTGCTCGATTTCCAGGCGACGCGCTGGACCATGGACAAGAAAATTCCGCCGCAGGAGGGTAACAATCATCCCACCAACACGCCGATGGGGACCTTTCCCACTGCCGACGGCTTCATCAACATCGCCGCCACCAGCAACAAGAATTTTGCCAAATTCTGCGCGCTGATCGATCGCGCGGGCATGGCCGCCGATCCTCGCTTTGTCTCCACCGCGCTGCGGCGGCAGAACAAGCGGGCATTGAACGAGGAGATCGCGAACGCCCTTCGCGCCAGGACCACAAGCGAATGGTTCGAGTTGATCGTCGCCGCCGGGCTGCCCTGCGGCCCCGTCTACGACATCCAACAGGCGTTTGCCGATCCACAGGTCGAGGCGCTGCGCATCAAACGAACCGTCAGCCATCCCCGCCTCGGCAAGATCGACCTGGTGGCGCAGCCTTGCGAGATCACCGGCTTCGACCGCGCGATCCGCACCGCCACGCCCGATCTCGGCGAGCACAATGATGAAATCCTGGGATCGCTCGGCTATGGCCCGGAGGAGATCGCGAAGCTGAAAGCGGCCCGGGTGATTTGACCGGTTGACGACCCGACTATTTCTGCCTGACGGGCAAATCACCCTCGTGCGCCATGGACTACCCGCTCCTGCTGTCAAGTCCTGCAGGCAAAAATATTCTTCTTTTCAGAATATTCGGATTATCCTATATCGCTTCCATCCCGTCCCACTGAAAGGGGCGTTTCGCGATCGTCATGGACGCGGGGCGGGTTGCGATGGACGCGGATGGTGTCTCTGACGAGGGCATCGGATCGCGGACGGAAAAGACGTGTGGTCCTGGCACCCCGACGCTGGTGTCAAGTCAGTGGAAGCAATTCCGCCGGCGATGGTGGCCAAAAAGCCCGGCGCACCAGGGAGAGCGCGTCATAATCCGTAAACCGTTGCGTGGGGAATGCCGGGCGATCCCGGCGTGACCTGTGGTGACGACACTCGTGTACTTTGCTTTTTATCGTACGCGAGGCTGCGGGTGCACCGTGCGCCCGGCATTCCCTGCGCCCTTTCATCGAACGGGCGGAACGAAAACGCAAAGCTCGCGCAAGCACGTGCGGCGAGATCGCGAAGTCATGTCCAGCCGTCATTGCCTGCGACAAACGCGAAGCGTTTGCGCAAGGGAGCGAAGCGACGAAGCAATCCACCTCTCCGCTTTGCCGAGCGATGGATTGCTTCGCTTCGCTCGCAATGACGGCGTTAGGCTGTTTGACATCTGAATCTTCTCTCATCGTCCCTGCTTTCGCAGGGACGACAAAGCCCTACAACCCCTCCAGCACCGCCTTGGCGATATCCGCAGTCCCGTTGCGCCCACCGAATTCCATCGGCTTGATTCCCGCCGCATACGCCTTGTCGACCGCGCGCTCGATGCGCTCGCCAGCTTCCGCGGCCTGTTCGAGGTCGAACTTGTCGGCGAGCCAGTCGAGCATCATCGCCGTCGACAGGATCATGCCGGTAGGGTTGGCCTTGCCCTGCCCCATGATGTCGGGCGCGGTGCCGTGGCAGGGCTGGAACACCGCATGGGTGTCGCCAATGTCGGCCGACGGGGCCATGCCCATGCCGCCGATCAACCCCGCCGTCATGTCGGAGAGGATGTCGCCGAACATGTTCTCCATCACCATGACGTCGAAATCCCAGGGCCGCTTCACCAGCAGCGCCGAACAGGCGTCGACATATAGCCGGTCGGTCTTGACTTCCGGATGACGTTGAGCAGCCGCATCGAACATCTCACGAAAGAACGCGAAGGCCTTGAACACATTGGCCTTGTCGACGCAGGTCAACGCGCCCGGTCGGCCACGCGCCTTGCGGCGTTCGGCGAGCTTGAAGGAAAACTCGAACAGCCGCTCCGAAGTCTTGCGCGTGATCACGAGCGTCTCGCGCGCCTCGCTGTCGGTGACGACGCCTTTGCCCATCGAGGCGAACAGGCCTTCGGTCGATTCCCTGATCACGACGAGGTCGATGCCGCGCGCATCCGCGCCCACGATCGGGCTCGGCACGCCCGGGATCAGCCGCGCCGGCCGCACGCCGGCATAGAGATCGAAATGAAAGCGCAATTCGACCTGCGGCATGATCTCGGTGTTGTCGGGATAGCGCACCGAGGGCAGCCCGCAGGCGCCGAGCAGGATGGCGTCGGCCTCCTCGCACAGCCGAACGGTCGAGTCCGGCATCGACTTGCCGGTCTCGCGATAATGATTGGCGCCGGCCGGCGCGTCGGTGAAGCGAAATTTCAGATCGGTGCTCGCCTCGATCTTGCGCAGCACCTCGAGCGCCGGCGCCATCACCTCGGGGCCGATACCGTCGCCGGCGCTCGAG
>Ga0209483_1002193_pt1 | contig 13855 bp, 18 predicted proteins | sample NGEPerA_FD_184508 | JGI IMG/M metagenome (GOLD analysis project Ga0209483, IMG submission 184508) | Arctic peat soil microbial communities from the Barrow Environmental Observatory site, Barrow, Alaska, USA - NGEE PermafrostL2-A... | ecosystem: Environmental > Terrestrial > Soil > Wetlands >... | reverse complement strand
GCTTCATCCGCATACGCCGGTTGTGGGCCTTCGGCGTCATGCGAAGGGGACGCCGGCGACGTGGCCCGCGCGTCGCTGCCGGCGGTCGATCGGCCGCCATAGCGCGGCCGGCCTCAAGCGCCTGGTCGATCGTCTCTGCCACGCGCGCCGTGGCGTCCTGGCCGTCGCGGTAATTGACGCGGTACTCGCCGGGCAAGCGCGTGAGGGCGATCCCGATCGCGCGCAGCTCGGCGGCGGCCAGCTCGAACGACACGGCCGTCTGCGCGCGCTGCCCGCGCTCGATGAAGTCGGCGAGCTGATCCGGCCGGGAAGGGGGGTCAACCATCCCTTCCGGCTTGCTCCGGATCACCGGGGCCGTCAACTGGCACCCGATTTTAGGCCTCCCATGCTAGCGTCGATAGTTGGCCCGGCCTAAGGCTCGGAAGTCCCCTACCCAAGCAACCACTGCCTTAACCTCGCCCAGGCTGATACTGGGCGGGCGGCTGGGGTTGGTTGGGCGGCAGTTGGAGTGCTCGGTTGCTGGCGAATTTTCGCCAGCACAGCCGCGTTCCGTGCAGCCGCCGAATTGAGTGATCCGGGGGCTGTGCCGCCAAATCCCACACTCCCGGGGTGGTTTCTCGATGCGCCCGAGGAAACACGATCAATCACACCCCCAGCCCGCCGAGAAGGTCGCGCACTCGACGCCGATCGCACGGCCCCAGGATGCTGGCCAGCGGCACCAGGTTTAATCCGTTCCGAAATTGTTCGATTATCGATTGCATCCAAAATCGCCTTATTTCCTTGACCGCTGCCAGCGGCCGTTACCTTGACCGCTAGACGGCGGCGCGCTTCGGCCGGATCAATCACCCGCATTTGGTTTGCTTCGGTAAGCGTGATGCTTAGGTGAGTGTATTTATGACGGGCACTCGTATAGGGCGGATCAACGAGCCCTATAACACTTACCCATTTACCTACTAGGCCTTCATTGAATTGCATGGGTATCTTTTTAAGCCCATCTGACCAAATGTTGATCTTGGTAATTCGCCCCTTCCAGTGGCCGAAATTAATGAAAACATACGGACGACCATATCGGCTCCTGCGAACGCTTACGTCGGTGATCTGGCCGACAAGCTCTATGCGGTCACCGACATGGCGAAGAACTGCATCAAAATTCGTGGCATCGAGGACATCATAGGCCCCGATATACGGCGTTGCCCCTCCGGTTGCCGGCCGCGCCCGAATGGCAACTTCGGGCGGAATGTTTCGCCCCGCGACAAAGTCAGGAAAACTCGGGACTCCGCTAACCGGCGCAGTGCAAATTCGCGCAAACTTTTGGATGTCTTCCGTAAAAGCCGGTAGCGTTCCCAGCTCTGCAAAAAGTGGCGAAGAATATGGGTCAGCTAAATCGTTAGCTGTGAAGATTATATTATCGCCTGTTGAAAATCTTTTAAATAAAATTGGCCTCTCAATCAGAGCACGTAGACTCAGGTCGATCGTGATAAATGAAAACCGATCCATATTTGGCCCGAAATCCAGCGCTGACCGTTTAGGGTGCTGAAAATGCTTATGCCCTACTTCTGTGCCTTGCCCAGTGGGCAATCCGGGTACGTATACACCGTCGTAGTCAACAAGCTTTAAGCCGCCATTTACAACAAGGTTTCCCGTTTGGAGATCACCATGAGCCAATGATTTGTCGCGCAAAAATTGCTCTAACTCTCTAAATTTTTTTTGTAGTTGAGTCAGAGTTGTTATATCGCCATTAGCTCTCTCTAGATAAAGACCGAGAGTATCGCCTTCCACCCAATCCATTTTAACGATAGGAAATTTAAGGCCATTTACCAAAATTCCCTGAATTTGATACTCAAAACCCACGAAATATTGCATACCTATGGTATTTAACGTGTGGCTTATCTTAGGATAGCGTGTCTCCAAGCCATTTGCTGCCTTGTGAAAGCAGCGGACTGCAAATTTTCTGGCGGAGGTCGTGACCATATAGGTGAGCGCGAAACTCCCCCCGAGTGCTATTGGTAAGCCAAGTCCATTCGTCGCAACCTTTCCGCCCTTGAGAACGGGATCGATAAAGGCCGTGCCGGCATGCTGCACGGCATCGTTGTATTGATCCATCGAAGGGTAGGCGGAGGTCATCACCGGATGACGGCCAGTGTCGTATCGTCGCGACGCATCTGGCCATTCATGCGTTCGTGCCCCACGAGAGCTTCAAATTGAAGGGACGTATTGAGATTCAGCAATTTCGGCACCCGCGAGCGAGGATCGCGGAGAAGCCACGCGCCAAGCGCGTCGGTCATTAGGAGAACCGAGGCGTCGCGAAGGTGGCGAAGTGACCATCGTGCACCAAGCCCCGCGAGGGCATTCCCGAGCAAGGCGCGATTTTGCTCCCACACTGTGGACAGCAGCAGGGGTCGCAGGGCGAACTGCTCGGGACGTTGATAGGGGTAAGAACTCACGAGGTGGGTTCCGTCAACGAGAACAGCCAATGAGTCGCCGACCCCCAGCACTTGCACCTGCGACCGCCCCGGCGAAATGACAATTCCTGTAAGCGTAGCAAAGCTGCCGCGATCGAAAGCGGCTTGCGCGCTCCATGTCATCGCCTCGCGATCAAACTGACGGACATACAGGCTCACAGCGCGGTGAAGCCACCTTTCATCGACGTGAGCATTTGCAAGAAATAGCCGCACGAGGAGCTTCGACCAGCGTCGAGAATCAAACGACTCAGAGGCCCCGTCGCTTACAGCGTAGACGCCGAGGCTTGCCCTGTCGCCCATGGCGTCTTCATTGAGACGGCTGTCCTGTTTATATTTCGCGATGGAAGCGGCGAAGCTGAGGCGCATACTCTGCTCCTCATCCGTCCTGGCTAAGCCGTTACTTCAGCGCAGATTGCTGGCCCGTGTACCAATATCGAAGAAATCGACGATCCCTTCGTAGCCCGCCTTGTACCCAAAAAATCGTGACTCTCCCGTGGCGGGATAACCCTTCTCCTTTGCCATCGCCACAAGATGAGGCGGAAAATTGCTGGACATCCGAAAAAGCATTCGTGAATAGGCGTCTGGCAAACCTGCTTCCGACGCTGGAAAAATAATCGATTGAGCGCCCGATGTATCAATGTGCAAATTAAAAAGCAGACACTCGCCGTCATTCGTCGAAATTAACTTGGCGCTATCGGCTATCTGTTCGGGATCACCATCGTTTGCCTGGCCATCAGTTACGTGAATTATGGTGGGTGGATACGATGTAGGGTGCGCGTCGCACCAATGCACCATTAGTTCAGCAGTTTTTCTCAGCGCCTCGCACATTGGCGTGCCGCCGTTCGTGGCAGGATCAAACCAGACGGGAAAATTCACGCTCTGATCGACGAGACCCCCGGCACCATCGGGTACGCGCTTTGCGCGGGACTCGACGCGTAGCGGGTTTTGCTCAATCGCCGCTAGCGGGTGAATATAATCGGAAGCCAGCGCGCCACCGAAACCTGAGTAAACCCCCTTTCCGCCATAGCCAATGACACCAACTTCAAAGTAATTACGGACACCCTCAGATCGAGTGCACCGGATCACGAGCTGATACAGTGTTTTGTTTAGAACATCCGCCACGAACTCCGCCTTGCTCTGCCCGGATTCCAATTTTTCGTCCATTGAAGCCGATTGATCTACAACGAATAAGAACGCTGTAGGATTAGTGCGGGCGATATCGGCGGTGTACGGCATCGGCTTACGTCTCCCCGATTGGCAACCCTGCGTGCTCGCCGCGAGTGGCGGCGTTATTTTTGCGCTTACCCGCGAAGCGGGCAACCACCTCTGAGGGCAACCATACCGCACTTGACACGGACGACGCCCGCTGCATGTGCGCGCCCCCTCCCTCCGCCTAATCCGCCGCGCTCAATCGCGAAATCGTCCAGCCGCTCACGTTGTAGCTGCGGCCGATCTCGGCGTGCGTCTCGTCGCCGCGCTCGCGGCGCTCAAGCGCCTCACGCTTCTGGTGCGGTGTCAGTTTGGGTTTGCGGCCCAGCTTGACGCCGCGCGCCTTGGCGCGGGAACGCCCTTCGCCAGTGCGCGCGCGGATCAGCTCGCGCTCGAACTCGGCGAGGCCGCCGAGCACGGTGAGCATCAAGCGGCCGTGCGGCGTCGTGGTGTCGGCCCATGCGTCGCCGATCGAGCGGAAGCCGGCCTGCTTGCCGCCGATCGCCGCGAGGGTATTGAGAAGGTCGCGGGTCGAGCGCGCCAGGCGGTCGAGCCGCGTCACCGTCAGCACGTCGCCGGCGTCGAGCTGGTCGAGCAATCGGCGGAGCTGCACCCGGTCGGACTTGGCTCCGCTCGCCACTTCGCGGAAGATTTTTTCAGCGCCGGCGGCGGTCAGCGCCGCGATCTGCGCCTCGACGTTTTGGCCGTCCGTCGATACCCGTGCATAGCCGTAGATCATGCCTCATTTTGCACGCATATTCTGCACGAGGAAAGGGGCCGGATTTCAGAGGCTTGGGTTTTGTGCAAAAATCTTGATTTATGCACACTGATCTAAGCTGCGACCTAAACTTCTTGCGCATGAGCGCCGCCGGGGAGTACGCGAAACCCCGAAACCGGAAATACTCCTACATATATATAAAAGAGGCGGGCCAAAGCGGCATCGTGGCCAGTAACCTCCGGCGAGGCGCGCTCGACCGCGCCGCCCTAGCCGAAAAGCGCCTTACCTCGGTGCTGCGCACCTATTCCGTCGCCACAATGCGCACGCTGGAAAACAAAATATCCGACGCCGGGCCAATGGACATGCGCATCGACCCGCACGTCCTGACGCCAGTTAGAAACCAGATGATCGCATCGGGGGTGATGCAACGCGCGGTACGCCAAAACGCCCCCTGGTATCACCTGACCGGCATCGACCAGGCGACAATCGACGCGCGGCTGCAACTGTTGGTGCCGATGCACCGGGACTTCCAACGCCTCGGCATGCGGATCGGCCAGGCCCTAGAGATCGCTGTCTTCAAGGCGCTGCGGATGCAGAAGCAGATGATGTTTCTCGGCCACTTTAAGGACTTAACTGCGCATGATGACACCACACTCTACCAGAAAGAGGAGCCGCCGCAGGCGGTCAGCGCCAACGCCATGCCCGGCGATCGCTCGCTAGACTTCTTGGCCAGCACGCCAGCAGCGGGACTTGCTGGGATCGAGGTCAAAAACATCCGGGAATGGATTTACCCCGACCGCGAGGAAGTGACCGAGATGCTGCTTAAATGCTGCTCGATAGACGCAGTGCCGGTGCTGATCGCCCGCCGCATTCACTTCTCGACATTTCACGTGCTGAGCCGTTGCGGGGTGGTGTTCCATCAGACGTATAACCAGCTCCTCCCGGTCACGGCGAGCGCCTTGGCAGACCAGGTACGCCACAAGGACGCTTTCGGATTCCACGATATCCGGGTTGGGAACGATCCCGACGTACGGCTACAGAAGTTCATCGGAGAGAACCTGCCCAAGGTGCTCCCCGATGCACGGCAAACTTTCGACCACTACAAGGACTTGCTGATGTCTTATGGGTCGCGCGAGATCGATTACACAGAATTTGCGGCCCGTTCGCGCCGACGTTCCGAGGGCAAAAACGAGGATTTCGATGAACCGTAGGCCATTAATATACATTATGACAAATTTTTACAAGTTGTAGCGAAGTGTTCCCGTTAATCTTTAAGTCATCGCCGGCGCTGTGGGGCATTATGTCTGATTTTAGAGGGCATCGCCACGGCCTTTAATACTTGACGGCCGGGCTTTTACTTGCCGGCCGGCGACACAAGATATAGGTCGGCGCACCCCGTAAATAAGCCGGCGGCGTGAGCGGCCGATCGGCGGCACGCGGTAGATGATGATCGCGCGCCGGCGCTGATCAGCGAACCGTTGAGCGATAGCGCTCGCGATCTGGCTAAGCAAGGCTGACCGGCCGGGCCGCCGCTCGCGCACCCGGATCAACGAGGCCGGCGATCTTGCAGCGGATAATTCGTAAGCAATGTGCATGCGGAGGGAAGTAGCACCGGCTCGCGCACGGTCAACCCCGCTCGCCATGCTCGGCGCTCCGCTACGCTGATAAAGCTGCGCGCCTGCGCGTGGCTCCGCGCCGCTGCGCGGTCGCCTCAAGGGGCGAGGGTTTGACCGTGCGTTCCCTCGATGCTGCGCGGATCGCGTCGGGACGAAGGGCGTCCCGTGATATATTCGTCGCTCGCGCTCGCCGCGCGGCGTCGAACAAAGGGCGGGTTAGAGTAGACCAGTGGGGGAATCGCGCGACATGGTCGCAGCATGAAAGGCCGCGAACGAAACCCGGCGACCTTAGAACCGGAAGACAAGGTTCACGGGCCGACGACGCTCGCTAGCAATCCACCCGACAAAGCCGAAGCGCTTAAGATACTTACCGAAGCAATAGACCATTCGAATAACGGTCGATATAGGGAAGCATTGGAGGCTTACAATCACGGTCTTGATTTTGGTGATTTTTATGCTGAGTCAGTATACGGTGGAAAAGCATATGTATGCGAACACCTTGGTCGCTTCGAGGAAGGGATTGAAGCCCGCGAAAGTGAAATCCACGTCATCTTGGATACAGCCACTGAGGACACAGACCCTCCATACAAAATAGCCGGTGCTCGCCTTACCCAAGCTCGGATGTTCGCCGCGATCGGCCGTTTTGACGAGATGTCGAATGCCCTAGCGGAAGTTGATAAGTTCAATGAAAAGCTTGGTGCCCGAGCCCACCTAGATGTAGCAGTCATACTTGCTACCCACGGGCATCCCGGCATGGCAATTGGAGATGCTAGTTTAGGTCTGCGCGTTGCAGAGGAGACAAAAGACGTAGAATTGCTTCATGAGGTTACATATTGCTATAAACAACTCTCTAGTATTATTTATAATCGTGAATTTATTAGAGACTTTCGATATAATGAAACTATGGATCAGGCAGCACTACTACAAGCTGCCGCTGAAATACTTCGTGGAGGTTTCCCGGCTGATCGTGTAGACCGGGCCTTAGGGTACTTAGTGGCGGACGTTGAGCACAAGATAACATCTCGCGCGGAGGCGGAGGTGCGCTCGGCTGCCGGCAAGCTGACGCCACAGAAAATCCGGGAGGCGAAGGACAAAGCACGGCTCGACGGCTTGGAACTTCTATATCAGCAACGGCTAGAAGCATCTGACTTGCCATCGGGTGGTTTCACAACGAAAGAGCAAGCTGATGCGGGGGCGCTGCTCGCGACAACTTTGCGCGAGTTGCAGAAGCTTCAAGGCAAGTTGGGGCTGCCCGTGACAAAAACGCCGGAGCGGGTGTTAGAAGCTCAGGCGATGGCGTCGGCGTATCGCCGACATCATGACAAAGAAACCGGGGAGCTTATCCCACCGCGCCGACGCGGCCGGCCTCGGCGCACTTCGATTCAAGCGACATCATCACCACCATAAATTCCGACATAATTTTTCCTTGTCGGAATTAAAGCGATGGCAGAGAATGCCTCCGGCTGAGCGGAACGCCGCTCGCTCTCGCGGAGTACGATTCCATGTCATCGCTAATCGATCGAGAAGAGACGGGTCGCCTCGGGCGTGCCTGGTCGAAATGGTGCCGGGCCTGGTCGCTTGTCGATGCAATCGGATGCATCGTTCTCGGCGTGATCTTCGCGCCGCTCGGGCTGGCCGCAATCGTTCTGGCCGGGCTTAGCCTGCTGAACGGGCTGACGGACAATGCCGAAATCGCCGGCCTCGGCGCGCTGCTCTTTGGCGGCGGCGGCGCGCTCTACATCGTCATGGGAATTCGTGATCTGAGAAAGTGGTTCCGGGCGCGCTGAGGGCGCGGCCGTGATTACCGCACTTGTCCTGCTGGCGCTCGCGCCGCTCGCCTTGCTTGCTGATCTGGTGCGCGACTGGCGACGCTGGCGCGCCGTTCCGCTTGTTCAAAAAAGCCATACACGCGCGGGTGTGGGTGCCTTCGTTCTGGTCGCTCTCGCGATCTACATCGTGAAGCGCGGCGGCTTTTCCTCAATGGTCGATGTCGAGCTGTACGGCATCGCCGGCGCCGCCGCGTTCGCGGCGCTGTGGCTCGTGGTCGGGATCGCCGGGTCGCAAGGGTCGTTGCGCTATGACCCGATGCAGATTTTCTGGCTGGGCGTCCTCGGTATCGGGGCGCTGGCGCTGCTGTCTGTCAAAGGGTGGCCGTTGTGATCGCGCCGGTTGTCGAGCTGGTTGCGCCGGCCTTGCTTGTGCTGGTCGTCGTCCGAATTGCGCTGCTGGTGCGCCGGCCGGCGAGTGCGTCGCTGCCCGATCCGGCGAAACTCGGCATGCCGATCGCCGGGCCGGCGTCGGTGAAATCCGCGCATGCCGCCTTATCGCGGCGCGGCTCCGGTAGCCGCCCGAAATTCCGCACCTAGCGAGGTCGAACGATGAGCTGGCCGTTTCGCAAGGAAGTGGTGATCGGCTCCGACGCGCCCGATGCGTTCTCTGTGGGGCGCTACTGGTACGAGGAAAGCGGGTTTGAGCGTCCGCGCTTCGGCCCGAAAATGCAGCTGGGGGGAACGGAGCCGGTCGGGGTCTGTGGGCGCAACCGCTCGGGCAAAGATGTCGGCTTGGGCATCTATAACGCGCTTCGGCTCGAAGGCCGCAGTTGGTGGATGTATGACCCTCGTGGGGAGGGGGCCTGCGTAAGCGCAGCTTACCGGCGCACGCTCGGTCCGACCCGCATCATCAACCCGGATGGGATGCATACCAACACGCCGGGCTATGCCGATCTGAAATCGGGCGGGCGCAATCCGTTCGAAGGTCGTAACCCGAAAAGCGACGGCTTTTTTGACGAAGTGGCGGCAATCGTCGCGGCTTGGCTGCGGCTGCCGACGAATGGCGATCCGCATTGGGTGCTGCGGGCGCGCGGCATCGTGCACGCGCTGTCGGACTGGGAGATTCAGAGGGCGGCGATCGAGGGCCGCCCTGCCTCGCCGCACAACGTGCGAATGATGCTGACCGAAGCGGATGAGTTCGATCCGAACACCGGCGAGCCGATCAAGGGCTTTGCCGCGACGGCGGCTCGTATCGTCCGGGAAGGAAGCCCGCAGGCCGCCAGCCTGATCGGCTCCTATGCCGGCCCGCATAACGAAGAGGCGGCCGGGGCGCGCGCGACGGCGGACGGTGCCACACAATGGAAGCTGTCGCCGGTGATCGCGCGGGATATGGCGGTCGCCGGCGGCGCTGATCCACGCGAGCTGGGGGAATATCCCGCCTCGCATTACCTTGTGTTGCCTCAACACATGGTCGAGACGCATTCGGCCTTCGTGCGCGAAACGCTCTCGTCGTCGCTGCGCGCGCTGTCGCGGCTGACCAATACGGTTTGCACCTTCTACATCAACGAGTTTGCGACGCTCGGCAAAAGCGAAGCGATCGAAAGCGCCCTCGGCATGGTGGCAGGCTCGGGCATTCAGCTCGTCTTTGTCGTCCAGTCGTTGACGCAACTTGCCCTGCATTACGGCAAGGACTCCTGGGAAAATTTCATGGGCCAGGCGGGATGCGTCGTGTTGATCGGCCCGCCGGCCGATAAGTTCACTGCCGAATATTTCAGCTCGCGCAGTGGCGAAAACACGATCCTTTCGCCAAACGCGAGCATGTCCCTAAACCCCGGCGGCGTCGGCATGCAGAACGGCGAGGGTTACACACGGCGTCAACGTTTGTTGCCGCAAGACCTTTATCGGCTGCAACCGGGATTTGGGTACGTCTTCGTGGCCGGCCTGTCGAACGCGATCCCAGCTTATTTCCCGCCCTATTTCGATGTGGATTTGCTGGCCCGCCGCGCCCGCAAAAATCCTTGGTATCGGGGCTGAGCGATGCGCTGGCTCCTGCCGACTGTCGCCGCGACCGCGCTCGGTGCGCTCGGTCTAGCCGAAAGCCTAATGATCTTCGCCTGGCCGATCTGGGCCGCGCTACTGGTTACGTTCGGCTCCGTCTGGGCAGGTCTGACCGCATTCGAACAGGTGCCGCGCGCCGGCAAGCCCTTGCGCCCGCGCCGCCGGTCGGCGCGTAAGCCCAAATCCCGCAAGGCCGACGGCGATGGATGACACCGAAAAAAAGCTGTTCGCGATGCTCGATGCCGACATGCCCGGCGAGCGCAGCAACGCCCTCGAATTGCTGCACGCTCACCAGAAAAAAATCGGCCATTTCTGCCGGGACATCGTGCAAGAGATCGAGATCGCGATCCCGCTGCGCGATTACGAAGACGCGCAAAACCAGCTCGCCGCCGCGATGCAGGCCAATGCGGGCCTGGCTCGGCAATATCAGGCGGCCAGGGTGCAGCTCGGGGCCTACAAAACCATTCTGTCGATCCGGCGCTACTGGCGGCACGCGACGGCGTGCGTAACGCTGCCGGTGATCGCGCTGGTCGGCTTTGAATATTTCACAGCCGCGCCGCCGGCCCTGAGGGCGGCCCGCGATGCCGGATTTCAGGCGATGGCCCATGCGACGGCGTGGGCCGATACCTCCGCCGATAGCCCGCCGGTCGTGCGCGAGGTCGCCGGTGCGCCCTGGTGGATCATTGTCCGGCGCGATCAAAACACCGCGCACGAAGAAAGCGACGGCCGCCCGGTCACGGTGCAATGCGTGCGGGTCTATGCCGACGAAGCAACACCCGACGCCGGCGCGTATCTCAAGCCGCGCCCTTATGCCTTTTGGGGGTGGGGGTGGCTGACCTGGCCGCAGCTCGGTGCCGATTGCCGAACCGAGAACGCGCGAGCGAGCGGGCTAACAACTGGTCTGAGGGCACGAAAATGACCGCACGAAATTGGCTTACCATCTTCCGCGGCGGCGGAAAGGAAAGCACCCTGCCCGCGCCGCCGTTAGGCACATCCGGAAGCCTTCCGGTGCCCGTGACGGCGCGCGATGTAAAAAAGCTTGTGCGCCAGGCGGTCGTCACTCGGCCTCGCCTGGTCGTCGCGTTTGACGCTACCGCGAGCCGTCAACCGGCTTGGGATGCGTTCTCGCAACCGCTTCAAGACGATCTGCTCGGGGCGCTGCCCGGCGAGCTTGACGTCGCCCTGGCCGTGCATGGCGGCAGCCGTGTCCATACCTTCACGGGCTTTACATCCGATGCTAGCGAGCTGCGCGATCTCGCGGCCGGCGTGCGCTGCGCGGCCGGCACCACGCGCCTGCTCGACATTCTGGATCGTGTCGTCAAGCTGCGGCGGGTCGGGGTCGTCCTCTATGTCGGCGACTGCTTCGAGGAGTCCCACAAGCGCGCGATGCGCCTGGCCGATGAGCTGCTGCTCAACGGGACGCGCGTCATCATCCTGCATGACACGAGCGGATTTGGGGCCAGCGGGTTGCCATGGCAAATCCCGGTCATGCCGGGTGCCGCCGCATTCGCCGCGCTCGCCGAGCGCACGGGCGGCGCGGTGCTCCCGTTCGATCCGTCCTCACTCGATGCCCTCGGCGAGCTGCTGCAAGCGGTCGCGGTACTGGCGGTCGGCGATATCGAATTGCTGAAAGCCAAAGAAGCCACGATGCCGGCGGCAACGCTGCTGCTCGAACATCTAAGCAACCGCAAGCCAATCGGACGCAGCCAATGAAAACAGCAGAAATTGAAGATCGTAAAACGCTGCCTTACTGGCCGTGGAGCTATCTATGTGCGGCCTTATTTGGCGGGGTTGAGGCGGTTTTTGGGAGCACGAACGACCCCGACGCCATTTTTTGTCTGACGTTTTGGTTTGGCCTAGCTGTCGTCGGCCACCTTTGGGACATCCACAAGCGCCGCCGCGCCGAACGCCGTCGCCTGGCGCGCGAGGGGTAACGCCATGATCGACGATAAGCTGATCGATGATGAGCTGTTCCCTTATTTCTGGCCGGCCGCCGGCGTGAGTTTTGGGATTCTCGCCGGTGTGTGGGGCTGGTCGTTGTGGGGGGCGGTGCCTGTGGCGCTGCTGCTCGGAGTAGGTTTGTCGTTGCTGATCGGAATGGGCCGCGCGGTTATTTGTCCCGGAAAAATCTCGGTCGCCGCCGCCCGCTTAGAACCTGGCTTCCGATCGGCAGAGGCGGCGGCCGATGTAATCGATCTCGCGAAAGCGCGCAGCGCGCGACAAGCGCCGGCGAGCGAGCCGCCGCCGGTCGCGTAAAGGCGTTATCGGCCTGGCTTCCTCATCCGATGGCGTGCACGCCGGCCGCGTCGAGCTGGTCGGCCAAACCGAACCCGCAAGCCTCGTCCTACCCATATGGCCAGGGCGCGCCAGCGCTGCCCTAACCGGCTGCGAGGCTCGAACCTTCGCCGCGCCGGGGGTGCCTCTACCCCGCGCGGCTCATCGCGATCGGCTTCTACCTCGGCCGCCGCCGCGCCCGCGCTCCTGCGATCGTCCACTCTCGTCGAGCCGTTCGCCGGTGTGCTTGTCATAACGCGGTTTGGTGGTTTCATCGCGGGCCTGCCGGCGCTCGTCGATCCGATCACTTGAAAAGCGGTCGGCGCGGCGTTCCTGTGGATCTCCCCGCTTGCGCCGGCGATCCTCGTCGAGGATCTGCGCGAGCCGATCGGCTTTCTCGTCGCCTGCGGCGGCCGTGGGGCGCTGTTCTGTCTGGTGGCGTGCTTTCCGTGGCGTCCTGGCTCCCTGCATCTCTGCGGCCGGCGCTGCCCGCGTTTGAGCATGCTTATCGACACGGCCGATCTCACTGCCGAAGCGCGCAAGGATTTCAGGGGCGGTCATCGGCCGTACCGGGCCGATCGGTTGGCCGGTATGGAACATCGAGGCGGCGCGGCGATCGTCGGTGCGCGCCATTTGCCGGGCGAGCTGGTTCACGTCGCGCGCGGTGTTGCGGGCAACAAACAGCTCGGCTTTGTCGCGGTGCCGGGTCAGGGCAACGTAGCTCGCGGCCGATCGCCAGTGCTCGGAGTGATAGAGGTAGGTTTGATCGAGCGTGTCGCCCTGGCCGCGATAGATCGTGCCGGCATAGCCGTGGCGGAATTTATCGAACGCCGCCACGTCGAAATTGATCACCTTGCCCTCGCGGCCGTCGAGCTTGACGGCCAGGTGGGTGCCGTCGATCGCCTCAACGGTGCCGGCCACGCCGTTGTCGATCCCACGCCGCTTGTCGGTCGCGGTGAACTGGATGCGGTCGCCGGCGGCGAAGCTGTGGCGGCCGTGCGCGGTCGCCAGCTCGTGATCCTGGCCTAGCTCTCCCCTGCCCTTTCGCACGGCGCGCAGCGCCGCGTTGAGCTGGTGCACGTCGTCGTTGGTGTAAGCGAACACAAAACGGGTTTTGTCGGGTCGCGCGGCGCTGTCCTTCGCCCATTGATCGACCAGCTCGGCGCGGGCCTCGCCCTGGGTGCGCGTCCAGTGGATCGCGCCCTTGTCCTGGTAGATGTTCAACGCGTCGGAAAAATTGCCCTCGGCCATCATCTCGGCCGCGCGGCGCTCGTCGATCTTGTGCTGGCGCTTTACTTCGGTAAGCGCTGCCGCGCCGTGGCGGTCTTTCAGCGCGCCGAACATGCCGCCGCGATCGATGCTCGATAGCTGACGATCGTCGCCGACAAGGATTAGTTTCGCGCCGCTGTCGTGCGCGTAGGCCGTCACCATTGCCATAAGCTTGGTGTCGAGCATTGCCGCCTCGTCGACGATGACGGCGGTTCGGTTATTCCAATTGGTGCGGCCGTTGTTGAGGGCGAATAGTTCGCTGTGCACCGTCGCCGCGTGGCCGAAACCGTCGCCGGCCATGCCGCGCGCGACCTTGTTGGTTGGGGCCAGGCCGATCACCCGATAGCCGCCCGCCTCGTAGGCTTCGCGCACGGCCGCGAGCGTGTAGCTTTTGCCGGTGCCGGCCTGGCCGTCGAGGATCGCCAGACCTTCCGGCCCGGTCAGGTGGCTGAACGCGCGGGCCTGCTCGCGCGTTCAGCC
>Ga0209483_1002192_pt1 | contig 13858 bp, 12 predicted proteins | sample NGEPerA_FD_184508 | JGI IMG/M metagenome (GOLD analysis project Ga0209483, IMG submission 184508) | Arctic peat soil microbial communities from the Barrow Environmental Observatory site, Barrow, Alaska, USA - NGEE PermafrostL2-A... | ecosystem: Environmental > Terrestrial > Soil > Wetlands >... | reverse complement strand
GCGCAATACGCCCGGCGCCGGCGCCAGCCTGGCGGAAGGTTTTGAGGTCATCGCCGCCGCCGGGCGTATTGCGCTACCGGTTCCAGTCGTGGAAACGCTGCTGGCCGGCTGGCTGCTGGCGCAGGCGGAACTGAAGCCGCCGGATGGAGCAATGACGGTCGCCCCGGCCCGCCCGCGCGACAAGTTGACGCTGAACCCGGATGGCAGCATCAGCGGGCGCGCCAGTGGAGTGCCCTTTGCCGCCGAATGCGGTCACATTGCCGTGCTGGCCGCGAGCGACGCTGGCATGACAATCGCGCTCGTCAAAAGCGCCGACTGCCGCGTCGGCGAAGGTTTTAATCTCGCCGGTGAGCCATCGAACACCGTGACCTTCGAACGCGCGAGCGCGAGCAACGTTTGCATGGCGCCGGACGGTTTCGCTGCCCGTTCGTTGTTGGCGATGGGCGCGGTGGTGCGCGGCGTGCAGGCGGCCGGCGCCATGCAAACGTTGCTCGCGCTCAGTGTCGAATACGCCAATGAGCGCGTTGCCTTCGAACGCAAGATCGGAAAATTCCAGGCCGTGCAGCAGAATCTCGCACGCCTCGCCGGCGAGACCGCGGCGGCGCTCGCCGCTTCCGGCTCGGCCGCCGACACCGTCGAATACGCATCGCGCTTCGACGATACGCTGCTGCTGGAAGCGGCGTCCGCGAAAATCCGCTGCGGCGAAGCCAGCGCCGAAGCGTCGGCTATCGCGCATCAGGTGCATGGCGCCATCGGCTTCACCAATGAACATGTACTGCATCGCTTCACGCTGCGGCTGTTGTCGTGGCGCGACGATTTCGGCCACGAAAGTTATTGGGCGGCGACGCTCGGCGCGATGGTCGCACAGCGCGGCGGCGACACCTTCTGGCCACTGCTGGCGTCGCGATAAGGCAGCCTATGAGCAGCGATCTCCACTTCGATCAGATCAGATTGCCGCCGGAATGCGACCGGCTGCGCGAAGAAGTGCGCGCTTTCATCGCCGGGGAAGTCGCCACCGGCACTTTCGCGCCCGACCGGCCCGGCCATGGCGACGCCCATAGCCGCGCCTTCAGCCAGCGCGTCGGCGCCAAGGGCTGGATCGGCATGACCTGGCCGAAAAAATACGGCGGTCATGAGCGCAGTTTCCTCGAACGTTTCGTCGTCACCGAGGAAATGCGCGTCGCCAACGCGCCGGTGCGACTGCATTTTGTCGCCGACCGTCAGAGCGGTCCGATCCTGCTGAAATACGCGCCCGAACACATCAAACAGGACATCCTGCCGCGTATTTGCCGTGGCGAATTGTGCTTTGTCATCGGCATGAGCGAGCCGAATTCCGGTTCCGACCTGTTCGCCGCCAAGACCAAGGCGACCAAGGTCGAGAGCGGCTGGAAGATCAACGGTTCGAAAATCTGGACCAGCAACGCGCATATCGCCGACTACATGCTCGGCCTGTTCCGTACGTCGCCGCCGAGCAACGAAAATCGTCGCCACGGGCTGACGCAATTTCTGGTCGATATGAAGTCGCCCGGCATCACCGTCAATCCGATCATCCAGATGACCGGGCAGCACGATTTCAACGAAGTGGTATTCGACGACGCCTTCGTGCCGGACGATCATGTGCTCGGCGAAATCGACGGCGCCTGGAAGCAGGCCACCAGCGAACTGGCTTACGAACGCAGCGGGCCGGAACGCTTTCTGGAAACTTATTACGTGCTGGGCGAACTGGTGCGCGCGCTCGGCCCCGAACCCGATCTGCGCAGTGCCGAAGGCCTCGGGCGGCTGGTGGCGCAATTGCATACCTTGCGCCGCATGTCGATCTCGGTCGCCGGCATGTTGCAGGCCGGCAAGGAGCCGGTGGTAGAATCCTCGATCGTGAAAGACGTCGGAACCCTCTGGGAGCAGAAACTGCCGGATCGCGTGCGCGAACTAGCCGCCTTTCTGGAGCCGGGCGAGACCAACCGCGGCACGCTCTATGAGCAACTCGCCTTCGCCACCAAGATCGCGCCCAAGCTGACGATCCAGGGCGGCACCACGGAAATTTTGCGCGGCATTATCGCGCGCGGGCTCGGCTTGAGATGATGGGAGCGGGCAGTGCCTGACATCGTCAAATTATTGTGGCCGAAAGTTGTGGCCGTGGTCGGCGCTTCATCCGACAAGCACGGCTTGCGCGGGCGCATTCTGGAGACGATGCTGAGTCACCCCTTCGACGGCACGATCTATCCGGTCAGCCGCAGCGCCGCCGAAGTGCAAGGGCTCAAGGCTTATCCGTCAGTCGCCGATTTGCCGCAGCCGGCCGATCTCGCCATTCTCATCATCCCGGCCGAGTTCATCCCGGACGAACTGGAACGCTGCGGCCGCGCCGGCGTCAAGGCCGCGGTCGTTCTCTCTTCCGGTTTCGCGGAAGAGAAAGGCGGCGACGGCGCCCAGATGCAACGCGCGATCCGCGACATTGCCAAGCGCTACGACATGGCGGTGACCGGCCCGAACGCCGAAGGCTTCGCCAACATCGCCAATGGCCTGATACCGACATTCTCGCCGGCCATGGAGCTGAGCGCCGGGCCCATCCGTCCGAATATCCCGCTCGGCAAAGGACAGGTATCGGTGATTTCGCAAAGCGGCGGCGTCGGCTTTGCCTTTTTCGACCGCGCGCGCGAGCGTAATCTCACATTTCGCTACGTGGTCACCACCGGCAACGAGGCGGCGCTCGAAACATCCGACCTCATCGACTTCATGCTCGACGAGGGCAAGACCGACGTCTTCCTGGTGCTGCTCGAGGACGTCAAAACGCCGCAGACCTTCCACCGCGTCGCCGAAAAAGCGATGCGCCTCGGCAAGCCGCTGATCGTTTGCAAGATCGGCCAGAGCGAGCCGGGCCGGCGCGCGGTCGCCTCGCATACCGCGGCGCTCGCCGGTTCGCACGCGGCCTACCGCGCGATATTCCAGCACTACGGCGTGATCGAAGGCAGCGACTTCGACGAGATGCTCGATCTCGCCGCCGCCTTTATCACCTGCGGCGATAAGCTGCCGGCGGGGAAGCGCATGGCGATTTGCACCGCGTCCGGAGGCGCCGGCGTGTGGATGGCGGACGCCTGCGTGCGCGCCGGACTGGAAGTGCCGGAACTGGATGCAGCAACACGCGCGACCATCGACGCGATCATTCCGTCGTACGGCACCTCACAGAACCCGATCGATTCGACCGCGCAGGGCGTGTTCAAGCTGGGTTACGCCGCCTTTGCGAAATTCGCCTCCGACTCGCCCGTAATCGACGGCGTGATGGTGGTGGTGACCGCGCGCCGCTCGGCCTTTCTGCAAGGCGATCAGGCGAAGCTGATCGCGCTCGCACAGGAGACCAAGAAACCGGTCTTCCTGTGGAGCTACACGGTGCCATCGGAAAAGAGCGTCGAGGTGGTGAGCGAAGCCGGTTATCCGCTGTTCAAGAATCTCGACAGTTGCGCCCGCGCCATGCGCGTGCTGGCGGATTTTCGGGCGCGGAGCGAGGCTTTGGCAAAGCAGGACATGCAGCCAGTCGCGCCGACGGCAGACCGGCGCAAGGCGCGCGACAATGTAAGCGTCGAACTCGCTGCCGCGGCTCCAGTGCTGTGCGAATGGTATGCCATGCCGTTTCTGAGTTGCTACGATATTGGCGACGGCCACGCACCCGGCGCGCTCATTAATTCCGCCGAAGACGCCGAAACTGTCGCTCGAAATTTTGGCTGCCCGGTCGCGCTCAAAGTTCAGTCCGCCGATATCCCGCACAAGACCGAAGCCGGCGGCGTCGCGCTCAATGTTACTGCCGAGAGAGCGCGCGCCGCTTACGAGCGTGTGCTCGCTTCCGCCAAACGCTATGCCCCCACGGCGATCATCGACGGCGTGCTGGTGCAGAAAATGGCGCGGCCCGGGCGCGAAGTCATTCTCGGTGTCAGCCGCGACGACCACTGGGGCCCGCTCTTGATGGTCGGCCTCGGCGGGACGATGGTCGAGGCGCTTGGCGACGTGGCGCTCGCGCCGGTACCGCTCGATCATGCCGCCGCGCGCGCTTTGCTCGCACGGCTGAAAGCAGCGGCAGTGCTCGGCCCTTGGCGCGGGCAACCGGCGGCGGATATCGCGGCACTCGCCGCGCTCATGGTCAATCTCTCGCATTTTGCGCATGACCACGTCGACAGCGTAGCCGAGATCGATCTTAACCCGGTCATCGTTCACAACGCGGGCGAAGGCCTCACCATAGTCGATGCGCTGATCGTCAAGCGACAATCGCCAGCAGCGCGCGCCGCCGCCGAATAAAAAAGGAAATCCGATGGGCCCGTTTAAGGATATCGCGGTTGAGAAGGCAGGCCACGTCGCGCTCATAGAAATCCGCCGTCCACCGAATAATTTCTTCGACATCGCGCTCATTCAGGAAATCGCCTCGGCGCTCGAGGCACTCGACGAAAAAATTGAATGCCGCGCCATCGTGCTGGCCGCACAGGGAAAGGCCTTCTGCGCCGGCGCCAATTTCGGCGACGGCTCGGCGCTCGACAAGGATGGACAGCGGCCGAGCGAACTCAACCGCGAAGCTGCCGTGCAGCATCTGTATTTGGAAGCCGTGCGGCTGTTCAAAACAAAAAAGCCGATCGTCGCGGCCGTGCACGGCGCCGCGGTCGGCGGCGGCCTCGGCCTCGCCATGGTGGCGGACTTCCGCGTCGCCTGCCCGGAAACGCGCTTTGCCGCCAATTTCACGCGGCTCGGGTTCCATCCCGGCTTCGGACTGACGGTGACGCTGCCGGAGGTGATCGGCCAGACCAAGGCTGCCATGATGTTCTACACCAGCCGCCGCGTCACCGGCGACGAAGCGCACGCGATGGGCATGGCGGACGTATTGGTGCCGCAGGACCAGGTGCGCCGTGCGGCAATGGATTTGGCTGCCGAAATCGCGACCAATTCGCCGCTCGGTCTCATCTCGACGCGCGCCACCATGCGCGACGGATTGGCCGACCGCGTACGCGCGGCCACCGAACACGAGTTGAAGGAGCAATCGCGTTTGCGCAAGACCGACGATTTCAAGGAAGGCGTGAAAGCCACGGCCGAACGCCGCCTGCCCAATTTTATCGCGCGCTAGCGCGGGCGGCAGCATCCCACTACAAATGCTTGGGGATCAGCGGCAAGGTAAAGAACGACTGTGGGGCGCACCAGCATCGCGGCCGGCCTGCATAGTGATGCCAATATCACGAGCATTACGGCGGTCACGCCTTACAAGATTCTCGGCGACAGCGGACCGAATTAAGTGCCCGAATTGAACGGAATCAGGTCGTGGGAGACAGTTGCAACCGCACCAAGACCGTCGAAATTCAATGGAAACAACGAGGATGAAACCGCGTGCAAGATCGCTCTCTTCGCAATTCCTTTAGAGCGCCGCGGCGCCGATTTTGGCGGAACATATGTAATTACAGTATTTTAGGACGGCGCTGAAACTAGCATTGGCTTTGTTGTACCCGAAATTCGTCCCGAAATGCCGCCGCTATATTGGAGCCCACCGCATTCGCTGGGCTCGCCGAAGCCATGGTGAGCCCGGCACGCGCAATGTGTGGCGCTACCTGGCGTCGCCAACCGCGCTAGATTTGGTGTTTTACCCCGAATAAGGTAGCAAGCGATTTCTTTTTTCTGGAGGGCGTTCTCGAAAGCAATGGTCACGCCGGGAAAACTAAGACAGTCGCTCGCCGAAGCGCTTGCGCTGCAAGATCATTTGGAGCGGATCGACGTTCACCTGCGGAACCTCCGTGAAGCAGGACTGATCGCGAAAGCAAAGAGGGGAAGGGGTGCCGCGGAGATGGGGCCGACCGACGCTGCCCATCTGTTGCTTGCTGTCGCCGGAAGTGAACTTGTAAAGGACAGTGTTCGCACCGTCGAGCAATATGGCGAGCTCCGCGCGGACCCTGCTTCAGTGTCGGTGCGCGGCAACTATGAACGCGGACGCTACCGTTTAGCGCTCCTCGATTTGCCGCCCAAACATACCGTTGTCGAAGCACTGTCCCAGATTTTTTCATTGTTGGCGTCCAACGTTTTCTTCGCGGACGTGCGGTACGAACTCGAGCGAAGATACGGATCGAGACCCTCCGAACAGGCAGAGTACATTTTCTTACGCCTTTTTCGCCCATACCAAGCCGCGTCGATACACTATGGGGTCAGAAGGAGACTGGACGTACAAGTAGTCTACGGGTCGCTACCGATCCGAGATCCAAGAGTCGCGTGGGATCTACGGAATCTCGAGACGGCGGGACAACTTCTTACCGTGAGAGTTGTGGATCAAGCTGCGCTTTCCAAAATTGCGCATGTAGTTGGGTAGGTGCTTTGAAGCGGCAACGGGGCTTACCCCGGTAATGCACGGAATGCTCATACGCTAATAGTGCGAGGGTCTAACCAATAGGATCCATTTTTATGCCTCCTAATGAGGGCGCTTCAGGCGCGTCACACCGAGTCAGTTCATAACACCTTGGATATCTGTTCGGGACGTGACGCTTTACGCGATCGCTCAGCAGAGATCGGCTTGCTTGCCGATAACCATGATGCGGCGGATGCCGCTCTCCATTGAGGGGAAAAGCACGCTGTGGGAGCCCGGAAGGCCCATTCCCGGTTGTGCGTCGTGGAAGCCGAAGCTAGCCTCAGTTCATGAATCAGGCTGACTTCATTCGGCGAGTGTCCGAAGCGCCCGGCATGTTCGCATGGTTTTTAGGGGCCGGCGCGTCACAGAGCGCTGGGCTGCCTACGGCGACGGACGTTATTTGGGATTTGAAACGGCGGTACTATTGCTCGGAAGAACAGCAATCGATTTCTGCAAACGATTTGCAGAACGCGGCGATCCGCGAAAAGATCGGCGCCTTCATGTCATCGCGCGGATTTCTGGGGACGAACGATCCCACCGCGTACTCTCGCAGCTTTGAGTTGATATTTGGCGCCGATGGCGAACGGCAACGAAACTATCTGCACGGTATGTTGTCGGAAAAGAATTCGTCGCTGACCCTCGGCCATCGCGCCTTCGCCGGGCTAATGGCGTCCGGCTTGATAAAGGCTGTATTCACGACCAACTTCGATACGGTCGTCGAGCGAGCGCTCGCCGAAGTTGCGGGAAGGGATATCGCTGCGTTTCATCTGGAAGGCAGCTACGCGGCCCAGGCGGCCCTCGACCTTGACCAATTTCCTATCTACTGCAAGCTCCACGGAGATTTTCGCTACACGAGCCTGAAAAATCTTGAAGCGGATTTGCAAGCGCAAAATGCCGAACTCGGCAAATGTCTCGTCAACGCGTGCAATCGGTTCGGTCTGATCGTTGTCGGCTACAGCGGTCGCGATGAAAGCGTGATGCGGCTTCTTTCGAGCGTGCTCGACGGCCTGAACCCATTTCCGCACGGCTTGTACTGGATGGGCCTAAAAGGCCGGCCGCCGCTCAAGGCGGTTGAAGATCTGCTGAACAGGGCGCGCGCCAAAGGGGTCCGCGCCGAGTGGGTTGAGATCGAAACATTCGACTCGCTGCTCTCGCGTATCTGGAAGCAAGTACCCGGTCCCGACCCGGCGCTCGCGGCAAAAATTGGAAGAACCGGCGCGCAATCGGTCGCCATTCCATTGATGCCACCCGGTGTCGCCGCGCCCATTCTGCGAATGAACGCGCTCCCTATAACGGCACTTCCGACAACCTGCTGGGAGTTGACGTGCGCGACGGCCAAGGATTGGAAAGACCTCCACGAGGCAGAGACCAAATCGAACAATATGATTGTGTGCACGAAGGCGCGCTCGGTGCTCGCGTGGGGCTCCGAAGTGTCGCTTCGATATGCCTTTGGAGACGATCTCAAATCACTTGCGCCCACCTCAATCGAGGAGGAGCTACACGACCTCCCGAATAACTTGCCGATGAAAGGCTTCATCGAACGCGGCATCGGGCTGGCGCTGATGCGGGGCAAACCGTTGTTGTTCCGCACCTGGCGCGGCGGCTCGGTTCTCATCATCGACAAGGCGCGAGCTGCTCCCGAGCTTGCCAAAGACCTTGAGCGGTGCGTCGGTGGGGCCCTCTTCGGGAAAATACCGGGCCTTTTGACAGTGCCGACCGACGAATATCCGCGACAGGAAGAGGTGTGGTGGGCGGAAGCGGTAAAGCTTGACCTTGAGGAAATCGATGGAAAGTTTTGGCTGCTACTAAGGCCCATCGTATGGATTTGGCCGAAGCGGGCGCGGATTCAGGCGGTCGATTTTCTCGACAAGCGTACCGGGGGGCGTTTCAACAAGCCGTCCGATGCCTTGCTCTCCGCCTGGATCGCATTCCTTTTTCCGGCCGCTGACAAGGGCGCCGATCTTGGCATCGCTCCGTTGGAGGGCACGCAGGATACCGGCCATCCCCATTTCACGATCAACGGCCGGACCGCCTTCAGCCGCAGGATCATCGCATGACACGGCATGTTTCCGAGCTGAGCGGATATTCCGTCGTACCTGAGCCTCAGCTTGTCTTTGCAGGTGGCATGTCCGACAGCCATCCACTGCGCGGTCTGATCAGCCACGGTCCCTACAGCAAGACCCTCGGCGTTCCCGCACGCGTGCGCCTAGCGCAACTGGCGCCAAAGGGGCTTCTGGGCAAGCTCGATAGCATCATTGGAGAACTTGGGCGACCTGCGACGCCGCGCGAGGCGAAGAATTATTATCCTGTCTATCCCGGCTTTGAAGCCCTCTTTCGGACGCCCGTTTCCAGCGGGGACGCTCGCACGCGATATGAAATGCCGAGTGACCTCGACGATCTTGCCAGGGCGAGAAACAGGATCGAGTTGGCGCGCCAACTATTCGATGCAATTGGAAAAACTCTGGTTGATCGGACCGAGTTTGACGTCCTGACCATTTACCTGCCGAATGCGTGGGAGGCGTGCTTTGAGTCTCCCGGCTTCGATCTGCACGATTTCCTGAAGGCATATTGCGCGCCGATGCGCATCCCTATCCAGATCGTGCTGGAGAGCGCCTTACGACGCTCCTGCCGGGCCAACGTCATGTGGGGCCTGAGCGTCGCGCTATATGCTAAAGCAAGCGGAATTCCTTGGAAATTGTCAGGTTTGAATTCGGACGAAGCTTTCATCGGGATCAGTTACGCGATGAAGAAGGCTGGCGACGGTACCGAATATACGACGTGCTGCAGCCAGGTCTTCGACCCGGACGGAACCGGGTTTCAATTTGTCGCCTATGACACACGCGGTTTCACGCAGGACCCTCGTGGCAATCCTTATCTTTCTTATAATGAGATGCTCGCGGTGATGTCGCGCAGCCTTGAGATTTATCAAAGCGGGCATTCCGGGCGCGCGCCAAAGAAAGTTACGATTCACAAGAACACGCCATTCAGGGAAGCGGAAATTCTGGGCGCGCTGGATGCATTCAATGACCGCACCGAAGTCGAACTGGTTCAGATCATAAAATCATCGAACTGGATGGCTCTTGCCTACGGAAGAAACCAGCAATCGGATTTCTATCCGCTGACACGTGGCACGCATATAACGATGACCACCGACACGGCATTCCTGTGGACTCAAGGGAGCGTGAAAGGTGTCCATATGGAGGGGGATAACAAGTCAGTCTACAAAGAGGGATCGCTCAAGCCCGTCCCGTCGCCGTTGCTGCTTCGCCGCTTCACGGGCTCCGGCGGCTGGCACGACACCTGTGCGGGCATACTCGGCCTCACGAAAATGGATTGGAACAACAACACGCTTTATAAGAAATTGCCGGTGACGCTTGAATATTCTCAGCGCTTCGCCCGCATCATTCAGCAGAATCCCAATATGGTCGATGACCTGTTCGATTTCCGCAATTTCATGTGACGACAGGACGTGTTTCTTGACTCACGATACTGGACGGCAGCAACGGCTAGAGATTTTGCGAAGGAATGCCGAACGGGCTATTCTCGATCCGTTGCGAACACACGAAGCCCTTTCGCTTCTCGGCTAACACTCACCGCATTGGCGACGTTTCGTTTTCATCTGGCTCGCCGCCTTGTCCGGATGCAGTGGGCTGATCCTTGGTATCCAGCCATTCTTTTAACCGGCTGCGGCGCGCGCAGATCGTTGAGCCAATGTAGAATTTCGGCAGGTTATGCTTTTCTGCCAAATGATATACGCGACGGCGAAACTTGGGATCATTAAAAAGAAACAGGGAAATAGCTTCCGCACCAAATAGGAGATCGGCGTTGCTCGTGGACGGCGTGGTGCTGTCTTGCCGCTGGTGTTTCCGAGAAGTCATTTGGGCGCGCCCAGCAATTGGCAAATCCGCGTAACCGTTACATCTGAAAATTCCCGTGTTTGGATGAGGTCACCAGTGGAGACCCCTGCACCACCAGCAGCCGGTAAATTGTAGGTCCAGTATTCCCGGGCCATTCCGCGTAGCGAGACCTGGATGTTCGCCTTGTAGTGCGGATAATAGATTTTTACATGGAAGGTTGGTGGCGCTCTGTTGAAGGTTGAAAACGAGGCTTGAGCGTCAGCGTTCTCAGTGTGGTGTCCGAGGCAAAGCGCTGTGACGCCAAAAAGACAGCGTAAAGCGTCGTGAAGCGTGTGATCCGGCGGCAGGCTTAAAAGAGGGTATTGCGCCCAGCTCTGGCGCTGATCCCGCGGCCCGTGACGCCAATTCACTCGATGCGCGGTCACTCGGAGCGCCGCGAGCTGCTGGGCGGTTGAAACGGAGTCCTTGACCCGCTCGCTGCCCAAAATCGCCAAGACGACATTAATGGCATCGTCGGCCGTCATTTGAGCCGCTGAGGCGCCCCGACCAGCGACTGAGACAAGGCCTGCCTGCCGCAGGTTTCTGAGGTGATTTCCCACCTCGGTTGCGGATATGCTGCCCAGCACTGAAGCGAACGCGTCGGCGAGTTCTGCGCTTATTGCCATTGTAACCATAACTGTATGATATTAATCATATTATTGCTACTGTATTTTATCCAGTAGCCTTGATTTCTGGCCCTGTAGCAGCTATTGTATTTTTTACAATAGCGTAGGACAATTCCTGTGGCCAGTATCAGAAAGCGGGTTCTCCCCAGCAAAAAGATCGTCTGGCAGGTCGATTACCGCGACACGCAAGGAAAGCGCCGTCACAAGCAATTCGCAAAACGAAAAGCAGCAGACAAATGGTCCGTGAAAGCGAGAGCCGACGTCGCCGGCGGGACCCATGTCCCGGACGCGATATCGATTACTGCCGGTGATGCGGGTGATTTCTGGATCAAGCGATGCGAGTTAGCGAAGCTCGAGCCCACGACAATCATCGCCTACAAGCAGCATTGGGATTTGCATATTAAGCCATTTGTTGGCGGCAAGAAGCTTTCCCAATTCACCACAGCCGACGTCGAGGCGTTTTACGAGACTCTCCTGGAAAACGGCCGATCCGCCGACATGGTTAGGCGCGTGCGGATCAGTTTCGGAGCGGCGCTATCTTATGCCCAAACAAAAAATCTGGTTGTCGCCAACGTCGTCAAGCTGACGCCATTTAAGGTCTCAAAGCGGGAAAAGAAGCGGCCGCCGATGCCAACTATCGGCGAGGTCAGGAAGTTACTGGCTACCACCGTGGCTGATTGGTTGGCGTTTCTGTACGTCGCCATCTTCGCCGGGTTACGCGCGTCAGAACTTCGGGCGCTGCCTTGGCGGAACGTCAATTTTGCCAAAGCGATGATCACCGTTGATCAACGTGCAGACCGGTGGGGCAAAATTGGATCGCCTAAATCGAATGCGGGCACACGAGATATCCCATTGCCTCCGATCGCGATGAAGGCGTTGAAGGAGTGGAAGCTTAGATGCCCGAAGGGTTCGCTGGATCTTGTGTTTCCTACGACCACCGGGACCGTTAAATCACATTCCAATATCATGAACAGATTTTTCTGGCCTCTGCAGATTGAAGCCGGCGTGACTAAAACGTCTCAGCACGAGTCTGGCGCCCATGACATCAAGAAACCAGTCAAAGCCAAATATGGGCTTCATGTTTTGCGCCATTTCTGTGCGGCAATTTGGATTGAAGCCAATTATTCCGCGAAGAAAGTACAGACACTAATGGGGCACGCAAGCATTACCCAGACCTATGACACGTATGGATATCTATTTGAACGCCGCGAGCGCGATCAGGAGATCTCAGCAAATATCCAGAAGAGGGTTATCGGCTAGTAGTCAACCAACAACCTTGCGTAGCGCGTTAGGTAAAAACGGAGTGGATAGAAATGAGCGACTTCATATTTTGGGATGATAGAGCAGAAGGATTGGGGTTTGTCCTCGCAATGCTCGCCGCTCCCAAAACTGGTGAGATAGGTCTGATCGTTGCTTCTGCACAAGGAAACGTTGAGGCAGTCACTGCTCTCCTTTCAGACGGCGTCGATCCCACCAGCCATGGAAACGAGGCCTTGCTATGGGCAGCAGTGAGCGGATTTTCGTCCGTCGTCTCGTTGCTGCTTCTGTCCGGTGCGGACGCCAGAGCACATTCAAACGAGCCGCTGATGAGCGCGGCCTACTGCGGCGACGCGACCACCGTAAAGCTTTTGGTCGAAGCAGGTGCCGAAATTGGTGCAAACGACAATGCCGCGCTCCGGGCAGCAGCGTTTAAAGGGCAAAACGAGGTGCTAAGGTATCTGCTGTCGGTCGGCGCCGATGTTCACGCCCTAGGAGGCCGCGCTTTGGTGAACGCGGCATTCCGTGGGAAATCCGAAACGGTCCGTCTGCTGCTGGATCACGGCGCAAACGTTCACGGGTGCGACAACAGGGCACTTTGCGAAGCTGCCGCCGAAGGCCATTGGGAGACAGTGCAGTTACTTCTAGCAGCTGGCGCCAATCCGGCGGCCGGTCCTGGGACAGAGATACGGCCCCTACGTTCGGCGTCCGAGCGCGGGCATGTTCGTGTCGTGCGGCAGCTCCTGGCGGCGGGCGCACCTGCGGACCAGAACAGCGACTGGCCATTGATGGAAGCATGCGGCAATGGTCACGCGGAGGTGGCGCGGCTGCTCATCAAAGCAGGAGCGCACGCGGATGCCGCCAACAGCTACGCGCTTTTCCTCGCCTGGACGAATGGTTATCACGACATCGTTGCACTTCTGAAGAAGGCGGGAGGACGGTGGCCGTCCAACAAGCCTCCAGTGCCTCGGGACGGCACCTCGCATACAGCGTTGGATGCCGCCATGGCGGGGATGCTGTGGAATCCCAAACGGACACGTCACTAGGAGCGCCGGCATTCAGGCGCTGCATTGCAGCGCCAAGGTCGCTATCGGACCAACAACGGACATAGGTCCGCCGGGGAGCTGAATTGCTTGGCCGTCAATGACCCAGGCCGTGTGGAAACTCCGACGTTCGCCGCACGCGTAGAAACTTTTCGGAGAAATTCCGCATCATGAGAACTGATTATGCTTCGGACACGCGGTTGGATGCCATGTTGGAGAATTGTATTTTCTACATTTTTCGGATGTATGAGTTTTCACACAGTCTGGACCCAAAGCAGACATTCCGCCTGAGCCGGATTGGTTTTCGGGATTGAGTGACGGGCTAGTGGGAAATGGTTTCGACACGGTCCAGGTAGCTGGACAATTCGCCCACCCACTTGCGCGACGCGTCGGTGTCGGCGCTCTCGGCCGCCTGTTGAAGTTCGGCGCCGATGTCGGTGATGGCCTGGAATCCAAAGGCACCCCCGGAGCCCTTCATCTGGTGCCCCAGAATCTTCACGGTCTCAAAGTCAACCCGATCCAAGGCTTCCAGCATCGTGATGCCATTTTGCCTGCAGTTCTGCAGATACGCGGGGATCCGGCCTGCGAGTTTAGGATTTGAAGGCACAAGGATCATGTCCATCCGGCTGCTTTCCTCTTTTGATGACGGAGGCGAGCCTATGGAGCGATCCTTGATGGCTT
>Ga0209483_1002191_pt1 | contig 13866 bp, 16 predicted proteins | sample NGEPerA_FD_184508 | JGI IMG/M metagenome (GOLD analysis project Ga0209483, IMG submission 184508) | Arctic peat soil microbial communities from the Barrow Environmental Observatory site, Barrow, Alaska, USA - NGEE PermafrostL2-A... | ecosystem: Environmental > Terrestrial > Soil > Wetlands >... | reverse complement strand
ATCAGACCGCGTTGATGGCGCCCACCGAAATCCTCGCCACGCAACACTATCTATCCGCGCGCAAACTGCTCGCGGATGTCGTCTCGCCGCGCACCGGCAAGCCTTACCGCATCACGCTGCTCACTGGCTCGCTCGATGAGCGCTCCAAGCGCGAAGCCCGTGCGCGCATCTTCCGCGGCGAAGCCGACCTTGCGATCGGCACACATGCTCTGGTTGAAGAGAAGGTGGACTTCCATAACCTTGGGCTGTTCATCGTCGATGAGCAGCATCGCTTCGGCGTGCGACAACGCATCAAGCAGCACAAGACCGGCGCGGCGTACCCCGACGTGCTGGTGATGACCGCGACTCCCATTCCGCGAACACTTGCGCTCACCGTTTACGGCGATCTTGAAGCCAGTGTGATCGACGAGCTTCCGCCGGGACGAACGCCGATCGTTACGCGGCGAATGCCCGAGGAACGCGCGGAGGAAGTGTGGGCTTTCCTGCGCAAACAGGTCGAAGCAGGACGTCAGGCTTACATCGTTTACCCGATCATCGAGGGCAGCAAAGACGATGAGCCGGAATTGGATTTCGCTCCGGTCAAAGAGCAGGAAGTAATCGAACAGCCGCGTGCAAAGGGCAAAGCAAGACCCAAAGCAAAGCTCTTCGCAGACAAACCCCAGCTCCGCTCCGCAACCGAGATGTTCGACGAGTTGCGCAACGGCGCACTCGCTGGGCTTCGGCTCGGACTGCTGCACGGACGCATGAGCGCGGACGATAAGGAAGTCGCCATGGCGCGATTCAAGCGCGGCGAGATCGATGTGCTGGTTGCGACGACAGTGATCGAGGTCGGCGTCGATGTGCCGAATGCAAGCGTTATGGTAATCGAACATGCGGAACGGTTCGGACTCGCGCAGATGCATCAACTACGCGGGCGCGTTGGTCGCGGCGCGGCGAAAAGCTACTGTGTTCTGCTCACCGGCAGCAGCGTTTCTCCAGATGCCGAACAGCGGCTCGATGCAATGGTCCGAACACAAAATGGTTTCGAACTCGCGGAGCTCGACCTACAGCAGCGCGGGCCGGGTGAGTTTTCCGGGATCCGGCAGACAGGCTTGCCGGATCTGCACGTGGCAAATCTGGCCCGCGACCGTGACTTGCTGGAACTGGCGATGCATGAGGCCGCGCGGTTTGTCGAGAAGCGGCCCGAGGACGTGGAGCAGGCAGAGATCGACGCGGTGTGGGCCCGGCTCAGGCATCAGTGGCAGCGGCGGTATGGGCTGGTCGAGGCTTAGCACGTTTCCACGATAGGCTGTCGACCGGTACGCCTCCTGTACTGTACTTGCGGGCCAGGCCCAGGCGGGTTCTGTCCTGGTCCTCGTTCACGACCACATCCAGCCTCCAGTGCAGCCGATTCTCCACGCCCCAGTGCTGCCGGACGACTTGGTTGAACCGCTCGGGCGGCAACGCCGCGTTGAGCAGGTAATACGCGGTTTCGGTTGTGGTTTTGTCCGCGGTTTCCCGCACCCGTTTCACCTTGTCGATGGCTGCCAGCCCAGGCCATCGATGCTCTTGCTGCGGCCAGTCGTCAACGTCGGCATGACCAGCAACTCCGCGGAAGTGCTACCCATGGTCCAATCTTTTTCAAATGCCATTGCCCTGCCACGCCCGGCTTTCCGGGCGTGGGACCAAGCTGGCAACTATCTCTTGGCCTTCACAACTTCGTGCGCCTTTTCTGCGCCGTTCTCCGGAGCCGCCGGGACCTCGACATCGTCCGAAGCCTTGATCCCCAGCTTCTTGCGCAGCTCCGCATCGACGCGCGCGAAGGTGTCCTTGTTCTCCTTCAGGTAGCCGCGCACGTTTTCGCGGCCCTGCCCAATGCGCTCGCCCTGGTAGCTGTACCACGCGCCCGCCTTGTCGACGATGTTGTGCAGCACCGCGAGGTCCAGAACATCGCCTTCACGCGAAATGCCTTCGCCATAAAGAATGTCGAACTCGGCATCGCGGAACGGCGCCGCAACCTTGTTCTTGACGATCTTCACCTTGGTGCGCGAGCCGACGACAACGTCGCCTTCCTTCACCGCGCCGATGCGCCGGATATCGATGCGCACGGACGAATAGAACTTCAACGCCTTTCCGCCCGTCGTCGTTTCGGGGTTGCCGAACATCACGCCAATCTTCTCGCGAATCTGGTTGATGAAGATCAGGCACGTACGCGACTTCGACACCGTGCCGGTGAGCTTCCTCAGCGCCTGCGACATCAACCGCGCCTGCAAGCCCATGTGCGAATCGCCCATCTCGCCATCGAGTTCGGCCTTCGGCACCAGCGCCGCAACCGAATCCACCACCAGCACATCGATCGCATTCGACCGCACCAGCGCCTCGACAATCTCCAGCGCCTGCTCGCCGTAGTCCGGCTGCGAGATAAGCAGGTTGTCCGTATCGACGCCCAACTTCTTCGCATACGCGGGATCAAGCGCATGTTCCGCGTCGACGAAGGCCGCCAGCCCGCCCGCCTTCTGCGCCTCCGCAATGATCTGCAAGGTAATCGTCGTCTTACCCGAGGATTCCGGCCCAAAGATCTCGATGACACGCCCGCGTGGCACTCCACCCACTCCCAGCGCGGCGTCGAACGAGATCGATCCCGTTGAAATGACCGAAATCGGCCCAATCGTATCTTTCGCGCCAAGCCGCATCACCGACCCTTTGCCAAACTGCTTCTCCAGTTGCGAAAGTGCGGCTTCAATGGCTTTGCTGCGGTCGTCTGCCACGTTGTGGATCTCCTTAGGTTCTCAATGCTCTTAACTAAAAGCCGAGTCTAGCACCAATTCCCGAAATAAAGCAAAAGGAAAGCGAAGATAGCCTTATTCGCGCCCGAATTGGGAAACGATGTGCCTGATACCCTTCCTCATGCCCCGTTTCCGCTACCTCGACGCCCTCACGACGGCGTTCGTCGTCGTCCTGCTGGTCTCGAACCTGCTCGCACAGAAACTCTGCCGCGTCGGTCCGCTGACGATCTCGGGCGCCACCATCCTTTTTCCCATCACCTATATTTTCGGAGACGTTTTCACCGAAATCTACGGTTACGCCGCCTCGCGCCGCGCCATCTGGCTGGGCTTCTTCGGTACCGCGCTGCTCTACGGAGTAGCCACCATCGTCATCAAACTTCCCTCCGACCCGGGCTGGCATAACGCGGCGGCCTTCAACACCGTCTTCGGCTTTCTGCCGCGCATCCTGATCGCCAGCCTGCTGTCGTTCTGGGCGGGCGAGTTCGCAAATTCCTACACCATGGCCCGCCTCAAGGTCCTCACCGAGGGCCGCTGGCTGTGGACACGCACCGTAGGCTCAACCGTGGTCGGGCAGGCGGTCGACACGACGCTGGTGATCACGCTGACCTTTGTGGGCACCGTTCCGGCAAGCACCCTCGTCAGGACCATCATCACGGGCTACGCGATCAAGGTGGTCTACGAGGTCCTCGCCACGCCGATGACGTACCTGGTCATCAACTGGCTCAAGCGTGCAGAGGGTGCCGACGCTTACGACGCCCACACCAACTTCAATCCTTTCCGCTTCGCCGACAAGCCGCCGGCGTAGGCACTTCAAGCCTTCCGCTAATACTTGGCTTTCGCCCCCGCCGTCGACTCCGTTCCGGGCATCTCCTTCAGATACGCCGCGCTCAGCGTCTTCTTCTCCTTCGCCAGCCCAATCAGCGTTGGATAGAACTGCAGAAACGTCGTGTCGACGGCCGCATGCTCTTCATGGCAGGTGTAGCAACTCGCGGGCCGCGGAACTATCTTCCCACTCTTTGCGCCCGGGTCGAACTCAAAGAACCCCCACTTCCCCGGCAGCTTCTCATCGCGCACATGCACCTCGATCGCCATGACCTCCGGCGTCTGCGACTGTCCATGATGGTCGATGGACACCTTGCTGTCCGCCCCACGCACTTCGAGCACCAGCACCGTCTTGTCCGGCCACGTCCCCGTAGCGAGAAATGCCTTGTAGGCCGTCGGATTGACGAAGACGTTGTCGAACATTGCGTGGTCCGGCGCCGACGCGCTGTAGCTCATCCCCAGGCCCGAGGTCAGGTAGACCCACTCGCGGTAGTTCGCCGGGAAATTCATCTGGCCATCGGCGGCGTAGCTCAACTCAGGCGGCGTACCCACGGGCACGCTCTTCGGCGCCCCCTCAGCAGCAAGCAACAACACAGACAACGCCAAAACAAGCGGACGAACCATCAGCCACCCCTTACCCATCGAGCCAGTTTAGAAACGATTCCGTAAGGGTACGCTCCTCACATCGGCCTGGTTCCATCTCTTCCCCAATCACCTTGTAGTTTTTCGACTACGATAGGCGATGTGCCATTGACTACGTACGATCCCGCCGAAGATCTGCTCTCTGACGAAGGCATCGCCATCTTCATGGCCGATGCACTTGAGACCGAGGATGCCTCCTACATCGCCCACGCTCTCGGCGTGGTTGCCCGCGCCAAGGAAATGGCGCAGATCGCGGACGAAACAGGGCTTTCGCGGGAGCAGCTCTATCGCTCGTTCAGCGAGAATGGGAACCCTACGCTGAAGACGACGCTGGCTGTGATGAAGGCGCTCGGGATTCAGTTGACGGCGAAGACTTCTGCCGCATAAGCCGCTAACGACACGAAATTAGCCGTGATATTCGCCGTAAAGATTCGCAGCGATAGCATCCGCCCAGAGAAACTTCGCCGACCCTACCTCAATGCCAAGATTGGAAGCATGGCTCGAACCGAACTCGAATACCTGCGTCATACTCTTTTCGAGTAAAGAATGGATCGCTTTCCACTTCCTGTAAGCCATCGTGGAGTCAGGGTCCTTACCGAGATATTCCTGCAAAGCTCTATTTGCTATTCCAAAATCTCCCCCTTGTTCAAGGACAAGATGAGTCCAAAGCGTCTTCCGGTTTGTTACCCAAAAACGCGCCGGATCGAGCATGCACGCGATCTCGGAACCAACACTAATTCCGAGATATCTAATACCCGCGCTCCGAACGGCTTCAGGAATTTCCGCCCCTGAACTCAATGCAACAAATCGCGTTGCCAATTGAAATATATCCCTCCCGGGATTAGCGTTTTCACTGAGGATTTTTGCACCTAAGCCATTCACATAAGCGCTGTAATTAGCTCTTGGGTCTTCCTCTCCAACAGCCCACCTCGCAAAGTTCTTGACATCCCCCGCGGCGAACAGTTCACCGAGTTGGCGATGCGTATTCCGACGTTTTTCAAAGTGGTCCGCAATTTTGTCCCACTCTAATTTCTCAAACATATGCAAATCTCCTCCCGCCTACCTCTTCAGCAAGTCCACCGGCACATTCACATCCTCAATCCGAAACAACCCCGCCAGCGCCGGATGCCGCGCCTCCACCGCGCGATACATCTCCCACGCCACGCGCCTGTAGCTGAAGTGCCCCGCGACGCCCGACCGCAGTTCCGCAATATACAGCGCCTCCGCAAAATCCATCTTGAAGAGCGACCGGCACCGCGTCCCCAGCGGCAGCAAATACTGCGCGTTCTGCGCCGCATCCGGCTCGCCCGAATCACGCAGTGCGCGATAGGCGTTGTAGGCGGCCGCCATCGCCGCCGCATACTCCTGTTCCAAACCCGCCTCGGCGAGCGACGGTTGCCCCGGACACCCCGGCTCGTCATACCCATGGCAATCCGAAAATTGCTGCATCAACTGAATACACCGCCGATGCCGATGCATATCGCGGAACCCGCCGATATCCATCAAAATATCGAACCGGAACCCATGCCCCGCGCTGAACGCCCGCAGCAACTCATCGTGACGCCCGCGATGCGCCGCTCCCAGCTTCAAAATTTCGCGCCGCCGGACCTCTCCCAGCGCCGTCACCGCCCCGCGAAGCTGCCGGTAGGAATAGTGGCACTGCGGATACAGCAGCGACGTAGCAATCTCAACCTCAAGGTCCTCATCATCGTCGAGCAGGTCGACTACCGGCGCCGGATAAATCTCCGCCCCCTTCATCAACTCCCGCGCCGCCTCGGCCAGTTCCGCGCGGCTCGAACAGACGTACTCACTCCGCTCGGCATACTTCACCAGCGTCGGAGCGGTCCTTACCGGGCGCAAAAAGTCTTCCAGAATCTCCCGCGTCGCTTCCTGCGGCACACTTCCCTCGCCGGCCATCTCTTCCAGCGCCGCCCGCTGCACATTCCAAGCCGGCTCCGACGCCGCCGCGCGCAGCTTCCCGCCAAGGTCGCGAATCTCCGCAAACTCACTCGACAGCAGCCGCGACACCTGCGACTCCAGCGTGCGCGCGTTCACAATCTGCCCCAGCGAAGTGTTCGTCGCCAGCGGCAGCAGATACCGCGCCACGTCGAACGCCCGGGCCTTCAGCGTCCGTTCGTAGCTCTCCGGCTTCATCGTTTCGGGGCACTGAATCGCGCCCTTCAGCGCGCCCAGCATGTGCTGGCCCAACAAGTCGTACGACCCGAACAGCGACTTCACGGCCGCCGTATACGCCTCGCGCTGCTGCTCGGCAAGCTGCGGCGTAAACCAGCCGCTGCGCCGGAAATCCTGGTACCGCGTCGAGCGCTCCTGCCCATCCCAGCGCGACTCGTCGACCACGGTAATCGCCGCCAGCAGGCTCAGCTTCTCGATCGCGAACGGAATGTGCGCGAGGTCGGCAATCGACCTGTGGCCGTACTGGAAGTAGAACGTGTTGAGGAACTGCTCCGCGCGCTGCGAGCTGATCTCGGTCAGCGATTCCTTCATCGACAGCGCCGACCGCGAATACTTCGCCATCGCATAGGCCAGAACTTCGGGTTCAGCGCCGTGAATGGCGTAGACTTCGGTGGTATTTGCGGCAGGATTTTCTTTAGGGCGCTCAGACATGACTCGCTAAAGAATATCGCGAGTACAGTGGATAGAGGGTAGAGGGTAGAGGATAGTGAAGGACGTAGGGCGTCAGCGAATGAGCTTTATTGAGCAAAACATGAGGCTGGCCATGAAAGGACAAGCGTGATGGATATGCAACGGCCACTTTGGCGGACAGCATGGTATTGGAAGCAGATCTGCCTCTATTACCTTGGCCCCCTGCTCGTTCTGGACGGTGTATGCGAGGCGCTCCTTAGGGCGGGCCACCAGCATCCATCCCCACACCAATTCCGCATTATCAGCCTGGTGGTCGGCTCGATTGGTGTGGCGGCCTTCTCACTCCGGCTAAATCATGAAGCCAAGAAGCGGGCGCACAACCACCTATAAGGAGCCAATGAGCAATCTCACCGGAAAAATTGCCCTCGTAACCGGCGCATCGCAAGGCATCGGCCGCGCCTGCGCCCTCGAACTCGCCCACAACGGCGCCACCGTCGCCCTCGCCGCGCGCAATCTGGACAAGCTGGAGTCCGTCGCCGCCGAGATCGCCGCCGCCGGAGGCACGGCCAAGCCCTTTGCCCTCGACGTTTCCAGCGAAGACTCCATCAAGACCTGCGCTAAGGCCGTCATCGCCGAGTTTGGCGCCGTGCATATCCTCGTCAACAACGCCGGCATCACCAAAGACGGCCTGATGCTCCGCATGAAGCGCCAGGACTGGGACGACGTGATGACCACCAACCTTACCGGGGCGTTCCTGCTCACCCAGGCGCTCGCCTCGCCCATGCTCAAAGCCCGCTGGGGCCGGATTATCAACATCACTTCCGTCGTCGGGGAGATAGGGCAAGCTGGGCAAGCCAACTACGCCGCCTCCAAAGCCGGCATGATCGGGCTGACGAAATCGCTCGCCCGCGAACTCGCCAGCCGCGGCATCACCTGCAACGCCGTCGCCCCGGGATACATCGAGACGGCCATGACCGCAGTCCTCACCGACGAGCAGAAGGCCGCCATGACCACCCACATCCCGCTCCAGCGCGCCGGCGCGGACGCCGATATTGCCGCTGCCGTCGCTTTTCTTGCGTCCGAGGGCGCCGGGTACATCACCGGCCACACGCTCGACGTAAATGGCGGAATGTACATGGGCTAGTGGCTCCGCTGCGTTGAGCCACAAGGCGCAGGGGGTACCGCGGAAGGCACGTCAGGCAACGCTTTGCGCATGAATCTCGGATGGTACGGTCGAAGTGAATTTGCCTCTTGCCACTTGCTCCGGCTATCGTTACTTTACGGCTAATGGCACATATGCAAACAGCCCTGCCGGCCCCAGCGCCGCCAGCATCCCGGGAGCCCGCTGCAATGAACATCGGCGTAACCATCCGAGCATTCCGCCTCCAAAAGGGGATGTCGCAGGGCGACATCGAGAAACGCACCGGCCTGTTGCGCTGCTATCTGTCGCGCGTCGAAAACGGCCACACCGTTCCGTCGATCGAAACGCTGCAAAAGATTGCGTCGGCGCTCGAACTGCCGCTTAGCCAGATGTTCGACGAGCAGCCGCTGCGCGACATGCCCGGCCTGTCGCTGGACGAAGATGAAATCCGCTTCCTGACGCAGGTGCAGCGCTACTCGGCGCACCTGAACGAGGGCGACCGCCGCCTGCTGCTGGCGATGGTGCGGAAATTCGCCGCGACATCGTAACTGTCTACCGTGCGCGGAACTTCGTGATGCCGTACGCAAACAGCGCCATGCCGAACGCCGTCCAGGCGAAAGTGACCTTCTGGCGTGCGCGGTAGCCGCGCCTGCCAGTCAGCATCCGCGGAAACAGCGGCAGCCCCATCAGCAGACCACATGCCAGCCCGCCCAGGTGGGCCATGTTGTCGATGTGCGTCAGCGGCCCCAGGTCGTTCGCCAGGTGGTCGAGGTCTCTTGCGGGGGCCATCTGCAGCAGGAACTGCGGTGCGACCCCAATCAGCAAATTCAGCAACGCGAATAGAATGACGGACCGCCGCAGCGCGCGCAACTCGCTCCACGGCAGCGACAGCTTCTTGTTGGACAGCAGTACGATCAAAATCCCGGCAATGCCAAACACCGCACCCGACGCGCCGACAACCAGCGCGCCCGGTTCGAATGCCAGCGAGCAAAGGTTCCCGGCAATCCCCGTCAACATATAGACCGCAAACAGGCCGCGGCGGCCCAGCAGCGGCTCGCCCAACAGTCCCAGGTTCCACAGGCACCACATGTTGACGAGCAGATGCAGCGGGTTCATGTGAACGAATGCGGCCGTCAGCACGCGTATCCACTGGCCTTTGCGCAACACATCCAGGCCATCGCAGCCGCCAAAATACTCGAGCACCTCGAACCTGTAGTTAGCGGTAAAAATGCCCAGGTAGTGGTGCTGGTGCCAAAGCTGCATGTACGGCCCCGACCGGATCATCGCGGCAAACCACAAAAAATTGATGAACAACAGAAGATACGTCGCGGGAGCATCCAGCAGCGACGGAGACTTCCGCGCCACGGCCTCGACCGCGGTCGATTGGTCCGCCGCCTGGCTGTTCTCCACGATCTCGTGTTCGGTGGGGGGTTGCCGCTCGATTTCGGTTGTCATCGGGGGCGGCCTACGCTGCGTGCTTGGAGAGCGGGTCGCGCGTCTCCGGCGACACACGCTGACGAACGAAGCCCGTCACAATGCTGGGAATAGGTGTTGCAATCGCTACCAGGATCCACAGCAGCATCGACACAACCAGCCCGGAGATCGCAACGGCCTCCAGGCTGACGGTGATGCTGGAAGAAACGTGCGACAGTGCCGGCTCGCGCAGATGCAGATGGACGTTGCCAATGTGCGTCATCAGTTCCAGCCGGTGAATGACCAGCGCCGCCAGCAGGAACGCCACGAAGGACAAGGTCGTCGCGCACAAAAGCAGCAGATCCACTGTCCTGTGAATGTGTTGCCGCCGGCGGCAATGGACGCATTCGGCCAGATGCTCTTCGTAGTCCACGCGCATGGTCGGCGAGATGCCGGAAATGTCATACCGCCAACCCGAGAGAATGGCCCCGACAACCTCATCGGTGCAGGAATCTTGTTGGCTTCTGCGTGGTCGGGATGGAACTGCGCGGATAGGCATGGTTGACTCTTCATTCTACCGCGCTTGCGCCCGCGGGGGAAAGAGGACGTTGGCGGCGAAGATACTTCGCTGGTTCACGCCAACCTATACAAAAGACGGTTCAAGCCTCGCAAAGATGCGGAAATAATGGCCCGTTTACAGGCAGATCGGCTCCAACGCCTCATGCTGCGCCGCCAGCACGATCCGGTTGCCCAGCAGAGTCATCCGCTCGCCGATCGCTTGCTCCGCCGATAACTTTGCCAGTTCGGGCAAATTATTCGACTCGGACAGATGCCCCAGCACGATCGTATGGGCTCCGCCGTCATAATCGCGCAGCAGAAATTCCGCCGCGGCGTGGTTCGATAGATGCCCCACCCGCGACAGCACCCGCTGCTTCACCGACCATGGATACGGGCCATCCTTCAGCATTTCCAGGTCGTGGTTGGACTCCAGCAGCAGCACATCGACCCCCCGCAGCGCCTGCTTCACATTCGGCGGAATGTAGCCGAGATCGGTCGCCACCGCCATGCGAACGCTCTCCGCGCGCGCATGGAACACAAAGCCGCACGGGTCAGCCGCGTCATGCGGAATGGTGAAGGGATCGATGTCGATGTCGCCGATGCAAAACTGATGCCCGGCGCGAAAGTATTCCACCTCGGGCAGAAATGTGGGATCGGCCTTCGCCGCCACGCGCGTCTCGTTCGTTTCGCAAGGCTCCTCGGCCTCAACGGGCAGCTCAAAATCCGGATCAGCTTCGCCGGAAAGCTCAATTCCCTCACCCGAACGAGAATCTGGGTGCCCCATGTCTCGATTCTGAGACATGGGTTCCACGGATGCCTCCGCAGCTGCAACTGCCCGCGCGCGCTCTTCCTTCTCCGCCTGCACATGCTCCAGCCACTTCGCATAACTCATCGTGGTCCGCGGAGTCAGCATCCTCACCCACGCCCGGTGCGTCGACTCGGTAAAGAACACGGGAATCTTCAACCGCCGAGCCAGCACAGCCAGCCCCGCCACGTGGTCCTGGTGCTCATGCGTAATCAGGATCGCGGTCAGCTCCGCAGGGTCTTCCCCCGCCGCCGCCAGCCGCTTCAGAAGCTCGCGGCACGACAACCCCGCATCCACCAGTATTCGCGTCCGCGACGACGCGATCACCGTGCTGTTTCCCTTGGAGCCCGAAGCTAAAACCGTCATCCGCACGACTTAAGAATACGCCGATTGCAGCAGCGGAAATCCACCGCCGTCCGATGTACCAACATAGACTCTCAGGCTTCCTTCATTGCTTCAAGACACCTTTCGGCGCCAGACTTTCGCATCGGACCCTGGCAAGACCAACTACCTTGTCGTGTTGCTTCACCACGACGCAAGCATAAGCTTTCGCGCCATTAAAGGAAGCTTCAACCAACGCCTGTCCCACACCCACAGGACGGATGACTCCTGAAGGATCAACCGAGATGACCTGGCTGCCTCGATCGGACGCCACAACGTATCTCACGGAATGTGGGTCAAGCGGCAGTGGATTTGAAGAAGGCCCTGACGCGATACTAGGCGTAAGCTGGTGCGCTGTCGGTATATCAAGACTCAGGCCAACAACACCACCGCTGGTGAGGTCGTCTCTACTCAAAAAGAATTTATACGGTCTATCAATCGGATCTTTCACCGTTACCGTGGTTGCTTCCTTGAACATACCTTCGCACGGTAGAAATCCCACCACTCTGATCTGAATCCTGCCGGATCTGATCGGTATCAGGGAAAAGCTTCCGACCCCATTTTTTCCATGGGTCACCTGTGTAAGGCCGTCACCATCCGATATGTTCTGCATTGCTGCATATGCGGGACTCCACGCATACTGCGTTACGAAGGCCCAGTCAGGCGTTTCTCCGGTCTTGGTCAAATGCATTGTGAACGGTTTGCCGAGCGTGAACTCTCCTGCAGGGACTTCAAGATGAACGGTTCCGGGAGGCAAAATTCCTGTTTGGAGTGGTCGTCCCGTGACACAGCGCATTGGTTTCGGCTTCCACCCTGGAGGTAGGGGCGGTGGGACGACTGGTTTCGGGTCGCCGGGGCGAGGACCGAGGCTATATATCCCGCCATCTTGGGATGTAACGACCTGCGGGTTTGCGGCCGGCGGAGAATTCGTCTGCGCTGCCGCGTTTGCGCAACACCACAGCGCGAGACAGCACCAGACCCATCCCTTTAAATTGGCAAAGCCCATCCCGACACCGCCGCATCGCGCCGCCTTCCCGTGGGCAGCGCTGTGTCATCAGAGTATCGCCTCGCTCACAGCGAAGGCCCTGGCATATGTCGGCAGCACGTTACTATTGGACACCGCGAAGACGTCTACGCCGGCTTCCGCAGCGGCGCCAGAAAGTTCACCACCGACCGCATCACAATCTCATTGCGTTGGTTGTAGACCACGGTCCGCGACCGCACCACGCCAAACGACGGACGCGAAGCCGAGGGCCGCACACTGAGAATCTCCGCCTCGGTCCGCAGCACGTCGTTCGGCCGCACCGGCTGCATCCAGCGCATCTCCTCAACACCCGCGCCGATCATCCCGCCCGCAATCCGAATCGACTGCACCCGCAGCCGCATCACGATCGCGGCAGTCAACCACCCCGACGCCGCCAGCCCCTTGAAGAACGAGCTCTCGCCGGCCGCCTCGTCCAGATGGAACGGCTGCGGATCGTAACGCTCGGCGAACTCCTTGATCTCGTCGGCGGTCACTTTGTAGTTGCTCAACGAGGGAAAAAGCACCCCCGGATGAAGGTCCTCAAAATAAAGCTCATTCGCCACAGCAGTCTCCGTCCTTCACTATCCTCTATCCTCTATCCACTATCCACTGTACTTATAAAAGCCTCGCCCCGACTTCCGCCCCAGCCAGCCCGCATCCACCATCCTTACCAGCAGCGGACACGGCCTGTACTTCGGGTCGCCAATACCGTCCTCCAGCACCCGCATAATATCCAGGCAAACATCGAGCCCGATAAAATCCGCCAGCGTCAGCGGCCCCATCGGATGCGCCATTCCCAACCGGAAAACTTCGTCGACAGCCTCCGCCGTTGCCACGCCTTCCATCACCGCAAAAATGGCTTCGTTGATCATCGGCATCAACACGCGATTGGACACAAACCCAGCCGCATCATTGACTGCAACCGGCGTCTTCCCTGCTTCCAGCGCCAGCGCCCGCGTCGCTTCAAACGTCGCATCGCTTGTCTGCAAACCGCGAATCAATTCCACCAGCGCCATCACCGGCACCGGATTGAAAAAGTGCATCCCGATCACGCGATCCGCGCGCCCCGTCCCCGCCGCCAGCTTGGTAATCGAAATCGAAGAAGTATTCGATGCCAGAATCGCCTCCGGCGGCAACAACTCATCCAACTCGCGAAAAATCTGTTGTTTGACCGCCAGCTTTTCGGTAGCCGCCTCGACCACAAAATCGCACCCACTCAAATCGCTCAGCGCCAGCGTCGGCCGCACCCGCGCATGAATCGCGCCCACCTCAGCGGGGTCGACTTTGCCCTTCGCGGCCTCGCGATCCAGGTTGGTGCGAATCGTCGCAACCCCACGGTCCAGCGCTGTCTGTGCGACCTCGTACAGCATCACGTCAAATCCGGCCCGCGCGAACACATGCGCAATCCCGTTCCCCATGGTGCCGGCGCCGACAACGCCAATTCGATGTTCCCGTGGATTCATAGCGGCCAACACTCCGGAAGAATCCGAGTGTAGCAGCCCACCCCCAACCCTCGGCAACCACCTCAGCCCGATACCCGCACAGAGCCTTCTCTCGTAGCTCGAAGCTCGCGGCTCGTAGCTCATAGAAACCCGTTCTCCCCAAACCAGCTTCAACTCTCTTTGCGAAACTTCGCTCCTCCGCGAACTTTGCGTGAGCGCTTTCCAACGCACCTGCACATAAGATAATGAGAAGCCACCGTGAACCGCAT
>Ga0209483_1002187_pt1 | contig 13880 bp, 14 predicted proteins | sample NGEPerA_FD_184508 | JGI IMG/M metagenome (GOLD analysis project Ga0209483, IMG submission 184508) | Arctic peat soil microbial communities from the Barrow Environmental Observatory site, Barrow, Alaska, USA - NGEE PermafrostL2-A... | ecosystem: Environmental > Terrestrial > Soil > Wetlands >... | reverse complement strand
CCGAGCAGCCAGGGCGTTACGGCAGCCCACGCCGGAATGCTCGTCTGCCAATAGATCAAATCGCAAACGAATGTACCGACGAAGAAAGCGATCGGAAACGGAATCAGCATCGGATGGATAGGATGGCCGGCGATTGACGCGGTGCTACGAGGATTAGGCATTGTGCCTCCAAAATCGTCAAGGTTGATGCGCTGATAGTCAGCGCAGTGGACGTGCTACTGCAGTGCGTTATCTTCGGCGATTTTTACGACGTGCGAACTTTGGGGCACGGCGGTTACCAAACGTGACAGCCACCATGGCTAGCGAAATCGCGAGATAGAAAGTCACCATCGGCCACGATCTAAATTCATGCACTAGGCCGGCGATCCATGTCGCGGCCGTCACGGCCCAGAACGCCTCTTCGGTCAATTTCCTCACGTGAACTCCTTTCAGGCAATTCGATTTCCTTAGCCGCGAAAGTGGCATGAGTGACCGACACGGACGTTCCCTCCGGGCCGCTCAACGTTTCAACCTTGGCATCGAGTTGTTTGGCAAGCGCGTTGACGATGCCGGTGCCAAGCCCGGTTTTCGATTGGGCAAAGACTCCCTTCGACTTTCCAATTCCGTTGTCTACGACCGAAAGCTTCCAATCCGTCCCAGAAACGTCGAACTCAACGGTGATCCGCCCGTCCCTTGTATCATTGCTGAACGCGTGCTTGACCGAATTGATGACGAGCTCGGTGACGATCAATCCAAAGCTCTCGGCGTCACGGCAGGAGACGCTTCCTTCCTCGCTGTGCACCTTCAGCGAGATCGATCGATTGTCGCCAATCATCGAATGCGAAAGCGCCTCACAAAGCTTTGAGAGGTACGGCCCGAGTTGGACCGGCCCGCTGCCCGTCACGGCATGGAGCTGTTGCTGTACAGCGGCAACCGACATGACCCTTTGGTGAGCATCTTGCAGATGACGGCGCGCTTCGTCCGATTCCACAGTCCGTGCTTTCATCATGATGATGCTTGCAATGATTTGCAGGCTGTTGGCGATGCGGTGCTGAACTTCCTCTAGCAGCACGTCCTTTTGCCGCAGCAAATCGTCTTTTTCGCGCTCCAAGATAAGCCGCTCGGTGATGTCCTCAATGCTCAGCAGAATATTGGCGCGTGAGCCTGTCTCATAGAACACTTTGCGGGCGTTCAAACACATCGTGTGGCGTCCGATGTCGGGGAAATCATGCTCGATTTCATAAGAGTCGATCGCGCAACCCTCGATCGCGCCGTGCGCCGGCAAGACTTTTTCCAGAAGCGAGCGAAGTTTTGGAATATTCCACGCACCGTCGCCCAGTTCGTAAAGCAGCTTGTCTTCAGTATCCTCGCGGGTGACCTTGAACGTCCGGTAAAAGGAGCGGCTCGCGGCGACCACGCGCAGGTCTTGGTCGAGCACGACGAGTGGCTCCCGCACGGTGTTCACAATCGCCTCAGCAAATGCATAGGCGTTTTGCAGGTCGGTGAACTGTTTTCTGAGCATAACGAGCCTCGAAGAACTCCCACGTCGCCCACTTGCAAGGAAAAGGACTCCCGGCCATTAGAATAGCCGGGGCCTACTGGACGTTTGAATTCCGAGGGGAACGTCGCGAGTAAGGCGAACCCGCGAAGCGTCCAGAAATACAAGTTTAGGGTTCTTGTTCGGGGGAGTCTGAGCAATATTGACCACTAATCTTTGGGGCGGTAGATAACTGGCGCCAGCCGAAGAGCGCGCTCAGGGAAAGCGAGCGGAAAGTTAGACCCTCAAACGCGACTTTGCTCCCTGATCCGGGTCTGCAATTCAAATTTCGATCAAATTTAACGCGTTACGGCCGCCATGAAACGAAAAACGTCCCTATTTGATCCCAAAACGTTCCTCACGAAAGTGAACGGGGGACAATCCATATCCGAATACCGCAAAGGTCAAATTGTGTACGAGCAGGGCGGTCCTGCGGATTCGGTTTTCTATATTCAGAAAGGCAAAGCCAAAAAGGCCATCGTCTCCGACCAGGGGAAGGAAGCCGTGGTCGCCCTTTTTGCCGCTGGCGATTTCTTCGGCGAGGGATGCTTGGCCGGCGAAAAGCTGCGTCTGGCCACAGTCTCCGCCATGACGGAATGTGTGATCGTGCGACTGGCAAAAGAAAACATCATCCGCGTGATTCACGAAGAGCCTGCATTTGCCGAATTGTTTATTGCGCACCTCTTGCATCGCAACAGCCGCGTCGAGGAGGATCTAGTCGATCAATTGTTCAACTCGAGCGAGAAGCGCCTGGCAAGGACACTTCTGCTTCTGGCAAACTTCGGAAAAGAAGGTGAGCCCGAGCCGATCCTGGCGAAAATAAGCCAAGAGACGCTCGCGGAGATGATCGGTACGACGCGATCTCGCGTCAGTGGTTTCATGAACAAATTTAGAAAACTGGGGTTGATTGATTACAACGGCCACATTGAAGTCCATCGCTCCTTATTGAACGTGGTTCTGCATGAAAAGCCGGAGATTAAAACCTAGTCGCAGCTTTCGAGGCAGGCTCGACGTTCAAAGGTGCGATTTAAAAAGGCTCGACTGGAATGCTTTCTCCTATTTTCCCCTGCTTCGCGCTTTAGCGTCTTCCTGAACCGCCGTCTCCGGTGGCTTAAGGAATGCATCGAACCGCTCCCTGACGATCGCGTAGCACTCGCAGGATGCCTTCTCGAGACCTCGACGATTGAGAACCTGAATCGTCCCGCGGCGATAGCTGATGAGGCCAGCCGTCTGCATGGATTGCGCCGCAAGCGTCACCGACTTGCGATTGGCACCCAAGATGTGCGCCAGGAACTCGTGGGTATATGTCAGGGATTCGCCTTCCGCCCGATCATGCATCATGAGGAGCCAACGGCACATCCTTTCTTCCGTCGTGTGCGTCGTGTTGCAAGCGACAGTTTGTTGGACCTGTGAAAGCAGTGTCTCCGAATAACTGACAAAGAGATTGCGCACATGTTCGCTGTTCTTGAACTCGGATTGCAACAGTTGGATCGGACAGCGAACCATGCGGCCCTCCAATTGCACGATGCATCGATTAAAGGAGACGCGGCTGTACATGGCGGCGAAAAGACCAAATGCCCCTTCGCGCCCTATGTTTGCGGTCTCGATTGCTGAGCCGTTTTCCAAAACGGTTAGCAACGAGAGGACGGAACCCTGCGGAAAATAAGCGTGCTTGAGGAGACCGCCCGCTTCGCAAACGAGGGCACCGAGTTTGAGCTCAATCGGTTCAAGATGGGGGTCGATTCGCTTGCGGCTCGCAATCTCCAAGGCACCGAGCAACTGATTATTCTGCACGTCGCCTAGAGCTTTTGACATAGCGCCATCATAATATGGGATCGAGCTACCGGATAGCGCATGGTCAGCGCCAAGTCTGTGCAAAATAGCTCATTGATAACGGTTGTTGAACGCGGCTGTCACGGCCGCACTCTCAACTCACGTGCCAATCAGCGAATGGATTTCGGAAATCATTTTCTCGCAATGATAGGGCTTGACGAAAAAGCGGCTGTCCTTCGGTAAGGCGCCTTTTGGAACTTGGCTGGATACCACAATGATCTTGATGGGCGGCCAGCGGTCACGCACCGCATGAGCGAGTTTCAACCCGTCCATACTGCCGGGCATATTGATATCAGTGAGCACCAAAGCAATGTCTGAGCGGGCTTCCAATATGGCCACAGCTTCGTCAGCATTCTCAGCATGAAGCGCCACGAAGCCAGCTGCCTTCACGAAATCGACCGTGAGCAAACTCAAAAGCTGATCGTCTTCGACGATCAGTACGGCATGGCGCGAACGTTTGCCATTTGTCATGTCGTCTGCGCCTAACCGGCGGCAAGCGGCTGGCTGGCATCAGCGCTCGGCCCCGAAGCCGCCAAGGTGGACCAGTGCTGTGCCATCCGAACGAAATGGGTCCGCAATCCGTAGTCACTGACGCGCGCCGCCAATTGCATACAATCTGACTCAAGGCGCAGACACTCCAACGCGTGCTTTTGTAATTGTTCCGGTTTGGACACGGTACACCTCGTGGAAGCCCCGAGATGGTCATGCCATGCGTCGCCGGTTCTGTCGGTGGTCTACACCACAGAGAAAAGCCAGGGGAGCGCGCCAAACTTTCTATTATCGGAATGCCGTAGGTCGGAAAGGCCGATGAGGCCGCATCGGTGCCGAGGTTCTAATTTCGGCGACTACGTGCGACTTGGCTAATACGTGGAACTTTAGATAATTCATTCTTCCAACTAAAACCGGAACCATAAGTCGCGAAGGCGCATTGAATGAGTGTCCGGGCGGTCCCCGCTGCTCTGACAGATTAGATGGACCCTCGTTCTCGCCCAACGGGGGTTTATCTTTGACGCGTTTTCCCACCCTATAGAGGAGATTGGAATGGCCGAAATCAAAGAGCATATGGAAGTAATCGGCGCCGATGGCGTTCACGTCGGGACTGTCGATAAGGTTGAAGGTAAGCGGATCAAATTGACCAAGGCTGACAGCGGTGAGGGCAAGCACAAAGGCCATCACCATTTCATTGACTTAAGCCTGGTCGCCGAAGTCGAAGGTCAAAAGGTCCGACTGTCTGCGAATGCAGACGTCGCTGCCACCATGGAAGAAGAGAAATCCTAGCGGCGGATGTCGCAATTAGATAGCGCTACGGCAGGAGCGTGCAGAGTGGCGGCGAGTACGAGCGCGCGCGCCGCCTTCGTGGAACCTTCCGGCCCGCTGGAGCGTTCCAGATTTCAGGGACGACAGAAAGAGTTGGCTTTATGTCAAACCTCACCATGCCGGTCCCCACGCGCCGGTCGCTGCTCGCCGGCGCCGCGCTCATCGGCCTCACCACCGCAGCGGCCGCGCAATCGTCGAATAACCCGATCGAAGGCAATCTGGGCGGTACCATTTTGGGACCGCGCAACGGCTAGCGCGAGGAGCAAAACCCCGACATTTTGCGGCCGCCGTCGACCGACCATGGCGGGCTGCCTAATCTCAAATTCTCGTTCGCCGATGCCCATGTGAAAATGAAGGAAGGCGGATGGTCCCGCGAGGTAACCCAGACCGAGCTGCCGGTTGCCACCACCATCGCCGGCGTCAATATGCGACTCAATGCCGGCGGCGTGCGCGAGCTGCATTGGCATAAGCAAGCCGAGTGGTCGTTCATGATCGCCGGCAACGCGCGCATCACGTCGGTCGATAATGACGGTCATAATTTCGTCGCCGACGTGGCCGCTGGTGACCTCTGGTATTTCCCGTCCGGCATCCCGCACTCGATCCAGGGCCTCGCGCCCGACGGTTGCGAGTTTCTGCTGGCGTTCCCGGACGGAAAATTCTCCGAAGACGATACCTTCGCCATCACCGACATGTTCGCGCACATGCCGAAAGAAGCGCTGGCGAAGAATATGTCCGTCGATCAGAAAGTGTTCGACCACATTCCTCCGGGCGAAAGGTTCATCTTCAAGGTTCCGATCCCGCCAGCCTTGCAGGCCGACACGGTCGGCAGCGCACAGGGCAAGGTGCCGCTGGATATGGCCTTCCGGCTCATGCAGCAGGATCCGACCTCCAGCCCCGGCGGCTGGGTACGCATCGCCGACACGCGCAATTTCACTATCTCAAGCGACATTGCCGCGGCGCTGGTCGAGGTCAATCCCGGCCACATCCGCGAGATCCACTGGCATACGAACGCCGACGAGTGGCAGTACTACCTTGCCGGCCAAGGGCGCATGACGGTGTTTGCCGCGCAAGGCAACGCCCGCACGTTTGACTTCCAGGCTGGCGACGTCGGCTACGTGCCGAAAGCAATGCCACATTTCGTGGAGAACATCGGCAAGGAACCGTTGCGGTTCCTCGAACTGTTCAATGCGCCGCGCTTCGTCGACGTGTCGTTGAATCAATGGATGGCGCTGACGCCGCACGAACTGGTGCAGGCACATCTCAACATCGACCGGCAGGTGATCGACGCACTGCCCAAGGACAAACGGCCAATCGTGTAATCGCTCACGCCCGTAAATTTGCGGTGCCGAGGTTTTGCCTAGATCGACGATTGAGTTTTCTCATGATCGTTCCAATGAATGTCCGCTATCGGAGCAAAGCAGACAAAGCTGAATTTCGGCCTCAACGGTCTGTCCGATACGGACCAAAGCGGCCAATAGCCTCAAATATTGTACCGAACTGAATTCGGCCACTGGTTGCGAGCGTAATGAGCATTTACAACTTGACCTTGTGTTCCGTAGAATAGCCAAGGGGCGCATCTTTATCGGGCCAATGGGGGGCCATATGGATAAGGCGGGCAAGCAGGCGTTCGATCCAAAAACCTTTCTCGCCAAAGCAAATGGCGAGAGGACCATTGTCAAATATCGAATTAATCAAATCATCTTCTCCCAAGGCGATCCGTCGGATTCTGTCTTTTATATCCATGAGGGCAAGGTCAAAGTCACCGTTATTTCCGAGCAAGGAAAGGAAGCCGTCGTCGCTATGTTGGGGCCAGATGAGTTCTGCGGCGAAGGGTGCCTGACTGGCCAGCCACTGCGCCTAGCCACGGCTAGGGCAATGACCGAATGCAATATTATGCGACTAGAAAAGGCGGCCGTAGTCCGCGTTCTCCATGACGAGCCAACATTTTCGGAAATGTTCGTCTCGCACCTTTTAACTCGGACCATTCGCGTCGAAGCGGACTTGGTCGATCAACTGTTTAATTCAAGCGAGAAACGCTTGGCGCGGGCACTTCTTTTGTTGGCTAATTTTGGCAAGGAGGGCAGACCCGAACCAATCATTGCGAAGGTCAGCCAAGAGACGCTCGCTGAGATGATCGGTACTACGCGGTCTCGTGTGAACCAATTCATGAACAAATTTCGAAAATTGGGCTTCATCAATTACAACGGCCACATGGAAGTCCACAGCTCGTTGTTGAGCGTTGTCCTGAACGATCAGCCGGAAATTAAACGGTGAACGTAAGATATTTGGACGTTTGGGGATGCGGCGCGCAAGCTTCCGTAATTCATCTAGTCCTAACCATGCCGTTTGGTATTTGCCCAAAAGGCCCGTTTGAGCAGAATTATTTGCGCTGTTTGACGTCGCTAACGCAATGAATTGCGTTGTCTTATGTCTTCGCGGCATAGGAGCGCAGATTTATGCATCGGATTTTTGAGTCGAAGCGTGCCAGCGCTTTTTTTATATATTGCGGCCAGTTGATACGAAGCGCCTGGATTGGCATCGATTGGCGTCGTCGTGAAATTAAAGATAGCGCGTTCCTTCTTAGTGCCTTTGTCGCCGTCTGGGCATGCACTCACTGGTTCGATCTTGCGCCAAAATTTTTTAAGTTCGGAGAAGATCACGCGGATTGGGAAGTTGATGATTTAACATTTGTATTTTGCGTTATGGGAATTGTACTTGCAATCTACAGCAGTCGTCGAATGATCGATTTATCTACTGCGAAAGACACGCTCGAGACAGCGAATGACAAGCTGCGAGAGCAAAAAATCATGCTCGACGCTGCCCTTGAGAACATGTCGCAAGGACTTTGCATGTTCGATGCGGACGGTCGAATTTTGCTGTTCAACGCACGTTACGCCAACATGATTGGTTTATCGGCCGCTTCGCTTAAGGGCATGTCTCTGCTCGATCTCATTAAGTACCGGAGGGCCGCTGGAGAGTTTGCCGGCAACCCGGAGGAGTTTTTCGCGCGCGTAGTTGCGGCTGCGCGCGAAGGTAAGTCCAATTCCAGGGTGATAGAGACGTTGGCCAAGCGTGCTCTACGTGTGATCGAGCAGCCGAAGCAAGACGGCGGTTGGGTTTCTACCATGGAAGACATCACCGAATGGCGAAAAGCTCAGGCGCAAATCTCGCACATGGCGCATCATGACGCGCTGACCGGCCTCGCGAATCGCACGCAACTGGTTGACAAATTGAACGATGCGCTTGCCGTTCTCCCAATGCAGAGTGCCGGCATCGCGGTGCATTTCATCGATCTTGATCGCTTCAAGAATGTGAATGACACTCTGGGACACGACGGCGGCGATTTTCTGCTAAAGACCGTTGCCGCGCGCCTGTGCTCGGTAATTCGTCTCGACGACGTTGTGGCTCGACTCGGCGGTGATGAGTTCGTCGTGGTCCAGACTGGGGTCAGCGGCAAGGATCAAGCTGAGGATTTTGCGAACCGGCTGATTTCTGCTGTGACAGCACCAATGAAATTCGGCGAACATGCGATGATCGCCACGGCGAGCATCGGGATTGCGTTAGCGCCGGCAAATGGAACCAATCCCGAGCGACTCTTAAAAAGTGCCGATCTGGCGCTGTATAAGGCCAAGGCAGAGGGTCGCAATTGCGTAAGGTTCTTCGCGGCCGAAATGGATACTGAGCTACAAACGCGATTTAAGCTCGAAAAGATGGTTCGCGACGCGGTGCTGCATAACCGTTTCGAATTACACTACCAGCCGTTGTTCGAAATTTCAGAGCGTCGTCTAATTGGCTTCGAAGCACTGATACGCCTGCCTGCAGGGGACGGAACGCTTATCCCGCCCTTGGTCTTTATCCCCATAGCTGAAGACTTGGGCCTCATCGATAGGATTGGTGGATGGGTGCTGCAGGAGGCGTGTCGTACCGCAGCGACCTGGCCAGACTATCTCACCGTCGCCGTAAACCTGTCTGCCACACAATTCTTGACGGGGGATATCAGCGAGGTCGTCGCTTCTGCGCTGAAAGACACCGGCCTTGCTGCGCACCGCCTGGAGTTAGAAATCACCGAAACCCTGCTGCTCGGCAACTCGGAAACCAATATGGCCGTGCTTCAGAAGCTCAAGAACATGGGCGTGGCCATCGTCATGGATGATTTTGGGACCGGATATTCAAGCTTGAGCTATTTGTGGCGTTTCCCGTTCGATAAGATCAAAATCGACCGTAGTTTCATGCAAGCTTTTGACGGCTCCGGCCGTGATGCCAAGACGGTTGTGAAGACGATAATCGCGCTCGGACGCGAACTGAACATGCGGGTGACGGTTGAGGGCGTTGAAACCGCCTCGCAGGCAGCCTTTCTTGATAAGTCTGACGGCGACCAGGCCCAGGGGTTCTTCTTCGGCCGGCCAGTCCCTGCTTCAGAAGTCAGCGCCAATATTCTTGCGGACTTTCAAAAGGAGCACCTAGCGCCTTTGTCCGCAATTGCGCCTGACGAGAAACCACGTCTCGTCAACTCCTCAGCGGAACGTAAGCGCTAGCAACCTGCCCGGTGCAGTATCCCGGCTGGAACCGCAAGTTCGGTATTTTCTCGCTATAAGCTATACGGATATTAAGCCGGAAGAAGACATGCATTTAGCGAAGCTGTCGAAGCCTTTCTGGGCCGCCGCCACTTCGGGAGTGAGCTTACGATGAATTCGTTTTAAAGTATCAACCAGCGCTTCCGGATCGAAGATCACACCGGGTGTCGCCCCTCCAGCGCGGTAAATCGACGTGAAAGACCGTCCCGCCGCCAAGCGCATCGGCAAAGGACACTTCGCCGCCGAGTCGGTCGACGATCTGCTTCACGATGCTCAACCCAAGACCGGTACCTCCCTTCTGCCGCGCGTTCGTGGAATCGGCCTGCGCAAATCTTTCAAAAATGCGCGGTTTAAATTCGGCTGGAATACCGGTGCCATGATCGCGCACCGAGATGCGAATAGCATCGTTTCCATTCTCGATCGCGACCACGACTTCACCATCAGGCGAGGAATACTTGATTGCATTCGACAGCAGGTTGGTGACGACCTGGGCAAACCTGTCTTGATCGGTTCGTGCGTCACAGGCGGTGGCGTCGACCTCAAGCTGAATCCGCACGTTATGGGCTTCGGCGAATCCCAGATTGGCCTCGATCGCCTGCTCCACTTGCAATCGAACGTCGACTCGTTCGAATTTGAAAACGGCCTGTCCGGAATCCATCTTTTCGATATCGAGGATGTCGTTGACCAGCCGTACGAGTCTTTGGCTGTTGGTATGGGCGATCCCAATCAGACGCGCCACCTTCTCAGGCAGGTTGCCGCCGGCTTTACCAATGAGAAGAGCAAGCGAGGCAGAAATCGAAGTTAATGGCGTGCGTAACTCATGGCTCACCGCTGAGACGAAGTCGTCTTTCAATCGCTCCATGTTTTTCCGCGTTGTGATGTCGCGAATCGCCGCTGTTACCAGAATTCCTTCGGCGCTTTCCAGCGGGCTCAGCATCAACTCGATTGGAAACTCGCTGCCATCTTTACGCCGCCCTATGAGTTCAATACCGGTGCCGATCTGCTGCGCCAGCGCGTCCGCTTCCGATCGGAGGCCGTCCGCGATCAGCCTCTCAGCGAAACCCTTCTGAATTATGTTCGTCACCTTCTGCCCAAGCAATTCGTCGCGGCGATACCCAAAGCGCTTTTCCGCCTGAACGTTCAGAAGAACAATCTCTCCAACCTGGTTCACTACCACCATCGCGTCCGGCGCCGCTTCCAGCAGCCCGCGGTATCTTTCCTCCATCTGTGCCAAATGATTGTCAGCAGCCCTTCGTACGCTGATGTCGCGGATCGCCGCCGTCACTAGAATTCCGTCAGCGTTTTCTAATGGGCTCAGCATCAATTCGATCGGAAACTCGCTGCCGTCTTTCCGACGCGAGATTAGCTCGATGCCGGTTCCGATCTGCTGCGCCAGCGCCTCAGCCGCCGTTCTGGTGCCGTCCGCGATCAGCCGCTCCGCGAAGCCCTCCGGAATGATATTTGTCACCTTCTGCCCGACGAGTTCGTCGCGGCGCTACCCGAACTGTTTCTCAGCTTGAAGATTAAGAAGTACAATTTCTCCGTCCTGGTCCACAACCACCATCGCATCTGGGGCGGCCTCCAGCAGCCCGTGATACCTGCCCTCCATCTGCGCCAGATGTTTTTCCGCATCCTTGCGCAGGCTGAGGTCGTGGATCGCCTCCGCCACCAGAGGAGGAGAGAGGACCATTCTCATGTTGTTTCCTTTAGAACGCACGGTTGGTTCAGTCATCACTTCGGCACCTGTCAACGCGGGTCGGCTGCCGCCTGCAAACACGCACAAAAATTCGGTGCGACATCGCTCGATAGTGGCAGCAAGGCGTTAACGCGGCAGACGATATCTTTCGACAATTCGGAATTCTTCAACCCCCGTCATGCCGCCAAATCACGGCCTGACGGTACGTGAGTGTGTGCACTCAGTGAAAAAGGCCACGGAGCGAGCGGCAGCGCGGGCGCAGACATAGCGGCAGTCAGAGAGCATGCCGCCTGGTCGGCAGGTAAACGCGCACGGTCGCCGCCAGCGTCATTGGATCGAACGGCTTGGCGATTACGCCAGCGGCGCCGAGCGACAAAAAGTGCTCGACCTCGCGGCTCTGCGCGTGGGCCGTCATGAACACCACGGGAATGTTCGCAGTGCGCGTGTCTCGGCGCAAATGTGACAAAGTTTCCGGGCCATCCATCTGCGGCATCGTTACGTCCATCAAAATGACGTCGGGCGCCCAATCCGCGGCGGTTGCCAACGCGTCGGCGCCGCTGGAGCAGCTCATCAATATGATGCCGGGATCGAGCGCGAGCGATATTTCAACCACCTCGCGGATGTCCGGTTCATCTTCGACGTGAAGCAGCCGATAGATATTCATGCGATCCCCGGCCTGAATGAATAAATCAACCCTTGGCCGCGACTACAGCATGGCGTCGTGAACGACGAATGAAGCGTGCCGCGTTTTCACGCGTATCAGTGCATGAACAGTGAAAAAAACCGGTGCCAGACTACCGTGATGAGCAACAATGCAAATAAAATTCGTACGCCATTTGTCGCGTCGGCACGACCGCGTTCAGTCCGGCGTTGTTATGCAAACAAAAGGCATAATCGGCCGATCCGGCGCCGGTAGCCGCGTCCCGCCTGGTGGTGGCGGGATATGCGTGCAAATGAAATTCACCACGATGCTACCGCAAGTGTATCTATTAGCACTGTTCTAATGTGTACAGCGCGGTACCCGCATCGGTGGTAATGATCGACGTATTCGAATGCGTCAGTGCGTAAAACGTTTTGCCAAATTTTCAGGAAGAAACTGGCGTGCAGGATTTGCACCGTAATGGCGATCCTGAAGCGCGATGATCTGTAAATCGGTTGCGCGTTGGCGTTGAGCGTCATTTCCCCATGTACCCAAGAACCGGTTGAATACGAAAACGGGACAGCCAGATTTTGGGTGCATTACCTTACAGAAAGATACTCATATGAAATCGCCAATCGTCAAGCGCTCTATCGTCCTCGGTGGACACAAGACCAGTGTCAGTCTCGAAGATGCCTTCTGGCGCGGCTTGAAAGACATTGCGAACGGCCAACACGTCACGCTGTCAAACATGGTCGCCGAAATCGACCGCTCGCGTCAGCAGAGCAATCTCTCCTCGGCCATCCGGCTGTTCGTGCTCGATCGGCTGCGTGCGCGGACATCAAATGGTTCCGCGAGGCGAGACGGTGCCGAGGCGGGCCATATGATCCCACAAAACAGCCACAGTCACGTCTGACGTTTGCGACGTGTGAAAATTAGCGCCAGGACTACGAAGTAATCTTAGGCGTGAGATCTGTCAAAGCCGCAGAATTTTTGTAGGGCGTCGAACAGTTCTCGGGTGTCGAACGATTTGGAGAATACCTGTAACGCTCCGACGTGGCCGGAAATCTCACGCCGCAGGGTCTGCTCGGTCAGCTCGTCGATCGTCTTTCCGCTGATCACGAACACCGGGATATTCGCGGTCGCGGGGTTGCTGCGCAGCCGATGCAGCAAATGCTGGGCGTCGCCATCCGGCATGTAGTTGTCGGTGACGATGACCGTCGGGCTTTCCCGGCAGGCGATCCGGTAGCCATGGGTGGCATCGGGCGCATAAAGCGTTTCCACGCCGTACTTGCCGAGCCGGCTGGCGAGAAAGTTATCGATTTCCGGGTCGTCATCGACGACCAGCACGCGCGGCCGCTTCGGCACTTGCGCATCGATCGCCTCGTTTCCGATCGCGCCGATCTTGCCCGCCATGGTGGGATAGATCTCGGCCAGGGCGCCTTCCACGCTGTGCCAGAAGTCGGGGCCCTTGCGGCCGTAGAACATGCCGAGGCTTTCGCAGCGCTCAGCGGTATCCGGATCGTTGCTGCCGGTAACCACGACCACTTCGAGCGGTTTGCCGCCGGGGCCGAGCAGACGCGAGCAGACCGATAACCCGTCGAACTCAGGCATGTTGACGTCTACAATGATGATGTCGGGATGGTTCCGCCGCGCCTTGATCAGCAATTGAAGTCCGTTGGTCGCTGTTTCGACCTTGAAACCCATCTTCACGCAGCGGTCGGCGAGCAAGCGCACGATCGCCGGATCGTCGTCGGCGATCAGCATTCTGGGCGTCTTGTCGCGCGCTTCGAATATGTCCGGCATGTTTAACTTTCTCCTGGTCCGCTCAGCCGACCGCGCGAGCCGTTTTTGCACGGCAACCTTTAATTTATTTTTTGGTCTTGCTTGGTCGTGCCTGCGTTGGCGCGCGCCATCACGTATCATGGTGTGGTATGTACGATCGCAGCCGTACGATGATACGGCGGGGCGTTGAAAACTAAGGTCGTAGTTTGCGGGGCGTTTACCTCGGCGCAAGAATTATTTCGCTACGCACTGACGAGGCCTCGGACTGGCGGTATTTGCGCGCGCCGCAGTTGGCGAGGAGTACTCGGCCTCGTTAGAGACCGTGATGGGCTTGATGCCGCGGTGAACGTTTCCGCGCCTTCTATTTGATTGGATTTTTATTGAGGTACCAAACCGAGCCGACGATAACAGCCTTCCATGCCAGCGGCAGCGAAACCACGTCAGGCGTGATGTCCGCTATTGGCAGATTTTGTTGCAGAAGTGATTTGAAGGTTTTGGCGAACAGTGATTCCGTCTTCTGAC
>Ga0209483_1002181_pt1 | contig 13898 bp, 12 predicted proteins | sample NGEPerA_FD_184508 | JGI IMG/M metagenome (GOLD analysis project Ga0209483, IMG submission 184508) | Arctic peat soil microbial communities from the Barrow Environmental Observatory site, Barrow, Alaska, USA - NGEE PermafrostL2-A... | ecosystem: Environmental > Terrestrial > Soil > Wetlands >... | reverse complement strand
AAACCGTGTCGCCCACCCGCGCCCGTCCCCGCATGGGTTACATCGTGGTGGCGGCGCTGTCAGGCTTGGGCATCGCCGGCTTGACTTTGGCGATGGCGCCTTCGCCGCTTTACGCCGGCGAATTTTTGGGTGGCGCGATCATCCTGTTGGGTTTCCTGCGCCTTGTCGCCGGCGGCATCACGCGTGCCTTGCGCAAGCTGCCTCGGCCCCGTTCGCCGCTGGCGCGGTTGGCGGTAGGCGATCTCACCCGTCCGGGCGCGGCCACCGCTGGTGTGATCACCGCACTGGGCTTGGGTCTCACCTTGCTCGCCACCGTGATCCTGATCGACCGCACCATGGCGCGGGAAGTGAATGAGTCGCTGCCCAGCCGCGCGCCCAGCTTCTTCTTCGTCGATATCCAGCCGGGCCAGGTGCAGGATTTCGACCGCACCATCGGATCCTTCAAGATGGCGCAGGATTACAAGCGCACGCCGATGATCCGGGGCCGCATCACTTCACTCAATGGCGTGCCGTCGGCGCAAGCGAAAGTCAAAAGCGACGTGAAATGGGCACTGTCGGGCGACCGAGGCATCACCTATGCGGCGACGCCGCCCAAGGGCACTGTCATCACCGACGGCAAATGGTGGGCCGCCAATTATGACGGGCCCACGCTGATCTCGCTGGACCAGGAAGTCGCCAAAGGCGCGGGCCTCAAGATCGGCGATCCCATCGGCCTGAATGTGCTGGGGCGTCAGATCGACGGCCGTATCGCCAATCTGCGCAAGGTGGATTTCTCGACCGGCGGGCAGAATTTCATCCTGGTGCTCTCGCCCGGATTGATCGACAAGGCGCCCCACTCGTTCCTGGCCTCCGTCAAGATCGATGGCCCTGACGAGAACCGCATGTATCTGGCGGTGACGGACAAATTCCCCAACATCTCCACCGTCAGGGTGAAGGACGCCATCGCCCAGGTGGACACGCTGCTGCAGCAATTGGCGCAAGGCATCCGCCTCGCCAGCCTTGTCACCATTCTGGCGGGACTGCTGGTCCTGGCCGGCACCATCGCCGCGGGCGCGCGCACGAGGCTGTATGACGCCACCGTGCTCAAGGTGGTGGGCGCGACAAGGCTGCAGATTGCGCTGGTCTATGTGCTGGAATACGGCCTCTTGGGCCTCACCACCGGCATCATCGCCCTGTTCGCCGGCACGTTGGCCGCCAATGTGTTCGCCAGCCAGTTGCTGGAAACACCCTTTGTCTTCGACGCCAGCGCGGTGCTGTGGACGGTGGTGGGCGGAGGCGGCGCGACTCTGTTGTTCGGGCTTCTGGGCGCCATTGCCGCCCTTAATGCCCGGCCGGCTGCCCGACTCAGGAACGGTTGACGCCGGGGGTACATTAACCCTTCGAAATCCACGGCTTAGGGCCGCTTCTTTTACATGCTCTGGCCTTGATACCCCTGTCGCAAACTACGATATAGTGTGGGTCCAAAGGGAGTGTTTCATGGCGGACTATGACAATCGGTTGGCGCGCGGTGCGACGACTGGCGTGGCGGCGGTGGATGCCGGCCTGCGCACCTATATGCTTCGGGTTTACAATTACATGCTGGTGGGCCTGGGCCTGACCGGCGCGGTGGCGTGGCTCACGGCCGAAACGCCCCTCTCGCAGATTTTCTACAATCAAGTCCAAACCACGAATGGCGTGATGCTGCAGCCCAATATCCTGGGCTATATCGCCATGTTCGCGCCGCTGGCGATGGTGCTCTTCCTCTCCTTTCGCATCCAGAAGATGAGCTTTGCCGCAGCCCAGATGACCTTCTGGGCCTATGCCGCGGTGATGGGCGTATCGCTGGCGATGATCCTGTTCATCTATACCGGCACATCGATCGCGATGACCTTCTTCGTCACCGCGGCGACCTTCGGCGCCATGAGCCTGTGGGGTTACACCACCAACCGCGATCTGACTGGCATGGGCTCGTTCCTGTTCATGGGTTTGATCGGTCTGGTGCTGGCATCGCTGGCGAACCTGTTCTTCCACTCCACGCAGCTGCAATTCGTGGTCTCGGTGCTGGGCGTGCTGATCTTCACCGGCCTCACCGCCTATGACAGCCAGAGCATCAAGAACATGTATTTTGTGGGCGATAATGGCGAGCTGATGGGCAAAAAGGCCATCATGGGGGCGCTGCGCCTCTATCTCGACTTCATCAACCTGTTCCTGTTCCTTTTGCGGTTCATGGGCAATCGCAGATAACTGCCCCCATCTGAACCAAGCTTCAAAAGGCCCGATCGAAAGATCGGGCCTTTTTCTTTATTCATGCGGGAACCAGAAAAGCCCCGTTGAAGCGCGCGCGCCAAATCAGATCTGCCGCCCAACCGCCGTGCCCGAAAGCCGCTTTGGGGCGTTACATAGTTGGCGAACCCCGACACAATTTTCAACCGTCCCGCGCCAGTGGTTGATAAGGCACGGAATATATGGCGCCAAAGGCAGTTATTCTGGTTGTTGAGGACGAGGTCATCATTCGGATGGGGATCGTGCAGATGCTTGAAGACGCCGGATTCATGGTCGTGGAAGCCGGTAATGCCCAAGACGCGGTGAGCATCCTTGAGAGTCGCAACGATGTCTGTGCCATTTTCACGGATATTAACATGCCCGGGACGATGGACGGCATGCGGTTGGCCCGGATGGTACGAGGCCGTTGGCCGCCCATTCACCTGATTGTCACGTCGGGACTTGCCTTTCCAAACAACGATGATTTGCCCCCCGGCGGGAAGTTTATCCCTAAGCCCTATGATCCAAGGCACGTTATTGCGACACTTCGCGAGCTTTTAGGCCAGACTTCGCCATCCGATCCACGCCTGCACGCAAGAAAAGCTGCCTGAGTTGAGGCTTGGCCTCAATTCACATCCTTTGATGCGCCATGAGTATTGCCGGGATATGGCTTTCAACTTGAAAGCCTCCGGTTTTCCAGAAAGGGGTAGCCAATGGCTCCCCGCACGCCGGTACCTCCAGCAGTCGCCCTCAATCTGGCCTTGGCAGTCGTCGCATCTTCAAATGCGCCAGTGCTGCTTCTGGACAGCAGTCTCACCGTGATTGCGGCAAGCAAGTCGTTTTGCCGGGCATTCCAAATCGAATCAGGACAAGTCGAGGGCAGATCCCTCACCGCTCTGGGCGGGGGCGAATGGAACGTGCCTCAACTCACAGGCCTGCTGAAGGCGACGGCCTCTGGATTTGCTGCGGTTGACGGTTACGAGATGGAACTCATACGCCCAGGCCGCGCCAATCGGTGTCTGATCATTAACGCCACGAAGCTCGATTACGCCGACGACGACAATGTCCGGCTCCTTCTGGCAATATCCGATATAACCGATGCCAGGATTGCCGAAAAACTCAGGCTAGACCTTGTCAAAGAAAAAGAGGTCTTGCTCCAGGAGTTGCACCACAGGGTTGCCAACAGCCTGCAAATTATCGCCAGCGTCCTTATGCAGAGTGCACGCAAGGTGCAGTCAGAGGAAACCCGCAGCCATCTGTTCGATGCCCACCAGCGGGTCATGTCGGTTGCTTCGCTTCAACAGCAGCTTGCGGCATCCCGAGCGGGTGAGGTTCAGCTGCGCCCATATTTTACCACGCTGTGTGAAAGTATCGGCGCATCGATGATCCGGGACCATGACCAGCTTTCGCTCGAGGTCAGGGCAGATGATGGCACCATGACAGCTGATACATCCGTCAGCCTGGGCCTCATCGTCACCGAGTTGGTGATAAATGCGCTCAAACATGCTTTCCCGAATGACCGCAAGGGCAAGATACTGGTTGATTACAAAACCCACGCTTCGAACTGGACTCTGTCCGTGACGGATGATGGTGTTGGGATGCCTGCAGAACCGGGTTCCGCCAAGGCAGGATTGGGCACCAGCATAATTCAGGCTCTGGCCAAACAACTAGGCGGCAGCATCAGCATTGCGGGTGCGAATCCGGGCACCAAAGTTTCAATCGTGCACGCGCAGGTTCCAGTCCTGGTCAGCGCGGCGGTTTAACCCAAACCTTCACCTGCGATTATGACCGGACGCGCTCTTTGACCGGCATATGTCAGTGTTTATTCAAAAGTCCTTTATGGCTTCCAAACCGGCAAGCGCGCATTCCATGTCCTGGCTATAATGACCGCCGCTTACGCCAATCCCTCCGATAACATTTGCGCCTTCTTTGATCGGATAGCCGCCCCCAAAAATAATTATCCTTGGATATTGTGAAAAGCCGATCCGCAATGGCGGATCATCTTTCACGAAATCGTGCAACTCGTGAGTCGCTAAACGTAAACTGGCGGCCGTGTAAGCTTTATTCAACGCTATTTCGGCGGTCAGGGAAGAAGCACCGTCCATTCTCGACGAAGCTTTGATGCTGCCATCCTGATCCGTGATCACCACGCTTATTTCCAGGTTCAATTCAGTGGCTTTAGCCACCACGGCCTTCATGGCCACAAAGGCCGACCGTAAATCTATGACGCGCTTTTGAACGCTGGACATAACACCTCCCAGTGCAAATGGTCGCTTCAGTCCGCCAGGGCCCTGAGCAGCTTCTTGTCGAAGACCTTCAGCACCTGGGCCAGTTCATGGCCGCGCTTCATCACCAGGCCGCCCGCGGCGATCACGCAATATTCGCCCTGGCGCTGGCGCAATTTGGGCCGTTTCTCCACCCGGAACAGAGGCATTTCGCTGGCCCGGCGGAAAATCGAGAACACCGCCGCCTCTTCCAGGAAATCCACAGCATAATCGCGCCATTCCCCGGCCGCGACCATGCGGCCATACACGGCCAGAATGCGGTTGAGCTCGGAGCGGTCGAATCGCGTCACCGGCGAAGCGGTGGAATTTTCCTGAGGATTCCGCGCTCCTTCCTGGGAAAGAGCGCGGAATTCTATGGGTTCTTCAACCATCCCTCATATGATGGCCCTGGAACTCGATCCTCGCAAGCCTTTCGCAAATGTAACAGCCGCCCCGAAATGGTCACGATTGAACCATGCTCTGGGCGCTTTCGGAATCGAACATCCCTTTGTCGGTTGGCCGTGCTTCTTGAGTCGGCCCGGAACTTCAAGCCCCCCAGCCCTTTCCGGGCCTGGCCTGATCGTGCCAACCGACACTTCCCTCTTACTTTTTGGCCTCTTATTTCTGCGAACGGATGAACGCCTTGAACAGGGCGTCGAGCTGTCCGAACAACCCGCCCACGATTCCCGTGAAGGTCAGCACCATCACGCCCCACGGAATAAAAAGATCGGGCCGGTCGCCGAGGATGTTGGAGGCCGCCACCGCCACCACCCCGCACGAGGCGCCAACCGCGCCGCCGCCCAGCGCCCCCGCGCGAAAGCCGCGCGCCAGGTCACGGGCATAGAGCAGCCCAGCCACGCCGGCGATCAGCATGCAGCCGAACATCAGGAAGACGTGCTTAAGCCAGGGGCGATAATGCGCCGCCACCACCAGCAGCAACTCGAACATCACGCCCACCGCGCTGGCGCGGCGCAAAATCTTCAGATTGACCAAACTCCCACCCAACTTTCTTAGGCCGGCCCGTGACGAGAGGTCCGCTTGCGGCTCTGTAGTGATTTCTCTAAACGGATAAAAAGGTTCCTGCCAATATGATTGAAATTCAGCATCTCACCAAGCGTTTCGGACCCCTGATAGCGGTCCGGGATCTCAGCCTGACGGTCAGGCCGGGCGAGGTGCTGGGCTTTCTGGGTCCCAATGGCGCGGGCAAATCCACCACCATGAAGATGGTGACAGGCTATCTGGCCCCCGATGAAGGCTCCGTTCGCATCTGCGGTCACGACATCGTCCAGGACACCATCGCCGCCCAGAAGAGACTGGGCTATCTGCCCGAAGGCGCGCCCGCCTATGGCGAGATGACGCCACGGCAGTTCCTGCATTTCATCGCCCAGGTGCGTGAATTGTCCGGCGAGGCGGAAAAAGCCGCCACCGCCCGCGCCGTCGCCGGAGCCGAGCTTCAAGGCGTGATGGACCAGCCGATCGAGACCTTATCCAAGGGCTTTCGCCGCCGGGTCGGCCTGGCCCAGGCCATTCTCCACGATCCCGATGTGCTGGTGCTGGACGAGCCCACCGACGGGCTCGATCCCAACCAGAAGCATGCGGTGCGCGGGCTGATCCAGGGCATGGCCAAGAACAAGACCATCATCATTTCCACGCATCTTCTGGAAGAAGTGGATGCGATCTGCACCCGCGCCGTGATCATCGACCAGGGCCGGATCGTGATCGACGCCACGCCGGCGGAACTGGCGGCGCGCGCGCCGTCCGGCCGCCTCGACGATGTCTTCCGCCAGCTCACCACAGGCGACACCAGGGGAGCGGCGGCATGAACGCGCTGAGCGCCGTCTTCGCGCGGGAATTCAAATCCTATTTCGCCACGCCGCTGGCCTTCGTCTTCATCGTGATCTTCCTGTTCGCGATGGGCGCCTTCACGTTCTATCTGGGCCATTTCTACGAGAATGGCAGCGCCGACCTCACGGTGTTCTTCGGCTATCACCCCTGGCTTTATCTGTTCCTGGTGCCGGCCTTGGCGATGCGGCTTTGGGCCGAGGAACGCCGCAGCGGCTCGATGGAGTTGCTGCTTACCTTGCCCGTTCCGCTCTGGGCCACGGTGGTGGGGAAATTCCTGGCGGCCTGGGCGTTCGCGGGCCTGGCGCTGGCCCTTACCTTTCCGATCTGGCTCACGGTCAATTATCTGGGCCATCCCGACAATGGCGTGATCCTGGCGTCGTATATCGGCAGCTTCCTGATGGCGGGGGCCTATCTGTCCATCGGCGCCTGCATTTCGGCCACCACCAACAACCAGGTGATCGCCTTCATCGTCAGCGTGGTGGTGTGCTTCCTCTTGACCATCTCCGGCGCGCCGCTGGTCCTGGACGCGTTCCGCGCCTGGGCGCCGCTGCCCCTGGTGGAAGCGATCTCGTCCTTCAGCTTCATCACCCATTTCGCCTCGATTACCGCGGGCGTGATCGATCTACGCGACGTGATCTTCTTCTTCTCCCTGATCGGCCTGTTCCTCTACGCGAACATGCTGGTCGTGGACCTCAGGAAGAGCGGCTGATGAGCATGATCTCTCGCCGCACTTATACGTTCTCCGCCCTGGCGCTGGCCGCGATCCTGTTCGTGGGCGTCAATGTCTTTGCCGATACCGAAATCACCCATGCGCGGCTGGACCTTACCCAGACCGGCCAGTTCACGCTCAGCCCCGGCACCCGCAACATTCTCCGCAATCTGCAAGAGCCGGTGACGCTCAAATTCTATTATTCCCGCGATGTGGGCGCCCGCTATGCCTCGATCTCCGCTTACGCCAAGCGGGTGCGCGATCTGTTGCAGGAATATGCCACGCTGTCTCATGGCAAGCTGATCCTGGAAGAGATCGATCCCGAGCCCTTCACGCCCGAGGAAGACCAGGCCAGCGGCGCGGGGCTGACGCCTGCCCCCACCGACCGAGGCGATGTGGTCTATTTCGGGCTTTCGGGCTCGAACAGCATCGACGGCCACCAGACCATCGCTTTCTTCTCGGCGGAGCGTGAAGCCTATCTGGAATACGACCTCACTTCGCTGATCTATCATTTGGCAACACCGAAAAAGCCCAAATTGGCGCTGATCACGTCGCTACCCATCATGGGCTCACCGCAAAATCCGCAGCCGCTGGCGGCTTACGCCGCGCTGGCCCAAGAATACGACGTCACCAATCTCTCCAGCGATTTCACCGGCATCCCGCCGGATACCGATCTTTTGGTGATCGCTCATCCGCCGCAATTGCCGCTACAGATGCTGCTGGCGATCGACAATTTCGTGCTCAGCGGCAAGCACGCGTTGATCTTCGTCGATCCGCTGTCCGAACTGGCGCAGCGCGGCGATCCGCAAAGCGCGGCGGCGCCCGCCTCCGACCTCGGCCCGCTGCTCAAAAGCTGGGGCGTGGATTATCCCAACAACATGGTGCTGCTGGATCGTTCGCTGGCCCAGCAAGTGGCGGCCAGCAACGATCCGCGCGAACCGTCGGTGGCCTATCCGCTGTGGCTGCATCTGACGCCGGCGGATTTCGATCTGCATGATCCCATCACCGCCTCGCTCTCATCGCTCAATCTCGCTTCGACCGGCGAAATCGCGCCCATGCGCGGCGCCACCACCATCTTCCACACCCTGATCGGTTCGTCCGACCAGGCCAACATGGCGCCCCGCGAACAGGTGATGGCGTTGCGCGATCCTTCGCACTTGATCGAGGCGGTGCGTCCCACCGGCGTGCGCTATGCGTTGGCGGCGCGTATCACCGGCGTGGCCAAGACCGCTTTCCCCACGGCGCCCGGCGTGGTCCAGAGCGGCCATGTGCAGCTGGTGATCATGGCCGACAGCGATGTCTGGGATGACCGTTTCTGGGTCCACATCAACAACCAGCTGGGCCGCCCGGTGGCCGAGCCGTTCGCCGACAATGGCGCCTTCATCCTCAATGCGGTGGAGAGCCTCACCGGTTCTGACGATTTGATTTCGCTGCGCACCCGCGCCTCCAACGACCGGCCCTTCATCGTGGTCCAGGCGCTGCAGCAGAAGGCGCAGCTCAAATATCGCGAAACGCAAGACGAACTTCAGACCAGCCTCACCCGCGCCGAAGCCACCCTGGCGGGGTTGCAACAGGGCGCCGGCGGCAACAGCGTCGCGCTAGACCAGAAGGCAAAAGACCAGATCGAAACGTTGCGCCGCGGCATGGCGCTGACGCGGCGCGAATTGCGCGACGTGCAGCGCAATCTGCGCGCCGAAGTGGACGCGCTGGGCGCGCGCCTCGCCTTCCTCAACATTTTCGGCGTGCCCATCCTGGTGGCGGCGTTCGCGCTGGTGCTGGGCCTGATCCGGCGGCGTCGCCGCGCACGGAGCCTGGAACGGAGAACCGCATGAGCGATTTCCGCCGCCGCAATCTGATGATCCTGGGCGGAGCCGCGCTTCTCAGCGTGCTCCTGGCCGGTGTCGCGGTCTATCAGGAAGCGCAAGCGACCAGGACGCAATTCACCCCAGGCGAATTCCTGCCCGGCTTTTCCGCGCGCGTGAAAGACTCGGCGCGCATCCATGTGGTCTCGCACAGCGGCAGCTTTGATGTGACCTACAGCGCGGCCAAGGGCTGGGTGCTGCCGGCCAAGGGCAATTATCCCGCCGACTTCAACCAGGTGCGCCATACCCTGTTGGGCCTGGCGGCGATGGAAACGGTCGAGCCCAAAACCTCGCGCGCCGATTGGCTGGGCTATCTGGGATTGGACACGCCGCCCAAGGGCACCGGCATGGAGATCGTGGTCAGCGACGCCGCCGGGCATGACATTGCCGGGGTCATCACCGGCAACAGTACCCAACTGGATACCGGCGAAGGCGGCACCGGATTGTTTGTGCGCCATCCCGGCGACAACCAGAGCTATCTCGCCCGCACGGTCTTCACCCCGCATGGCGACCTGTCCGATTGGGTGGACACCAATGTGATGAGTGTGGACGCGGCGCGGGTGAACAGCATCACCATCACGCCTTTCTCGGGCGCGCCCTACACCGTGTCGCGCGAGCATAGCTCGGACGTGGATTTCAAGCTGGACGGCCCGCCCTCGCCCAAGGGCCTGACCGCCAGCACGTCGCAGATTGACCTCGTCCCCCAGATCGTTTCGGGCTTCGCCTTTACCGATGTGAAGCCGGCTTCGGCGCTGGATTTCTCCAAAGCCGCACATCTGGCGGCGCATACGTTCGACAATCAGAATATCCGCATGGACGCGATCAAGGTGAACGACGCGGTCTGGGTGCGGATTTCCGCCCAGTCCGATCCCGGCACGCCCGCCATGCAGAAGCAGGAAGCGGCGATGATCAATGCGCGGGCGGCAAATTGGGCGTATGAATTGGCCACCGAAAGGGGCCAATTCTTCTCCATGACGCGCAACAATCTTTTCGCCAAGGCACAAGCCTCGGGTCAGCCAGGTGACGGGCAACCCGGCGAAGGTCAACCGGGCCAAGGCATGCCTCAAAGTGGCCCAGGCCATGTGCCCTTGGGTTCTTTGACAGGCGCGCGCCACTGATGGGCGGCGAAGCAGAGCCGCTGCGCGGTCTCTGGTACATGCCGGCATTGGCGTCGTTTTTGAAGCCCGGACAGATGCGCCGCGAGATGCTGCTGGGCGAGCCGGTGCTTTTGGGCCGCATGCGCGACGGTCAGGCCTTTGCCATGCGCGACATCTGTCCCCATCGCGGTGTGCCGCTGTCGGCGGGAAAGATCCTGGCCGAGAATACGGTCGAATGCCCCTACCATGGCTGGCGCTTTGCCCGCGATGGCGTGTGCAGCGCCATCCCCTCACTGGTGGAGGGCCAGGATTTCGCGCCCGACAAAATTCGCGTGAAACATTATCCGGTGCGCGAGCAAGACGGATTGCTCTGGGTCTATGTCGCGGCGAAGAATGAATCGCCCACGCTGGAGCCGACGCGCGTCCCCGCCCCCAACGCGATCCCCCGCTGGCAGGAGGCGCAGAGTTTTCCCTGTGACATCGATCATGCCGTGATCGGGCTGATGGACCCTGCCCATGGTCCCTATGTGCATAATCACTGGTGGTGGAACCGCACGCCGCGGGTGAAGGAAAAGCATTACGCGCCACTGCCGATGGGCTTTGTGATGACGGCGCACAAGCCGTCCAAGGCGGCGTATAGCCTGCTCGGCGACGTCACCACCGAAATCACGTTCGAGCTTCCCTCCACCCGCTTCGAGATCATCAAGGGCACATTGCTGGGCCGCGCCTTCACCGTCGTCGGCCTCACCGTCTGCACGCCGCGCGACGACGAGCGCACCGATGTGATCCAGGTGTTCTATTGGCCGGGCTGGCTGTTCTTCATCCGGCCATTCTTTATGGCGCTGGGTTCCACCTTCATCGGTGACGACCGCAAAATCGTGGAGCTGCAGCGCGAAGGATTGAAGTTCAATCCCAATCTGATGCTGATCCAGGATTCCGATCAGCCCGCCATCTGGTACCACCGAGTGAAGAAGGCCTGGGCGGAAGCACAGGAAACCGGCGGCGCATTCGCCAACCCCATGCGCGAACGCACCCTGCGCTGGCGATCATGAGCGTCTAGCGCCCAGCGAGAACCCTCACGCCAAGAAGCGCGGCTATGACGCCGCGGTTCCTGACATGAGAATAATAGGCTGGGCCACTTATTTCGCGGCCGCGCGCGCGAAACGAACAGCCTTCACCGGCTGTGCCGAAATGGTGGCCGCCTGCACGGCTTTGGCAGAAATCGCGCCCGGAGCGGCCATAGTGGAAACGAACGAGCCCGGCGGCATCGCGGCATCTTCCTCATTGCCACCGGCGGCTAAAACCGTTCGGCTGGTTTTTCAGAAAGATGTGCGTGATTTCAGCCTGTTTCCGCGCACTTTAAAAATGGGGTTGCAGCGCGGGGCGGGACCATCTAGACGGTCCCCTTAACCTACAATCTGGTCGGTCCGAAGCGCCCCTGGCGCGGGCCCGTCCGCGCGCGCGAGTTCTGATGCCGAAACGCACCGATATCCATACCGTCCTGATCATCGGCGCGGGACCTATTGTTATCGGCCAGGCGTGCGAATTCGACTATTCCGGGGCCCAGGCCTGCAAGGCGCTGCGCGAAGAAGGCTACCGGGTGGTGCTGGTCAATTCGAACCCCGCCACCATCATGACCGACCCGGACATGGCGGACGCCACTTATATAGAGCCCATCACCCCGGAATTCGTGGAGAAGATCATCGCCCGCGAGCGGCCCAATGTGCCGCCCGGCAAAGTCTTTGCCCTGCTCCCCACCATGGGCGGGCAGACCGCGCTTAACACCGCGCTGTCGTTGCGCAAGATCGGCGCGCTGGAGCGCCATAATATCGAGCTGATCGGCGCCACCGCCGACGCCATCGACAAGGCGGAAGACCGCGAGCGCTTCAAGCAGGCGATGATCGCCATCGGGCTGGAGGTGCCCAAGGGCATCACGCTGAAGGGCCAGTTGCGCCAGAAGAAGGACACCGCTGGCAACATTGTCTATGACGGCAGCAACAATCCCATGATGGAATTGTCGCCGGAGTCGTTCACCAAGGCGCTGGCGGCGCTGGACCAGGTGGGGCTTCCCACTGTCATCCGCCCCTCCTTCACCATGGGCGGCACCGGCGGCGGCATCGCCTATAACCGCGAGGAATTCTTTTCCATCGTCGAGACGGGCCTGGACGCCTCGCCCACCCGCGAAGTCCTGATCGAGGAATCGGTCCTGGGCTGGAAGGAATTCGAGATGGAGGTGGTGCGCGACAAGGCCGACAACGCCATCATCATCTGCTCGATCGAGAATGTGGACGCGATGGGCGTGCATACCGGCGATTCCATCACGATCGCCCCTATACTCACCCTTACCGACAAGGAATATCAGCGCATGCGCTCGGCCTCGATCGCGGTGTTGCGCGAAATCGGGGTCGAGACCGGCGGCTCCAATGTCCAGTTCGCGGTGAACCCGCGCGACGGGCGGATGGTGGTGATCGAGATGAACCCCCGCGTCTCGCGCTCGTCGGCGCTGGCGTCCAAGGCCACCGGCTTTCCCATTGCCAAGATCGCCGCCAAGCTGGCGGTGGGCTATACGCTGGACGAACTCAAGAACGACATCACCAAGGTGACGCCGGCCTCGTTCGAACCCACCATCGATTATGTCGTCACCAAGATCCCCCGTTTCGCCTTCGAGAAATTCCCCGGCGCCGAACCGCTGCTCACCACGGCGATGAAATCGGTGGGCGAAGCCATGGCGATCGGCCGCACCTTCGGCGAGTCGATCCAGAAGGCGTTGCGCTCGCTAGAGACCGGCCTGACCGGCTTCGACGAGACGCCGCTCTCCGACGACAAGACCGCGATCCGCGCCGCGCTGGCCCGGCCCACGCCGGATCGGTTGCTCAATGCCGCGCAGGCGATGCGGCACGGCTTTCCGCTTTCCGAAATCCAGAAGATCACCGGCTATGATCCTTGGTTCCTGGGCGAAATCGAGACCATCATCCAGGTCGAAGCGCAGATCAAAAAGAATGGCCTGCTCAAGGACGAGAAAGGTTTCCGCCGCCTCAAATCCATGGGCTTTTCCGACGCACGGCTGGCCAAGCTCACCGGCCAGAAGGAAGTGCAAGTCCGCGCCGCCCGCCACGCGCTCGATATCCATCCCTGCTACAAGCGCATTGACTCTTGTGCCGCCGAATTCCGTGCGCTCACGCCTTACATGTATTCGACCTATGAAACACCCGTGGGCGGCAAGGCGGAATGTGAAGCCGATCCCAGCACCAAGAACAAGATCATCATCCTGGGCGGCGGCCCCAACCGCATCGGCCAAGGCATCGAGTTCGACTATTGCTGCTGCCACGCCGCCTTCTCGCTGTCGGCGCAGGGCTATGAGACCATCATGGTCAACTGCAATCCCGAGACCGTCTCAACCGACTACGACACCTCCGACCGGCTCTATTTCGAGCCCCTCACCGCCGAGGATGTGCTGGAGATCGTGGCCAAGGAACAGGAAAAAGGCACCCTGGCCGGTGTGATCGTGCAGTTCGGCGGTCAGACCCCGCTGAAGCTGGCCAACATTCTGCGCGATTGCGGCGTGCCGATCCTGGGCACCAGCGCCGACGCCATCGACCTGGCAGAAGACCGCAAGCGTTTCCAGAAATTGCTCAACGATCTTCATCTCAAGCAGCCGCACAACGCCACCGTGATGACGGCGGAGGAAGCCGTCACCGCGGCGCGCAAGATCGGCTATCCCGTGATCCTGCGCCCCTCTTACGTGCTGGGCGGGCGCGGCATGGTGGTGGTGTCGGACGAAGCGCAATTGAAGGAACAGGTCGCGTCGGGCGAGCTGTTCCGCATCTCGGGCGACAATCCTGTGCTGATCGACGGCTTCCTCAACAACGCGGTGGAAGTG
>Ga0209483_1002179_pt1 | contig 13913 bp, 11 predicted proteins | sample NGEPerA_FD_184508 | JGI IMG/M metagenome (GOLD analysis project Ga0209483, IMG submission 184508) | Arctic peat soil microbial communities from the Barrow Environmental Observatory site, Barrow, Alaska, USA - NGEE PermafrostL2-A... | ecosystem: Environmental > Terrestrial > Soil > Wetlands >... | reverse complement strand
CTCGGAATTTGAGCGTTCGTGGAATTATTGGAAAGAAAAATCCGCTCTCTAAACAAGCTCCGGCAACCATCCGCTCCCGTTAGATTTCCGACGCCACTTCCGCCTTCCCCGCGCGCCTGGAAAGCCCCAAATTGACCCTTTGTCCGAGCCATTCGTATCGCGATTGCCGCGCTGTTTTTCCTATTCGAATTCACATTTTATTTACATTTCGTCGACTAAGGCAGCGGTCTTAGTTGCAACATTCTCACAAAGTGGGAGCAAGTCCAAATCCCCCTCCTTGTTCGCGGTTCTCTCGACTATGCGGATTCCTGCAAAAAGAAGAAACACAAACACTTACCGATTGGCAACTAGAATGCTATTAAGAAGGCATCCCAAGGTCCGGAATCGTCTAAGGCGGAAGCCAAGCGATGTGACTAAAAGGGCGGTAGCCTGTCTGCGCTCGCGTTAGACGCAAAGCAACCGCGGTTGTCGTTTTTGAGTGTAAGCAGTCGGTTTCGCGTTACGCAAAACTGATGCGCTGCTTCGGGGGAAGCATTGGTGCCATCCATGTTGAAAAAACTGCGCCGTAAATCGAGTTCGACCAATGGTATGCCTCGCACGGCACAAGCCCACGCAGGCGCGATTGGGTCGTTGATGGACGAAGAGCCATTCCTAAGGGCTCTTCACGTGGAGCAGAAGAGAACCGAGCGGTCGCGGCGTCCCTTCGTTCTGGCTCTGATCGAACCCGTGAGCGGTGTTGCGGGATCTTCCTTGGGCGGCGCCTTCGCGCGGGCGATCGACGCTCTGGCCACGACCAAACGCGAGACGGATGAGTTCGGATGGTACCGGCAGGGCACGTCGGTCGGAATCATTTTCACGGAGATCCCTCCGGCGGACGGGCGCGCCATCGCCAAGGTTTTGCGCGCGAAACTCAAAGCTGCTCTGTACCAGGCTTTGGGCAGCGAGGAAATGGGGCTGTTCAGCCTGAATTGCTACGTATTTCCGGAAGATTGGTACGAACACGGCCCCGGCGAAGCGGCGAGCACCCGGCACGAACCTCTGCACGGTCACGGCCCCACCGGCATCGGCACAATGGTTAAGGCGTGCATCGACGTGGCGGGATGCCTGGCAGGCCTGCTGATTCTTTCGCCAGGGCTCCTGCTGATTGCCGCGGCGGTGAAGCTGACGTCGAAGGGTCCTGTGTTTTTCCGGCAGCAGCGCATTGGGCAGTACGGGCGTCCTTTCACGTTCCTCAAGTTCCGTTCCATGCACGCGTCGAACAATCACGCTGTGCACCAGGAATACGTGAAGCAGTTTATTGCGGGCGCAGCCAACTGCAACCGGTCGGCAGACGGGAACAAGAACACCTTCAAGCTCACGAACGATCCGCGGATCACGCCCCTGGGCCGGTTCCTTCGCAAGACAAGCCTGGATGAGCTTCCCCAGTTGATCAACGTCGTCAAGGGCGACATGTCGCTGGTGGGGCCGAGGCCGCCGATCCCCTACGAGGTCAACTGCTACGACATCTGGCACAAGCGCAGACTGCTGGCGGTGAAGCCGGGAATCACTGGCCTGTGGCAGGTGAACGGCCGCAGCCGGACGACGTTCGACGAGATGGTGCGACTGGATCTGCAGTATGGTGAATCCTGGTCTCTGCTGCTCGACCTCAAAATTCTGCTGAGCACTCCCCGGGCTATCTTCTCGGGCGACGGCGCTTACTAACAATCGACTTTTAATTTAGATGGCTCGCGCCCGGGAACCGGGCGAGCCGCAGTAGTGCGAATTGAAGAACGGAGAAAGCGAGAAATGATTAATTTTGGTGTGATCGGCTATGGCTATTGGGGACCGAATATTGTGCGCAATATTCGGGGTCTGGAAGGCGCGAAGCTGATGGCGGTCTGCGATACGAATAAGAACGCCGCCGAGCGAGCCCGGAAAGCCTTCCCCGACGTGCGCGTGACGACGGATCCGGCGGAGATTCTACGCTCGCCCGACATTGACGTTGTAGCGGTGATCACGCCGGTGTGGACGCATTTCGAGCTGGCGAAGAGCGCGCTGCTCAACGGCAAGCACGTGTTCGTCGAAAAGCCCTTCACCGCGACCTCGGCCGAAGCGCTGGAACTGATCGACATCGCCGAGCGCAAGAATCTCCAGATCATGGTGGACCACACGTTCCTGTTCACGGGAGCCATCAAGAAAGTCCAGCAGCTGATCGACGATGGCACGCTTGGCAAGCTCTACTATTACGACTCCACTCGCGTGAACCTCGGCCTGTTCCAGCACGACGTCAACGTGCTGTGGGATCTGGCACCGCACGATCTATCGATCGTCGATCACCTGATCGGCCAGCGTCCCGAAGCCGTGGTGGCCACCGGGGAAGCGCACTTCAACGGGTTGACGGACGTGGCGTACCTGACCGTGTACTATCCGGACAACGTCATCGCCCACGTGAACGTGAACTGGCTGTCGCCGGTAAAGGTTCGCACGACCCTGATCGGCGGCGAGCGAAAGATGCTGGTGTGGAACGACCTGGAAGCGGACGAAAAGATCAAAGTCTACGACCGCGGCGTGCAGATGAATAGCCGCGAGGGCGTCTACGACTTGCTGGTGAGTTACCGCTCCGGCGATATGTGGGCTCCCAAGATTGAAAACACGGAAGCGTTGAAGGCCGAGCTCAGCTACTTCGTGCACTGCATCGATCAAAATGAGGTTCCCTTCAACGATGGCATGGCGGGCCTGCGCGTGGTGCGGATGCTGGAGGCGGCCGAACAATCCCTGAAACACAAGGGAGAGGCGGTGTTCGCGTGAACGAATTCAACTCCATAGCGCCCGACGTCCGGCTGGGCAAGGATGTACGGCTTGCGAAGTTCATCAACCTTTACGGCTGCGAGATCGGCGACGAAAGCAAGGTAGGCGCTTTCGTCGAGATCCAGAAAAACGCGAAGGTCGGAAAACGCTGCAAGATCTCCAGTCATACGTTCATTTGCGAAGGCGTAACGATTGAAGACAACGTCTTCGTGGGGCACGGCGTGGTATTCACCAACGACCTGTACCCGCGTGCCACTACCGCCGATGGCGAATTGCAAACGGAAAAGGATTGGAAAGTCGTCCCCACACTGATCAAGAAGGGGGCGTCGATCGGTTCCGGCGCGACAATTCTGGCCAACATTACGATCGGGGAAAACGCGATCGTCGGCGCTGGCAGCGTGGTCACGAAAGACGTACCGGCCAACACGGTGGTGGCAGGCAATCCCGCCCGGATGCTGCGCAATAAAGTTTCACTCGAAAAGGCAATCGCATAAATGACTAATACAAATAACATTCCATTTCTCGATCTCGTTACGCCTCACGTGGAGCTGATGGATGAGCTCACCGAGGTTTTCCAGTCCGCTCTCAAAACCGCGGGCTTCATCGGCGGCCCGAATGTGCAGGGCTTTGAACAGGAGTTCGCCGCCTATTGCGACGCCGCGCATTGCGTGGGCGTGGGCAGCGGAACAGACGCGCTGCGGTTCGCGTTGATGGCCGCCGGCATCGAACAGGGTGACGCCGTCATCACGGTGCCGAACACCTTCATCGCGACGACGGAAGCGATTTCGCAGGCAGGGGCCGCTCCGATCTTTGTCGACGTCGACGAGCAGACTTACAATCTCGACGCCAACAAGCTCCGGCAGTATATTGAAACCCAGTGCGAATACGACACGGCAAGTAAGACGCTGCTGGACGCGAAGACGAAGCGCCGCATCACGGCCGTGATCCCGGTACATCTGTACGGACAAATGGCCGATATGGACGCGATCCTCGAGATCGCCGAAACCTACGGCCTGATTGTGATCGAAGACGCCTGCCAGGCGCACGGCGCCGAATACTTCTCAAAGAAGGAAAACCGCTGGCGCAAGGCGGGATCCATGGGCAAAGCCGGCGCTTTCAGCTTCTACCCGGGCAAAAACCTGGGTGCTTGCGGCGAAGGCGGCGCGGTCACCACCAACGACGCAGAGATGGCCAAGACCATGCGCATGATTCGCGATCATGGCCAGGCGCAGAAGTATTATCACAACATCGAAGGTTATAACGGTCGTCTGGACGCGATCCAGGCCGGCATCCTGCGAGTAAAGCTGAAGCATCTGGCCGAGTGGACCAAGCAGCGCCGAGCGGCGGCTGCGCGTTACGGCGAATTGTTTGCGGAGCCGGAAGCGAAGATGATGCTGCCGTTCGAACCGGCGTGGTCGAAGGCCGTGTATCACCTCTACGTGGTGCGCGTCGAAAATCGCGAAGAGTTCATGAAACAGATGAACGCCGCGGGAGTCAGCACGGGCATCCACTACCCCATCCCACTGCATTTGCAGGAAGCGTACAAGAACCTCGGCTATCGCCAAGGCGACTTCCCGGTGGCGGAGAAGGTTTCCGCGCAGATCGTGTCACTGCCCATGTTCCCGCAACTAACGGCGGAGCAGCAGAGCAAGGTTGTCACCGAAGCCTTGAACTGCGTGGCTACCGCTCAGGTCAGCTAAGAAAACTAAGCGATGTTCCGAACGGACGAATTTGCAACGCTGTACGTGTTCGATCCGTTGCGGAAGTTATTCGGGGGTGGGCGCGGCGTTCCGGCTTTGATGTACCACAGCATCTCAGATGCTCCGGAGCACAAGGCCCACCCTTATTACCAGACCGTCACGACTCCGGCCGCCTTTGCACGGCAAATGGCGTGGCTCCATCGAAACGGCTTTTCCACTGTGGATAGCAGCGGGATAGTGGATGCCGCAGCGACCGCGGTGCGTGAGCGTCGCATCGCGATAACGTTCGACGACGGGTTTCGCGATTTCTATCAGCACGCCTTTCCGGTATTGAGCAAGTATGGCTTTAAGGCGACCATGTATTTGCCCACCGCCTACATCGGCGAAACGGCCCGCACGTTCAAAGAGCAGGAATGCCTGACATGGAACGAGGTTCGGGAACTGCATCAAAACGGCATCGAATTCGGATCTCACACCGTCACGCATCCTCAATTAGCCTCGCTTGGTCCAGACGCGGTGCGATATGAGGTTGACGCGTCCAAGAAAATGATCGAAGACCGGCTGGGATATGCAGTAAAGTCGTTTGCGTATCCCTACGCGTTCCCTGAGGCAGACCGCACGTTCACTGACAGGCTTCGCGGATTTCTTCAAGAAGCCGGTTATGACAACGGTGTTTGTACGACGATTGGCACGGTACAACGAACCGCTGATCGATTTTTTATGAAACGGCTGCCCGTCAATTCTTGCGATAACGATTCGCTTTTTGAGGCGAAACTCTCCGGATCGTACGACTGGCTCCACTCCGTGCAGTACATTTCCAAACTTCTGGCCACCAGCAAAGCACGCGCCTCGTGGCGCAAGCCTCGGATTGCGTAGTCGAGTTTCCCCCGTCTCTGAGTACATGCGACGGTCAGCATCATCCTCGCAGCCCTTCCCCAGTTTTTCGCACCATCGTTCTCCGCACCATCGTCTTCCGCACCATGCCTGAACTACTTATTGAAAACGCAAAAACCGTGACCGCGGGCGCTCCCCACCACGAGGTGGCGAAGACCGTCGGCCGGAATACGTTTTTCGGCATTCTTTCGAATCTTGTGCAAATCGGCTCGCGATTGGTGATGGTTCCGATCGTCATCGCCCACATCGGCTTGGGAGGATATGGAATCTGGGCCGTGGTAATGGCGACAGCCGGCTATATGCGCTTTGGAACGGCAGGCATCAAGTCCGCGTTTCAAAAATACGTAGCAGAAGCCACTGGCACCGGCGATTACGAAACGGCGAGTAAGCTACTGAGCACCGGCAACTTTCTGATGCTCGGGATCTCTTTGATTGTCTTGATCCCGATGGGACTTTTTTCGCGGGAGCTGGCCAGGGCAGGAGGCGTGCCCCCGGAATTTCTTACGGCGGCGGCTCACTCCATCCGGCTGTTGGCAGCCATCATGGTGATGGCAAATTGGGGTGCCGCCTACGACGCGATTGTGATGGGCGGCCATCGCATCGATCTGGTGCGGACCTTTAACATGATCACGCTTACAGCCGAGGCGATCTCGATCATCACGCTGTTGCACTATGGCTACGGCCTTTTCGGCATGGCTTGTGTGATGGCGGGCTCGGAGCTCGTGAATCTTGCGTGTTGCTTCTTCGCATCGCGGCGAGTTCTTCCTCAAATTCACGTGATTCCGCGGTATTTCACACGTGAAATGTTTCGCGAACTGCTACGCTTTGCCTTCAGTTACCAGCTGGTCGGAATTTTGGAAGTGCTCTACGGGATGATTCTTCCCGTTACGATGCTGAAATTCTTCGGAACCGAAATCGCCGGAGTGTATGCCGTGGCGATCCGGCTTTCGAGCGCGGCGCAAATGGGACTGGATGCGCTGATGCAGCCGCTTCTTTCGAGCGGCACGATGATTTTCGCCTCCGGCTCCGTCGCGAAGATGACCCAGTTCGTGAAGAAATCTTTCAAGCTCACGACGGCCCTGTCGCTGGCGCCGTTAGGGTTTGTCGCAGCCTTTGGAGTAATGCTGGTGAACGTCTGGACCGGCCAGGGCGACATGGAATTCTGGAGCGCCCTGATATGGACGTGCATCGCGGCTCTTTTCGCTGGGATCTCGCGCGTGCAGTTGATTCTGTATCGCGCTGCCGGAAACGCGCTGCACGATAATCTGCGTCAGGGATTCCGTCTCGCCGCGCTGGTGGCGACGGGCGCGGCCGCTCCCTACATCGGGTTCCACGGCGTGCTGATTGCTTTGGCGGCAGCCGAAGGGATCGGCGTGATTTATATGTTCTTTGCGCTTTCGGTGTCGTTGCGCTGGTTCCACCTCAAGGATTTGACGGGCGATTGGGTTCGGGGATTCTGCGCGGTAGCGCTCGTAATCGCGGCCGGATACGCGGCAGGGCTGGTCGCGATTCCGGGAGGCTTTTCGGAACGTGAAATGTTACTGATGAAGTTGTGCCTGGTTTCCGTGGGTTGCCTGGTGGCGCTATGGCCAGCAGCTGCCATCACTAAGGTTGTTTCGCCGGACGAACGGAACGCTCTTATGAAGCTGTTACCCTGGAAAATGGCCGGGGCAGCCGGCGGACGAGCGAGCCAATAGCGTTGCTTTTGGCGACTGGCGTCGATTTTTTGCATTGCAGACCGCTAGCGTATTCCAAATACCCGGTCACCGCGTCTTAATGAACATGCGCATCGATTCTCGTACATTCTGGTTGGCAATCGCGGCGCTGGTCGGCTTTAGTGGCGTCGCGGCTGCCAACAATATATATGTTGGACAGAGTGAGACCGGACTTGCCAATGGCCAGGACTGCTCCAACACGAAGAGCGTCGCCTATTTCAACAACAATGCCTATTGGGTGAACTCCAACCCGGTTGGATTGCAGATTGGCCCTGGAACCACGGTGCATCTGTGCCAGACGATTTCAACCGAGATGACGGTGCATGGAAGCGGTTCAAACGGATCACCGATCACGATCCTGTTTGAGGCAGGAGCGAAACTCAGCCTGCCCTACTGTTCCAACCGCGACGTCAACGGCTGCATCAACCTGAGCAATGCGGGCTACATCATCCTGGACGGCGGCACTAACGGAGTTATCGAGAATACGGCCAACGGATCCGCGCTGGGCAATCAGAAAGACAGTGTCGGTATTCTGGCGAACGGTACTCACGATAGCGAAATCCGGAACCTCGCGATCAGCAATCTATACGTCCATTCGTCTTCGACGGATGAGCCCGATCTGAGCCGCTCCGCCGCGATTTACATGGTCGCCATTAACAATCTGGCGATTCACAACAATACGATTCACGATTGCTATTGGTGCCTGAACTACCAGTTCGAGTCGAGTTCCACGGGCGTCACGATCTATAGCAACGAAATCTACAATGTGGAGCACGGGATCGCCTTCGGCGGATACGGCGGCGGGACGGTCTCCGCAAGCTCAATCTATCGGAACTACATTCACGATTACGCCAATTGGGACGTCGCCACGGGAGACTTCCACCACGACGGCATTCACTTTTACACGAATGCAGGCGCCGTGATCAATGGCGCGGATATCTATAACAATACGTTCGGTGGCGATCCCGGCAATTACCTGACTTCGCACGTCTATATCGAGCACGACGGCTCCGACGTCAACAATGTTCACGTGTATAACAACGTGGTTCTGGCGCCGCCTTCCACTCGCAGCATGAACTTCGGCATGATGGCCTTCGGCCCTAATACGGGCACGCTGGTCTACAACAACACGATTCAATGCGGCACCCAAGCGGCTGGATACGGAGTGATTTTAGAGGCGGGCAATACGATTTTCGAGAACAACATCGTTACGGGGTGTTGGGCCGCTGTCGCGTTCTATTTCCAATCGCCCAACGTGGTTGTCAACTACAACACATACGCCAACAACAACTACGTCGGCTATTTTCTGTATAACGGCACGAACCTTACGATGCTGACCGATTGGCAAACCGCCACCGCCGGGCAGGATGCCAATTCGCTCGCCGTGGCCGACGCGGGCGTAAACGCCGCGAACGGCACTTTAACCGGGACTTCGGCCGCGATACGTACGGGAATCAATCTTTATTCGCTGGGAATCGCGCGCCTGAACCTGGACAAAGCGGACAATGCCCGACCACAGTCCGGGGCCTGGGATGAAGGCGCCTATCAATTTTCCTCGTCCACCCCGGGGCCTCCCAGCCCACCTTCCGGCCTCACGGTCTCAGTAAATTAGACGATAAGAACGCGGCGCCCGCCGTTTTTCTCAATCATTTTTTTCGGAGTTAAGATTTCCATGAGCAACCTAGCCACGCTTTCACCGGCCCAAACAGACGCGTTCGCGCGGAGCAATTCGGCGAACTGCCGGATTTGCGGTTCGAACGATGTCCACAGCCTGCTGACCAGCGTCGACCGCTTCCACAATCGCCACCAGCGCTATGAATTGATGCGTTGTTCCTCATGCTCCCTGGTCTGGCTGAAGGACCCGCCGGCGCCCGAAGACATGTCGGTTCACTACGGGCCGGACTATCACCGTGCCATTTCGTGGGCGGCCGACTCGTCTCCCTTGCGCTGGAAGTTGCATCTTGATCTGCTGCTTGCTCAAAAGCAGGGGGGCGCGATTCTCGACCTTGGCTGCAATTCGGGTACATTTCTGGGAACGTTGGATAAAAAAGCCTGGAGCCTCCACGGCGTCGAGATCGATCCAGCGCAAGCCGAACAAGCCCGGCAGCGCACGGGCGCCGATGTATTTACGGGCGACGTGCTCGATGCGCCGTTCGCGCCCGGAAGCTTTGACGTCATCACGGCGTTCGACGTGATGGAGCATATGTACAAGCCGGACGACGTAGTTCGAATGGCGATGAAATGGTTGAAACCGGGGGGCCTCTTTTATGTCTCACTGCCGAACATCGAAAGTTGGGAAGCAAAGGCCCTCGGGACGTATTGGTTCGGCTTGGAACTGCCGCGGCACCTGTTTCTTTTCAGCCCGAAATCTTTAAGGCGGTTGTTCACCACAGCCGGTTATAGCGAAGTCCATTTGGCGACTCCTTCGGCAGCCTATGTCGAACACAGTTTCCGCTACATTTTCGACGACGCCCTACGTGCATGCGGCATCTCCCGCCCGCCCATTTCTCAGGCGAAGCGACCGCCGTTTTTGTGGCGAGCCGTTCGTAAAGCCAACCGTCTAACGACGATCGCTGCGATCCGCAAGACGTCGGAGCTCTGTGGGCGGGGTCCGAATCTGGAAGCGATTTTCCAAAAGTAAACGTCGCGTTGACAGCGAACGCATCAGCGACTGAAATAGCGAATTACCGTGAAAGATCAATCCCATTATTTCGGGGCTTCTGCCGCGACGAATTTGAGTCCGGTGGGCATCGCCGCGCTCATTGTGGCAGCCTTGTTGATCCTCACCGTCAATCGTAAATATCTGGTCCACGTGTTTTTGATGAGTGCGATCATCATACCTGGCTCGCAACATCTTGTTGTCGCGACTTTCAATCTGCAAGCCCTGCGACTGGTGATCATCGCGACAGTGGTGCGCCTCCTGTTCAGCAAGATGGCTGCTCCGCAAGATTGGTTCAGGCTTCCCTTCACCGCGATCGACAAAGTTTTCCTCTGTTGGATTGTTTCGAATTGCGTCATGTTCAGCCTGCTGTGGGGCGATCCGGAAGCGGTTACCAACCGCCTTGGCTTTGCCTTCACCTGCTTAGGCCCCTACTTCATATTGAAGATGCTGATTCGTGACGAGGAAGACATCAATCGCGCGATCCAGGCTCTGGCGATGGTGGCATTCGTCTGCGCTTGCTTCATGGCACTGGAACAGGTGACGGGCAGAAATCTGATTAACGACGTCATGGGCATGCCCAGCGGAGTTGGCATGCGCGACGGAAGAATTCGTTCGCAAGCTTCGTTTGCACACCCCTTGCTCGCCGGATCCTTCGGCGCCGTACTGATTCCGTTGTTCATCGGCCTGCTGCGGAAGCCGGACGGAAACCGCCTGTGGGCCAAGATCGGAATTGTGAGCGGTTTTGTGATGGCCATCGCCTCCATGTCGAGCACCGCTGTGCTGGGGATTGCCGCGGGACTCGGCGGTCTGTGGCTGTGGCGAGTACGCCGGTCCCTCGCTGCTATTCGGTGGGCTATCGTGGGTGTTCTGATCGCGCTGAACCTTGCCATGAAAGCGCCCGTTTGGGCGTTAATCGCGCGAATTAACCTCACCGGCGGGTCCTCCGGGTATCATCGGTACCAATTGATTGATCAGGCGATACGCCGCTTCAGTGAATGGTGGTTATTCGGAACAAAGTATCAGAGCAAATGGGGTTGGGATATGTGGGACAGCATCAATTGGTATGTGAACGAGGGCACGACGGGCGGAGTGCTGACGATGCTGCTGTTTGTCGGCGTGCTGGTGGTTGCATTCAGAAAAATTGGCATCGCGCGAGCAGCGGCGGATGAAGCCGGTGACACCTCCGGGGAGTTGTTCATCTGGGCGCTGGGAGCCACCTTGTTCGCCAACGCGGTATCGTTCTTCGGAATTTCCTATTTCGACCAGTCTTTCGTCATGTGGTGCGCGACCCTGGTGATTATCTCCACTGCCACCTTCCCTTCGCTAATCGATGGCGAAGCAGAGACCGCGGAAGACACCGCAGAATATTCGGAACGCGAGATGGCCGATGCATAAACTGAAGACATCCGACATAGATTTGTCCATCGTGATCGTCACGTGGAACGCGAAGAAATACGTCGAGGAGTGTCTCGCGTCGATCGTGGAACAGACAGGCTTTGGCGGCGTGGAAGTGATTCTGGTGGATAACGCGTCCACCGACGGTACACCCGACCTGGTGCAGGACGAGTATCCGCAGGTCCGCCTGATCCGTAACGACCGAAATCTGGGCTTCGCCGCCGCAAACAACATTGGGCTTCGCGAGACGACCGGCGAGTATATCTTCCTGATCAATTCGGATGTGGTGGTTCCCAAGGATTGTCTGGTCACATTGCTGAACTATATGCGCCAGAATCCGGACATCGGACTGCTGGGCCCCCAAATGCGGGGAACGAAGGGCGAAGTGCGGCGCTCCACGATGCGCTTCCCGACGGTATGGAATTCGTTTTGCCACGCCGTGGCGCTTGATGCCGTATTCAGCCGATCTAAGACCTGGGGCGGATTTCTGATGCACGATTTCGGCCATGACCGCGTGACGGACGTGGATGTGCTGAACGGCTGGTTCTGGGTTACGCGGCGCGAAGCCATGGAGAAAGTGGGACTTTTGGACGAGCGTTTCTTTATTTACGGCGAGGACATCGATTGGAGCTACCGCTATCATCAAGCCGGGTGGCGCGTGGTCTTCTTCCCCGGGGCGGCCGCGTTGCATTACGGCGGCGCAAGTTCGTCGAACGCTCCCATCCGGTTTTACATCGAGATGCAGCAGGCCAATCTTCAGTATTGGGAGAAGCACAGCAGGCCGCCCGCAAAGTTCGCCTATCTGGCATGCTCGTGGATCCATCACGTGCTGCGAGTGGTGGGCTACACCGCCGTATACGCCGTCCAACGGTCCAAGCGGGCCATGGCCGGGTATAAGGTCAAGAGAAGCGTCGCGAGCATCGCATGGCTCAGCGGCCTTCGGCGTGAGGCGCGATAGAGGAATATGAACAGCACTCCGGCATACGCGCTGGTCACTGCCGCGTACAACGAAGAAGCACTGCTCGAAGACGTGATCCGTTCCGTCGTGGCGCAAACCGTGCTGCCGCGCCGTTGGGTGATCGTAAGCGACGGTTCCACCGACCGCACCGACGAGATCGTCTTGGACTATGCCAGCCGGTATCCGTTCATTCACCTGGAGCGCATCACCGAGGAACACGCCCGCAATTTCGCGGCGCAAGTGATCGCCATCAATCGCGGATTCGCGCGTTGCAAGGACGCAGACTATAGCTACATCGGTAACCTCGATGCGGACATCACGCTGGAGCCCGATTATTTCGAACGATTGTTCGCCGCGTTCGATCGAGAACCCGGCCTGGGGCTCGCCGGCGGCCGTCTGCATGAAAGAAGCAACGGCGTTTTTGAACCGCGCGCAGGCTACAACGTGCAATCGGTTCCTCACGGCGTGCAAATGTTCCGTCGCGAAGTGCTCGAAACCGTGGGAGACTACGTGCCGCTACCTTACGGTGGTCCGGACTGGCATATAGAAGTTCGCGTGCGCATGCAGGGCTGGGGCGTACACCCGATATCGGAGTGCGTGGCTTATCATCACAGGCCCACGGGGGCCGCCGGCGGCGTTTTGCGCTACTGCTATCGTCAGGGCCGGATGGATTACGCTCTGGGCAGCCATCCAATGTTTGAGTTGATCAAACTCGCGAAACGGGTTTTCATTAAACCGTATTTCGTGAGCTCTTTCGTGCGCTTCGCGGGATTCGCTTCGGCGGTCATGAGCCGCGAAACGCGACCGGTATCAAACGAATTCATGCAATTTATTCGCGAAGAGCAAATGGGCAGGGTCAGAAGAATGTGGAGGAGCGAGCCTGTGATACCCACAAACGCTCGCGCCGCTATCGCCGAAGGGAACCATGCTCGCGACTAGTCCTCCCCGAACCGGAACGATTTACCGGACAAATCCGCTCGAAGACGCGCGCTGGGATCGCTTCGTGGAGAGGCATCCTCGCTCATCCGCCTTTCACACGCGCGCGTGGCTCGAAGCGCTGCGGCGCACGTATGGGTATCAGCCTGTCGTCGTAACAACGTCGGCTCCCGATCAGGATCTTGAGGACGGCCTGCTTTTTTGCCGCGTGGACAGCTGGCTGACCGGGCGCCGTTTAGTCTCGCTTCCGTTCTCAGATCACTGCGAACCGCTGGTGAATGACGTGGCAGCGTTGCATGAATTGGTAGCCGCGCTGAAGGCGGATTTGCGCCAGGAAAAGCTGAAATACGTTGAGCTTCGTCCGATCTCGGCGCAACTGGATTTGCCTGAATATTTCACCGCGAGTCAGTCATTCTGCTTTCATCAGGTAGATCTGACGCCGAGTCTGGAAAAGTTATTCGCCAGCTTCCACAAAGACTCAACACAGCGTAAGATCCGGCGGGCGGAGCGCGAGGGCTTGATCTATGAGGAGGGCCACTCTGATGCGCTCCTGGATGCTTTCTATCGTTTGATGGTGCTGACGCGGCGCCGCCATCAGGTTCCCCCACAGCCTAAGGAGTGGTTCAAGAATCTGATCGATTGTTTCGGGGATGCTTTGAAGATCCACGTGGCGTTCAAAGACCAGCAGGCGACCGCTGCGATTCTGACGCTGCGCCACAACGACACACTGATTTATAAATACGGATGCTCCGACGGCCAATTCAGCAACCTGGGTGGGATGCACCTGCTGTTCTGGCGATCGATTCAAGAGGCCAAAGAAGCGGGTTTGCGGACGTTCGATTTGGGCCGATCCGACACCGATAACG
>Ga0209483_1002177_pt1 | contig 13917 bp, 8 predicted proteins | sample NGEPerA_FD_184508 | JGI IMG/M metagenome (GOLD analysis project Ga0209483, IMG submission 184508) | Arctic peat soil microbial communities from the Barrow Environmental Observatory site, Barrow, Alaska, USA - NGEE PermafrostL2-A... | ecosystem: Environmental > Terrestrial > Soil > Wetlands > Peat... | reverse complement strand
CCGCAGCGGAGCGGGCGATGAAGTTGCAGGAAGTGTTGCTACGAGCCACATCGGGCAAGATCAAGTGGTGGCAGGCGGCTGAGCTGATCGGCATTAGCGAACGGCAGATGCGACGATGGCGGAAGCGCTATGAGGAACAAGGCTACCAGGGACTACTGGACCGGCGACGGCGTAAGCCAAGCAGCAGGCGCGTGCCGAAGGAGCAGGTCGAGCAGGTTCTGGAACTGTACCGGGAGCAGTATTTCGATCTGAACGTGCGCCATTTCCACGAGAAGCTGCGCGAGGAACATGGGATCGGACTGAGCTACACCTGGGTGAAGCAGGCTCTCCAGGGGGCCGGCCTGGTGAAGCGGAAGTCCAAGCGCGGCGTGCATCGCAAGCGCCGGCAACGGCGCCCACTGCCTGGCATGATGCTGCATATTGACGGCAGCCATCACCAGTAGTTTCAGGATGAGCGCTGGCATGACCTGATTGTGATCCTGGACGACGCCACCAGCGAGATCTACTACGCGCAGCTGGTCGAAGAGGAAACCACCGCCACGGTGATGGTGGCGCTGCGGGAAGTGATGGAGCGCAAGGGACTCTTCTGCACGTTGTATTCAGACCGGGGAGCGCATTTCTGGTACACGCCCAAGTCCGGCGGCAAGGTGGATCGCGAGCGTCCGACACAAGTCGGCCGTGCTCTGAAGGAACTGGGAGTACAGATGATTCCGGCCTATTCACCGCAGGCGCGGGGACGCTCGGAACGAAGCTTCTCGACCTGGCAGGGACGGCTGCCCCAGGAGTTGCGGCTCTATGGCGTCCGCACTTTAGAAGCAGCCAACGCATTTCTCGCTACAGAGTATGTGGCCGAGTTCAACCGCAAGTTCACATTCCCGGCCCCGCAGCAAGGCTCTGCGTTCCTGCCCTGCCCGCGCAGGAACATCCTTGGGCACCATGCAATGATCCGCCGCCGGTCACAATTTCGTCCTTTTAGGAATCCCTACGGGCACATCTGACAGCGAACGCACTAGAATTCAGCTTTAATGAATCATGGAGATGGCCGATTCCGCAGGCCCTCAACAAAGGATGAGTACATGTTTGACCTGAAATGGTCACGAGCCGAAAAAGTGATTGCCCGGGGAAATCCGGTATCGAGCGATCGCTAGTTTGAAAGGAGGCACGGTCTACGGCCTTCGCTCTATTGCAGGAGGCAAGACGCGGAGAGTTCTCCCTGGCCTGAATCCTCGCGACGCAGAAAAGATTCTGGTGGTCCTCAAGACGTTCGGCGCTGATGTTCCAGATGACCCAGTGCTTCCACGCAAACTAAAAGAGGACAGTTCGCGTGAAGGACGCTGTGAGTCAATTGGACAAGCGGCTGCGGTCGGTTTGTGGACAAACGGCAAGTAACCCGTTTTCGGGGCTACTTCAGGGATATGGCGGTGACACAGCCGGGATGGCGGATCTCCAAGTATATGGGCTTAGCTGGTTGCAGATTGTCGCTTACCACATATTGCGGATTTTGAAATTCGCGGTTGCCAGCTGCTCGTCGCTTAGTGCGCTGTATTCGTAGAGGGATGCTCTGCAAGAAGCCCGTTCAACGAATAGTCTCGCTGAATTCGATGGGCTTCCACGTATTAGTTCGGCTCGAAAGCTTACACCAGTGCCAGATTCAAGTTGCTGATAGCCTCATCGATCTCCTGCGTGCTCTTGAAGCCAATCGTCGCGCAGTCCACCCCTGCATTCTGGAAAGCAAACCTCATCGCCTTTACACGGTCGTCGTGACTATGCTCGAACTGACCGCCGCCGCACAGCTTCATGCCGATCACACCCAGCCCTTCCTTCTTTAACTGGCGGATGTGATCGACCACCTCGCTCACATTGTCGGGGTGGTTGGTGTCCTCATAGGTCGGGCCGTCCATGCGCGCGCCGTTGTGATTGATGCGGATCAGTCCCACGTCGAGCCACTTTGTACCCGGCATCTGTCGCAGCGCCGGTAGCCCGTGGACCGAGGCGCCATGCGTTCGGATGATCTTCCTCTGCTGCGCCCCAAGTATCCCGTCCTGCCAGCGCTTCGTGGTCTCCGGCCAGTCGGCCGTGTGCTGCCAGTGGAGCAGCATGATGTCAAAGTATTCGGTCTGCGAGATGCGCCGCAGTTCGTCGAACTTGGCTTGCGGGTCAATACCCTCGTGGAACGTGGTCACCTTGTTCATCAGGTGATAGCTGTCGCGAGGCAGGCCTTTCAACGCCTCGCCAAGCATTCCTGGCGTCTGGTAGGCCTCAGCCGTCTCGAAAAAGCGGATTCCGCGGTCGTACGCGTAGCGCACGAGCCGCGTGAACTCCTGCTGCCCCAGCGCCGCCTGCACCGCACCGCCGTCCGTCCCGGTTCCGAAGGCCAGCCGGGTCACCTCCATGTTTGAGCGACCCAGCACCGCGGTATCGGTCGCGGTGCGCTTGGCGGCGCCCAACGAAAGGGTCCCTACGGTCGCTATGGCTCCCGCGACCAGACCTGTTTTAAGGAAACTACGTCGTGTGGTTGGACTCATGTCGACCTCCGCGGCTCAAGCCGGTGGGCGAGCCGAATGAGTGGATATTACCACGCATCCAGCCGCAATGGCCGCGAATAGGTCCGACCGCGCGCCTCGATCCAGCGATGGCCAGAGTTCGTTTGGGCCAATTGGGAAATTATGAGTCAGTCAATAACGCAAACCATAATTTCCGGGTGGCCGGTGATTCAGGCGTTATGACAAGACTGCAGCGAACCAAGCAATCATTCTGCTATCTGTATGCTCAGGGCGCAACGCCAACTATGCCCTCCTTTGAAGAGAACACAACCACCCTGCCTGCGGTCAGAATCGCAATTCGATCCGACTTCAGTCCGTCCAACTCTGTGGTTCTCCGGGGAGACGCGCAATGTCTGTTTGAATCCAGCTCCCATAAAGATTTCCCTCTTGGACCCCGCATTCCGAAGGTCACTTGCTCCGTATACCGCGTTACCCCCAATCCGGCGTTAAGCGGCGAGCAGGGGGTTGGCTGTGCGGAGTTGTGGGCGGTTTATGCAGTGCAATGAGGCATTTGCCGTCTTGCCAGTTTTCTCTGGCGCTGGACTGCCGGGACATCTTCGATAAGGAGACAGGGAGGAAGCTAATGGCATTTGCGGCAGACGCGGTTAGCAACGATATCTCAATAGTCCTCTTTTCGACAATAGGACACTCAAGTTTTGCCATTGCAGTTGATGGCCCGCGATTGTCGCACGGAATGCCTATTGATCTCTCGCGAGTTCTTGCAGACGCTCACTCACATTCATAAAGGCGCGGCCATCGTGATATGCCGCCTTCCAATTAACTCCCTTGTCTTGGGTGAGCGGTGTGCCGTCAGCCTTTGTAAGGTTATAAAGGCCGTGAAATTGCGCATCAATTTGATGCTTTTGAATGAATTGCCATTGCTCAAGAAACCGCTCGAAATACACGCCCGTTTCCTTGCCGTACCGCTGGTGCATGAGCAGCAAGGCATTGAGCCCTTCCACCTCGACCCACCATTCTTTGGCGGTGTCTTCCGTTTTGCCGAAGGTTGTGCCGTCGCGGAAGAAGCCTCCGTTTGTTTTGTCCCACCCGTAGGCGAGAGCATGATCCACCAGCATTCTCGCCATGCGTTCAGTCTTCGGGCTTGCCTTGTGGTGAAGGACTTCGTCCGTCTCGAGCATGAGATAGGCGGCTTCGACATCGTGGCCGTAGGAATCATGATCCGGAATGGCCTGCCAAGAGTTGGTGAAATAGAGATTCATAACGCCCGGCTCAACGGATATTTTGTCCCGCACAACAGCAAGCAATTCCTCCAACCTGTCTCGCAGGGTTTGGTCGGGCCAAACCTGGTAAAGTTGCGTGAAAGCTTCGAGCAGATGAATGTGCGTGTTCATTGACTTGTAGTTGATGGGGAAGCCCGCGAGCGGAGCGAGAGCAATCTGCCCGCTTGCGACTGTTGGTACTACCGGCCTGCCATCACGCGTGAGCCACTCGTTGTAACCACCATTCACGGAGTCATGCGCGTGTTCGTCGGTCCAGCGAAATCCCTCTTGTGCGAGCGCGAGTGCCTTCGGATCGCCCGTAGCCTGATAGGCTGCGGCTGCTCCATAGATGCAGAATCCAATGCCGTATAATTCTTTGCCGTCGGTGAACCTTGGAATGATCTTGCCTGTGTCGTCCAGTCCCCAGAAGAAGCCGCCGTCCTGTTTGTCCCACATCACGTTCTGCATGTAGTTCACACCCTGGCGAACTATCGGCAAGAACTCGTTTTTCAGTTTCGGGTAGCGCAAGACTACTTGGGATGCGACCCACGTCATTCGCCCTTGAAAAACGGAAAACTTGCCATCGCTTGGCGCCCACTTCCAGTCGCGTGTGAAATGGGAATGGAAGCCGCCGTACTGGTGATCCACGGTTCGCGGAAACCACACGTTGAGAACGTCAGTATGCAATGTGTCTTCCACTTCCGTGGCGAGCTTAAGGTATGTTTCGCGCGTTGGCTGCGAGACGGTCGTCTGCGAGGGAATTGAGGGTTGCTGAGCGACGCACATGCCAAAGGACAGAAGGAGTGGGCAACAAATAACATTGATCCGCACGATACGATTCCTCCAGAGCCATTGGCTCGCGCACGAACTTAACACAAGAGATATAAAGATTGGCGCGCCCCCAAGTCCGAATTCCATCTGTCCCAAGAGCTATGGAAAGCCCTGCGGTTTCGGGAACCGGGACTCATCGACGCCGTCAGGGGTGTAACTCCAATCCGAGAAGTTGAAGCCGTAGAAGAAGGTAAAGGAATACGGAGTCGCCACGGATGCAAAGAACGCTGTATCCTCTCCGGGATGAATGGCGAGCGCGAAGGCGCGCGGAAGGCATTATACTGTTCGTTGCTCGTCAAATAAACATGCCTTCCCTGCAGCGAAGATCGGTTGTTCCCGTAACGGCTGGTTACCCTCCGCGGGCCCGCCCTCTCCTAGCCGTGGTCCTGACATGCGGTTCGGTGGCTGCATTGCTTACATTCGTTTATTCCACGGCGCTGGCACAAAGGGTGCCCGGACAGACACAAAACGGCGGCATGGGTGGCAACAGCACTGGCGGCGCCTATGCCGCCGTCTACGATTCGGAGCATCGCCCAATCACCGCAGGTGGTTTTGTGAATGCGGGCCCCGTCGTTTTCCAAGACATCACCAAGCAGGCCGGTCTCGGCAACTGGCGCCACGTCATGGGGACGCCGGAGAAGAACTTTATTCTAGAAACAGATGGATCCGGCGTGGGACTTATCGACTACGACAATGATGGGTGGCTCGACATCTATCTGGTCAATGGTTCTACATTCAAGGCGCTTGATGGCAAGGAAACACCCCCGCAAGCCGCGCTTTTTCACAACAACCACGACGGCACCTTTACCGACGTTGCTGCGGCGGCCGGCGTGTCCAACGACGGCTGGGGCTTCGGCGTCGCAATCGGCGACTACGACAACGACGGCTGGCCCGATATCTTCGTATCCAACTATGGCAAAAACCGGCTGTACCACAACAACCACGACGGCACCTTCACTGACGTAGCGGAGAAGGCCGGTGTCGCGCTTGGGGGGTGGTCCACGGGTGCGACGTTTGGAGATTACGATGGCGATGGCCGGCTCGACCTGTTTGTCTCCGGCTACGTCCATTTTGATCGCGACAACCCTCCCGTTGCGGGTTCAAGGGATGTTCCGTCCTCCTACTGCCGGTTTCGCGGCGTCGGTGTCATGTGCGGGCCTCGTGGGTTGAAGGGCGAGCATGACCATCTCTTCCACAACAATGGCGACGGCACCTTCACTGACGTGAGCGTAAAGGCAGGCGTCAGCGATCCCGAGGCTTATTACGGCTTTACGGCGATTTTTGCCGATCTGAATGATGATGGCAAAGTGGATCTGATCGTCGCCAACGATTCCACGCCGAACTATTTGTACATTAACAAGGGAAACGGCACCTTCAAGGACGACAGTTACGAAAGCGGATTCGCGCTCAACGGAGACGGACGCGAGATTGCGTCCATGGGTGTTGCCATTGGCGACTATCAGAACAGCGGACGACTGAGCCTCTTCAACACGGACTTTTCAGACGACTACAAAGTGTTGTATCGCAATGACGGCAACGCAGACTTCACCGATGTCAGTTATCAGGTAGGCGTGGCGGAAATGGGCATTCCATTCGTGGGGTGGGGAGCCGGCTTCCTGGACTACGACAACGATGGCTGGCTTGACTTGATGCAGATCAATGGGCATGTCTATCCCGCAGTTGACCGGAACCCCTGGGGCACTTCGTTTGCCGAGCGCCCCTTGCTGTTCCACAATCTCGGCGGCAAAAGGTTTGAGTATGTGCCTCCGGTTCGCGGGACGGGCCTGGCCGTGGTGACGCCTGGGCGCGGCGCGGCGTTTGGCGACTTGTTCAACAACGGAAAGATCGATGTAGTCATCAACCCCATTGATGGACCCGCCGTACTGCTGCGTAACGTGAACGAGGACAGTCATCACTGGGTGGAATTGAAATTGGTGGGTGGACCGGGAGGGCCACGCGATGCTGTCGGCACCACGGTATATCTCACCCGAGCCGGTCTGCGTCAACGCGGCGACGTCCTCAGTGGGGGAAGCTATATCTCCTCGAATGACCAGCGCGTCCACTTTGGGTTGGGCAACGCCACAACTGTCGACAGCGTGGAAATCCGCTGGTCTGGCGGCGCAAAGGAGACGGTGAAGTTGCCTGCAGTCGATCGCATTTACACCATCACGCAGGGAAAGGGCATTACTGGCGAACTGTGCGTACTGTGTGCTTCAAACGCCGCGGGCTCCTCACGGTTTTAGTCGAGGCCACCTATTGCATCTCGTATCCGTTGACCTCAGTGATCGCTTGCGATACCCGCATCCTTCACGATACCCGCGTCCTTCAAGGCACGTCTTTCCACATCCAGGGCCGTGGTGTGCAGTGCCATGACGCGCTGCATCGCCGCATCCGCACCTCGTGCGCGGCCTTCCGACTTGAAGGCCCTGGCGAGCAGATAAAAAGCTCCCGAATCGTCGGGATTCATATCGGTAGCCCGGCGCAACAATGGCACTGCCGCAGCCGCACGGTCCAGCAGGAGTTCGGCTTTCCCCATGTAGAAGTATGTCGCCCACGAATCAGGCATCAGGCTATTCGCCTTCTCCAAATACGAAAGACCGTCCTGGTAGCGACCGGACTGGACCAGCATAGCGCCCAGGTAATAGTAGGCATCCCCATCCTGGGGGTCCTCATGAATCGCCTGTTGCAGTTGCTTCTCCGCCTCTGGATTTCGGTTCTGTCCGATATACGCCTTGCCAAGTTCGCGGTGGGCGCCGGCGAAGGCCGGGTCAGCCTGCAATGCCGCCTGGAAAGCCTGTTCCGCTTTCTCGTAGTCCGTGGCCTCGGCGTAGGCCTTGCCCAGTAAGAAATTGGTTTGCGCCGGAGTCGCGCTGCCTGCAAAGAGCCTGGCAAAGACGTTCTTGGCCTGTTCCGCCTGACCTGCCCGCGAATAGCCTATACCGAGCAGATAGAGCGCCGCGGGGTCTGCTCCCTCCGCTGCTGTCAATGGCTTCAGTAAGCCAATACCATCCTCGGGATGGCCGCTAAAGGTGAGACAAGTGGCCAACAGCATAACTGCCCGCTGGTTCGACGGATCGAGATCGTGCAATTGCTTGAAATAAGGTAGTGCACGGGTGTAGTCCTCCTGTTTAAGATAGGCCAAACCAAGATTGAGCTGCGTTTCCCGCTGCTGAGGGGCGATATTAAGCACTTTCTTATATTCTTCAATTGCCTCGGTATAACGCCGGGTCTTGGCATACAGGACGCCGAGATTCGCAAGCGCACTGACGTTTCGTGGATCGAGTTTGAGAACCGTGCGAAAACCTTGCTCTGCTTGCGAATACTCTCCTGCGTTCAACGCACGCATCGCCGACTCGAAGGTCTCCTTTGCCGTGTCCGCGTTCACGCAGAAGCCGAAATTTGAAGACAGCAGTATCGCAATTTCGAGAGCTAGTGTAAGAAGTTTCATGAAGAGCCTGTAAGCTTCGGATCATACCGATTCTACTGTTTGGACTTGGGTTTCTTCTTCGGCTTGAGAGTACCACACAAAAGGCACTGGCCAGGCTCGAATGATAAAAGCCCGGCCAGTGCGAAGTTAAGGGACAAGTTAGAAATAGAACTTGCCTCCGAGCTGCAACTGGCGAGGATCACGCGTAGAGGTGATCTGACCGGATGCGCCCGCGTTGGCACCGGAGAACGGCGTTCCCGGTGACGACGCGGACAAGGTGTTATTCACAACGCCCCACTGTGTATGGTTAAACACATTGTAACCTTCGAACCGCAACTGAAACCGCGTGTTTTCATTGATGATGACGTTCTTGAACATCGATATGTTGAAGTTCTCAACTCCCGGCCCGGTAATCGTGTTGCGATGGAAGTTGCCGAACGTGCCATTGGCGGGTTGCGCAAAGACCGCCGGGTTATACCACATGGGGAATTGTCCCACGGGTTGACTGTGACTGTGGGAGGTCGAAATTTTACCCCCCAGGTAGTCGGGGCGAATATGACCGAAACCGCCATCGCCTAAGTTACCGCTTGAAATGAGGTCACAGGCATCGTTTGAAGGGTTGCTGTTCGAGAGGCAGGGTGTGCCACCCCAGAACTGGGTGACTCCCGAAAGCTCCCAGCCGCCGGCAGTAAGCTGCACCAGTTTGTTAGAGCCCTTGAAGTTGGGGAGGTTATAGACATACTGAAAGTTGAAGACGCTGCGCCGATCGAAACCTGCCGGAGCGTAGAACTTGTGCAGTTGCGAGTAGTCCGGGAAGGCACTCTGGTCGTAGTCAATGTCGTCCAGATCGATCGCCTTGGCCCAGGTGTAGTCGGCAGCGAACGTGAGCACGTCGCTGAATCTGCGGGAAACCCTGGTCTGCAACGCGTTGTATGAGCTTCCGGCTCCAAATCGATCGTAATAGATGGAGCTGTAGCCCTTGTAAGGCAGGATTGCCGCCTGCACGTTGTTCACAGTGGCGAGGATGTTGGTGCTGGTTGTGGTTCCTAACGGCAACTGTTCCAATTGCTGGTCATACATCAAGTGACGGGCCGCGTTGCCGACGTAGCCAATATCGAGGACGACCTTGCTGGGCAGCTGTTGCTGAATGCCCAGGTTATATCCCTGGGTTGTGGGAATGTTACCCCTTTGATCAGCTCCTAACACGCCTGAAGAGGGAGTGAGGGGAGCTCCGCTCACCAACGACGAGGAGAGAGACCCGATGTTGCCACCGTAGATGGTAGGCGTATAGACCGTTGGTGGGTCGCTGACGCTGCCAAAGTTGAAGGCGTTTTGTTGGTAACGCTCGTAGAAGATGCCATAGCCGCCGCGAAGGGCAATCCTGCCGTTTCCAAAGACATCCCAGGCAAAGCCAAGGCGGGGACCGAAGTTATTGTAGCGATAGTTCAGTCCTCCCTTCGGGAAGCCGGGGGTACCGTCCTGGACCATGCCGTTGTAAGGGTTGCCAGAACCCGAGATAATAGAGCCCTGGGTCGGAGGCAGTCCGGGAGTGTTCGGGGCGATATTGATCTGCACGGCATTGGCAGCACTGTAGTGGCTTGGGCTGAAGTAATACGAGTGATAAGTCCCGGTCGTGTAGGTGGGTCCGATGAACTCGTAGCGCATACCATAGTCGAGGGTGAACCTAGGCGTCATCTTCCAGGTATCCTGGGCGTAACCCTCATATTGGACGAAGTGGAAGTGGCCGAAAGCATAGACATTTGACTGACTGACGGTCGTGTAGTTTCCCAGAAGAGTGTTACCGATGCCTGAATTGCTGTTATTGGGATTCTCATTGCTAGCGCCGAAGTTCAGACCGGGATTTTCTGTCCAGGTTCCCTCCTGGCCATTCTCGTTGAGATCGCCAAGGATGCCGAACTTGATTACGTGGTTACCCCAGATTTTCGTGACATCATCCGTCGCGACTACCGTGTTTCCGGTCGAAGTCCAACCAGAAGGAAAGGGCGAAATGTTGACATAACCATCGCCGGTATTGATGTTCGGGGCCAGATCGTGCGTGTTGGTGGCCGGATAAATGTCGTTGAAGGTGAAGCCGAGTGCTTTCTTATCGTACAGCGACGTGTTAGTGCCCGGAACGATGTCGACTACCTGGTCCAAATGGAGCCAGCCGACAGTCGCTTCATTGGTGAACGTCGGTGAGATTACGTTTGCCAAACTCCATGCATAGCTCTTGCCTGGCTTCTTGCGGTACTGCGGCAAAACCGGGAAGCTGTTCCCGGAAAAAATGCCGAGACCAGCACTCTCCTGCTGGCGGTCATCCACGTAGCGGAAGAAGGCATTGGCCTTCGGCCCAAAATTGTAGTCACCGCGGACTACATACTGGTTCTTGTAGAATGTATACGTATCCTGAAAGTTGACTTGTTGCTCGTCGCCATATCCGTTGTTGTAGGTGGGATGACTGAAACTTCCCCTGTAGCCTGGAGTGAAGTATTTGATCATCGCAGCGTACTGGCTATTGAATTGACTTGCTGGAATGATGTTACCGGCGTAAGGGGTGCCATCAACAATCTCGCCTTGCGCGTCATACCTGACGGAGCCCGGCAAAAAAACCTGCCCGTTCTGTGCATACCCGGTTCCCGCCGCGCCGCCTGACGTGAGGACAATTGGCGTGCAGGTCGAGCCCCCATGGTTAGCGCACATATTCCCTGGGCGATAGACAGGCGAGAGATCGGCATGTCCAATGGCCGCGCCGGTTGAGTCGAGACCAAGCATCGACGGTTGCGGCATGGTGTAGAACGTGGAGCCGTTTGGCCGGCTGGCACGGGTGCCTTCATAGTTGAAGAAGAAGAAAGCCTTCTTATTGCTCCTCGGCGATACCTTGGGAATGGGAATATACCCACCGATGTTGCCGCCGAACTGATTGAACCTCAAGATTGCTCTTGCCAAACCGTCGTGGTTGCTGAACCAGTCGTTGGCATCGTAATCCGTGTTGCGGTTGAACTCGTACGCCGTGCCATGGAACGTATTGCCACCACTCTTGGTATTGACGAGAATCATAACGCCCGGACTGCGGCCATATTCTGCATTGAAATTGCCGGTGAGAGTCTTGAATTCGCCTACGGCGTCAAGGCTCAAGGCAGTGTATTCGCCGTCGTTTGCACCCACGTCCGTATTGATTACGCCGTCGAGAAAGAAGTTGTTCGCAGTCCCGCGCATTCCGTTGACGTAGAAGTCGTCGGTCTGGTTAAAGACCAGGCGAAATTGGGAGTTATTGTTCGTGACCACTCCCGCTGAGGTTGTCAGGAGGGACTCGAAGTCGCGTCCATTCAGAGGCTGCTCGACAACTTGCCGCCGGTCGATGACGGTTGCGTTGTTTGAATTGGTTGTATCAATCAACGGGGTCTCGCCCGTCACAGTTACGTTCTCCGAAGATTGACCAATCGTTAGTTGCAACTGCCCCAGGCCGAGTGTCTGGTCCTGATCGAGCACCACACCGTTGCGAAGCAATTGTTCCATGCCGGAAGCGCTCACTTTGACGTTGTAAGTAGCCGCTGGCACACTTAGCACCCGGAATGTTCCGGTGGCATCGGAAGTGGTCTCGCGCGCCACGCCGCCCGTCGCCGCATTGACTACCTGGACTTTGGCTCCGGATATCAAAGCGCCCGACGGATCTACGACTACTCCTGTGATGGTGCCGGTCTGGGCCTCTAGTTTCGTGCCCGACAGGAACACTACAGCCAGAGCTGCAAGCTGAAGGATCAGGCCTGCCCTCAATATGCGGTTTCGCTTGTTCAGTCGCTTCCCAAGAAGCCAAGCCGCCCATCCAAGATTTAATGTTCCCTGGCCACCAAATCTCTTTTCCAAGTGGTCACATGCGCTACTGGCGCCGCCGATTCGGTTCATATCTGTAATTTCCTCCTGAATTGTGATTGATCGCGCCTGTCTGTCTTATACAGATCTGGCTCTAATGGGTTTGACAAGAAAGAGGGGTGGAGGCGGAAAACAGCCACGGGTCCTTCGACTGCGTTTGGCGGAAAGGATACGCCAAAATTCGCTCAGGACGACAGCTTTGTGAGCTTTGTGGTAAATGCAATGCTCTGGGACCGAGTCAATACTAACCCGGCAAATCCACCTGTCTTGGCCGTGAAGACAGCCGAGATCTAAAAGTCTGGGAGTATGCCCTGTCGCCTTTGGTGATTCTTGAGCCCTGCATTTCGCCGTTAATCTAAAACGTAAGTAGCATACCCACATCTAGGGGTTGTGTCAAGTGTTTTTTCCAAAGCCAGTTCCGAACATCCGGCGAGGTCAAACGTTTTATTACCAAGCGACTAATTCATCCATATCGTTCGATGCAATAATTGTCATGGAGCTGCTCTTCAGGGAGGTGCGGTTGATGCCGCGCAAATCCTTAATGCCTGGCGAAGGTGCTTGACAGTTTCGAGACGATTGGATTTCGATAAGATCGACGGCTTCCTGAGCGACCGCTTTCCCAAGCCATCGCTCACTGAGGGTGGTCCATGCATCGCAGAGTCTTTCTAAGCAGCCTTGCCGCCAGCATCGCTGCAGTACCGGTCTCAGGCTTCCTCCGGGCGCAATCTGGCATTCCGGCCAACCTGCCGGCCGACCTTCCTGTTACTCTCTCGAAGCACATCTCGCGCTATCGCGGCTTCAACATCCAGTGGGAGCGGAGGGCGGGTGACAACACCAAGCCAGCCTTCGAAGAGTCGGATTTCGCCATGATGCAAGAGTGGGGTTTCAACTTTGCGCGCCTGCCGCTTTCCTACTGGATTTGGGGCAAGCCGACCGACTGGACGTACATTAACGATGAGCCGCTTGCCGAGATCGACCGTGCCCTCGATCTCGGCAAGGAGCACGCCGTCCATGTCAATCTCAACTTTCATCGTCTCCCCGGCTACTGTATCAACGGGCGCGAGTTGGAGCCCGCAGACCTTTTTACCGGCCATAAGGACGAAGCGGCCCGCGCGCTCAAGGCTGCCTGCTTCCACTGGGCCCACTTCGCACGCCGCTACAAGAGTGTGCCGAGTTCGCAGCTATCCTTCGATCTAATCAACGAGCCGCCCAAGATGCGCTCCTATGAGGGCTACTTCGAAGAACGCTATGTTGAGGTCGTCCGCGCGCTCGTCGGGGCCATCCGCGCCGAAGATCCGCACCGGCTCATCTTCGCTGATGGCATCAATATCGGACAGAACCCCGTGCTTGACCTCGCCAATCTCGACCTCGTGCAGAGCACGCGCGGCTACCAGCCCAAAGCCATCAGCCACCACGGGGCCACCTGGGTTCCGCTTGATGAGTACGAGACCATGAAGACGCCCGTCTGGCCGCTTACCGATGATAAGGGTCATCTCTGGGATCGCGCCAAACTCAAACAGGAATACGTCGACAAATGGAAGCCGCTCACGGATCTCGGCGTGCAAGTGCATGTCGGCGAGTGGGGCTGCTACAACCAGACCCCGCATGAGGTCGCGCTGGCCTGGATGTCTGACTGTCTCGCGGTTTGGCGCGAGGCCGGCTGGGGAAACGCGCTCTGGAACCTTCGCGGCAATTTCGGCGTTCTCGATAGTGGCCGCATAGACGTTAACTACGAAGACTTTAAAGGCCACAAGGTCGACCGGAAGATGCTTGAACTGCTTCGCACCGCCTGATCAAACTCGCTGCAACGCTGGGGAAACCATCGCATGACGCGCAATTGTCACGTTCCATTTCATTTATTGCTTGCCTCAATTGTCGTCCCGACTCTGTTCGCTCAGGGTACCGGACTCCATCTGAACAAGAAGGAATATTTTGAGGCGCCGGGCATCAACGTCATGGCTTTTCAGGACATCTATCCCGATGGGCATCAGGGCGGTGTTTCAATCATCCAGAATGGTGTACGCGT
>Ga0209483_1002175_pt1 | contig 13926 bp, 11 predicted proteins | sample NGEPerA_FD_184508 | JGI IMG/M metagenome (GOLD analysis project Ga0209483, IMG submission 184508) | Arctic peat soil microbial communities from the Barrow Environmental Observatory site, Barrow, Alaska, USA - NGEE PermafrostL2-A... | ecosystem: Environmental > Terrestrial > Soil > Wetlands >... | reverse complement strand
AGCCTGGAAGCACCGAACAACCGCCTGAACTGAAGGCCGCGCATCCGCGGAAAGAGCCTCCCCAGCTGGGAAAATGACGATGTTCGAAGTCGCATTTCCCTCAGCCAAAGGAGGCACTTTCTGTGACGTCAGTATCGCGCGGAATCGACCGCATTGAAGTGACCTTCGATGATCCCCACCTGGTGGCCAACGCTGGGTTGTTGCTGGTGGCCACCCTGGTGGTCCGGCTGCGCCTCGAAGCTCTGATCAACCAGATGGTCGACCTGTCGGGTCGGGTGGGCGGAGCGCTTCCCGGCCGCAAGGTGCTGACCCTGGTGCACGCCATGGTGGCCGGCGGCAGTCACATCGATCATGCCGACGTGTTGCGATCCGGTGCCACCCAGGCAGTGCTTCCGCATCGGGTGATGGCGCCTTCCACGTTGGGCACGTTCCTGCGGGCGTTCACCTTTGGCCACGTCCGCCAACTCGATGCGGTCTTCGCCGAGGCACTGCGCCGGGCATGGTCGTCGGGTGCCGGTCCGGGCGATGATCGGTTGGTGGTGGACTTGGACTCCACCATCTGTGCGGTGTGCGGCAAGGCCAAGCATGGGGCCGGCTACGGCTACACCAAAGAGCTCGGCTACCACCCCCTCCTCGCCACCCGGGCCGGCACCGGTGAGCTGCTCCACGTCCGGATACGCAAAGGGTCGGCCAACACCCAGCGGGGCACCAAGCGGTTCATCGAAGAGCTGGTGGCCCGGCTCCGTCGAGCAGGAGCCACTGGCGAGCTGGTCATGCGGTTCGACTCGGGGTTCTGGTCGAACGCCACCATCGCCACCCTCGGACGCCTCGGTGTCGGCTACACGATGGGGGTGCGGATGGTGAAGTCCGTGGTCACCGCGGTCTCCGCCATCGACGAAGGTGCGTGGACGCCCATCGACTACACGTGCGACGGCGTGGCTGAAGTGGCCGAGTGTCTCTACAAGGGACGCCGGCTCATTGTCCGCCGGACCCGGCTGGTCGGTCGCCAGGCAACGCTGTGGCCCGAGTGGCGCCACTTCGCCTTCTTGACCGATCAATCAGGCACCGCCGTCGAGTTGGACGCCTTCCACCGGGCCCATGCCACCGTGGAGCTGGCCATCAAGGACCTCAAAGAGGGTGCAGGCATGGAGCACGTCCCTTCGGGCAACTTCCATGCCAATGCGGCGTGGCTGGTGTGTGCCGCGCTGGCCCACAACCTCATCCGCTGGAGTGCCATACTCGGCGAACTCACGCCCACCGATCACCTCGTCGTGGCCCGCACCGTGCGCACCCGGTTCTTGTCGGTGCCGGGGCGGCTGGTCAACGTCTCGGGCACACTGACACTGCGTGCGCCGCTCGAGTGGCCATGGGCCAAGAAGTTCAAACGGGCCCTCGATCTTCTTCGTGCCCTTCCGCCAGTCCCCGTGTAGTCAGTCCACCGCGGCCGGTGCACCGCAGACGACTGAAGGACGGCACTGACAACCCATGAGAATCACAAACTCTTGGTCTCACGCGTCCCTCGGGCCGCAGAAGAAGTCAGCTCGAAGCCGGTGGACCCTTCAGTATGCCGATCACCCGATTCGTTGCCCTGCCAGACCGTCGGTCGGTGGATCCAGGCTTAGTGGCTCGGTCCCTCGAGCACCCGGTGGGGCTGACCCGCCGTCTCCGGGATCCGATCCAGCAGCACCTGTTGGGCACACGCTTTGTAAGCCACGGCATCCTGGTCCCCGAAGACGGTCAAGAACGGCTTCTTCCAGGTCTCGAGGTAGGCCCACGTCGCCTCGGCCAGGGGCACCCCCAGATTGTCGGGCTGGAGGGGGATCAACGCCGGGAACCGCTTGGGGCTGGCCTGGAACGACCGTCGGGAAAGGGCGCATCGTAGGCGGCCACCTCGGCGTCGGACAGGTTCCGGGTGGTGCCCCCCTGGACGAGGGCGCCGACGGGCAGCACGTCGACCGACTGGCTGAAGGCCAACCAATCCTCCATGAACTTGTTCATCCCCCGGCCCTCGGGGAGGCCGGTGTTGGCGGCAATGACCCGGGCGAACCGGTCTCCGTGGTCGGGCAGGTGGCACAGTCCGAGGATCCCGCCCCAGTCCTGGCAGAACAGGGTGACGTCCGAAAGGTCCTCGGCCTCGATCCACTGGCCCATCCAGTCGACATGGGCGGCCATCGTGTACTTGCCCTGGTCAATCGGCTTGTCCGACCGGCCCATGCCCATCAGGTCGAGGGCCACCACCCCGTGACCCAGTTCGACGAGGCCGGGGACCAGGTGCCGGTAGAGGTCGCACCACGGCGGGTTGCCGTGGAGCAGCAGCACGGGGGCCGCGTCACGGGGGCCCTCGTCGAGGAAGTGGAACCGGAGCGCGGTGCCGTCTTGGGCCACGACCTCGCGGTAGTGGGGTGCGAAGGCGTAGTCGGCCAGACCCTCGAAGCGGCCGTCTTCGGTGCGCAGGATCTCCGTGACCGCTCACCGCCCCGCTGTCTGCACGGAATCGATCAGGCTCTCGAGTAGCGGATCGATGACCACGACCACCTGATCGGCCAGGCCTGGCTCCCCGACGAGCCCCTCGAGCACTCCGTCCACCACCCGGTCGAACCGCACGTCGTCCCACCGACGGCCGTCCCCCAGGATGACGCCGTCCACGATGAAGTGGGCCACCGGTGTCACGCCGGCCGGGTCCGGTCCAGGTTCGGCGCCCTCGACGATCCTGCGCACCCGCATGACCAGCGGGCCACTCCCGGCCGCAGTCGGATCGGCCACCGACACCGGTAGGCATCCCATGACGATCGTGGTCTCCATGCCCGCCTTCTTGTGCACGTACTGCTGCTGGAAGTCGTCACGGTCCTGCATGGCGAAGAACGACGCCCGACTCGGGTAGCGCACGATGCCGATCCGGTCCCAGGCCACGTCGTCGGCCACCTGGTGGGTCACGTCGCCGAACAAGGGGACCGTGGTCCCCAGGTCGGCGAGGATCGCCGTGGGGGCGTAGGCGTCGTCGGCTTCTTTGCCCGAGATGTCCGGGCCGGCGGCGTCGCCGTAGTCGGCCACCGGCTTGTACTGCATCAGGTTCAGCATCCAGATGGGGCCGTCCTCATCGGGCGCCAACTGCATCCACCGGGATGCGGTTTCGACGTCGACGGTGCCGAACGGGTACTCCAATCGGTCTGCCATGGTGACGCTCCTCGTTAGGGGTTCGGGATCGGGGGTCGAGCCACGGGTCGGGGTCTGGGCTGGGATTGTCCTCGGAGAACAGGTGCCGAACGGCGTCGGGCTCGGCATTGCGGTTCCGGCCGCGGACGGACGAGCGACCGTCTACCGGCGCGGCCGTCGTGGCCACCCCGTCTCCGGCGTCCGGCGCCACCATCGGCCTCAAGCCCCGTGCCCGAACTTGGGAAGGCGCCCCTGCTCGAGGCGGCGGTTGCGCTCATGGACCCGACCCAGTGTGGACTGGTGGGTGAGGATCCAGAACCGTTCGGCACGGACGGCGTAGACCACGTCGGCCGCCAGGTCGGCGGGGGGCATGGCCACAGTACCCATGAAGGCCGCCATCTGGTCGATGGGGACAGCGGCGGGCGGCGGGAACCCCAGGGACTCGGGGGCGTTGCGCGTCGACTCGAAGATCTTGGTGTCGACCAACTCGGGGCAGAGGCACGAGACGTTCACCGGGGTGCCCTCGAGCTCCAGTGCCAATGACTCCGACAATCCCACCACGGCGTACTTGGTGGCATGGTATGGGCCGAGCACCGGCGAGGAGGTGAGTCCGGCCTCCGAGGCCGTATTGACCACGTACCCTTCCCCCTGTTCGAGCATTAGGGGGACGAAGGCGCTGACACCGTAGGCGACGCCGAGCACGTTGACACCGACCATCCACTGCCACGTGGCGGGCTTGGTCCGGTGATTGACCTGCCCATTGGCCACACCGGCGTTGTTGCACAGCAGGTGCACCGTGCCGTGGGCGGCTATGGCCGCGTCACGCAGTCCGGCCACCTGATCGGGATCGGAAACGTCGCACACGACCGGGACCACCGCGCCTCCGGCCCCGGCGATCCGGGCCGCCTCCCGTTCGAGCACCGGCTGCTCGATGTCGGCCATGACCACCGACATCCCCTCGTCGAGGAAGCGCTCCGTGAGCGCCAACCCGATGCCCGAAGCCGCTCCGGTGACCACTGCCGTACGTCCGTCCAACTCCATCGCCTGTCGTCCTCTCTCGTCGACGACGGTTCCCTCGTCACTCCCCGTCATCCGTTGTCCGTCTATTGCGTCCGGCCACTCCGGTCAGACCTTGGCGATGACCTCGTCGCCGAAGCGGGCCAGCGACTCGGTCGTGTTCTTCCAGAACAGGAAGGACGGCACCACGATACGGTCGACCCCGAGGGCGGCCAGCGCACCCGCCTCGTCGAGGGCACCGGGTCCGAACACCCCGTTCCCCCCACACGTCAGTTCGATGGCTGCCGGGTCCCTGCCCTCGCCCTCGGCCGTGGCCCGCACCAGGGCGAACAGCGCGGCCAACGTCTCGTGGTTGCCCGACGCCGGGAAGAACCCGTCGCCGATCCGACCGGCCCGCCGTGCCGCCACCTCGGTGTGCCCACCGATATGCACGGGCACCGTTCCGTCGACCGGCCGCGGCCGGCAGATGCAGTTGGCGAACGAGGTGAACTCCCCGTCGTAGGTGGCCTGGTCCTGACTCCACAGCGCCCGCATGGCGGCGATGCCGTCGTCGGTGCGCCGGCCGCGCTCGGCGAAGGGGATACCGATAGCGTCGAACTCCTCCTCGAGCCATCCGACACCGACGCCGAGCAGCATCCGACCGCCGGACAGGTGGTCGAGCGTGGCGACCTCCTTGGCCAGCACCACCGGATTGCGCTGGGGCTGGATCAGGATCCCGGTGGCGAGCTCGAGCGTCGTCGTGGCCGAGGCCAGGAAGGCGAGCCACACCAAGGGGTCCGGGATGGGCGCATCGTCCGAGCCCGGCATCCGGCCCGAGCGGTCGTAGGGGTAGGTCGACTCGTATCCGGCGGGAACCACCGTGTGCTCGACCGTCCACAGGGACTCGAACCCGGCGGACTCGGCGCCCTGGGCGAACTCGACAGCTTCCACAGGGTCGACGAAGGGACCGGTGTTGGCGAACACGATGCCGAACTTCACCTGGAGACCTCCTCGGTCGTGCGCGGGCGACGGAGCGCACGACCTGCCTGGTCGGCGTCCACAGCCGCTCCTCCCCGGGACCGCAATTTCCAATTCCGACGACATCTGTCAAGGTACCTGACAGAAGATAGACTGGCAACCGGAGCGCTTCCCCGTTCCACAGTCGACCGTCCCCAGCGAACAGGAGACCCCGGATGGACCCCTACGTCCTGTACGCCATGCCTGCCTCCCTTTACTCGGGCAAGGCCCGGGCCTACCTCCGCAACCACCGGATCGACTATGTCGAGCGGGCCCCGGGGGACGCCCGGTACGGCGACGAGATCGAGCCGGTCATCGGGCGGTGGATCATCCCGGTCCTCCAGGCCCCGGACGGGACGATCGTGCAGGACACGGTCGACATCATCGACTTCCTCGACGCCACCGTTTCTCCCGACCGCTCCGCCTATCCGGCCACCGCCGGACTGCGCACCATCGCCCACCTGCTCGAGCTGTTCGGCGGCGAAGGGCTCCTGCGTCCGGCCATGCACTACCGGTGGGACTTCGACGACGTGAACGTACCGTTCCTCGCCAAGGACTTCAGCTCCGTGCTGGTCGTCGGTGCCGACAACGCCACCCGCGAGGCGGTATTCGCCTTCGCGTCGGAGCGGATGCGCACCGCCACCGCCGAGTTCGGGGTCACCGAGGAGCTCGTCCCCGAGATCGAGCGCTCGTACGAGGAGTTCCTGACCCTGCTCGATGCCCACCTGGCCGGCTCGCCCTACCTCCTGGGCGGACGACCCACCATCGCCGACTACGGCTTCATGGGACCGCTCTACGCCCACCTCGCCCGGGACCCCTACCCATCGGTCCTGATGAAGCAACGGGCCCCCCGGGTGTGGCGGTGGGTCGAACGCATGAACGCGCCGGTCCTCGATGCCAGTGAGTACGGCGACTGCAGCGAGGAGTTGTTCCCCGACGACGGGATCCCGAGTTCGTTGCTGCAGCTCCTGGCCTACATCGGCGAGGAGTACCTCGACGAGGCGGTGGCCCAGGTGGTTTCCGTCGATGCCTGGCTGGCCGACCACCCCGAAGTGGCCGAGGACGAGGTCGTCCTGGGCAAGCCCAAGCGCCGGATCAGCGGGACCACCACCTTCGCCTGGCGGGGCCGACCGATGACCGTGGCCGTCGCCCCGTACCGGATGTTCCTGGTCAAACGGATGCAGGACGCCTTCCAGTCGGCGTCGGCCACCGAGCAGGTTGCCATCCGTCAGGTGTTCGCCGACACGGGCCTCGACCCGTTGCTCGACATCCGTCCCCGTCGCTGGGTGCTGCGGGCCGACAACGCCGAGGTGTGGGGACCGATGCAGGACCCGGTCCTACCCGGCTGAGCGGGGCACCGGCCCGCCTCCGTCGGGGTGTCACCGGGCCCCGACCGGTATTGGCGCGTTACAGTCCGGCTCGCCCCTCCTCCGCCCCGGGGCGACCCGAGGAGACTCCATGGCTGACGTCACCCAGCTGACCGCGCTCGAGATCGCACGCAGTGCCTCCCTCCTGCCCATCACCGACGTGGCGGCGTCGATGGGCATCGGCGAGGACCTCCTCGACCCGTATGGGCGCTATGTGGCCAAGATCTCGCTGGATGCCATCGAGGCGCTGGGTGACCGGCCGCGGGCCAAGTACATCGTGGTCACCGCGGTCACCCCGACCCCGCTCGGTGAAGGTAAGACGACAACGACCATCGGCCTCGCCCAGGGCATGAAACACATCGGCCGGCGGGCCACCGCGGCCATCCGTCAATCCTCGATGGGACCCACGTTTGGCATCAAGGGCGGCGCAGCCGGCGGTGGATACAGCCAAGCGGCCCCGTTCGAGGCGTTCAACCTCCACCTGACCGGGGACATGCACGCGGTCACCGCCGCCCACAACACCCTGTCCGCCATCGTCGACAACCACCTCCATCACGGCAATGAACTCGGACTCGACCTCCACAACATCGCATGGCGCCGGGTCCTGGACGTCAACGACCGGGCGTTGCGCAACATCGTGCTCGGGCTCGGCACCGCCCAGGACGGGGTCTCCCGCCAGTCCGGATTCGACATTACCGCCGCATCCGAGGTCATGGCCGTGTTGGCCCTGTCGACGTCGCTGCGGGACATGCGCCGTCGCCTCGGTGAGATCGTCGTCGGGTTCGACGGCGGGGGTCGTCCGGTCACCGCCGAGCAGCTCCGGGCGGCCGGAGCCATGACCGTGATCATGCGTGACGCCATCAAGCCCAACCTGCTCCAGACCCTGGAGCAGACCCCGGTGCTGGTCCACGCCGGCCCCTTCGGGAACATCGCCCACGGCAACTCCTCGGTCATCGCCGACCGGATCGGCATCCACGCCGGGGAGTTCCTCATCACCGAGGCCGGCTTCGGCGCCGACATGGGCGCCGAGCGCTTCTTCAACATCAAGTGCCGGGTGTCGGGACTCACCCCGGACGCCGCCGTGGTCGTGACCACCGTCCGGGCGCTGAAGGCCCACTCGGGCGCCCACCGCATCGTGGCGGGCAAGCCGCTGCCACCGGCACTGCTTTCCGAGAACCCCGACGAGGTCCGGGCGGGCGGCGTCAACCTGGTCAAGCAGATCCAGAACGTCCTGCTCCACGGCGTCACCCCGGTGGTGGCGATCAACGCCTTCCCGGGCGACCACCCGAGCGAGTACGACGCCATCGAGGAGATCGCAGCCTCGCTCGGGGTCCGGTGTGCGGTCACGACCCACTTCGCCGATGGCGGGGTCGGCGCCACCGACCTGGCCCGGGCGGTGGCCGAGGCCGCCGAGGAGCCGTCCACCTTCTCCTTCCTCTACCCGTCCGAGGCCACTCTGCGGGAGAAGATCGAGACCATTGCCACCCGCGTCTACGGGGCGGACGGGGTCGACTACCAACCCCCCGCCGCCAAGCGCCTGGATCAGCTCGAGGCCAACGGCTTCGGTGGGCTCTCGGTCTGCATCGCCAAGACCCACTTGTCCATCTCCTCATCCTCGGGTCTCAAAGGCGCGCCTACCGGGTGGCGGCTGCCCGTACGCGAGGTCCGGTTGTCGGCCGGGGCCGGCTTCGCCTACGCCATCTGCGGCGACATGCGCACCATGCCCGGACTCGGGTCCCATCCGGCGGCCTTCGACATCGACATCGACGAGGACGGCGAGATCGTCGGCCTCTACTGACTCGGCACATCACCGGTCATGGTCGGCCGACCGACCGGGGGCAGGTCAGTGGGGGAAGGGCTCAGCCGCCGCCGACAACTCCTCTTCGGCGAGGTGCACCTCCTCGGGTGAACCGGCGGCCCGCGGCGGCGACTTGTCGAGGGCCACGGCGGCCACCACCGTTCCCGCCGCGACCAGGATCGCCGAGATGAGAAAGGCCAGCCGATAGCCGTCGGTGAGGGCGACCGTCGTGGCGTGACCGGCCGCCTCGAGCGCATGGGACCGACCGGTGGCGATGGCGCTCAGGATGGCGAGGCCCAGGGCGGAGGCCATCTGCATCGACACGTTGACGATCCCCGACCCGAGTCCGGCGTCGGCCACCGGGACGTCGGCCATGGCGATCGACAGCAACGGGGCGAACGCCGTCCCGGCGCCGACGCCGATGAGCAGGAAGGCCGGGAGCATCACCGAGACGTAGCTCGTAGTCGTGCCGAGGGTGGTGAGCAGGAGGAGCCCGAGCGTCCCGGAGACCATCCCCGGGATCAATACCCGTTTGTCCCCGAACCTCGTGACCAGCCGGGCGGTGACGCCCGCCGACAGGATGCCCATGCTCACCGACATCGGGAGGAAGGCCAGACCCGTCTGGACCGGGGTGAAGCCGTGGACCCCTTCGAGGTAGAGGGCACCGAGGAAGAACGTGGTGAACATGCCCGTGGCCAGCATCCCCCGGATGACACTGGACCGGGTGAGCGTCTGGATCCGCAGGATGCGGGGCGGCATGATCGGATTGGCCAGTCGGGACTCCAGCACGAAGAAGGAGATGGCCAGGGCCACCGAGGCCCCGCCGAATCCGAGCGTGTGGGCAGACTGCCACCCGTACTGCGTGGCGGTGGAGATGGCGTAGATGCCGAGCATGAGGGACAGCGTGATCAGCACCGACCCGACCACGTCCACCCCGATGCGGATACCGAGCCCCACGTTCTCGACGATGAGGATCCGCCCGGCGACGAAGGTGAAGACCCCGATGGGGACGTTGATGAAGAAGATCCAGTGCCAGTTCAGCGCCTGGGTCAGGATCCCCCCGACCAGCAGCCCGATGGAGCCGCCACCGACGGCCACGAAGATGTACGCACTCATGGCCCGACTCCGTTCGGCCGCGGCCGGGAACTCGGTGACGATGATGGCGATGATCACCGAGGACGAGAACGCCCCGCCGATGCCCTGAAGGAATCGACCGGCGATCAGCACGCCCTGGGATGGGGCCACTCCGCACATCATCGAGGCCGTGGTGAACACCACGATGCCGGTCAGGAAGACCTTCCGGCGCCCGATCAGGTCTCCCAGTCGGCCGGCCATGAGCAGGAAGCTGCCGAAGGTGATGAGGAAGGCGGTGACCACCCAGGTGAGGCCGGACGCGGTGAAGTGCAGCTCCTTTTGAATGTCGGGCAGGGCGACGTTCACGATCGACGAGTCGAGGGCGTTCATGAACATGGCCAGGCACACGACCACCAGCGCCCACCAGCGCACCCGGCTGGACCGGGGCGCGACGGCAGAGGCGTTGGAGTCGGCGGGGGCCATCTCTCCATTCCATCGTGCGGCGCGCCATCCATCAAATCAGCGACCCATGGACTGCGGCGAACGGTGGATTGCCGGGACCGGCAGGTGGTGCAACACTCCGCCCATGCATCCCTCCGTGTCACCCCCTGCTCCCGCCCGGAATGTCCGACGGGCCCGCCCGGCCGCCATCACCTCGTTGGCCGCACTCGTCGTGGCCGTGACCCTGGCCGGTTGCTCGTCCTCCTCCGCCACCTCCACCACGACGACCGGTTCGGCGACCACGGCGTCCTGCACTCGTTCCGCCCCCACCACCCCGGTGACGGCCGCAGCCGTGGCCGGGTCGACGACCGACTGGAGCGTCACCTCCTTCGACGGCACGGTGATCCGGGCCCACTGGTTCCCCGCCGTCCCCACGGCCGCCTACAGCCCCTCCCTCAATGCGGCGCTGCACCCCGGCATCCACCCGACCGTCCTCATGGGCCCGGGATGGAGCCTGCCGGGCGACACCGACACCACCGGCCAGGGTATCCTCGGTGGCTCCCCCATCAAGAGCCTCCTGACCGCCGGCTTCAACGTGCTGACCTGGGACCCCCGTGGATTCGGTCAGTCGACCGGCCGGGCCGAGGTGGACAGTCCCGCATTCGAGGCCAAGGATGTCAGCGCCCTCATCAGTTGGGTGGCGACCCAGCCCGGTGTCCAGCTCGACCACGCCGGCGACCCCCGCATGGGCATGGTCGGCGGCTCCTACGGCGGCGGGATCCAGTTCGTGAGCGCGGCCACCGACTGCCGCGTCGATGCCATCGTGCCGACCATCGCCTGGCACTCGCTGACCACCAGCCTGAACAAGGCCGATACCGCCAAGAGTGGCTGGTCGGCCATTCTCACCAATCTTGCGAGCAGCGACCACGTCGACCCCGAGACGACCGCCGCCTATCAGTCGGGCGTCGTGGACGGCACGACCACCCCGTCGCAGCTGGCCTGGTTCGCCTCCCGGGGGCCCGCCCAGCTGCTTCACCAGATCCACATCCCGACCCTGATCGTCCAGGGCACCGTCGACACGCTGTTCACCCTCCAGGAGGGGGTCGACAACTACGAGGCACTCAAGGCGAACGGGGTGACCACGTCGATGCGCTGGTTCTGCGGCGGCCACGGTGTGTGCCTGACCCCGACCGGCGACCCCAATGCCACCGGGCAGGCCACCCTGGCCTGGCTGAAGCGGTACGTGCAGCGCGACACCTCGGTGGACACCGGACCCGGCTTCAGCTTCGTCGACCAGAACGGCACCGCGTATTCGGCCCCGACCTATCCGCTGCCCGAGGCCCCGCCGTTCACCGGGACCGGCTCGGGTACCCTTGCCCTGGTAGCGGCGGGCGGCTCCGGCCCGATCTCCTCGGTTCCCGGCGACCAGCAACTCGGCGGCCTGGTGGCCCCGATCACCCCGGCGCCGGCCACCAACGCCGTCAACGTCCCGGTGCCGTTCGCACGGGCCGGTGTGATCGTGGGCGTCCCCCGGCTCGTCGTCACCTATTCGGGGTCGGCCGCAGCGGGTACCCGACCGACACGGGTCTTCGCCCAGTTGGTCGACAAGGCGACCGGGTTGGTGCTGGGCAACCAGGTGACCCCCTTCGCCGTCACCCTCGACGGCAAGCGCCACACCACGACCGTGCCGCTCGAGATCGTGGCCTACACCGCCGAGCCGTCATCCGACGTCGAGCTCCAACTGGTGGCCACCACCGTGGCCTACGAGCAGCCGCGGCTCGGCGGCTCGGTGGTGTTCTCGGCCATCCACATCGACTTGCCGGTGGCCTCGTCACTCACTCCGCTGGCCGCGCCGAACCAGGGCACCGCGTCCACCACGACGACCGCCAGCTGACCCCAACCGGTCCGTGGGGCCGGGCGCTCAGGCAGGCAGACTGGCCAGGAACCCGACCACGGCCCCGCTGACCACGCCCGGATGGGTCATGTTGGCGGCATGGGTGCCACCCTCGATCACCACCACCCCCTGGCAGCCGACCAGGCCGGCCGCCAGGGCCTCTGCTTTGTCCATGGAGATCGAGACGTCGGCCGTGCCGTGGACGACCAGCGACGGGGCGGTGATCTCCCCCAGCCGGTCGGCGATGCTCTCCCGCTCCAGCAGGGTCTGTCCGGGGTTGCGCAGCGATTCCTGGGGCCGCGCCTTCCAGGTGGCCGTCCAGCTGGCGGACAGCGTGGGCTCCCCGATGATCAGGGCGGCACTGGCGTCGGCCAGCTCATCCGAGGGGCCGTTGGCCACCCATTCGTCGACCATGCCCTGGTAGAGGGGGATGACCTCGGCGTCCTCGGGCCCGGCCTGGGTATCGAGGAGGATGAGGGCCCGCACGCGGTCGGGGGCAAGGAGGGCGGCCCGCAAGGCGAGGAAGCCGCCCTGGGACATCCCACCGATCACGGCCCGATCGATGCCGAGGTGGTCCATCAGGGCCAGGCAGTCGCGTGCCGAGTCCCAGTACGTGAACGGCTGGTCGTCATAGACCGTGTCCCCGAAGCCCCGCGCATCCCAGCAGATCACCCGGTAGGCGCCGCGCAGGGCCGCCACCTGGTCGTCGAACATCGACCGGTCCATGAGGAAGCCGTGGCACAGCACCACCACCGGTCCGTCACCCCCGGTGTCGTCATAGGCGAGGGTGACTCCGTTGACCTCGGCCATGGCTCCAGTGATCGCCGCAATCGCCATCGGCACTCCTTGCCTCGAGGCGGTCGGAGGGTAGCGACCGCGTCCGCGGAGTGTAGGCCGACCACGACGGCGGCACCGACTTGTCGCCGGAGCCCGCCGACAAGGGGAGGTGCGCTCAGCGCTTGGCGCGGGGTAGGCCCAGGCCGATCCAGGCGATGATGTCGCGCTGGATCTCGTTGGTGCCGCCGCCGAACGTGAAGATGGTCTGGCCCCGGGCCCGGTGCTCGAGCCGCCCGTTGAGCACCGCGCCGGGAGACCCCGCGGCCAGGTAGCCGGCCTGCCCCACGATCTCGAGCAGCACCCGGTAGGCCTCGAGGGCGAATTCGCTCCCGTAGACCTTGGTGGCCGAGGCATCGGCCGGGTTGAGCCCCTTGTCGGCGGCCCAGGCCACCTTCCAGTTGATGAGCTTCAGGTACTCGGCCCGCGCCCACAGTCGGGCCAGGTGCAGCTGGACCCACTCCTGGTCCACCACCCGGCGCCCGTCGGCCAAGCGGGTCTCCTGGGCCCACTCGCGCACCTCGGCGATGCTGCGGAGGATGCCCGAGACGGGGCAGATGGCGACCCGCTCGAAATTCAGCTGGTTAGTGATGAGCGTCCACCCGCCGTTCTCCTCCCCCACCAGGTTGGCCGCGGGCACCCGTACGTCCTCGTAGTAGGTGGAGCTGGTGAACTCGCCGGCCATGGTGCGCAGCGGCGTCCAACTGAAGCCGGGGGCGTCGACCGGCACGATGAAGACCGACAGCCCCTTGTGCTTGGGGGCGTCGGGGTCGGTCCGGGCGGCGAGCCACACGTAGTCGGCGTACTGGATGGCACTGGTGTAGAGCTTCTCGCCGTTGATGACGTACTCGTCGCCGTCACGCACGGCCCGTGTCTGCAGCGAGGCCAGGTCGGTGCCGGCGCTGGGCTCGGTGTAGCCGATCGAGAAGTGGACCTCACCCCGGAGGATGGCCGGGAGGAACCGCTCCCGCTGCTCGTCGGTGCCCAGCTGCATGATGGCCGGGCCGACGCTGTTCAAGGTGAGCAGGGGCAAGGGAACTCCGGCCCAGTGGGACTCCTCCACGAAGATCATCTGGTCGATGGGCCCCCGGCCGTGCCCGCCGTACTCCGTGGGCCAGCCGATGCCGAGCCAGCCGTCGTCACCCATCTGCTTGATGGCGGTCACGTAGTCCGGCTGTCCCCCGTCGACCGCGGTCGATGCCGCCAGGTCGGCGAAGTAGGCGCGCAGCGTGGCCTGCAGCTCGAGCTGCTCGTCGGTCAGGGCGAGGTACACGTCGGGTCTCCCATGGGTGCGGACGTTACCAACGGGGCCGACCTGGGGTACCGTCCCCTCCCATGAGCCCGTCCTCCGC
>Ga0209483_1002173_pt1 | contig 13937 bp, 9 predicted proteins | sample NGEPerA_FD_184508 | JGI IMG/M metagenome (GOLD analysis project Ga0209483, IMG submission 184508) | Arctic peat soil microbial communities from the Barrow Environmental Observatory site, Barrow, Alaska, USA - NGEE PermafrostL2-A... | ecosystem: Environmental > Terrestrial > Soil > Wetlands > Peat... | reverse complement strand
CTCGCTGAGCCAGACCTGCGAGTATTCCGCTTTCACGGCCGAATAGGCATCGCGCAGATCCTCGCAACGTCCATTGTCACCACCAATCTGACTGAGGATGTTGGAATTTTCAGAATGGTGCGCCTTGTCGTGCTGGTTCGCGAGGGCCTTTGCGTAGGAATTTGCGATCTCCTCTGCCAGTTCGAACTTCATGCCGATCAGGTCGAGCCGGCGCGCGCCCAAATCCATGGCGGTAAGGGCATCGAGTTCCTTCAGCGCCGGGTTCGCCTGGCGCGCCTTGGCCAGCAGAACAATGGCGTGCTCGGCGTGCAGGCGCAGCTCCGGCGCCACCGGCATCAGCTTTGCCGAAACTTCCTGCCCTTGGGCGCTCCACGGATCGAGCCAGAAAAGACCGTCGCTGTTGAAGCCGGACTTGGTTCTGCCAAGGGTTTCCTGCGCGGCCATCAGCTCTTTCTCGGCCTCGTCCACCTTGCCGCTGGCATCGCCGTGAAAGAGCTGCCCGTAGGCGCTCTGGTAGTCGGGAATGGGACTCTCGCCCGCCTGCCAGGCCGCCACCGGGCCGAACAGCACGCCGTACCAGTCCTGGTTGAAGAGGCCCTCGCCATCGTCGTTCCATACGGTGTTGATGGAGCCCGTCGACCCCAGCCGCTGTCCGTCGCGAAGGAAGCCCTGAATGTTCCACAGAGCCGTTCTGGCTGCGGGAAAAACCTCACCCCAGTTGGCGTCGCCGGGCGCCACCCAGGTTTCAATCCCGGCCTTGGCAAAGGGCTCGATCATCTTGTCGAAGCCGGTCGTGCTCCAGTAATTCCAGGGCACGGCGATCATGTCCTTGGGCAGGCCGGCAACGGCGGCCGGGTCGGCGCCGCCAATGTCGCCCCAGAAAAGCAGGCGGCGGTGGAGGGGCGCCAGCTCATCGTGAATCTGCTTGAGGAAGGCAACGTAGACCGGGCCATACCCCTGGGTCTCCACCTGCTGCTGGGTGCGGCCTCTGCCCAGATCCCAGGTCTCGTCGGCGCCGATGTGCATGAACGGCGATGGGAATTCCTGGGCGATCTGGGTGAACCAATCCTTGATGAGGGGCAGCGTGGCGGCCTGTCCGGGCGCGAGTACATGGCCGTAAGGCGTTTCAGCCGCATCCTGGTAGATCTCGTACTTCAGAACATGATGAAGATGGCCGAAGGCCTCCTGCTCAGGCAGGATGGTGATGTGATACTGGTGGGCATACGTCACGAGCTCCTTTACTTCGCTCGGAGTCATCGCTCCGCCCGGAGGCGCGGCCATGGGCTCGTTGGGATAAAGCAGCGTGTGCTCGAAGTAAGGCGAATAGATGTTGGCTTTGAAGGCAGCAAAAACGTGAACCTGATGCTTCTGGTACTCGAGCGTCGGAACAGGACCGCGGGATAGATCGTCCTGCACTCCGCGATAGCGCATGGCCGGCCAATCGCGCACTGTGCCTGTCGGCAATTCGCGCTCTGCGCCCGGCAGGGGAAGCAACTGCTTGAAGGTCTGCACGCCATAAAAGATACCGGCTCCCGAGGCGGCCACGATCGAAGCCTGGTGGGACTCAATGGTCATCACGTAGCCCTCGGCGTCCATGGCGGGATCGAAAGCGAGATGCTGGCGGCCTAGTAGTGCTTTGGCTGCGACGGAGTCAGCCCGCAGTAGAACTACCCGGTAAGCGGCGCTCGCGGGTTTGGCCGGGGTGCCCTGATTAACCGAGCCCTGTTTCACCGCATCGAGAAGATCATTGGCCGCAAATTGGTCCCCCGCATCGTGGCCGGGTACGCTAACCTCAATCCTTGCCGGGAGGGATGTCTTTCCGTCGAAGTGAGCCTCGCGGGGTGCGGGCAAAAGGCGGACTTGAGCTGAGGCGGCGGATGAGAATACCAACAGCAAGGCAAGACTTCCGTACAGGGCACCGCGAAAGTAAAAAGGCAACGAAAAATGGCTGTAATTCGACATCCCGACCACCTTCAGCTCAAAGAAATGAGCATTTGATTTCAATGCGATCATTGTAGTTCAGGCAGGTGCCCTGTTACCTTGGCTGAAATCGTATTAAATCTGGATGGGCCGGGCTTTGCTGCGGCTCCGGCTTGAGACTGTTCGAGCGAAAGGGACTCACGACGATGACCGCAAACGGTGCTGCACAAATGGCCGATTCCCCCACCATACGCAGGTATAACGCCTTTCTTCTGCTGGTTGCGGGACTGGGCGGTCTGCTTTACGGCATCGATGTAGGCATTATCGGCGGGGCACTGCCCTACCTTGAGGCAACTTCAAAACTTACGCCAGCCGAGCTTTCGGTGATTGTAGCGGCGGTGCTGCTAGGCAGCGTCTTCTCTACCCTGTTTGCGGGCGTACTGGCGGATTGGATGGGACGAAAGCCGCTGATGATCCTGAGCGGCCTGACGTTCGTTATCAGCATCCCGGTGATTGCGCTTTCGCAAGGATATGGGCCGCTGTTTCTCGGCCGGCTTTTGCAGGGCATCAGCGGCGGACTCATCGGGGTGGTTGTTCCGCTTTACCTGGCTGAGTGCCTCTCTGCGTCGAACCGGGGCAAGGGAACGGCCGTCTTCCAGTGGATGCTGACCTTGGGCATTGTTGCCGCAGCGCTGGTGGGAATCTATTACAGCTATCGCGTCGAAGCGGTGGCGAAGGCCGCCGATGCAGCCACACTGTTCAACTTCAAGGACCAGGCATGGCGGCGAATCTTCTGGGTTTCAATGCCTCCCGGCGCTCTGTTTGTGCTGGGCAGCCTGTTCGTGACCGAATCGCCGCGGTGGCTCTTCCGGCACGGAACCGCGCTACGTGCGCATGCAGCCCTGCTTCGCTCCCGAAGCCCCGAGCAGGCCGCGGTCGAAATCGAGGAGATGGCAGCGGTAGCGCACACCGCCGAGAAAAAGCTTGGCCAGAAGATTGGGGATTCCCTTCTGCAACGAAAGTATGTGATCCCATTCCTGCTGGCATGCGTGATTCTGGCCTGCAACACGGCCACAGGGGTCAACTCGCTTATCGGCTACAACACCAGCATTCTGTTGCAGAGCGGCCTCTCTGACCTTCATGCGCACTGGGGCTATGTCGTCTTCACGGCCATGAATTTTCTAATGACCACGGTGGGCATGGTGCTGGTGGATCGCAAGGGGCGCAGGTTCCTGTTCATCCTGGGCACCAGCGGCATTATTGTCGCGCTCGTTACCGTGGGCACCCTGTTTCTGCACACCGAAAAAGTGGGCATCGATTCACGCGAGTTGGTTCAACAAATGGTTGGGCCGAGCCAGGAACTCACTCTGCACTTCGATCGGACTGAAGCAAGCAACTTGCTCGCCGCTGCTGGATACAAGGGCAGCGATATCCAGAGCGATCGTGCTTCGCTGGCCATCATTTACTCCTACGGGGATTTCACCGCGGCAACCAGTTTTGTACGTTCCGACGATCCGGCGGCACTGCCGATTCAAATCTCGCGCGAAACCTGCGTTCCCTCAAACTCGATTGAGGCTCTATTCAAGAATCCCTTCGCCGATCTCAAGGCCGCGCAGACCGCTCCACTGAAGATTGAGAAGGCGCTTATCGGGAGCGTGCCCACAGCGAGCCACGGCTGGTTGGTTGCTCTGGGCCTCTACATGTTCATGGCCTTCTATGCGCTTGGCCCCGGCGTTTGCGTGTGGCTGGCGCTGAGCGAGCTGATGCCCACGCGCATTCGTTCCAACGGGATGAGCATCGCGCTAGTTCTCAATCAGCTGGTTTCAACCACGCTGGCCGCTGTGTTTCTACCGTTCGTCAGCAAGCACGGCTACTCGTCGATGTTCTTCCTGTTCGCGAGCTTCACGGTGGTGTACTTCCTGGTGACGGCATTCTTCCTGCCTGAGACCAAGGGCAAAACGCTGGAGGAGATCGAGGCGCACTTTGCTGGGCGCGGTTAGTTTCTGCTGCGCATTTTGGAGAGCAGGCGGAGAATCTCAAGGTAGAGCCAGACCAGCGTGACCATGATTCCGAAAGCGCCGTACCATTCCATGTATTTGGGAGCGCCGTACTGCACGCCTTGCTCTATAAAGTCGAAATCGAGCACGAGATTCAGGGCCGCAATGCCGACGATGATCAGGCTGAAACCAATGCCGATGGGACCGGCGCCGTTGATGCTGGTGAACTGAACGCCGAAAAATCCCAGTACCATTTCGAGCAGGTAGAAGACCATGATGCCGCCAGTAGCCGCAACGATGCCCATGCGGAACTTTTGCGTCACCTTGATCACGCCCGAACGATAAAGAAACAGCAACACGAAGAGGGTGCCGAAGGTGAGGCCAACGGCCTGGATAGCGATACCCGGATAGCGCATCTCGAGCGTGGCCGACAATCCGCCCAGCACCAGGCCCTCAAGCAGCGCGTAGATGGGGGCCGTTACCGGAGACCACTCCTTTTTGAAAATGGTGACCATGGCGCAAATAAGTCCGCCGATCAATCCGAGCATCATCAGCGGCGCCACTTCGGTCATATCGCGCGTGGGGAGAAACAGGTGCCACGTCCAGGCGGCGGTCGCAATCGCGCAAACCAGCAGGACGCCGGTCTTGTTCACGGTGCCGTTGAGCGTCATCCGGTTGGCGGCGTCGATGAGGCCTCCGTACTGGCCTCCATATTGCACATCGGAAATATTGCCGAACGTGTTCGCGCCCAGTGCCGGATTGGATGTCTTCATCAGTGCCATCGTTTCGTCTCCATCTTGCGAATAGGTACAGTCGTCGTGCCGGGGCAGATCGCGTAGATTCTGTTCCCTGCCCTAAGTTTAGACGTTGCACGGCACTCTTTAGATGCAATGCGCGGTTCTGCGGCGCTGACGGAGCCGGCGGCAGTAAAGATGCTGCGTGTAAAGCGGTTGGTGGGGAGCGGCGCCGCCTAGTTTTCGTCGGTAATTCTGCGCCAGGCGCCGGTGGACGGAGAAGAATCCGGCTGGGAGAAATTGATTTTGCTTCGGGGCAGGACAATCAGGTCGACGCGTCGGTTCTGAGCGCGTCCATCGGCTGTTTCGTTGCTGGCCACGGGATGGAATTCAGCGTATCCGGCGGCCGAAAGCCTGTCGGGAGGCATGGCTTTCAGAGCGAGCAAAACACGGGCAATGCTCGTGGCGCGGGCCGTGGACAGCTCCCAGTTGGAGTCGAATGCGCTGTTGTGGATGGGGATGTTGTCGGTGTGGCCTTCAATGCGCATGTCATACGGAGTGTGGCTGAGCGAGGCAGCAATCTGGCTCAGCGTGTCGAGTGTCTGGGGCTTCGGCGCTGCTGAACCGGAGTTGAAGAAGCCGGCCTCGCGCAAGCTGATGACGAGACCGTCGCGTCCCATCTGAATAGAGACAGTGTGGGTGGCCACCTGGTTGGACAGAGTTTGCTGAAGTTCGCGTCGCAGATGGTCGAGATCGTCTTTGACGCGGGCAGGGGCGAGGACATCTTCTCCCATGACTATGTTCATGGGGATGGGCGGCATTTCCGCGGCGTCGGTGGCAGAACTAGTGCCAGACGCATTTCGTTTGGCGTCGGGAAAGATTCCAAGAGTACGGAATGCGACATCGATCGACTGCGTGACCTGCACTTGCTTCTTCTGATCGGCTTTGGCAAATGCGTAGAGGACGACGAAGAAGCCGAACAACAGCGTGATGAAGTCGGCGTAGGAGACCAGCCATCGATCATGGCTGACCCTGGCTCGCGGCACGCGCGGACTCATGCGGCATTCTCCTTCCTATCGCGTTTGGATTCCTTGTTGCGCTTGGAATCGTCGACAAAGCCAGCCAGTTTGACCTCGAGCATGCGCGGGTTAATGCCTTCGAGGATGGAGATGACGCCCTCCAGCATCATCTCGCGGCGCCGGTGCCCATCGCGGATGCGGATGCGCATCTTGCCGGCGAAGGGCAGAAAGAAGAGATTGGCAATGCCCACGCCGTAGATGGTGGCGACGAAAGCGACCGCGATGCCGCGGCCAACCTCCTGAATGTTGTCGAGATTCTTCATCACCTGAATGAGGCCGAGGACGGCGCCGAGGATTCCGATAGTGGGCGAGAATCCGCCGGCAGACTCGAACACCGAAGGCAGGCTCTCTTCATCTTCAGTCGTGGAGTCCAGGATGACGCCCATGATCTTGCGCAATTCGGTGGGCTCGGTGCCATCGACGGCGAGCATGAGTGTTTGCTTGAGGAACGGATCTTCGATGGTTTTCAGGTCTGCGTCCAGAGAGACGACGCCGTTGCGGCGAGCCTTGTTGGCGAAGCCTACCAGCAGGCCGATCAGTTGGCTGTCGTGCTTGGGTGGCGCAGCAAAGATGTGCGCCATGCCTCTGAAAGCGGCCACGACTGTAGTAAGCGGGAACTGGAGAAGCACTGCGCCTAAAGTGCCGCCAAAGACGATGAGTGCGGCGGTGGGCTGCAAAATCTGCCCCAGATTGCCGCCTTCAATCAGCAACCCGGCGACAATGCCGACAATTGCCAAAACAACTCCGCCGACGCTGGCCTTATCCATGAACTGCTCCTCGAACTGACTCTATGGAAATGGCGCGGGAATGCGCCGGTACTACATCTAAAAATCCGGGGAGCGTCTGGGGGGCACGGGCATCGGCCCTGGCTGGCCCGAGACTTCGAGGCTGGCCAGGGCAACAACCTGTTGAATATCGCCGAATGTGGGTAGCCTCCGGGCGACATTTGCCAGCAGACGAGCTCGATAGGCGAGTACGCGCTCGACCACCTCTGCGAGATCCTCGCGCACGATCAGCTTTTCTCCATTGATGAGAGTGAGCATGGTGTCAGGAGAAGCCTCGGCGGATTTGATTAAGTCGCTGTTCAGCACGATGGGCTTGCCGTTGAGCCGTGTCAGTTCGATCATGGCCGTAAAACTCCTTCGTTGAAGTTATCGGCATCAGGCAGCGAAAGCTAAGAAATTAGAACGAAAGTTGCAGAAGTGTCCACGGACCGGACACAAAAGCCGGGGCGATAAAGTCCCCGGAACCGGCGCCGAAAAAGGGGCCAGATGCGACGGTATCTGAATCGAAGACAGTAACCCATGGTTAAACAAAAAATGGGGACGCCTTCGAGATCAGACCGTAAATCCACGCATCCCACAAGGAGAACCCATGTCCCTGGGTGTCTTGAATAACATCTCAGCAATCTACGCACAGAATAACCTGAGCAATACTCAGGCCTCTCTGTCCAAAACACTTCAACAGTTGTCCTCTGGATCCCGTATCAACTCGGGCGCGGACGACGCAGCCGGCCTTTCACTGGCCAATGGTCTCCAAGCCTCTTCGACCGCTCTTTCGCAGTCTGCGAAGAATGCGTCAGAAGGCGTCGACTTTCTGCAGGTCGCTGATGGCGCGCTCTCGCAGGTTACCAGCCTCCTCAATCGCGCGGTCACACTGGCGACCGAAGCTTCCAACGGCACGCTGAATTCCAGCCAGACGAGTGCGGCGAACTCGGAATATCAGAAGATCCTGACTGAAGTGAATACGATCAACAGCAACACGGAATACAACGGAATCAGCACTTTTTCAAAGAATGCCTCCTATACGGTAGGTTCAGCCGGCAACACCGTGGCTGTCGGAACGGCTGCGGGCAACATGACAACCGTCAACTACAACGGAAAGACGGTGGATATTTACAACAGTGCTACCGATCCCACCGCCGGCACGGGTACTGCGTCCTATCTGGCTGACGCCAACACGAAATCGATACTGGGGGCCGGCAGTAAGTTGTCGGATCTGGCCAGCGCGATCAACACGGGTTTGGGAACCAGCGTGGCATCAGTTCAGGGGAATCAACTCGTCCTCAACGATGGGGCTAAGGTAGTTTCTGGCAGTGCCGCGCTTACTGAAACGACGACGTTGGCGAGCGCCAACACTCTATCTGTTAGTGACGCAAACAACGCGCTCACTGTTACTACTCAGTTCGCAGTCACCGCCAACGGCAGCGCGTCGGCCGTGAACATTACCGGCTGGGCAGCAGCAGGTGGGGGAACTATATCTGCGCTTGCATCCGCGATTAGCGGCGACGCCGGTCTTAAAGCCGCGGGCGTTACGGCCACGGTTTCTGGAAATTCGCTTGTAATTTCAGGCGGCACCCTTTCCGGAGTAGCGACAGAATCAGATACCGCCAACTCGAGCACAAATCAGGCAGTCAAGATCTTCACCTCGGACGGGAGCATCAGCCAATCCTATAACAATTCAGCCAGCGATCAGGTATCTACCAGCGCGAATACGCTGGGCCTGGCAAACACGTCGCTTGCTAGCTCCGCCGTCGCGGCTGCGGCCCTTACTGCAATCAACTCTGCCATTACGCAAGTTGCTGCCGACCGCGGCACCATCGGCGCAAACATCAACACGCTGACCGCAGTTGTGAATGTTATGACCACCCAGTCGACCAACACACTGGCCGCTGAAAATGACGTGACCGCCACCGATTACGGTCAGGCAACCTCTGACATGTCGAAGTTCCAGATCCTGAGCCAGACCGGCATTGCCGCTCTCTCGCAGGCCAACCAATCGCAGCAATTGATCACCAAGCTGCTCCAGTAAATCGCGGAGCATAGACGTTCAACAGCGACGGAACGGGGGAGGCGGCGCGAATGCAGCTTTCTCCGTTCTGCTTTGACGGCGAGCGCATATCTTTAGGCTTTCCTAATTCTCAACATCGCGGCTTGGCCGTTGACCTGATCTTCAGCAGCCCGAGGGGAATCGCATGGGAACTGTCGGTTTGAATTTCGGTTCCGCCACCAGCGGCCAGGGCTTTGATGTAACCAGCACGGTAAACCAGATTGTCACCAATCTGCAGGCGGTGGAGACGCCATGGAAGACCCAGTTGACCAGCCTGCAGAGCAAGGACACAGTGCTTTCCAGCCTGGGCACGCAGATTTCTACCCTTTCTACCGATCTGCAAAATCTTACCGATTTCAGCGGCACGATGGCGTATAAGACCGGGTCGAGCTCCGATACGAATGTGCTGACCTTGTCATCGGCCAGCGCGGTCGCCGTGGCCGGCACACATACGATCGTCGTCCAGAACCTTGCCCAGACATCGAGCGCTGCGTCCGATGCGGTGGGCGCCTCGGATACGCTTACCGGGGGCATTACCTTCAAGGTGGGAAGCGGAGCGTGGCAGACAGTCAATGTAGGCGACAGTTCGACTGCGGCAACGCTTTCCGGGCTCTCCTCTGCAATCAATAGCGCGAATCTGGGCGTAACGGCCAGCGTGCTGACAAATGCGGACGGTACGCAGAGGCTCTCGCTGGTAAGCAAGACACAAGGCGCCGCCGGGCAGATTACGATTGCAGACTCGACAAATAATTCCAGCAGCCCGACCACCCTCGCGGACTCCACTGTCGCCGACAAAAACACGGGGCTCGGGCTGGCCACTATTCAAGATGGTGTCAATGCCACCATTACCGTGGATGGAGTCAAGCTCACCAGTGCTTCAAATACAGTCACCAACGCCATTCCCGGGGTGACCTTTCAGTTGCTTTCAACGGGCAATACGAGTTCCGGTTCCACGCCGGAGACCGTGCAGGTGGTAATCGACAACGATACGACAAGCATCGAGACCGCCATCAACACCTTCGTAAATGACTACAACACCACGATCAAGGCGATCAATGCCCAGGAGGGGAAAGACTCATCGGGCAATCCGGAGCCTCTGTATGGCACTTCCGTCCTGTCCCAGTTGCAACAGGGCCTGCTGTCGGCCGTGAGTTCATCCTTCGGTTCAAACGCCATCAACTCGCTTATCTCACTCGGCATCACAGCAAATGCAAACGCTGATGGAACGATTAGTCTCAATGCCGATACGCTGAGCAACGCGCTCAACAGCAATTTCGATCAGGTTGTTTCGTTGTTCCAGAATACGGGCAGCTTTGGTTCGGTCTTCACCAGTACATTGGAAGGTCTCGGTAACAGTAGCACCTCGGGAGGAGCAATCAGTCTGGCCCTCAGCGAGGACCGCAGCCAGGAGGCGATGCTGAATGACAACGTCTCCAAACAGGAAGCCCTGATCGCGACGCAGAAGGCGCACTTGACTACGGAGTTGAACTCGGCCAACCAGATTCTGCAGGCAATACCCCAAATGATCCAGCAAGTGAACGAAATGTACAGCGCGATCACCGGGTACAACTCCAACCAGAACGGATAAGGAGCATTAGCATGAACCCGTACCAGGCCCGAGCATTTGAGGGAGCGTCAGCCGTGGATCTCACGGTGGCCCTCTACGATGGCATCATCCGTTTTATGAATCATGCGATCGACGCGGTGGAATGCGGAGATACAGGTCAGCGGCGAAACGCGGTCAAGCGTGCGATGGACATTGTGATTCACCTGCAGGCGACGCTGAAGATGGATATCGGAGGAGAGCCGGCGAAGGCGCTGGCGGAGTTCTACGTAGCTATTTTTGCGCTCATGCTTCAGGGATCGCAGGCGAACTCCAAGCAGAAATTCGAGCAGGTGATCGCCTGTGTGCGGAATGTGCGTGGCGCATGGCGCCAGGTGGCGAGAGACCCTGAGGTCAATCCCGCTCCACCCCAGATGGCCGAATTTTCATCTGCACACATGCATTCGGGAATCGAAACCGCGGACTACGGGATGGAATCAGGGGCGGGCTCCAGGTGGAACGCCTGAGAGGATTTCTTTTCAACTGGAGAACACTCTGCGCGATGCACTCTATCCGTACCGCTTATCCGGCGACGGTGAGTTCTTCTTCGAGCTGCTGCTTCTGATAAAGGCCGGCATAGTATCCATCAAGGGCGAGCAGCTCGTCGTGCCTTCCCAACTCCACAACCCTGCCGTGATCAAGCACGGCAATCTGATCGGCATTGCGCACGGTTGAGACGCGGTGTGAGATGAGGATCGTGGTGGACGTTGCGGTATAGGTTCGCAACCCGCCGAGGATGCGTTCTTCGGTGTAGGTGTCCACGCTGGCCAGCGCATCGTCGAGGATGAGAATGGCAGGCCTGCGCACCAGCGCACGTGCGATTGCGCAACGTTGTTTCTGTCCGCCAGACAGCGTGACGCCGCGTTCGCCGACGATGGTCTGAAAGCCTTGCGGAAACTCCTCGAACTCCCTGCGGATATGTGCGGCCTCGGCGGCTTCCAGCAACTCTTCGGTGCTGGCATTCGGCGCCCCGAAGGCCAGGTTCTCGCGGATCGTTTCGCTGAACAGAAAAGTCTCCTGGCTCACCATGCCGATGTTCCGGCGCAGCACAGCCAACGGATATTCGCGCACCGGCCGGCCGTCGATGAGCAGTTCCCCTTGGGGAGCCTCATAGAGACGCGAGATCAGGCTGACCAGCGTGGATTTTCCGCAACCGGTAGGACCGACGATGGCCAGACTGGAACCGGCGGGGATGCGCAGCGATATGTCGTGCAGAACCGGCGTGTCGCCATAGTTGAAGTTCAGGTTGCGGAATTCGATCTCGCCCTTGAGCACGGTGCCGGCGGCAATCCCAGGATCAGCGGAGCGGTCGTCGATGGCAGGTTCAGCTTTGAGCAATTCGTCGACGCGCGTTACCGAGGCAGTTCCGCGCTGGAAGATATTGATGACCCAGCCCACGGCGATGATGGGCCAGATGAGCATGATCATGTACACATTGAACTCGACGAAATCTCCCACGGAGATGCGATGCGCAATGACCAGGTGGCCGCCGGCGAGCAGGGTGATGATCATGGAGACGCCGAGAACGAATTCGAGCGTGGGCCACAGCATGCCCATGAGCTGGACAAGGCGTAGTGCGCGGCGGATGTACTCGCGGTTGAGCCGCTCGAAAAGATTGATCTCTGACTCTTCGCGCGCAAAAGCGCGCACCAGCCGCGCGCCGGAGTAGTTTTCCTGAGCCTGCGAAGAGATGTCGGAGAAGCTGGCCTGGATTCGCTCGAAGCGGGTGTGAATCCGGTTGCCGAAGTACTGGACCAGAATGCTGGCCAATGGCATGGGGGCCAGGGCTACAAGTGTCAGATACGGGCTGATGCGCAGCAGGAAGAACAGTGCGCCTACGGTGAAGAAAAGCGTGTTGGCGCTGTACATGAGGGCCGGACCGAGCAACATGCGCACTGCATTCAGGTCGTTAGTCATGCGGGCCATGATGTCGCCGGTGCGGTAGCGTTGATAGAAGCCTGAGTCCTGCTCCTCCAGCTTCCGGAAGAGGTCGTTGCGCAGGTCTAATTCGATGTCGCGCGAGATGCCGATGAGAATCCAGCGCTGCGCGTAAAGGAAGACGCCCTTGGCCATAGAGATGGCGACCAGCAGCCCGGCGTAGAAGAGGATTTTTTCGCGTGTGGTTCCGCTTTTCAGGACGTCGACGGCCCTTCCCAGGACCCTGGGAAACTGGACCGCAACCGTGTTTGTGGCCACGCAGGAGAGCGTGCCCCACAGGTATCCCCAGCGGTAGCGGCGCATGTACCCAAAGAGGGGGGCCAGATCGCGAAACATAATTCCATTGTATCGGGGAGAGGGCGCAGGCGGGGTGCCAGTTTATGTGGGCGTGCGCAGCAGCAGGTACCCGCCAACCAGCGCAAAAAGGATGTCAGAGGACCAGGCGGCGAGGGCGGCGGGCAGATAATTCACGTTGCCCATGGCGCCGAACAGGCCATCGACCACCCAGTAAGCGAGGGCCACGGCAATGGCCATGGCAATGGCGGTAAGCGAACCGCGGCGGCCCATCGAGAGCGCAAAGGGTATGGCCAGCACCGCCATGACGATGGCGATGAGCGGGTAGGCGAGCTTGTGCCATAGCGCGACGCGGAGACGCATGGTGTCAAAGCCGCTTTGGCGCAGGTCGCGAATGTAGCCGTCGAGCTGGCTAAAGTTCATCTCCTGCGATTGCAGATTTTCTTTTGTGAAGTACCCCGGATCTTCGTGAATCTCAGAGAACGTGGTCTGGCTGAACTCGCGAAACGCGGTGGGTTCGGCCCCGTTCATGTCGCGTACCCAGCCGCTCTGGAAGTTCCAGGTGCCGCTGTTCGTGTCCCTGAAGACGCGGGCGGCGAAGATGCGCCGCGTGAGTTGAAATGTGGAAGGATCGAATTCGAAGATGGAGAGATTGGCGAACTCTTTGCGGTCGGGATCGAAGAACTGGTAGTAGAAGATGCGGCCGGGTTCGCCGAGCCGCGGCTGTCCAAAGATCCAGTTGCGCTCGGGGTGCAGAACGGTCTGCGGCGGCCTGCCCTTGATGGTATTGCGCAATGCCTCCTGCCTGCGGTTCGCCTGGGGCAGATAGTACTGGTCGAAAAGAAACAAGCTTACTGACAGAATGGCGGCGATGGAGACGATGGGAATCACCAGCCGGTAAAGACTGATGCCGGTGGCCTTCATGGCAATGATCTCGCTGTTGCGGTTGAGCACGCCGAAGGTGACAAGCGCGGCAATCAGCACGGCCAGCGGGGCGATCTGGTAAAGCATATCGGGAGTCAGGTTGACCAGATAAGCGCCAACCGTGGCAAGCGGAATGTGATTGCGCAGAATGTCGCCGACCAGGTCGAAGAAGGTAAACACCAGCATGAGCAGGACAAAGCCGGTGAGCACCAGCAGGAAGGTATTGAGAAACTCGCGAACAACGTACTCATCCAGGATGCGCGGAAAGGCGTTGCGGGATTTGGCGCGCTTTCTGCGCGGCCGCTGTTTATCCAGAAAGCCGGTAAGTGAGACACCGTTGTGCCGCACGGTGCCATTGGTTTCCTGCTTGGGTGTGCGCGCCGCCCAGGTCATGATGGCGTTCAGAATGCGGCCGCCACTGGCCATCTGCCACAGCAGGAAAACACCTGCGCCGGCAAAGAGAATGTTCGCCGACCAGACAGCAAGGAATACGGGGAGTTTGTTCTGGCGACCGAGGGCAGTGCCGGTTGCAGAGAGAAAGTAGTAAAGAAATACCAGCAGAATGGTGTAGACAAAACCGGAGCTTTTGCCGCCGCGCCGCGACGCCACGCCCAACGGA